>Ga0207755_100107_pt1 | contig 60334 bp, 62 predicted proteins | sample A23P2SouthBayCA_FD_187734 | JGI IMG/M metagenome (GOLD analysis project Ga0207755, IMG submission 187734) | Aerobic enrichment media microbial communities from Bioluminiscent Bay, La Parguera, Puerto Rico - A23 P2 (SPAdes) | ecosystem: Environmental > Aquatic > Marine > Unclassified ...
ATCGCGGTCTGTAGGGTAGTTTGGCCACGTGTTACTGAGCTATATGCCACGAGTCTAAACTCGTGCGACTAGCATGGCTAAATCGGACTCCGATAGCAATGGCCTCCGGCAGGATCAACCGGAATGTGCTGATATACATCAGCGGCGGAAGTGGTTGCACTCCGTCGGAAGCTAACACATTGGTTCCTACGCCAATGTTGACTACTGCATGGGTCCGTGGGCTCACATCAGATTCCATCTTGACGGCGGACCGCAGGGGTGGAATCCTCATGGGATGAGATCTCGCCGACCCCAGAGGGGAAAGCGAGAGTCTCTCGTATCTCGGACCGACCCAGGTGGCCGACCGAGCGTGTCGACCCGGGCTCGCTGCCCGGTGCGACCTTCGCATTAGTTCAGAAGACGGGGGAACACATAAATGGATCGTCTCGCATCCGCCCTGTGTAGAACACACACGACGCATACGTAACGTGATGGCGTGGCACTCGTAACCGCCATACTGCGACAGGGTGTCGACGATCCAACGTGTCCTTGTTTTTGGATTCTGACATGGGATTCAGTGACCGGAGACCAGCCAGCCATTATATATCAAACGGGAGTGGTACGAACCCGACAGTATACAACGGTAGTGTACCGGGAGCTATGACAAAGCAAGAGTCGAGCCACTTGACAAGCCGGCAGTCAGAACAGGGGCAGCATGGGTCGTGGCAGAGAACTATCTCACCGTCGTCGTGAATCAGGACGCGGGTACAGTGGTAAAATTAGGCAGTCAGCGAGTCGATGTGGCCTTCCGAACGAAGCTGGTCGGCATCCTGCCCCTTGTAGCGCCATTCGATGTTGGCCTTCTCGTCTTGCCAGTCCCACGGCTCGGCGAGAACGATGTCGTCCTCGTTAATCCAGGTTCGGAACTTCATCCGGCCTGGAATCCGGCCGAGTCGGGTTTCGCCGTCCTCACAGCGAATGCGGACGTGGTTCCCGCCAAGGTGCTCTGTTACCACTGCAAACATCTCGTCGTTTGTAGGCATGCGGAGATTCCGCCGCCCTGAATCGTCGCTCACAATATAAATAGGATCGCCACCCGTATAAGTCGTTTGAGAGGCGGGATAGCGTGTACCATACGGTCGGCCTAATGCCGTACCAGGAAAAGACGGAACAGTAGCTACCGGAAAGATGAAACGATGAGAACGGACTGACGCCAGTACGTCGACTCAGTCGGCAGTCAGCGCCTGTGGCTCGTCGGCTTCCTCTGCCATTGCACCCGTCAGTCCGGAAGCGAGCGCGAATACCGCTTCCTTGTGGTCCGTCTTCGACTTGTGGATCGAGGTCGGTTTGACACCCAGGTCGGCGTACAGGTCGTGCTCGACACTTGTGTCCGCTTCGTGCTCGTAGTGGTTTTGTACCTGCGCGAGAAGACTGTGAAGGTGAATGAGTTCTTGCTTCTTCATTAGTATCCAATCTTATGGATTGGAGGGTAATAGTACTACCTTGCCAACGGCTCACACGTAGCTATCGTTCGGCCGCAAGTCTTGCCGAGCTCAGATACAGGTATAGAGTTGGATATCGACGTTTGAGTGTCTGTATCCCAGATTTTGCATACCGCTTGTAATATTCTGGTTAGTATGTCTTAATATTAAACAACAACAGAGAACAGCCATCGTGACAGGTTTGAATCACTAACGTTTGAAAGGAATCGGGGCCTGCCGACTGCGAATCGCTCTCAATCATGAAAGACCACGACAATGTATTAGTTTTCGAACACTTCATACCCGTTGAGCACATACCTACGTTCATAATGAACTGGAAGCACCCACGAGACGAGACTGCGGCTATGGCGAAACAAGAAGAAGCAAACAGCGGCACACGATGGTCGTTCATCGCCGCGCTGATGACTGCTGCATAACGGCCTTCTCACCGTTCGATACTGAACCCATAGCGGCAGGGCTAGTCACTCCAGACGTGGCACGCTATGTGATAGTGCGTACATCAACTGTCGTATTGTGGACGACAGCGCGGCTGATGCCTGTACACTGGTAGGTGTGCGGTTCCGAGTGGCTTGACCAGTTCGACAGTTCTTGCTCGAACAGACGGTGCCACGCATCCGGGTACGCAGTCTCCGACACGTTGATCGAGACGGTTGTCGCAGATGGTGAGTGGCCAGCCTGCGGCGAAATGAGCGTCTTGTTCCGAAGAGTGGTCTCGATTGTGACACGGCCCGACGACGAGAAGTCCGTCTGTCCGTTAAGGGAAAGGACAGAGAGGTACACGCTGTCAGAGCTACACCGAAGGCTAGGCTTCCGGGAGACGACCAGTCCCTCCCGCTGGACCCGGTACACCGCACCGCTGGTGTAGACGATGCCGGTCCCCGAATCGGTCTCCCGGATGAGCGCTCCGGTCGAGATATTCGTTGAGCGGCCGTCAACAGTTACGTTCAGCGTTGACGACTGCAGAGAGAGCCCGTGGCCCTGGAGCTTCATACTCGTGGTCCGTCGGGGGGCGTCGCCTTTGATATGATCGTCCGTGGTCTCCGCGAACCCAACCATCGACGTTTCGGCGACATCCGTTGTCGCTCCCTGCTGAATGGCATCGAACGCGCCGAGTCCACCGAGCGACACCAGCGCAATGCCAGTGATGATGATACTGAACGTGAGTGTAAACGCGAGCAGGTCGGACACGCCACGGTCGTGACTGCGCCGACCGAACAGGGTGGCTCTCATCCGCGTGTCACCTCCATGCAATCGGCTGTCGCGTTGTACGAAACCGCCAGTGGACCACTGGACACGACCGAGGGACAGACACTGGTTTCGTTTCTGAACTGAACGACGGCGTACCGATCCAGTCCTGATGCGTTCACGTACACGCGCGTGCGGGAGGTATCTGGCGAAACCTCGACGTTGTACGACTGATCGGCGATTCGCTCGGGGTACATCGCGCGGAACGATATCGTCGAGTCGAGGGTCTCAGTATCGAACGCGTCGAGGCGAACCAGATCGCGCGCGACGCCATCGCCGACGTTCTCCAGGGCTTCTTCGGTCACTCGCTCACGCTGTGAGTCGACCATCTGGCTCCCGCCGATGAGGAGACCGGTCACCAGCAGCGACGTGATCCCGATAGTGAGCGCCTGCGTGACCGCGGGCGAGACGCCGCGGGTGTCGGACGCGAAGCGGTCGAGGGTCATCCGTCGTCCACCTCCACCCGTACCGTTCGGTTGTAGCTCGCGGATGGCGTGTCGTAGGTCGTGTCGACGGCGGGAACGACGGGATAGGGACCGATATCCGTTGGGCCATAGTTCGAATCGGGGAAGTCACCGACAGCTGCAAATCGGTATCTGACATCGGACTGAGCCCCATGCTCGACTGTGATATCGTATGGACCCTCAAGTTCGTCAGTGAAGATTGGAAACGTCCCAGACGACCCGGCAATCTCACAAGTCCCGTCCAGAAGATTAATCCGAGCGGTTCCGGAGCCAGAACATCTCGAGACACCGTTGACGAGTATCTCTTTTTGCGTGCCCGGTGGCGTTCCATCGAGCGTCATCGTCCAGTCGTCCGTCCCGTTCTCCACGACGATGGTCGTGGGGTTACCGGTTCCGTCTACGTCGTCGACGGTGATGTTGAAAATAACGACAGGCGCCACGTCGGTAGCGATATCCCAGCTGGCTCCCCCTCCACCGCTTGGCTCCAGGAATTTATCTGTCGAAGGCTGTTTAGTCACATTGCCAAGCGACGCCGACTCGTTCAGCGTCGCGTTGAGATAGGTCCCGCCACTGCTCGCGACGACCCGGTTGTGCGTCCTCGTGTAGTTCCGGAGCGCGTTCTCGTATCGCTCCTCGAATCCGTCGAGATCATCGCCCCGCGTTCGGGCCGCGAGCACGCCGAGATCGCGCTCGACGGAGGCTTCGCGGTCAGCCGAACGTTCGATAGTGTCTGCGCTCCCGGTGGTCGTGATACCGTCGGTGACGGCCAGGCTGTGAGCAAACAGAATCGTACTGAACACGACGATAGCGACGGCAATACCGCCAATCAACAGTAGTTGGCCGCGCTCGCTGGCTACCATAAGACAAGACGCACCTCCACCACGTTGTAGACGACAGAGTCGGGCTCGGCATCGGGAGCGAAATACCCGTCGACGGCCGAGAGGGGCGGCCCGGTACCGCTGCAATCGCCGATCCGGGCGGGCATGTCGTCGGTCAGCGTCACCGTTTCGGTCGCCACGGCCGCGTCTGCCGGGCGGTCAGCGACGTTCTCGCCTGTTTCCTGCGAGACGAGGGCAGTCTGTCGCGCGCTCGAATCCGAGTTCCAGTAGCTGAGATAGAGATTGTACTGGTTGCCCTGTCGGTCGAACGTCCGATTCAACATCATCTCGAACTCGGTGGAGCTACCCGTCTGATTACCGTTGAGCGTCGGCGTTCCAACGCTGTAACACGCTGTCGCGTTGTGTAGCGCACCGGTTTCAGCCGCCAGGGACAGCGTGTCGCTCGCGCGAGTTTCCAGTGCCGCTATCCGCTGTTGGGTGCCCGTCTGGAACGGACCGGTATCGACTGCCGACAGGCCATAGACGGTCGCCGTCACAACGACGATAGCTGCGAGGACGCCTTCCAGCGTGTAGGCCTGGCCCCGCATCGTTACCACACCCTCACGACGAGCCAGCAGACCGGGTCGCACTGGCCGGTTGCGTTGGTCAGCTTCACAACGCGGGAAGTCGATGCGACGTTCGTCCGACCGTCGGTCGACGGACCCCAAGCGAGTCGCTCACCGTGGTCGTCAACTGCCGGAGTCCGTGCCCCCGCTTCGAGCGTCGACGCGTTGACCACCGTTACGTTCACCCGTGGATTCACGCGGCGCTCCGTGGCAACGATGAGGCCGGCTTTCTCCTTGAGATCGCGGAGATCGTCTGTGTCCGCGTTGAGGGACGCGTTGATTCCACCGCTCGTGTTGTAGCGAACGTGGTTCCGCGTCCCCGCGACGGAATAGTTCTCGACGAGGTACGTCCCCGCTCTGTCCGCAATTGGTTGGTTACGCTGTACGTCTGGGGATTCGTACACGCCGACCGCACTGCCCTGTACGAACGCTAACACCCCGATTACCGTCACGAGCAGGACGCTCACCCCCACGGCGAAGTCCTGCGGTGTCTGTGCTTTCGAATCCATGTCCCACACACCCTGTTTTCCATCTGATACGTCCGCTGTCGAACCGCGAGTAGCCCGCTAGCCCACGGCGATCCACACCACCAGTGCAATCGTCGACAGGACGACTGCGAACTTTACGCCGGCGACGAGTTTCACTTCCCGGATGTAGCCGGCGATGAACGACGACAGCAGCGCCTGCAGCGTCACCGCGTGGAAGAACAGCATCGACAGCAGTTCCGTGTCGACACTGCCACCGAACCCACCGCCGGGGGCGCTCGAGCTGCTCGACCCGGAAGCCTGCGTCGCCAGCCCGGCCATCACGTCGAGGAACTGCGTCTTCAACAGCGCCATCACGCCCAGCAGCGTCAGGTACGTCATCAGGATGATGACCGTCTGCATCCGCGTCCGGGACTTCCGCTCCCGTTCGATGTCGTCCTGATTCTCCGAGGCCTGTGCCGCCGTCGAGAGCACGTCCTGGATCTGGCTGGAGGCCTCCTGTGCCTCCGCGATGAGCTTGACCGTCCGCGCCAGCCGAGGAACGTTGTACTTGTTGTTAAATTCCCGGAGCGCGTCTTTCAGGCTCGTCCCGTAGTTGACCTTCGCGTGGATGGTCTCGAATTCATCGGAGAGCTTCCCGGAGGACGTCTCGGAGACCACCTTGACCGACTCCAGCAGCGTCATCCCGGTGTCGTTGGCCGACGCGAGCTTCCGGAGGTTCTCCGAGAGTTTTCCGATGATGGCCTTCCGCGAGCGCTGGTTCCACTCGTAGAAGATCATCAGCGGGATGAAGTTGATGTACATCGGGACGTACACCCAGAAGAACGTCGAGCGGACCGGGACAGCGATCATCCCCTCCAGCGATAACGGGGCCCAGCCGATGACGATAGCCGCGACGATGGCGAGAATGGACAGTGGAACCGTCAGCCACAGCACCAACAGCGGGTGGTCGCGGAAGAATAGGTCGGGGCGTTTGAGGATGGCGAGGAGTTCGTGGGTCCCCTCCCGGCTCTTGATCCGGTCGAAGACGCTGTAAGTTCCCGTGTAGCTCTCGATGAGTCCGAGGTTGAACACGCCGACGCCCTCATCGACGACGAGTTCCTTCTCGCCGGGGCTCGAACGCAGGTAGCCGTCCCCGATTGAGTCCTGCGTGACAGTCGAGACGAGGACGAGAAATCCCAGGCCAGTCAGGGGAATCAGCCCGTACACGGTGCCGTAGATGAGCGACTTCTGGGCGTTTCCCATCATCGACATGATGACCAGAATGATGATGAGAAGCAGCGGGAACAGCGAGAGCGTCATGTACATCTCGCCGAACAGCTCCAGCGTCTCCAGCATCTTCTCCTGTTCCTGCCTGGCGGTTCGCATGTGCTTTTCCTTCTGGTCTTCGAGGAACGAGGTCATGTCCCCGCCGGAGTTGATGATAGAGAGCATGTCCGTCAGGAACTGCGACAGTTCGTCCGAGGGCGTCTGGAGCGCCTGGTTCCGGACGGCGGTCCGGTAGTCAGTATCGAAATACTCCGTCTCCAGCACGATTGACTGGAACTCCTTTGCGACCTCACCGTACGTGTCTTCGGCTTTCCCCATCGACTGCAGGATTTCGAGCTGATTCAGCCCGCCCACGGACAGCGCGTACATGAAGGAGATAGAGTCGGACAACAGGACGTTGATTTCTCGCTCGCGCGCGCTCGCACGGAAGTACGGAATCGACACCAGCGACCCGAACCCGATACCGAAGCCGATTGCACCGAAGATGATACCGGTCAAGAGCACGAGGAAGGGCAGTTTCAGCACGTCCAGGATGGCCGAGACGTTCTCGGGCACGGGAATCCCGATGAGCGTCGGCGCTTGCCCGCCGCTAAACAGCAATTGAACGAGGAGATAACCCAGGAAGGTGCCGACCAGCCACAGCGCGAGGCCGGCGATGACACCGACCGCGAGCGCGCGTGCGAGGAACATCTCCACGTTGTCGGCCATCCGGGCCTCCGCGAGTTTGTTCTCGACGCTGCTGACGAAGTCCCCCTCGTCGTCGAACACCATCTGGTACGCTGGGTAGAACGTGTCACCGAGCGCACCGCCGCTGCCCACCTGTTGCTGGCTCGGTGTGTCGAGGCTCATTCGCTATCTGCCTCCGCTCCGGCCTTCGGAACGAACTGGCCGAAGTCGATGCTGTCTTCGTCAGCGTCCTCCTCGGCGTCGTTCATCAACGCCGAGACGATATCCGGCGTTTCGCGGCTCTTGTACGTGTTGAACAGCGGCTGGGCGTTGTCCAGCACCTGCTTGGTCTCCTCGACCATCTCCGGCGGTGCGTCCGGCCGGGGCACCATCTCCTCTTTCTCCGGGTCGATATCGATCTTGACCGATTCCATCTCCCGGAGGTCCTCGAGTGACAGTTCGAGCTGGTCGTTGGCGATGAGCGTGAGAATGGTATCGGGGTCGTTGATGAACGCCTGGATGGTCGCCGCGACCTGCGTGTAGGTGTTCAGCCCCTTCTCGATGAGGTACGCGAGGACGACCTTGCGCTTGAACAGTTCCTCGTCGAGCTTCTCCTGAGTCCACCCGCGGTCGAACTTGATCTCTTCGAGCGTGTTCGAGTTCCCCATCTGGATGTACTCGTCCGTCTCGGCGCGCCACTCGTACACGTCCCGGACGTTGATCTCGTCGTTCTCGGCGGAGTACTCGTTGATTTCCGTCAGGGACTTGTTCCGGCGGACCTTGTTGCCGTCGACCCGGGTCTGGGTCTGAATCGATACCAGGTCCAGCGCTGTAAACAGCGTCTTCGAGACGTTGATGGGTTCGGTGGTGAACCGCTTGATGACCTCGCCCACGGAGTCGGCGTGGAAGGTGGTGTAGGTGGTGTGCCCGGTCGACATGACCTGGAACAGCGTCCGACCTTCCTCACCACGGATCTCACCCATGACGATGTAGTCCGGGCGCTGACGGAGTGCGGCCTCAAGCAGGTCGAACTCGTCGACGTCGCCCTTGTCGTCTTCACCGAAGGATGGACGAGTAACGCTTGCGACCCAGTTCCGCTGTGGCAATTCGACCTCCCGCGTGTCCTCAATGGAGACGATTTTGGAGTTCGACGGGATGAACAGCGAGACGGCGTTCAGGCTCGTCGTCTTCCCGGAGGCAGTACCGCCGGCGAAGATGAGACTCTTGTTGTTCTCGATACAGAGCCAGAGGAACGCCATCTCGTCAAGCGAGAAGGTGTTCCAGTTGATGAGGTCGATCGGCGTGAACGGCACGTCCTTGAACTGCCGGATGGTGTAGTTCGTCCCGTGGTCCGACACCTCCCGGCCCAGGGTCAACTGGGCACGCGACCCGTCCGGCAGCGTCGCGTCGACCTGTGGCTGGCGCTTCGAGATACCCTTGCCCGAGCGCTGGGCGAGCTTCACGACGAAGTCGTCGAGTTCGCCCTCGCCGTGTTCGACGTTCGAGATGATCTGCTCGTAGTCGGTGTGATAGACGAACACCCGGGAGTTGTACCCGTCACAGGAGATGTCCTCGACGTTGATGTCGTGTTTGACGCCGTCGATGCGGGCGTAGCCGACGAAGTCCCGCTTGAGCATGTACAGCAGCTTCTCGACCTGGTACTCGTTTAGCTTCGGGTCGTCTTCTTCGAGGATAGCCGGCTCCGGACGCGTCGAGATGCCGGAGAGCTGTCCCGTGGTTTCGCTTTGCGCTTCATCGTCCATCCCGAACAGCTCCTTGACCTGCCCGAGGACGCTTTCTTCGGCGCTACCGGAAACTGAGCCATTGTAGAGGTCGTACCGCGAAAGGAGCTGTTCGGCCTCCCGCTGGATGACCTGCGCACGGTCGGCGTCGGTCCCTTGGACGATGACGTCGTCCTCGGAGTACTTGATCGCGGTTTTGAGCTTGCCCGAGAGGAACTCACGGAGGTCGAGTTCGATGTCGGTGAGATACGGCTCGATGACGTAGTACTTCTTCTCGTTTTCCTTCCGTGAGTGGAAGATGATGACGCAGGCGTAGGGCTTGTTGACCCAGTACCGCTCTAGTTCCTTGAAGTGAGACTTCTTCGACAGCGGAACGGCCTTTTCGAGGTCGTAGCGGTTGACGACGGTCGTGTGGCCCTCCCGCGTCGAGAAAAATTCGTCCTCGTCTAGCTCCGGGTTCACGTCGACGGTGTTTTCCTCGACGTACTCGTGGAGTTCACTCGCGATGTCTTCGGCCGCAGACAGTTTGTTGTCCGTGTATTCGGGATCGAAATTCAGATACTCGCTTGCGTCAAAAGGGATAACGTCGCCGTCACTGTTCCGGGGAAGGCTGCCGTCCTCGTAATAGTACTCCTGTTTGAAATGCTCCCACGTGTAGATGTCCTTCGCGACTGGCGTCGTGGTCGGATCGAGGTACTCCTCGAACGGCGCTTGCAGCGTTTTGCCGGCACTCGCTGCGTCTTCGAGTCGTTGGCTGAGTTCCCGCGGCTCGAAGCCGAGGTACGCGCTCCGGTCGAACCGCCCCCCATCGTGTACCTCCCGGCGGAGATCGTCCCACGTGTACTCGCCGACCCGTACAGGCTCGTCAGTCAGTTGCCCCCCACTGTTAACCTGATCTGACTCACCTCCCCCGGTATCATCGATAGCCATTGTTATTCATCTCCCGTTAGGTGGGAAAAAACTTTACCCCCACCAACTGTTGCTGAAAAAGAAGTTCCGGCTGTTCGTATCACGGTCTCCTTACGGTAGTAAGTCGACCATACTGAATGTTTCGCCGGTCTTAATTATCAGTTAACGAACGACTCGATCCTGGCCATCGCCTCTTTGAGATCGGCGAGACCGGTCGCGTACGACACTCGCAGGTGGCCCGACCCGCCCTCTCCGAAGGCGGTTCCGGGCACGACCGCGACCCGCTCTTCCTGGAGCAGGCTCTCGGCGAACTCGCCGGCGTCGTCCCAGGGACATTCCGGGAACGCGTAGAACGCCCCGGCCGCCGGGAAGCAGTCCAGGCCCATCTCTTCGAAGCGGGTGAGGACGTACTTCCGTCGGCGGTCGTACTGGGCGGCCATATCGGTGACCTCGTCGCGGCAGTTGTCGAGGGCCTCGATAGCGGCGTGCTGGGCCGTCGTCGGGGCCGAAAGCATCGAGTACTGATGGATGCGGTTCATCGCCTCGATGGCCTCCGGCGGGGCCATAGCGTATCCCAGTCTGAACCCCGTCATCGCGAACGCCTTCGAGAAGCCGTTGAACACGACGGTCCGCTCGCGCATCCCGGGGAGGGTGGCGATGGACGTGTGGTCGTGTTCGTACGTGAGGTCGGCGTATATCTCGTCGGCGAACACGAGCAGGTCGTTTTCGCGGCAAAAGGCCGCGACAGACGCCATCTCCTCGGCCGTCATCGTCGCCCCGGTCGGGTTGTTCGGATAGCAGTACACGAGCGCGTCGGCCTCAGCCGCGCCGGACGATTCTAGCACTTCTCGGGTGAGTTTGAACTCGTCTTCCGCGCGTGTCGGAACATCGATAACGTCGATGCCGGCAAACGTCGCGCCGGGGACGTACGAGACGTAGCAGGGCTGGGCGATAGCGATGGAATCGCCGGGGTTTAGCAGCGCCCGAAAGGCGAGGTCGAGCCCCTCGCTCGCACCCGCCGTGACGAGGATTTCCTCGTCAGGGTCGTACTGCAGATTGTGCGTCGCCGCCTCGTAGTCCGCGATGCGTTCCCGGAGTTCCCGTTTCCCGCGGTTGGCTGTGTATGAGGTCTGGCCTCGTTCGAGCGACGCGATAGCGGCTTCACGGGCCGCCCACGGGGCCGAGAAGTCCGGTTCGCCGACCCCGAGCGAGATGATGTCGTCCATCTCTTCGGCCAGTTCGAAGAACCGACGGATGCCCGAGGGCGGCACGCTGGCGACTCTGTCCGCTGCTTCGAATGTCATGGTGAGACGGACAGCCGGTCGTCGTCATCGTGGTCGTCGAACTCCATCCCCTGCTCCTTGTACGACTCCATGATGTAGTGGGTTACCGTCTGCGTGATCTCGGGTATCGGCGCGATCTTGTCGCTGATGAAATGCGAAACCTCGCGCATCGAATCGCCCTCGACCTCCAGATCGAAGTCGTAGTCACCGCTGACGAGGCGCAGGGAGGTCACTTCCGGGAACTTCGCGATCCGGTCGGAGATGTCGTCGTAGCTGGTCTCGCGGTCCAGCGTGACGTTGAGTTCGACGGTGGCGCGGACCCGTTCCTCGTCGCTTTCGACCGCGTTCCAGTCGACGACTGCCTGATAGCCGCGGATGATGCCTGCCTCCTCGAACTCGTCGACGATTTCGGCTACTTCGCTCTCGGAGTAATCGGTCAACCGAGCGATGTCCTCGGTCGTGTAGCGAGCGTTCTCCCGTAGCAGGTCGAGTATCTCGCGGCGACTGCTCATACAGTGCCAGGAGAGTGACGCGGACAAAAGCCTTGCTCAATAGTGGGAGAGCGTCTCACCATCGGGCCGAAATACACCAGACAATTTTAATATCTCTGCGGGTTAGGAAATGACTAATGTTCGAAGAGGGTGGCCAACGGGCTGATTCTAACACGGGATGGGCACATATCGCGAACCACGACAAGGCGGCGACAGTTATTGACACGATACTCCGCCTCGATACGGACGAGACGTATACGAAAACTGCCCTGAGCGAGGCGGCCGGCGTGCCGCTGAAGACGCTGTATCTTGACGGAACGCTCGAAGAGCTAGTGACGGTCGGATTGCTGGAAAAACACGAAGCAGAGGGGGAGGAGACGCTGTTCTCCGTTGACGACGGGAGCAGCGCGTTCGAGGCAGCGAAAGCCTTCGATACTGCGGCAGCGACGTCCAGCGAAGTGGATAGTTGAGCAAAAACGGCCGTCACAGAAGTCAGTCTATAGTAGCCAGTAAAAACCAACGCATACCTGATCGCACGACAGCAGTGCGATCAGTGTGTAAATCGTTCCAATCGTTACTATAGCGCGTCCGTGGACTTTTAGCGGCGACAGTCGTAGTGAGCGACGATGGTTTCAATCGATTCGGAGTCCGACGTGCTCGGGCGTGGGGACGAGGCACCGTCGTTCGAACTCCCGGGAGCGGACGGGGCGACGTACTCACTGTCGGATTTCGCGGACAGGGACGCGCTACTGGTCGTATTTACGTGCAACCACTGTCCATACGCGAAAGCGAAGATTGATGAGCTGAACCGCCTCGCGACGGAGTACGACAACCTCGCTGTCGTCGGCATCAATGCCAACGACCCCGAGGAATATCCTGACGACTCCTTCGAGCGGATGCAGGAACTCGTCGAGCGCGGCGAGATACAGTACGACGCGTATCTGTTCGACGAGTCTCAGGACGTCGCAGCCGCGTACGGCGCACGCTGTACCCCCGATCCGTTCCTGTTCCGGAACGACGGCGGGACGTTCAAACTGGCATATCACGGTCGCCTTGACGACGCGCCGAACCCGGACGACGAACCCAGCGAGCGGGAGATGGCCACGCACGTCGAGACGTTGCTCAATGGCGACCAGATTACAGCCGCTGAAAAGCCGTCCAGAGGCTGTTCGATAAAGTGGAAGCCCAACAACGAACCGGCGTACTGGGACGCCTGATTGAGACGCGAAGTGAGTAGGGCTTCCGGCCGGGTACGTTGCCCGGAGTGAATCGTTGACCTAGAGGGACGTGTTCTCCAGCAGTACATTCCTAGCCACGAGTACTTTTATGCGGTGGTGAGACATCCGTCAGCATGTACCATGAAAAAGCTCATCAACGACGCGGAGACGGTCGTCGACGAGATGCTCGACGGAATGGTCGCGGCGTACCCAGACAGCGTTCGTCGATTGCCCGACACACAAGTACTGGTCAGGGACGACGCGCCGGTCGACGACAAAGTCGCTGTCGTTAGCGGCGGCGGCAGCGGCCACGAACCGACACACGCCGGCTATCTCGGCGAGGGTATGCTCGACGGGGCAGCGGCCGGAGAAGTGTTCACTTCCCCGACAGCCGACGAACTCGAAGCGATGATCGACGCCTGCGACAGCGGTGCGGGCGTCCTGCTGGTCATCAAAAACTACGAGGGCGACGTGATGAACTTCGAGACGGCCGGGGAGATGGTCGAAATGGAGGGGACGGAAGTAGCCGAAGTCGTGGTCAACGACGACGTCGCCGTCGAAGATTCACTGTACACGAGCGGTCGCCGCGGCGTCTGCGGAACGATTCTCGTTCACAAGGCCGCCGGCGCGAAGGCCGCCGAGGGCGCGAGCCTCGATGAGGTCCAGCGCGTCGCCCAGAAGGTCGTCGATAACGTCGGGACGATGGGCATGGCGCTCACCTCCTGTGTCACCCCCGAAAAGGGCGAGCCAACCTTCGATCTGGGCGAGGACGAGATCGAACTCGGCATCGGTATCCACGGCGAACCGGGCGTCGAGCGGACGGAAACGATGTCCGCTGACGAGGTTACCGACGAACTCACGGAGACGGTCCTCGACGACCTGGAACTGGACGGCGGACAGGAAGTCGTCACCATCGTCAACGGGATGGGCGGAACGCCGCAGATGGAACTGTTCGTCGTCAACCGCCGCCTGCAGGAACTCCTCGGCGAACGGGACATCGAGACATGGGACGCGTGGGTGGGGGACTACATGACCTCGCTGGACATGGCGGGCTGTTCGATCACGGTCTGTGCGGTCGACGAGGAGCTGAAAGAACTGCTGGGTGCCCCGGCCGAGACGCCGGCCCTGACAGTCCGATGAGCCAGTCGAGCGACCAGGGAGCCGCTGCTGTCGCGGCCGTCGAGAACGTCGCAGCCAGGATCGAGTCCGAGCGGGAGCGCCTCACCGACCTCGACTCCGCAATCGGCGACGCCGACCACGGCGGCAACATGGCCCGCGGGTGGCAGGCGGCGGCCGAGGCGGTTGCGGACCTCGACGACCCGGCCGTCGAGACGGTCGTCAAGACCGCCGGCAAGACCCTGCTGTCGGAGGTCGGCGGGGCGTCGGGTCCGCTGTACGGCGGCTCGCTCGTGTTCGCCAGCGCAGAACTGCAGGAGGGGCTCACCGCCGAATCGGCCGTCGCCTTCGCGGAAACGTACGTCGAGAAGGTCCAGGACCGCGGTGACGCCAGCGTCGGGGACAAGACGATGGTCGACGCGCTCGTTCCGGCGGTACACACGTTCAAGAAATCAGTCGAGACGGACGACCTGCCGCCGCTCGAAGCCCTCGCGAAAGCCGTCGCGGCGGCGGAGCGGGGAGTGGAATTCACAGTCCCGATCCGGGCCGCGAAGGGACGGGCGTCGTATCTCGGCTGGCGGTCGGTCGGTCATCAGGACCCGGGTGCGACGAGCACGCTGTACATCATGGAAGAACTGCTGGCGACAGCCGCGGACCACCTCGACAGGGAGGTCCCGTCGGCCGACGCCAGTTCCCCGACGATCCCCGACGCGGAGGCCGCCGAGGAGTAATGGTGGGGCTCGTCGTCGTTTCCCACAGTCACACTGCTGCCCAGGGAATCACCGAGATAGCCGCGGAGATGGCTGGAGAGACGAACATCGAACCGGTCGGTGGCGACGGTGACGGCGGAATCGGGACGGTCCCCGACGACATCGAAGCGGGCCTCGCCGCCGCGGACGACGGCGACGGTGTCGTCGTCCTCGTGGACCTCGGCAGCGCCGTCATGAACGCGGACGTCGCCATCGATCTGAGCGACGTCGAGGCCGTGATAGCTGATGCACCCGTGCTGGAAGGGGCTGTCAACGCTGCGGTGGCCGCAACCAGCCCGGACGCCACGCTCAGTTCAGTTCGGGACCAGGCCGAAGCAGCCCGGGATGTCGACAAACTCTGAACGGGAATTCGTGTTCGCCTAGGAAAAGCACAAAGAGGGGCAGTCATCGACGACCGGTCGACTGAAGCCGCGTTCTGGCAACCAGGCTGCAGAGTCCAGCGTTAGATTTCGTCCAGCGACTCGAACCCGCTCCAGCACTCGCAGTCGAGGTCGTCGATAGACGTGACTTCGTCCGGAAGCGAACTTATCGGCATCCCGTCGTCGAACTCATCACACTCCTCGATGTGGATAGAAAAGTCGCCGCTCGACATGATAGGCATACTCCGGAATACGGCGTAGCGTTGCAAAAATCCTCGGAATCGAGGCGGTCCGGCGTATGCGCCGGGACCGGTCGCACAGAGGAAGATCATCCGGATAGTGTCAGACATTCGGATGGACCTGAGCGAATTGTACTAGTTACCAAGGTAACTCTTATTTGTTGATGGCTTTATGGTTCCTGATACGATACAGTACGTAATGAACTCCGGGAGTGGGACAGTGGACCAGCCGCTTGACGAGGCTGAGTCCGTATTGGTGCTGGCACGCGGTTCGAGCGACGCCGAACGAGAGGGATGTGCCGGGTTCCTGACTGAACAGGGGGTCAGTGACTCGAAGGCAATCTGTGTCACAGTGTCGGAGTCGCCCGATTCCCGCCTCTCGCTGTGGCAGCAGCACCTCGACGACGAGATGCCCGAAGAGGCGATCATCGTCGATGCCGGCAGCGAGTTACCGGCTAACTCGCAGGCGGCAGCGTCGGGCGCGTTTCCCTCCCTGACGCTCGACACCCTTCCCGCGACAGTGGAGCCGATAGATATCGGAGTAACCGTCGCCCGCCATCTCGGCCGACTAGAACCGGCAGATGCGCCGTTGCTTCTATGCCTGCATTCGCTGACTGGACTGCTTGAGTCCTGGGAACGTGACCGCGTCATCGCGCTAGTGACCGCGTTGAACCGACAATGTGCCGAGATGGGCGTATCGAGCCATCACCACATGGACCCGGAGGCCCATGCGGAGGAGACGGTGGAGATGTTCCGGCCGCTGTATGACGTCGTGTACGAGTACCTCCCGGATCACGGCTGGACCGTCACGGGATCGAACGACGCAGAGGAGACGCCGACGTTCCGGGACACCGTCACCCCGCCCGGCGGTGTCAGGAGGGGCGACCCGGAGGAACCCGAGACGATCCCGATACCCTACTCGTTTGATCAGGTTCTGGAGCTGATTTCCGCCCCGCGGCGACGCAGTCTCCTCTATCACCTGAAGGACCGGTCGGAAAACGAGATCCCGCTGGACGAACTTGTCGACCGCGTCCACGAACGCGAGAAGGCCATCCCGGCCAGGGCGACGCCGAAGTCACGCGATGAAGTAGGCGTGTCGCTGGCACACAATCACCTTCCGCGGCTGGACGACCTCGGGATTCTCTCATACGAGACAGCAGCTAACACCGTCGAGTACTACCCCAATCCCGCGCTGGAGTCAGTCATTCAGTACGTCGAGCGCCTCGAACTCGGCTAGCCCCGGTGCCGACCCACTCATTTATGTGACCGCTGCCGGCATAGCCCGGTATGGACGAAACCCCGCTCCCCGATGTCACAGAGCAATTCGCCCGTACATTAGCGCCAGCCAGCGACCCGGTCATCGAGGAGATGGATGCTAAAGCCGACCGGGAGGGGTTCCCGACGGTCGGCCCCGCAGTCGGCGGGTGGCTCCGCCTCGTCGCCCGGATGGTCGACGCTGATCGCGTCTTCGAGTTCGGATCGGGCTTTGGTTACTCGGCGTACTGGATGGCACCCGCGGTATCCGACGACGGGCAGATCGTCCTGACGGAGATTGACGCCGACGAACTGGACGAGGCCCGCGAGTTCCTCGACCGCGGCGGGTTCGCCGACCGGGCCGCCTTCGAGCACGGGGACGCAATCGAAACCGTCAAGCGCTACGACGGCCCGTTCGACGTGGTACTCATCGACAACGAGAAGCACCGCTACGCGAAGGCCTTCGAGGCTGTCCGGGGGAAGGTACCGGTCGGTGGTGCCGTAGTCGCCGACAACATGATCGAGGCCGGGCCGCTGGATTTCGAGGAGGTACAGGCGTTGCTGGACGGCGACGACATCGACGCCAACGAGACGAGTCGCGGCATCGCCGCGTATCTCGAACGCGTCGGCGACGACCCGGCGTTCGAGACAGGATTGCTACCACTCGGTGAGGGCGTTGCCGTGAGCGTCCGCGTGGAGTGACAAATCCCCGGAGGTGACATCCAGTGGTGACGCCGAGAGCAGCTAAACAGCGGCTACACCCAAACGCTATAACCATATGTGTTGATAACTAACATGAACGATGGCGAAAGCAGATACCGGCACGGCCTCGACAGAATCGGGACTCGACACCGCTGTCATCGAGCGAGCGGCCGAGTGGGCGGGTATCGCCGAGCAGGATCTGTGTGACGCGCTGGTCATCCTACACGCGGACCTCATTGGACGGCACAGTCAGTTCGAACGGGAGTTCGACTACGTCACTGTCGACGGAACCCGGGCCTACCGAATATCGGATGAGGTCTGTGATGAACTCCTCTCGGAGTTCGGGTTCGAAGAAGACCTCGCGGCTGGCGTCAGGCTCGCACACACTGAACAGGCAAAGCTCCTGTTCGCCAAATCCGTCCGCGGGGACGACAACTTCGACGCCGACGAGTGTGGCATCGTTATCGGTATCGACACGGCCGAACAGTTCTGAGTGCCTCTCCGATTCTCGCCGACGAAAATGCGGGTGCATAGCTTATGTAGGAGGGCCCATAACTGAGCGGCAACGCTGGTCCTAACGAATGAGTCTGATGATAGATATTCGGAAGCTCGGGTTGTTCAATCAGATGGCTAAAGAGGGCGGTAACACCGTTGCGAACCACCTCAGCCAGATGACGGGGATGGAGACGGAGATGGAGATCACGAAGATCAACTTCATCGATATCCCGGATATCAAAACACACGTCGGCGACGAGAAGCAGATCGGTATCAGTATCGAAATGGTGGAAAAGCCCCACGGGCACATCCTGTTCCTGTTCAACGCCGCCAGCGCGAAGGACCTCGCTACCGGGATGATCGGCGATATGGGTGAAACAGACCCCAACGCGGACGGCTTCACCGACATGGAGCGCTCGGCGATTCAGGAGATCGGCAACATCATGACCAGCGGCTTCATCGACGGCTGGGCGAACGTCCTCGATACGACCATCGACATCTCGACGCCGAGCTTCACGTTCGGGCCCGGGAGCGGGATGGTGGACCAGCTCGTCGGCGATCGGGACAACGAGATGGCACTGATGTTCGACTCCCGCGTCCACGCCCTTGAATCCGACATCAACGTGAAGGTGTACACGTTCCCGGAACTCGAAGAACTGGTCGACCTGATGCAGGAAATCGAGGTGTAAGCGGGCCTAGGAGAGGCGGGCGACGGGCACTGCGGATGAACTCCTTTTCCTTCATAAAAGATTTAGCAGTGTTTCTTGTACCGTGGGCCCCTGCGTCGTGATATGCCAGGAGGAAGCCCGCAAACACTACGACCGTTCCTGTGGCGCGCAGAAACACTGTATCCCGACACAGAAGTCGTCTCTCGTACCCACGAGGGTATCGTTCGTCACAATTACGACGAGTACGCCGAGCGGACGGCGCAGTTAGCGAACGCGGTCGAGGAAGCCGGCTACGGTGACGGCGAACGGCTCGGGACGTTCTGCTGGAACCACAGCCGTCACTTCGAGACATACTTCGGAGTGCCGGGAACCGGTGCGCAGTTGCACACTATCAACCCGCTCCTGCCAGACGAACACATTCAGTACATCGTCAGCGACGCACAGGACCAGGTCATCTTCGTCGACGAATCGCTCCTGCCGAAACTAGAGGGGGCAGCCGCCGATGACCCCGAGTCCTTTGAGTCGGTCGAGCAGTTCATCGTGATGAGCGAGTCCGTCCCCGACACGGACCTCGATGCCGTCGCCTACGAGTCTTTCATCGCCGACCAGCCGACGGAGTATGACTGGCCCGAACTGGCGGAGGACCGTCCTGCCGGCCTCTGTTACACCTCCGGCACGACCGGACGACCGAAAGGCGTCGAGTACACCCAGCAGATGCTGTGGAGCCACACGATGGCGATCCAGTCGCCACAGGGGATTCCACTCGACGACGATGATGTCATGATGCCCGTCGTCCCGATGTTCCACGTCAACGCGTGGGGACTCCCGTTTTCGGCGACTGCAGGCGGGGCCAAGCACGTCTACCCCGGCCCGCAGCCAGAGCCCGAAGACCTCGCGAAGCTCATCGAAGAGGAAGACGTTACCGTCACTGCCGGTGTCCCGACCGTCTGGCTGGGGCTGATGGAGTACATCAAAGAAAACGACGTGGACCTCTCCTCGCTTGAGCGCCTCATCGTCGGCGGAAGCGCCGCCCCCGAAGCGATGATCCGGTTCTTCGACGATCGCGACGTGGAACTCGTCCACGCCTGGGGGATGACCGAGACAGCGCCGGTAGGTGCGGTGGCGTCCCTGCGGAGCGACCTGGAGGACGCCGACTACCAGACGCAACTGGACAAGCGTGCGAAGCAGGGGCTCATCTCGCCCGGGCTTGAGTTCCGTGTCATCGACGACAACGGCAACGAGGTTCCGCACAACGGCGAGGACTTCGGCGAACTCCACATCCGTGGGCCGTGGGTGACGACGGAGTACTTCAAGCGGCCGGAAGCGAACGAACAGGAGTTCGAGGACGGCTACCTGAAGACCGGCGACGTAGTGTCCGTCGACGAAGACGGCTACATCAAGATCGTCGACCGGGCGAAAGACGTCATCAAGAGCGGCGGGGAGTGGATCTCCTCGCTCGAACTGGAAAACGAGCTGATAGCCCACGACGACGTGAACGAAGCGGCGGTGATCGGTGTCCCACACGAGCGCTGGCAGGAGCGACCCCTCGCCATGATCGTCCCGGCGGCCGACGCCGACGAGGACGCGCTTGGCGAGGAGCTTCGGGAACACATTCTCGACTCCTACCCCAAGTGGTGGGTTCCGGACAACTTCATCACCATCGACGAGGTCCCGAAGACGGCGACCGGGAAGTTCGACAAGAAGTCGCTCCGTGACGAGTACGCCGACGAATCACTCGTCGAGGGCCGCGTCCCCGACGATGCCGCACCGGAATAAGAGAAAGCCGCTGGAATGAGAGCGCCTCCAGCGAGCAGTTGCGGTTACTGAACGCCAGTGACGAGATTCCGGACTTCGGTCCGATAGGCGTCGGGCTGGAGTCCGAGATCGACATCGACGGTGACCGTGATGCCGTCGCTCAGAGCGTTTTCGACGACCTGATCGAAGTTCTGTGCCGGGTACGCGCCCCCGGAGATGACGACGAAGTCGCCGTGGTGCCAGACGGCAAACATCGCCGAGATGTCGATGTCGCTGGCCGGTATCTCGACGGCCTCGTTCTCGGTCACGTCGAACGAAATCCCCTCGAATGGGTACACGGCAGACAGTTCGACTGTCTCGGCTGTCTCGCCGGTGTCGATATCGATGGTTCCCTCGCCCGTTTTCTCGATGTCGGTCAACCCCTGGGCTTCCATCTGCTGTTCGAAGCTGTCGCGGGCGTTCGTTCTGACTTCCGCCAGCAGTTCCTCGCGGCCCACGCCGGCCGGGAGGTTGTCGAGATTCGGACTGAAGTCGACGCGGGTGGCGAAAAACACGGAGAGCGCAGTCTGCACTTGGTCGAGGGTGCGGCTGGCGACGCGCTTCTGTAGCTGTTCGTCGACGTACTGGACCGTACTGGAGACAGCCTCGACGGATACGGGGCCATAACTCCGGTCGAACACCGTTTCCGAGGACTGGTCCGTTCGCGTCCAGCCACCCTCTTCGAGTTGCTGTGTCGGAACTTCCGGGGGCGGTGCCTCGGCTGCGGCCAGAAACGAACACCCCGCAAGCCCGGCGGTTCCGAGGCTGGCTCCGGCAAGCAGGTAGTCTCGACGGTTCATGTCCGAGGAAGGCCACAGCCATGGAAAAGCGTGCTGGCCGATTATCAGTGATTTCCGAGAAACAACTACACCGGTGTTTGGCAGAGTTCCACGGAGTATATGAGTACACAAACCATGATAATTCACATGGATTTGCTATCCGAGAAACTCGTTCCGGAGCACGCACACGGGGTCAAAGAGGAGGCTCGGGAGTTCGCCGCGGAACACATCGAACCAGTCGCGGGAGAGTACTACGCGTCCGGGGAGTACCCCTGGGAGGTGCTCGAAGCAGCCACGGAGGCCGGCCTCGTCGCGCAGGATATCGGCGAGGAGTGGGGCGGTAGCGGCTACGACCTCCAGCAGATGCTTGCGATGGCGGAGGAGCTGTACAAGGCCGACGCAGGGATCGCGCTGACGCTCCAACTCGCCAGTTTCGGCGCCGAGATCGTCGAGGACCACGGCGCGGACTGGCAGAAAGAGGAGTTCCTTGCGCCCGTCGCCGCCGGCGACCAGCTTACCGGCCTCGCCGTCTCCGAGCCGGAGACGGGGAGCGACCTCGCCGGGATGACGACGGCCGCCGAGAAGGACGGCGACGAGTGGGTGCTCAACGGCGAGAAGTACTGGATCGGCAACGGCGTCGAGGCTGACTGGGTGACGCTGTACGCCAAGACCGGCGACGACCCGAACGACCGCTACGGGAACTACTCGATGTTCATCGTCCCGACGGACGCCGACGGCTACCACGCCGAGCACATCCCCGAGAAGATGGGCTTCCGGGCGTCCAAGCAGGCCCACATCGTGCTCGACGACTGCCGCATCCCGGAGGAGAATCTGGTCGGCGTCGAAGGGGCCGGCTTCTACATGCTCGCCGAGTTCTTCAATCACGGGCGCGTCGTCGTCGGCGGGCACGGCATCGGCCTCGCCGCCGCGGCCATCGAAGAAGCCTGGGAGTTCGTCCACGACCGCGAGGCGTTCGGCAAAACCGTCGACGAGTTTCAGGCGGTCCAGCACAAACTGGCAGACATGCAACTCGGCCTCCAGTCCGCCCGAACGCTCACCTGGCATGCGGCGGAGCGCGTCGCCAACCAGGAGAACGCCGGTTACTGGGCCGCGCTGGCAAAGACGAAAGCGACCGAAGCCGCGATGGACTGCGCGGAGAAGGGGATGCAACTCCACGGGGGCCGGTCCGTACTGACTGAGAACCGCATTTCCCGTGTATACCGTGACGTGCGGATTCCGGTCATCTACGAGGGAGCCAACGACATCCAGCGGAACCTCATCTACAACCAGGCCCCGATGTAACGGATCGGCATCGTTCGAGCGATGTCGGTTGGTCAATTACGGCGAAAACAGCGTGTTTTTGACGGGGGACACCACCCTTCGAGTGTTCTTTGATGGAACTTGGCTGGCCAGCTATCACTACGACGGCGGTTCACTACCGGACAGTCTGCACTGCCTGGACCCACCGACCAGACAGGTCATTACGCTACTGTACGAAGTGCATACGAGTGATATCGGGTCAGTACACCACCCTACAAGTGTTCTGACAGCACCGGACAACCGACCCGACACCACCATACAAGTGTTCCATCACCACCCTGCGAGTGTTTCCAGTTCGGCTACAACCGGACCAGGATAGTGAACACGTGTTCACACACCACCCTGCAAGTGTTCACACAGAGGTAGACGAGCGTGCAAAATGCCCGAAAGACACCACGCTGCAAGTGTTTTCGTGCCGTTGTTCCGAGTCACGATTCGCCACTCTCACACCATCCTGCAAGTGTTTCGCATACTGAGCAAGAGCTCGCAGGTACACCACCCTTCAAGTGTTCCGGAGAGCCCGTTTTGGGCGGTTTTCCCGGCGAATCGGCGTTGACACCACCCTGCAAGTGTTTTCGAAAGGGAATACCGTGAGGCTGTGGCGGAACCCACCCGACACACCGGTCTGCAAGTGTTCTACACACTGCAGTGGGGAGCAAATACCACATAACCGCCTGTTGGAACTTCGAGCCCACGGGCTATTGTGGGCACACACACCACCCTGCAACTGTTCTGGACTGCGCAATAGATAGACTGCCGTTGAACACACACACACCACCGTGCAAGTGTTCTGCCGTGTGAGCCGACGGGGGTGTGCAAATAGGCTGGTTACGTGAACTGCCAGAGGTTCTGTTGCTCGTCGTCGGTCGTGTCCGGTGCCTCAAACTCGGTCGCCTCGTCTTCCAGGTAGTGCTCGAGAATCCCGTTGACGTTACTCGGCACAGCGTCGCTGTAGGAGGACTGGAGCGCAGCATTGATGATGTCGGTCGGGTCGTCGGTGACCTCGTAGATGTACTTCCGTCCGCCCTTGCGGCCGAGGTTGCGTTCGGCAGAGCGGACCAGCCCTTGCATCGAAAGCTGGTCGAGGAACTCGTAGATTTTCCGCTCGGATTTCACTCGGCGGCCGCTCGACTCCGCAATCGAAGAGTAGAGATTGTAGATCCGCTTCGTCGACGCCTCGTGTTTCGGTTCGATGAGCGCAAGCGTCGTCGCGAGATACGTCAGCGCCTGCTGTGAACTCAGATCGTGCTCGAAGTAATCGAGGAGTTCATCGGTTTCGATGGTGTCTGTCGCCCGTCGCGTGTGCGCCTCCGTCACACCTTCGGCACCTTCCATCCGCGCGTACTCTCCGGCCTTTTCGAGGATCCGGAGCCCTTGCCGAACGTCGCCGCGTTCCTGTGCCGAGAAGGCCGCCGCCAGCGGGACCACGTCTTCACCGAGCACGTCCTCCCGAAACGCGATGTCGGCGTAGTAACCCAGAATATCCCGGAGTTCGGTCGCATCGTACGGGCCGAACTTGATTTCCCGTTCTCCGAGCGTCGATTTCACTTTGGGTTCCAGCACGTCGACGAACTTGAGATCGTTCGAGATACCGATGAGTCCGACCTTCGCATCGGTGATCGGTGTGTTCTCGTTCGCTTCGGCCCGCGGTAGTTCGTAGAGGAAGTCGTTCCGCGCGTCCGCTGGAATGTTGTCGATCTCGTCCAGAATGATGAGCACGTTCCCGCCAACGGCTTCGATCTCCTCGTAGAGGAATTCGAAGACGCTGTCAGTGCTGTAGCCGCTTTCGGGGAGTTGGTTCTCCGGGTCCCGGAACTCGTTGACGAGCGTGTTGACCAGCGCGTAGGCTGACCGGTAGTTCCGGCAGTTTATCGGACCGACAACGGTGAGCGGGATGTCCTCGGCCTCGGCCTTCTCTTCGAGTTTGTCCCGGACCCATTTCGTAACGGCAGTCTTTCCGACGCCGGTCGGCCCGTACACGAAGACGTTATTCGGGTCGTGGCCGACGATGACATCCTGTAGAGCGTTGATGTAGAACTCGATCTCCTCGTCGCGGTGGAAGATCGTATCGGGCGTGAACGTGTCTTTTTTTAGCGGTTGCTTTCGTTCGAAGATCGCGTCGGTCCCATCGAACGGGTTCTCGTTCACGTCGACCATCGTACACCACGTTTTGAGTGACTCTATATAAAACCAGTGACCACCATTCAAGTGTTTCAAGTGTTTTCACGCCGTTCAGTCACACACCACCCTGCAAGTGTTTCTCCAATCGCTCTCGAAAACAGCCACAAGCAGTCTGCTGCGACGATCCTTGAGTTATCTCACTTGAGTCCTGCGATTCTGGTATCTCTCGTCTAGACTAGAGATAGGCCTATTGTCTACTTTTTATATTTTGTGGTACCAGTATCATACTCCTGTTAATTCAAGCGAAGCCTGTTTTATCGAATCGAGACTATAAGGCCCCACTGATGCCTTTATTTGTACTTATAGATGGTTTCGTCTATCACAGAATACTGATAAGGCTGAACTATCTCCCACGTGTTTAAATATGTGCTAAGGCCACCACCCCTCCCCACCCCCACCCCTGCCAACACCGAGAACACTTGCAGGGTGGTGTGTGTGGGTCCCGCTCTGACGACCGCGATTCGTTATAAAAGGATCCCGACGTTCGAGCGGGACGAAATCGATTTCACGTTGGAACGCGGCTGTTGCAGCGAACACGTCGAGGTACGGATGACCCGGGGCCTCGGCACCGCACTTTACCTTCTGACAGCCCGTAGACACCACATGAACGAGATCACGGTAACGTTCGTCGACCGGGGCCGCGTACAGGCTGACCGGAACTTCGTCGTCGACGGCCACAGCGTCGCGACGGCCTCGGACCGCGATCCGGAACACGAGTATGAAACGTACGTCGTCTGGAACCTCGTCATCGAAACGTCGGAAATGACTATCCTCTGGGACACGGGCTCCCACCCGGAGGCCGGCAACGGGTACTGGCCGGTGCCGCTGTACGAGGCGTTCGCACACGTCGATGCCGCCGAACACGCCCTGCCAGCGGACCTCGAAGAGGAGGGCTATGGCATCGAGGATATCGATGCCGTCGTGATGAGTCACCTCCACCTAGACCACGCCGGCGGCCTGCACAATTTCGCGGGCACGGATGTCCCGATCTACGTCCACCGCGAGGAGCTCCCGTTCGCGTACTACAGCGCGAACACGGACGAGGGATCTATCGCGTATCTGGCCAGCGATTTCGACGGCGAATTGAACTGGGAGATCGTCCACGGCGACAGCTATCATCTCACTGACGGGGTGGAACTGCTGCACCTTCCCGGCCACACGCCCGGACTCATGGGCGCGTTCATCGACCGCCCGGGGCAGCCGCTCCTCGTCGTCGGCGACGAAGCGTACGTCGAAGCGAACTACGCGGGCCAGCCGATGGCGACGAGCCTCCTCTGGAACAACGGCTCGTGGAAGGAGAGCCTAGAGCGGTGCCGCGACCGACAACGAGCGACGGGGGCTGAAGTGCTGCTCGGCCACGACCTCGCGGTGTTCGAAGACGTGTCCGGGGCTGCGGACTGATTCGATATCTGCGTGAGATTAGTCCGACACAGCGACAAGCGTTCGGTGCTCGCCGTCGTCGGTCGCCACGACCCACCGGCCTTCGTGGCGCTCGACGACGGCCCACACGCCGAAAAACAGGTGCAACTCCAGTTCGAGACCGTTGACGCGCTCTCCGGTCTCTTCGATACGGAACTCTCGGGACTCTGCAGCGTTCGTCATGTCACGGACAAGATGGCAGCGAACGGCGAGCCGTGGTAATGGCCGCGTTGGCCGGGTCGAACGCGGCTCTCACTGTTCGAGATAGCCGTACGTCTCCTCCAGATAGTCGATGATCCAGTCGACTGTGGACTCGTCGTAGGTCCAGAAGCCGTAGAACTCGCGTGGTTCGCGCTCCTCGGCCAGCAGGGCGCATTTCTGGGTCGGGTCACCGCCGCCGTCGAACACGACAAACCACGAGTCGGCGATCTCGTCCGACCGTTCCAGATGCAGCGAGAACGTGCTGTACTCGGGCGGTTCGACGTCAGGGACGGCGTAGGCGTGGACGTCCACGTCAGTCTCACCCAGCCGTTCGTACAGGTCGAGTTCGCCCTGAAGCGTAGACAGCGTCTGGAAGCCGGCATGCAGCGTCCCCTGTCCCACTCGCCACGCGCGGTCCTCAATTTCGCGGGACGCGGCGGTCATCCGCTGGATCGACCACGAGGTGAACATCGTCTCGTCGAGGTGGTCGAGAATCGACGCGTACGGGCTGTTGTCCCGCGTGATGTACTGTCGGCCTTCGTCGAGCGAGTCGGTAAACGAATTGAGACTCGCGGCCGCGATGACCTCTTCGTCCTCGCTGAGAGTGATAAACTCGCCCGGCCGCCCGCTCTCAGTCTGCTCGGTCTGAACGTGGACGTTACGGTCCGCGAAGCGCTCGCGAAGGTCTTCGGCCGCTGTCGGCCCGGCGTTGAAGATAGTCAGCGTCTTCTGATGGTCTTCGACGCCAGCGATGAGTTCCGTTAACGACATCCTCGACTATACATCGGCATTCACTGTGTTAGTCGTTGCGGGAGGGAGTTACGCGCCTTACCATTAGTGGCTGACAAGTATGTCTCGGACGGAAATATCGGTCGTGTAAACACATACCAACAGTGACGAAGCGTCATTTCGAAAACGGCAATCTGAGGTGCCTGAGCCGAAAGATAACGATTAATGAGTGGTGATGTAGTGGAAAATCTTTAGTCATGGCCCCCCAACGGAACGATACGGCACCAGAGCTGGGGCCGAGGATTTCACCATGACAGACAACGAACTAATCTGGCGAATCGCCGGTGGTTCCGGTGACGGAATCGACTCGACAAGCCAGAACTTCGCGAAGGCCTTGATGTGGTCGGGGCTGAACGTGTTCACACATCGTCACTACCCGTCGCGTATCCGCGGCGGCCACACGTACGTGGAAGTACGTGCGAAAGACGAGCCAGTACAGTCCCGCGGGGACGGCTACAACTTCCTGCTGGCCCTGGGTGACTCCTTCGCCCGGAACCCACAGGAAGAGGCCTACTACGGTAAAGAGGAGCTGAAACCGCTGTACGAGAACTTCGACGACCTCCGCGAGGGCGGCGTCCTCCTCTACGACGAGGGGCTGCTCGACGAGGAGGATGTCGACGAGATCGGTCTCGAAGAGGCCGCCGAGGAGAACAACTGGCACGTCGTCCCGATGGACCTCCGCGGCATCGCCAAGGAGCACGGCCGCGAGATCATGCGGAACACGGCCGGTATCGGCGCGACCGCGGCCATTCTCGACATCAGCACCGACGAGTTCGAGAAGCTCATCAAACAGAACATGAGCGGCGACATGCAGGAGGCGAACCTCAACGTTCTCGAGGACGCCTACGAAGCCGCCAGCGAACTCGATATCGACCACGATATCGAGGTCCCCGAGGGCTCCCACGACGAGGAGCAAGTCATCCTCTCGGGCTCGAACGCGATTTCCTACGGCGCAATCGACGAGGGCTGTCGCTTCATCTCGGGCTACCCCATGACCCCGTGGACCGACGTGTTCACGATCATGTCACAGCACCTGCCCGAGTTCGGCGGGATCTCCGAACAGGTCGAGGACGAGATCGCCGCAGCCGCGCTGGCACTCGGTGCGTCTCACGCCGGCGTGAAAGCCATGTCCGGATCTTCCGGCGGTGGCTTCGCGCTGATGTCCGAACCGCTCGGGCTCGCCGAGATGACCGAGACGCCGATCGTGCTGGTCGAAGCGATGCGGGCCGGCCCCTCGACGGGGATGCCGACCAAGCCCGAGCAGGCGGACCTCGAACACGTCCTGTACACGTCACAGGGCGACTCCGCCCGCGTCGTGTTCGCGCCCGCGAACATCCGCGAGTGTTACACGCAGACCCGCTCGGCGTTCCGCATCGCCTACGAGTACCAGATCCCGGCTATCGTCATCTACGACCAGAAGATCCAGGGCGAGCTCCGGAACCTCCCGGCCAGCCACTTCGACGAGGAACCGAACGCCGACCCCGGTTCGGTCCTCACCGAAGAGGAGATTCAGGACGCGGCACACCACTCCTCCGGGAAGTTCCAGCGGTTCCTCCACGAGCCCGAGGACGGCTCGAACGTCAGCCCGCGCTCCGTGCCGGGCCAGAAGGACGGCCGCTTCCTCGCGACGGGCAACGAGCACAACCCGTCGGGCCACATCAGCGAGGACCCCGAGAACCGCATCGCCCAGATGAACCGTCGGCTCAACAAGCTCGACGACATCCGTGCTGATCTGGACGAAAACACGTCCCACCAGACCTACCACGGACCCGACGAGGCCGATTACGGCATCCTCGTGTGGGGCAGCCAGCAGGGGACCGTCTTCGAGGCCGTCGACCGGCTCAACGAGAACGGCCACTCCGTGAAGGCACTGGGCGTCTCCGACATGGCCCCGTACCCGGAAGACGAGGTCTCCGAGTGGCTCGAATCCGTCGACGAGGCGCTCGTCGTCGAGATGAACGCCACGGCCCAGTTCCGCGGTCTGACCCAGAAGGAACTCGGCAAGTACGGCGACAAGATGTCGAGCCTCCTGAAGTACAACGGCAACCCATTCGAGCCCGCCGAGATCGTCGACGGGTTCGAGTCCAGCATCGACGGCGAGGAACTCGCCGCGAGCAACATGAAGTACGTACCCGCGGCAGGTGACTAACCTATGAGTGCATTCTCAGCAATCAACGAAGAACGCGAGATCGAGCGCGACGAGTTCACACCCGGCATCGAACCCCAGGCGACCTGGTGTCCGGGCTGTGGCGACTTCGGCGTCCTCAAGGCGCTCAAGCAGGCCATGCCGGAAGTCGGCAAGAACCCCGACGAAGTCGCGCTGTTCACCGGCATCGGCTGTTCGGGGAAGCTCAACAGCTACTTCAACAGCTACGGTTTCCACACCATCCACGGCCGCTCGCTGCCCGTCGCCCGGGCCGCGAAGCTCGCCAACCCCAACCTCGAAGTCATCGCGGCCGGCGGGGACGGCGACGGCTACGGTATCGGTGGGAACCACACCATCCACACGGCCCGTGAGAACCACGACATCACGTACATCGTGTTCAACAACGAGATCTTCGGGCTGACCAAGGGCCAGACGTCGCCGACGTCGCCGAAGGGCCACAAGTCCAAGACACAGCCCCACGGCTCGGCGAAGTCGCCGATCCGACCCCTGTCCCAGCAGCTCAACGCCGGCGCGACCTACATCGCCCGGACCGCGGCTGTCAACCCGAACCAGGCGAAGGAGATCATCGCCGAGGCCATCGAACACGACGGCTTCGCGCACATCGACTTCCTGACCCAGTGTCCGACCTGGAACAAGGACGCGAAACACTACGTCCCGTACACGGACGTCCAGCAGTCCGACGAGTTCGACTTCGACGTCTCGGACCGCGCGGAAGCCGCCGAGATGATGCGAAAGACCGAGGAGCGTCTGTACGAGGGCGAAGTGCTCACCGGTCGGATGTACATCGAAGACGAGCGCCCCTCCTACGGCGAGGAGAAGCGCCAGATCGGCGAGATGCCGGACGAACCGCTCGCAGAGCGGTACTTCGACGAGGACGCGGAGTGGGAGCGGACCTACGACAACCTCCTCGAACACCACAAGTAAGACCCGCTGCCGGACTGCAGACACCCCTCGAACGTGGGTTTCTGGTTCGGAAGATATTTTTTCATGCACCGAAAAGATTAGTACATGAGTGCCGAGTCCACGGAGCGTCGAATCCTGTCGGTCCTTGAAGAGGACGCACAGGCTTCGTACGCAGAAATCGCGGAGCGAGCCGACGTATCGAAGCCGACAGTCCGGAAATATATTCAGAAACTCGAAGAGGAGGGCGTCATCGTCGGCTACTCCGCCGATGTCGACCCGAAGAAGCTGGCAGGCCAGTCGATTGCCCTGGTCGGCATCGATATCGCGAGCGATTGCTACGTCGAGGCCACGCGGAACCTCAAAGAGATCCCGGAGATGGAGGAACTGTACACGTCCAGCGGCGACCACATGCTGATGGCGGAGGTCCGAGCGATGGACGGGGACTCGCTGGCGGACGTGATCGAAGACAAGATTCTCGCGCTCGACGGCGTTACCGCCGCGCATCCGTCGTTTCTCCAGGAACGGCTGAAGTAACGGGTTTTTAGACGCTCCAGCGCTGACTGCACGGTATGCTTTCTCGGCTGGTGCTCGGACTCGGGCCGACGGCCGCGGACCTTCTCGACGCGATTAGCGACGACCGCGGCGACCTGGCAGTCGTGACCCAGGACGAGCACCGTGCTGAAACGCTTCGGGCGGACGGTATCAACGTACTCGAAGCCGACCAGACTGATCCATCTGTTCTCGCCGATATCGACTTTCACCCCGAGAGCGTCATCGTCGCCAGCGAGGACCCCGAGCGGAACGCCGACGCGGCGACGGCCGCTCGTGACTGCTTTCCCGACGTGTTCCTGCTCGCCTACGCTGGCCGCGGCGCGACGGCCGACCAGCGCGAGCGGCTCGATAGCGTGGCGGACCGGCTGGTCACGCCGGAGGCCGTCGTCACCGACTACGTCACGCAGTCGGTCGGCGACGAAGGAACGCGAACTAGACAGCTCCATCAGGTACTGCGGGACATCGACGACCACCTCGCCGTCGTCACGCACGACAACCCCGACCCGGACGCGATTGCCAGCGCTGTCGCCCTCGGAGCGCTCGCTGAACGGGCCGACTGCGAGGTGACGATCTGTTACTACGGGGAGATTTCCCATCAAGAGAACCGGGCGTTCGTCAACCTCCTCGATTTCGACCTCCGGAACCTGGATGCTGACTCCCCGGACGAACTGGACGCGTTCGACGCGTTCGCGCTTGTCGACCACTCCAGGGCCGGCGTCAACGACCAACTCCCGCCGGAGACCCCCATCGACATCGTCATCGACCACCATCCGCCACGCGTTCCGATCGAAGCCCGCTTCGTCGATCTCCGGAGCGGCGTCGGGGCGACGAGCACGCTGCTAGTCGATTATCTCCGGCGGTTCAACATCGATATTCCGACCCCAATCGCGACGGGCCTGCTGTTCGGCATTCAGGTCGACACGAAGGACTTCCGTCGGGAGGTCGCCGCCGCGGACTTCGAGGCCGCCGCGCATCTCGTGACGAACGCCGACATGGCGACGCTCCAGCGCATCGAAGACCCGAGCGTGAGCCCGGAGACGCTGTCGGTCATCGGCCGAGCGATTGCGAACCGCGAACAGGAGGGGTCGGTGCTTCTGACTGGCGTTGGCGAGATAACCGACCGGGACGCGCTCGCACAGGCGGCTGACAGGCTGCTCGATCTCGAAGGCGTGCAGGCGACGATGGTGTACGGCGTCGTCGACGGGACGATCTACGCCTCTGCACGGGCTCGCGGGGCGGACATCGACCTCGGCGAGGCCCTGCGGGACGCCTTCGGACAGATCGGGTCCGCGGGCGGTCACGCCGATATGGCGGGCGCACAGATCGAACTGGGGATGATCACCGTCGACGAGCGCGAGGAGTCGCTGGAAGAGATCGTCCGCTCTATCGTCACGGACCGGTTTCTCGACGCCATCCAGTCGCGGTCCCACCGGCTGCTCGGGCGCGTCTACGCACGCGCCGACTACGACGTGGCCGCGTTCACGGAGTCGACGGCGCTCAGACGGGACGGCGAAGACACCATCACGACGGCTGGAAGGACATCTGAGGCGTCGGGTGACGACATCCCAGAGGACTGGAACACCGATGTGACGTTTCTGGAAAACGGCGACGAGGACGGTAGCGACGAACCAGAACAGGCGGACGACGCGGCTGAGCCGCCGGACGACGAGTCAGAACAGGCGGACGACAGCCCGGAGACGCTCGTCGAACCCGACGACAGCGAGCCGCCGTAGGCGAGCCTTTTTTGCCGTCGGTCGAGAACATCGCGCCGATGGAGGAATCGAGTCGACCGACGGTCGGAGACTACATGACACGCGAGGTTGCCACCGTCGAACTCGACGACACCGTCGGGGAGGTCGCCCGACGGATCGCCGACAACGACCACTTCAGCGGGTTTCCGGTGACTGACGGCCGCCGCGTCGAAGGGTTCGTCAGCGCGCGCGACCTGCTGCTCGCGGAAGACCACGAGCCGATGTTTCGCGTGATGACCGACGATATCCTCGTCGCGCACCCGGACATGGCCGTTCAAGACGCCGCGCGCGTCATCTTGCGGTCGGGCATCCAGAAACTCCCGGTCGTCGACGACGCCGGCCACCTCGTCGGTATAATCTCAAACGCCGACGTGATCCGCTCGCAGATCGAGCGGGCGACACCGGGTAAGGTGGACAAGCTCAGCCGGACGCTCGAGAACATCCACGGCATCACGACGCACGAAGGCCGCCGTGAGGTAGACCTCGACAAGCTGACACCGACACAGACGACGGTGTACGCCGACGAACTCGAAGGCCGGGTGTACGAACTCGAACGGGGGCTGGCAGAACCGCTCGTCGTCATCGACAACGGCGGGGACCTCCTGCTGGCTGATGGCCACCACCGCGTGAAAGCCGCCGCACGGCTCGACATCGACGAGATGGACGCCTACGTGATTGTCCTCGATGAGACGGTCGAACTCGGGATGGCCGAGACGGCGGCGGATTCCGACCTGGGGTCGATCGACGATATCGAGGTCGTCGACTACGCACACCACCCGCTCGTTCAGACGACCGAACGGCTCCAGGATTAGCTCCCGGCTGTGTGGCTGTCGGTAGCACGCCACGCCGCCCGAACCTTCTTACTAAATCATGACATACACGGAGGCATGTTCGACGAGTCGGACCTCCAGCGCATCCGCGAGCAGAAAGACGAGTGGGAAGCCGAGACACTCGACCCCGTACTGGACGCCTACGGCGAACGCAAAGAGCGGTTCGCGACCGTCTCAAACCTCGACGTGGACCGGCTGTACACGCCACTCGACGTGGATAACATCGACTACGAGGAGGACATCGGCTTCCCCGGCGAGGAGCCGTTCACACGCGGCGTCTATCCCACGATGTACCGCGGCCGGCAGTGGACTATGCGGCAGTTCGCGGGCTTTGGCACCGCCGACGAGACCAACGAGCGGTTCCACTACCTCATCGACGAGGGCCAGACCGGGCTGTCGACGGCCTTCGACATGCCGACGCTGATGGGCATCGACTCCGACGACGTGATGGCCGACGGCGAAGTCGGCAAGGAGGGCGTCGCCGTCGACACGCTGGCGGACATGGAGCGGTTGTTCGACGGCATCGACCTCGGCGAGGTGTCCACTTCCTTCACGATCAACCCCAGCGCGCCGGTCATCTACGCGATGTACATCGCACTGGCCGACCAGCAGGGCGTCCCGCGCGGGGAGATCCGCGGAACCCTCCAGAACGACATGTTCAAGGAGTTCATCGCACAGAAGGAGTGGGTCATCCCGCCGGAGCCGTCGCTGAAACTCGTCACCGACACCATCGAGTTCGCCAGTCAGGAGACCCCGAAGTTCAAGCCCATATCGGTGTCGGGATACCACATCCGGGAGGCCGGCTCGACAGCAGTGCAGGAGCTCGCGTTCACGCTCGCGGACGGTTTCGCCTACGTCGAAGACTGTCTGAACCGCGGGCTGGACGTAGACGAGTTCGCCCCACAGCTCTCCTTTTTCTTCAATTCGCATAACTCCATGTTCGAAGAGATCGCGAAGTTCCGTGCGGCCCGACGCATCTACGCCCGCGTGATGGACGACTGGTACGACGCGGAGGCCGACGCGAGCAAGCAACTGAAGTTCCACACCCAGACCGCCGGCCAGTCACTGACAGCCCAGCAACCGCTGAACAACATCGTGCGCGTGACGATTCAGGCCCTCGCAGGTGTGCTGGGCGGAACCCAGAGCCTACACACCAACAGCTTCGACGAAGCGCTGGCGCTCCCGTCCGAACAAGCGGTGCGGGTCGCCCTCCGGACACAACAGATCATCGCGGAGGAGTCGGGAGCCGCCGACATCGTCGACCCGATGGGCGGCAGTTTCGCCGTCGAGTCGCTGACCGACGAAGTCGAGGAGAAGACGATGGCCTACATCAACCACATCAGGGACGAACTCGGCGACGGCTCGGTCCGCGACGGCGTCATTCAGGGGATTCAGGACGGCTACTTCCAGCGTGAGATTCAGGACGCCGCCTACGAGTACCAGCAGCGTGTCGAGAGCGACGAAGAGGTCATGGTCGGTGTCAACAAGTACACCGTCGAGGAAGACACCGAACCCGAGATTCTCACCGTCGACGAGGACGTACAGGAACGCCAGCGGGACAAGCTCGCGACGGTCAAGGCAGACCGCGACGACGCGGCCGTGGAAGCAGCGCTCGACGAACTGCAGCAAGTGATCACCGACGGCGGGAACGTCATGCCCGTCATCATCGACGCGGTGAAAGCCTACGCGACGATGGGCGAGATCATGGCCGTCTTCGAGGCAGAGTACGGGAGCTATCAGGAAACGGCGAGCGTCGCCTGACTGGCAAGCGTACGCTCTATCATCACTCTACTGACGGTCTAACCGTCTCTCCGGTATCAGTCTCTCATGCACATTGATACGACCCGAGCCGTTCCCGGTCGACGGATTCGGACCCGTTCAGGTTCGTCGACTCTGTCAGGATAATCAAATCCACGCGCTCGATAGCATCGTCGTGGCTTTGATTCCACTGCGAACACAGATACGTTGCGAGTGACCGTCGAAGACTGGGTTCGTGGCGGGCTGTCCCGAGGAACTTCTTCCAGCGTTGGTTCGGGAACCGGTCAGCCACCTCCGACGGCCGAGAGAGATTGACCGGCGCCTGGGTAAGCGCGTCGACCCGGTTCCCGGACTCCAGGGTTGCCGGGGCCGCGTACCACCATGTTTCCAGGGCGGGGTCCGGCGCGAACATGTTCCAGCTCCGGCCCTCGATTCTGTCCGGCGTGCCTGTCGGTGCGGCGACGAAGCCGACCGCGACAGCGTTGAGAACGATAATCGCGGCGATACCCAGCGTCGCTAGCGAATACGTCATCGTAGGGAACCAGATCTGCGGGGCACCTGTCGCTGACTCCGGCCACCACGGCCGCAATGCTTCGATAGCAGCGGGCCGGCGGTCCGCGAGCGCGTCCCAGAATGACGGCGGGAAAAACAGGACCAGTCCGAGAATCGAGACGAGCGGGAACACGCCCAGGCGGAACGAGAGCGCCATACAGACGTGAGCGGTGACGAACGCCGCGACCAGTCCAGTCCGATACCGTCCGCTCCAGATGACCAACAACGGGGACCCCACGAGCAAGGCGAGCCAGAGCCAGTTTCCCAGTACCAGCACCGGACCCCAGCCCGCAACAACGTCACCAACGCGGACGGTGAGGTGATCGAGCTGGAATACGTACTGCACCGCAGTCCCTCGGTGCCAGTACGCACCGCGAAGCTTCATCAGGCCGTTCGTCACGTACACGGCCAGCACCTGCAGAAGGACGCCTGCAGTACCGGGGGTGGCGACCCGTGTCGAGGCGGACTCCGGCGACCCTTTTCCCCAGCCACATCCGAGCGGGAGCAGGAGACTCCAGAACAGCAGCCGGCGAAACAGCGTATCGCCGGCGTTGAGGACGACAGGGTTCCGGAGCTGTATCGATACGAGCAGGACGAACGCGACGCCCGCACTCAGGCGGGGTCGGTAGCCGACCACCAGCGCCAGTCCGGCGAGCGCCGTCAGTCCGAAGGCCACTAGCGGCAGCCAGACGCCCCCCGAGACAGCGAGCGGCGACATGTCTCCCAGGACCGGATACAGTTCAGTCAGTGTCGAGCGCGGGAGCGCGCCACTGTCGGTGTAAAACGCGGTGATGTCCGAACACCGCAGAGCGATGTCGACGAGGAGACACAGCCCGAGCGACACTCGGAACGCTGCGAGCGCACGTCGGTCGATAGCGATTCGGGGGACCAGCCACTGACGGAGGGCAAACTCGGGGCACATCTGTGGGGAGGGCGACGAGACACCGACTTGGTGTCACGTAGGTGACTATCAGTCGGGTTAAATTAAACTAACGGAATGCAGGAAACAGGGGGCAAAAAACGGTACGGGTGAGTGGGTCATACGGCGGGGATGATCCGGAACCAAAACCCCTCAGGAACTTGCCGCGTCGTCGATCCGCTCGGAGACGTACACGACGAGACCGAGCAACACGCCAAGTACGATACCGATGGTGACGAATCCGTAGATGGCGACGCCGAACGGCGTCGGCGGCAGCGCAATCACACCGAACAGTTCCGGTTCGAGGTCCTCCGGTCGGATGCTGCCAAGCACGAACCCCATCACGCCAGCGAGAATGACAATAGAGACATACAGGCGAAGGACGATTTTCTGTCCGGACCTGGCCTCGGCTTGGTCGCTCATGCGGAAACAACGGCTCGGAGACGATTAGCCTTTTTCACTTCCGCGCCGTAGCTATCCTATGTCACAGAAGGAGCTACTGTTTCTCGTCCTGACCGGAATCGCGCTCATGATGTTCGTGACGGCTATGGTGCTTGTCTCCGGCGCAAGCTAACAGCCACTGCCAGTTCGGCCGTGACTACGAACGAAAAGACGTAGACTAAAGAGAATTCGGGACGATTACGAGTCGTCTTGTTCTTCCTGTCCGCCGTCAGCCAGCAGGGACGGGTCCTTCTCCGGCTCCTCGGCTTCGAGCTGCTCGTCGAACCACTGGAACTCACGGTCCAGCATGCCGTCGCGTTCGAGGTTCCACGGGTCGCCGTCCTCGACTTTCGGGCCTTCGAGCCAGGACTGGACGATGTTCCAGACGAAGAACAGCTGCCCGATGAACAGGATGAACGCGCCGACCGTCGCTAGCTGGTGGAACGTCGCCACCTGCGTCAGCGGCGCGATAGCGCCGTCGAATTCATAGGTGGCGTAGCGGCGCGGCATCCCCAGGTAGCCGAGCGCGAGCATCGCGAAGAACGTGAGGTTGGTTCCGACCATCGAGAACCAGAAGTGCGCCTTCCCGAGGGTGCGCTGGTACATCCGGCCGGTGAATATCGGGAACCAGTAGTAGATGCCGGCGAAGGCCGCGAAGCCGATGGCACCCATCACGATGTAGTGGAAGTGCCCGACGACGTAGTAGGTGTCGTGCAGGATCAGGTCGACGGGGATGGAAGCGAGGAACACGCCGGTGACGCCGCCGATGATGAAGTTCGAGACGAAGCCGATACAGAACAGCATCGGCGTCGTCAGGCGCAGGCGGCCGTTCCACATCGTCGTGATCCAGTTGAACGTCTTGACTGCGCTCGGTATCGCGATAGCTAGCGAGACAGCCATGAACGAGGCCCGGAGCCGCGGGTCCATGCCCGTCGAGAACATGTGGTGGGCCCAGACGCCGAAGGAGAGGACGCCGATGGCAAGCGTCGAGTAGACGACGAACTTGAAGCCGAACAGCTTCCGCCCGGAGAACTTCGGCAGGATCAGACTCACGAGACCCATCGGCGGCAGAACGAGGATGTACACCTCGGGGTGGCCGAAGAACCAGAACAGGTGCTGCCACAGTAGCGGGCCACCGCCCTCGACGGCGAAGAACGTCGTCTGGAGGTTCCGATCCAGCAGCAGCATCACGATGGCGCTCCCCAGCAGCGGGAAGGCGAACAGGATCAGCGCGGACTGGGTGAGGATCGTCCACGAGAAGATGTCGAGGTTCGCCCAGTTGACCTCCCCGTCACGCTCGGTGAAGATGGTCGCGATGAAGTTGATCGCACCCATCGTCGCCCCGATACCGGAGAGGTGCAGCCCCAGCAACATCAGGTCGACGCCGGGGTTTGCCTGCTCGACCGACAGCGGCGTGTACATCGTCCAGGCCGTGCGAGCCGGTTCGATCATGTTCTCGGTCACCGGTGCGAGGAAGAACCCGGCCCAGATGAGCAGCGCCGCGGGCGGGAGGATCCAGAACGCGATGGCGTTGATACGCGGGAACGCCATGTCGTCAGCCCCGATGAGCAGGGGAATGAAGTAGTTCGCGAACGCCGCGATGATCGGCGTCCCGAACAGGAACAGCATCGTGATGCCGTGACTCGTCAGAATGGAGTTGTAGGCGTTGTTGCCGAGGATTGCACCGCCCGGAACGACGAGCTGGACGCGGATGAGCATCGCCATGATCCCACCGACTGCCAGGGCGATGACCGCGTACACCCCGTACAACAGACCGATGTCCTTGTGGTCGACAGTTGTTAGCCAGCGAATGATACCTGCGGGTTTCTCACGGTTGATGACCGCTGTCTCGTCACCCGTGACGGCCCCGCCACCCGCGAGCGGCGTATACGAACGCCAGTTCTCGACACGGGTGAGAAGCGCGGCGACGCCGACGAGGAGGACGGCCATCAGCCCCGTCAGCACAATATCTCCTGCTACCATAGTCGTCCTTCAGGACTGGGACATTATCAAAGGGTCGATTCCTGCAGCAACGACGATAAAATACGGCTCCCATCCGGCATTGAAACCGCAGAATGAAGGGGCCACCTCACACTGTCACCCGGTGGCGAGCGCGGTCGGTCTTCGAAACGGTTTACCTGGAACTGTCCGCTCAGTCTTCGTGGCCCAGTTCGCCGCTCTCTTTCTCGGCGTTCTCGACGGCCTTCCCCGCGTAGTAGGTCAGGACGGCGAGCAGCAGGAACATCGAGATGATCAGTGCGAACTGCAACCCTGAGAAGACGGGATCCGTCCCGAACGCCGGGAACGCGGCGAACGCGACGATGAAGAAGAGGAGAATCCCGAGCGGGATGACGTTCACGGTGAGGTCGAGCAGGGTGTCTTTTTCGAACCCGAACAGTGCCATGCCTGCCCGTTAGCACAGGCCAGTAAATAGAGTGTTGGTTTCCGTATCGGGCGGGTGTCCGTCTTACGCCGCGGTCTGTTCCATTATCGAGGCGACGCCGCCCATCGCGATCATCACAGCGCCCGCCACGCCGACGGCCACCAGTCGAGTGAGCAGCGGCCCGGTGCCGACGTTCGAGATCGCGATATCGGCGAACGGGACCTGCCAGAGCGCAAACGCGGCAGCGATGACGATGAGGGCCACGCCGACGCCAAGCAGGGTCGGCCACGGCCGCTCGACGTAGCCGGACTCGGTCAGGATGCCGGCGATACTGCCGCCGAACAGTATCAGTCCGAAGACAGCCACTGGAAAGAGCCCGACGAACACGCCGATCTCTGACAGTGCCAATCCCAGTGCGACGAACAGCGGCCACGGACTCGCGGTCGGATACTGGTCGCTTAGTCCCGGCTCCTCTACCATACCCGTATTTGCGGCCGCGGGGTGATATGTCCATCGGACCGGTGGTGTTACGGCCAGACGACGACGCCGAACACGAGGTGGAACACCCCGATGGCGGTAAAGCCGACCGCGACGAGCCAATCGCCGGGCCGGGAACCCATGTGTCGCTGGGTCGCTGCCCTGAGAAACCACCATACTGCGAGCCACACGAGCAGATACGGGGCGAACCACTCTCCGAGCCACTCGCCTGCGAGGAGGTCGAGAAAGCCGATGGTCACCAGCACGTAGCTCACGGCGTGATTCATTATCTGGGCGATTCCACGCACGTCCGATTGTTTCGTCTGGTAGGTGACAACCAGGAGCGAGAGCGGTCGCAGTGGTTCCCCGTCAGTCGGTATCGCGCCGTCGAAATCCAGCAGGCGGGGCATCGCGAAGTGGACGAGGCCCAGTACGACGGTAAACACGCCACAGACACCGAACCCGACAACGCGAACGATATCGACCATCATTGGAGGAATCCGACTGACCTTCACCGGGGGTGACAAAAAGCGCTCCGTCGGCCCCTGTCCCTATCGTAAACACCACTGATGCTGTGGGCACAAACTATTTGTCCACCATCCGGCTTGGTGAGGGTAATGAGTACACGCACGGTCGAACGGATCGACGGCTGGGAGTCGGTTCCGTTCGACGGCGGGTTCGCGGGCCTGCAGGACCTCGCCGGACAGGAGTTTTCCGGCGCGGTCATCGCGGGTCCGACGCGCCTGTTCATGTTGAACGGGACCGTCGTCGGCGTCCTCGACGGCACCATCGAGGATTTCGAGGACGCGTCGGGAACAGCCAAGCGGTCACCACACGAGGCCTTGCCCCTGCTTGCAGTGATGCAGGAGCGCGCCGACGAGGTGAAAGCACAGTACTACACCGAAGACACGGCGCTTGCGGAAGTCGACCAGACACTGTCGAGCGGCAACTTTACCGGCTTTATCGAACTCTCCGAGAACGTCCTCTCGGGCGACTACTACACCGTCTATCACCAGGGCCGCTCGATGAGCGTCGCGTGGGTCGGCAACTCCGACAACCTCCTCACCGACGACGAGGCGTTCGAGACGGCCAACGATGAGGTCGGCATCTACGAGGTCATGCCGGTCGACATCGAGCCGATAGAGATTCCGGACCCGCCGGAGGACGACGCGGACGAGCAGTCAGCGGACCCGGCGGCCGCCGGCGTCGATCCGCTCGACGCTGGCGACGAAACGGCTGTCGACGACCAACCGGCCGACGCTGGTGCGGTGGACAGCACGCCAGCAGAGGCGACGGAGCCTGCCGAACCGACGCCGCAGGACGAGGCCAGCGACGAACCGGCGGAGACGCCGCCGGACGCAGTCGGAGATACCGAAGCCGATGGAACCGACGATGCTGGACAGACCCAGCCAACAGCGGAATCAACGCCGGACCGCGGCCCGGCGAGCGGCGGCCCACCGGGGTCGAAAGCCGCCGGTGCGGCTCCGGGCCGGTCCCGCCGTAGCTCCGAACCGGACGACCAGTCGAGTGCGGACAGCCAGCCAGACGGCGACGTGGCCGACCGGGCGGCGACAGGCACCGACACCGAGACACAGCCGGACCCCGACCACAGTACCACCGACCGGAGAGCCACGGAGCGTGACGCCGCTACGGAGACCGAATCGAAGCGCTCGGCAACGGAATCGTCACAAACACAGGAAGCCCGGCACGCCAGTGCCCGAAGCTCTCAGACACAGAGCGACCAGGCTGCTTCGACCGACCGTCGCACCGAACCGACCGACTCGCAGCCGGGCCAGAGCCCAGAGTCACGGCCGTCCCAGGCACAGTCCGGATCGGCGGCGCCCCCGACGCCGGAATCCGGATCTGGCGGGTCCAGTACGGACCTGGAGACGCGCTCGGTCCCGTCGCTGGACCCGAACAAGTCCGGGGGTGCTCAGGAGAGCACGACCACTAGCGTGTCACCGACCCAAACCCCGCCAACCGGGGGACAGCAGGCATCCACGCCGCGACGTGACCAGCCGGCACAGGACGACCCACCACCGGCGACCGAATCCAGTGTGCAGGGGCCAGCGCCGGCCCAGGAGAGCCGGGGCACAACCGGACAGGACGTACAGTCGGCCGACACACCGCAGGACCAACCGTCGACAGCAGACCAGCAACGGTCGCCTGCCGACGAAGAGCCCTCGCCGCGCGAGGGGGAGCGCGTCGCGGAACTGGAATCCGAACTGGAACAGCGAGCCGAGACCGTGTCGGAACTCGAATCCGAACTCACCGATCTGGAGGCCACAAACCAGGAACTTCGGGACGAGTGCGACCGCCTGGAGTCGGAGCTAGCCGACGCACGCGCCGAAATCGACCGGCTGGAGCAGCAACTCGACGAGCAGGGCGACACCGCTGCGGGTGGAACCCGACTCAGTACCGGCGAGGCGATAAACGGGACGAACCTCTTCGTCAGATACGACTCGAAGGGCAAGGCGACGCTGGAGGAGGCCAAGGACGGCGAGGCGAGCCGCGAGGAAGTCGAATCGAACCTCAGACTGGAGTACCACACACAGTTCGAAGCCGAGGGGGCCACGGTCAATGGGACGCCGTTCGAGGAGTTTCTCGAAGACAGCATCCAGTACCGCTTCGTCAACTGGCTCATCCGGAACCTCCTCTATGAGATTCGGGACACCGGGCACGCTGGAGCGATGAAGAACCTCTACGAGGGCCTTCCAGCTATCGACCGCGCCGAACTGAACGGCAACGTCACGGTGACCTACACGGAGGACGGCCAGGAGAACCGCTCGCAGGAGCGGTTCGACGTCGTCGTCCGTGACCGGATGGGGAACCCGCTCGTCGTCGCAAACATCAACGACTCGCGAGAACCGGCCTCCGAGGGCCAGATGTCGGACCTCATCCGGAACGCTGAACGGGTCGGTAACGCCTCCGGATCGCTTGCGTCGGCGTTTCTCGTCACGAGCAGCTTCTTCGAGCCGGGGGCGCTCGAAACGGCCGAAGACGCCACTTCAAGCGGGCTGTTCAGTCGCGATAAGCGGAAGAGCTTCGTGAACCTCTCGCGCAAAGAGGGCTTTCACCTCTGTCTGTTAGAAGCGAGAAACCAGGAGTTCCACCTGGCGGTCCCGGAACTCTGAGAGAGAAGCTTAGCCTTCGATTTCGGCCGCGTCTTCGATCTTCATACCTTCGAGCTTGTCGATGATTTCGTCGACCTTCTCGTCGAGGTCGTCGACGAACTCACCGGTCTGTTCGGTCGTGATCGCACCCTGGCTGGAGGGCTCGATGAGGTTCTCCTCTTCGAGAACGCGCAGCGAGTAGCGCACCTTGTGGTGCGGGTAGCCGGTTTCGTTGGACATCTTCACGATACCGATAGGCTCGTTCTCTATAACCATGCGAAGCACCTGCAAATGGCGCTCCAGCATGTCAACTTCCTTTTCAAGCCTGTCTATCATGGCAATTGTTAACTTGTGTTTGTGGTATTTAAAGGTTCTCCCTCGGACAACCGCTATAACGTTGATATGTTCGAACAGGGGTGTCTTAAAACCGTCGTAACGATTCACATGGGTACTGCTCACGAGCGTAATATCGGGACCGTAATCTGTTTATCACGGTGGATGGAAGGTGCGTGCGATGACCGTAACCATCGTCGGCTCACAGCTCGGCGACGAAGGGAAGGGCGGCATCGTCGACCTGTACGGCGACGACGTGGACGTCGTCGCGCGCTATCAGGGCGGCGACAACGCCGGCCACACCGTCGTCCACGAGGGCGAGGAGTACAAGCTCTCGCTGGTTCCGAGCGGAGCCATCCGCGGCAAGGTCGGCGTACTCGGCAACGGGTGCGTCGTCAATCCGCGAACGCTGTTCGACGAGATAGACACGCTCCAGGAACGCGGCCTCGACCCGGACGTCCGCATCGCCGAACGAGCACACGTCATTCTCCCGTTCCACCGCGTGCTCGACGGTATCGAGGAGAAAGTAAAAAGCGAAACGGATCAGGAAGTCGGCACGACGGGCCGGGGTATCGGCCCGACCTACGAGGACAAAGCCGGCCGGCGCGGCGTCCGCGTCGGCGACCTGCTCGACCCGGACGTGCTCCGGGAGCGCCTCGAATACGTCGTCCCGCAGAAGCGGGCCGTCGTCGAGGACGTGTACGGCCTCGACATCGGCGAACTTGAAGATCCCAACGCCTTCGACGTGGACGCCATCTTCGAGGAGTTCCGCGAGTTCGGCCGCCGCTTCGAGGCCGAGGACATGACCGTCAACGCCGGGGCCTTCCTCAGCGCGACCATCGATGAAGGCCAGAACGTCATGCTGGAGGGCGCACAGGGGACGATAATCGACATCGACCACGGGAACTACCCCTACGTCACCTCCTCGAACCCGACGGCCGGCGGCGCGGCGACGGGGACCGGACTCAGCCCCGGCGTCGTCGGCGACGGCGAAGTCATCGGGATCGTGAAGGCGTACCTCACTCGCGTCGGAAGTGGCCCGCTGCCGACCGAACTTGGCGGCGTCGTCGGCGACACGCCCGGCTACGACGAGCAGGGCGAAGGCGAGGACGAGGAGCTGGCGAACTACATCCGCGAGGAAGGCGGCGAGTACGGCACGGTTACCGGCCGTCCGCGACGGGTCGGCTGGCTCGACCTGCCAATGTTGCGCCACTCCACACGCGTGTCCGGGTTTACCGGCATCGCCATCAACCACCTCGACGTGCTCGCCGGCCTCGACGAAGTGAAGGTCGGCCACACGTACACGCTCGACGGCGAGGAGCTGGCGTCGATGCCCGCGACCACCGAGCAGTGGGCGAAATGTGAGGCGAACTTCCGGTCGTTCGACGGCTGGCCCGAAATCGACTGGCAGAACGCTGCCGACAAGGGGTACGACGCACTCCCCGAGAACGCGAAGGCCTACGTCGAATACATCGAAGCCGAACTCGACACGCCGGCCTACGCCATCGGCGTCGGTCCCGGCCGCGGCGAAACCATCGTCCGCGAACAGCCGTTCTAACGGGTTTCTGTTGAGTTCGCCGTTCGAGTCCCATCAACCACTTCCCGGCGACGGGGACACGGCCACTGGGAGAGCGGCAGACTTTTGCGACCGCCGGTCTTGGCTGAACGTATGAAAGAGGACCTGATGGAAATTATTTGCTGCCCTCTGGACAAGCACGACCTCGACCTCGAAGTGACGGAGCGCGACGACGGCGAGATCATGTCGGGCGAACTCGTCTGCACCGAGTGTGGCGAGACGTTCCCCATTGAGGACGGCATTCCGAACCTGCTCCCGCCGGACATGCGCGACGAGGCACCGGCCTGAACCTTTTTTTCCTCGCCCCGCGGAGTCACGCCCGTGCCTGACTCCCTGCCCGTGCACCTCAACCGGACGGACATCCACAGCCTGGAAGTTCCAAAGGAGTTCGACGCGACAGGGAGTTTCGACGTGCAGTTACACAACCACGGCGAGGCGCTGCACGTCCATCTCCATCTCGACGACTCGCTCTCTTCCGTCGCGTCGCTTGACGCCACGAACCATCACGTACGGGCCGAAACCGACCGGTTGGTCAGGGTGACTGTCGACGGTGACGGGCCAGTCCGTGGCAAGCTAAAGGTCGTGACGGGGTACGGGGCGGAAACCCGATACATCGATATTTTCATCCCGGAAGGCGGGACCGAGAACGAACCGGTCATCGTCGACGACGACCTGTCGAAACCACAGCCGAAACCGGCGACGGAGTCTGAACCCGGCCTCCAAGATCTCCCTTTAGGGCCGGTGCTGGCGGCTGGCGGCTTCACGGTCCTGATTGCGGGACTCATCACGCTGGTACTCACCGGGAACGTGCTGTTGACCGTCGGCGCAGTCCTCGCGGTCACAATCCTGGTGGGCCTCCTGTCCGTCGCAGTTCGCTCGCCCTGAATTGTCAGGGTTTACTGCTCCGTCTCGACGCCGCCGAGGTTCCCCTCGTCGTCGAACAGCTTCGCTCGCAGGAACCGCGTGCGGTACCGGTTGGCTCCCTCGTAGATGTCGGCCTCACGGATGTCCTCGGCCTCGCCGTCGGCGACAGCGTCGATGATGTCCTCGATCTGTTCTTTCTCGCTGGGCGTCAGTTCGAACTCGTAGGTCTGGGTCTCCTCGCCCTCGAGTTTCGTCCACTTGCGTGCGCCAGCGATGACGAGCGAGCAGGGTTCGCGGCAGGGGAACGTCCCCGATCCGCCGTCGACGTCGAGGTCCGTTTCGTCGTCGTACTGCCACTCCCGGCGTTTGAGACACTGGGAGTCGTCACAGCAGGCCTCGGCGACCCAGTTGACGTGTTCGTAGCCGTCGCCGCGGTCCCAGGTCTTGACGACGCCGTAAATCCCGGTCTGCCGGTCGACGGTGTCCCGCCAGTGGCTCACGTCGAGTTCGCCCTCTCGCTCGCGGTGCCAGTTCGCGATGGTCGCCGGGTAGAACGCGTCGACCGTCGTGACGAACTCGCCCGCCGATAGCTCGGGGAACGCCCAGCCGGTCTGGAGCGACGGCGCGGTCTTGAGCGGACGGTAGCCACCGTCGTCGTCGTGCTTCGCGATCTCGCGCGCGTCGAGCGGGTCGTCGTGGGTTTCGAGCGCGCTGGTTCCGACATCCGCGTCGGCGCGGTGCCGGACGCTGTAGGTGCGCGCTCCGTCAGAGAGCGTGACGGTCAGGTGGAGTTCCCCCCAGGTCGCGGACACCCCGTCAGCAAGCGCGTCGTAGCGCTCGGCCACGTCCCGCTGCTCCGCCCCTTCGAGCCAGCGGAGGAACGCCCAGCGGTCCGCCTTCTGAGGCGCGGTGGCGTGCCAGAAGTACCAGTTTCGGACGTGCGGTGACTCTGCCGCCACCGTCCGGAGCGTCTCCTCGTCGATGCCACTGTGGTCCACGTCCGGCGTCTGGAACGTGTACCCGTCTGTCTCGTGGGCCACGTGGAGGTCGTCGAAGGCGATGCCATCGGGGGCGGTTGCCACCAGCGCGTCCACGTACTCGCCGTCCATACCGGATAACGGGACTCAGTCGGCAAAAGTCGGCTGGTTCCGGCCAGCCAGTGGCGGAATCCCGTTATTGTGACCCAACGGCAGCAGTCGGTGAGCCGTCAGTCGCCGGTCGCGGGCTTTGCGCCGCCGGTCTCCTCGCGCACCTGTTCGATTGCGCTGCTCACGTCGGCCCCCGCGTCAGCGGCCCGTTCGAGCACCACGTCAGCCATCAGCGGCTCCGTTCCGACCGCGCCGGCGTACCAGATATCGTGGCCCTCGACAGTGGTCGGCACGTCGTAGCCCGTCCGATAGTCGTCGGTCAGGCCCATGTCCTCGGGGATATCCTCCTGGGTGTGGAAGCCGTCGGCGATGAACAGCGGCACGACGACGATGTCGTCGCTCTCGAAGTAGTCCGCGACGTCGTCGACCTCGGGGTCCTCGTCCATGAACAGCGACTGTACCTCGTCGAAGCGGTCCCGCTCGCGGATACGGTCGGCGTGGTACTGGATGGCCTTCGCGGAGTTCTCGTTGCGCTCCGTGCCGTGGCCGACGACTGCGAGTCCGAACCCGTCGCCGACATCGGGGTCGCCGGTGACGGACTCGGCCCGTTGGACGATGACGTCGCTCATCGAGTCGTGTGTCCCGACCGGGCCGCAGTAGTGGACCGTCTGGTCCGTGTCCTCGGCGGCCAGCGTCGCGTTGGTCGCGCTCGTCCCGTCGGAGTCCCACAGCTCGGGGTCCCAGTCCTCCAGGCGGAACTCCCGGGGGATGACCTGCTCGGTGAAGTAGCCCTCAGAGATGAATAGCGGAACCAGATACACCTCATCAGCGTCGACGGTCCGCAGCGCCTCCCGGAACGACGGTTCCTCCTTCCAGAACGACTCACGGACCTCGGCGAACGCGCCGGTCGCCCGAATCGTGTCCGCGTGATCGTAGGTGGGCGTACTCGACTCGGCGTTCAGGTGGGAGCCGTGGGCCGCGATAACGAGTGCTTCGTCCATACCCACCGGTTGGTGCGAGCCGTCCTTAGGGCCTTCGTTGGCCTGTCCGGGTAGCCGGCAGGCTGCTCGGTGTCGAACTCGGAAAGTGAGTGATTGCCGGACGATGCCACAGTTACAGCCCGAACAGGAGGACGTAGAACAACAGTCCGGCGGCCGCAAGCAGTGCGGCGTGTCCCAGCGCGCCGGCAGCGACGACGATGCCGCCGATGACTCGTTCCGCTGCTCCTAGGGGCTGTCCGAACGCCTTCCGCTCTCGTTGTGCAATCGCCATTGGTCTTCCCTCGTGTAGAGAGTGGACGCCGAGGGGGACAAACCCCTACCCCTGTTCTCACTCGCTGGGAGTGGGCCCGCAGTTCTGAGGGAGTGGCGCGCCGGTGTGGCGATTATGGCCCGACGCCGCCGGCTCCGCCACCCGCGGTCGCTCGCTCCCGATGGAACGACTTTTGCCCGCGCCGGGCGTGGCCGACGCCAATGTCACTCGCCGCCGCGACCAGGGACGCCGTCCGCGAACGCCCGTTCCTCTACGACGCGCTCCGGGCCGGCGTCGTCAACTACACCGCCGCTGCGCGCACGCTCGGCATCGACGGCGAGGAGGAGGCCATCGCGACTGCGCTCCGTCGGTTCGCCGAGGAACTGGACGACGTCCCGGCCCACGACAGCGACGCCCGCGTCTCGATGCAGAGTGGCCTGGGGCGGGCCGAGTCGCCCGACGCCGTCCTCCAGGTGGGGGACGCCGCCTTCGCCGAGGGCGCTGGCTCGCTGACGGGCATCGTCGCCACCGGCGACCTCTCGCCGCCGGCGCTGGCCGAGGTGCTGGGACGCCTGCGAGCGGCGGACGTCTCCGTCGACGCCGCCGGCGTCACCGAGGACGCGCTCGTCGTGGTCGTGAGTCGCCGCGCGGGACCGGACGCGCTCCGGGTGGTCGAAGCGACTGTACAGGGGTGAGTCGCCTTCCGACGGCTTAAAGCGGGCGGCCCCAGTTCTCCCCGGTAATGACGCTTCGCGTGACGAACACGTTGACCGGTGAGAAAGAGCCCTTCGAGCCGCGCGACCCCGACTCCGTGTTGCTGTACTACTGTGGGCTGACGACCTCCGACCCGCCCCATCTCGGGCACGCGCGAGGGTGGGTCCACGTCGACGCCATGGCCCGCTGGCTCGACCACCTGGGTTATGACGTCCACCACGTCGAGAACTTCACCGACGTCAACGAGAAGATCGTCGCCCGCGTCGGCGAGGACGGCGACAGCGAGGAGAGCGTGGCTCGCCACTACGTCCAGCAGGTCATCGACGACATGCGCTCGCTCAACCTCGGCCGCGCGGAGGTGTATCCCCGCGTCTCCGAGCACGTCCCGGAGATCATCGACCTCGTCGAGCGACTCGTCGAGCAGGGCCACGCCTACGAACAAAACGGCTCCGTCTACTTCGACGTGACCAGCTTCGAGGACTACGGCAAGCTCTCGAATCAGTCGGTCGACGATATCGAATCCCAGGGCGAGGACACCGAAGGGGAGAAGCGCCACCCGGCCGACTTCGCGCTCTGGAAAGCCGGCGGCGTCGACCCCGAGGACATCGCCGAACATCAGCACTCCGAGGCCGCACCTGCCGAGGAGGCTTGCCAGACTGCCCAGACCTGGGACTCCCCGTGGGGCGAAGGTCGGCCCGGCTGGCACATCGAGTGCTCGGCGATGTCGATGACTCACCTCGACGAGTCCATCGACATCCACGTCGGCGGCCAGGACCTCGTCTTCCCGCACCACGAGAACGAGGTGGCCCAGAGCGAGGCTGCGACCGGTCAGCAGTTCGCGAAGTACTGGCTCCACGTCCGCCTGCTGGAGACCGAGGAGGAGAAGATGTCCTCCTCGCTTGGCAACTACTTCACCGTCGCCGACGCCGTCGAGGAGTTCGGACCCGACGTGCTCCGAACCTTCCTGCTGTCGACGGCCTACACTTCGCGGGCGACCTACAGCGACGAGACCATCGCGGAGGCCGAGGAGCGCTGGGACCGCCTCTCCCGGGGCTACGAACGGGCGGTCGAGGCCTCCGACGACGTGGATGCCTACGCGAAGGTGACCGATGAGACGCTTCGCGACGCCGTCGACGACGCCCGCTCGGCGTTCGAAGAGGCAATGAACGACGACTTCAACACACGGGAAGCGATGACCGCGCTGCTCGACCTGACGGCCGCAGTGAACTCCCACCTCGACGCCCACGAGCAGCGTGACTACCAGGGACTCCGCCGTGCCGTCGAAACGTTCGAGGAACTCGGCGGCGGCATCCTCGGGCTGGCGTTCGGCGACGACGACAGCGGTGACGTGTCGCTTGCCGGCGACGTGGTCGATCTGGTTCTGGACATCCGCGAGCAGGAGCGAGACGCGGGCAACTACGAACGCGCCGACGAACTCCGGGACGAACTCGAAGCGCTCGGCGTCGAGGTACAGGACACCGACGACGGGCCGACCTACCGGCTCTGAAAGGAGACGACAGACCGGCTCTGGGACGTTTATCGGCGGTCTTTTGTACCTCAGGTAACAGCTTGAACGGCCAAGTACTTTATATACTGGACACAGTGTAGGAACAACAATGCGAAAGGGGATACTCACACTTCTTGTCGGACTACTCGTCGTCTCGTCGGGCTGTGTCGGCCTGATAACCGGGGAGACAGTCGAGTTCGACTCCGCACCGGCGACAGTCAGCGACAGTGCGCTCGAAGAAACCGGCTACGAACAGTCGATGGCTGACGAACAGACTCTCGAGCGGACGGTCACCGTCGCGGGCCAGGAACGGACGATCCGCGTCACGAACCACATCCGACAGTACGAGCGCGGCATCGACCTCGGGCCGGTCGGTGAGGTCAACGCCGGCCGGTTCATCGTCTTCTCGACGCCCAGCGCCAGCGTCGCGGGGCAGTCGCTGAACCCCGCGGCAAGCTGGTCCAACGAACGCCTTGTCGAGGAAGTCGCCAGCCGGAACGACCAGATCAACGATGTCCAGTTCGAACGCAACCGCTCGGTGGAGGCGCTGGGCGAGTCCCGCGAGGTGGCCGTGTTCTCCGGCACGACGACTATCCAGGGCCAGGAAGTCGATGTCCTGATTCATCTCACGAGCTTTGAGCACGAAGGCGACGTGGTCGTCGCCGTCGCCGTTTACCCGGAACAGATCGACGACCAAGAGAGCCCGCGCATCGATACGCTGCTCGGCGGCCTCTCGCACTCGGGCAACTGACTGCGGGGACACTGTTTTCTTTCGGGCCAGTGATGACGGAGGCATGAATCGGCTGTTCGTCGCAGGTGTGGTGCTCACGCTCGTCGGCATCGCCGGCTACGTCGTCGGGACGAGCGTCGCCTACCCCGGCCGCTCCGCGTCAGTGACGGCGGTTATGGTCGGGCTGACGGTGGCGGCCGTCGGCCACGCCACGCCGACGGAGGACACACCGTGATCTCCGCAGTGGTGTACGCCGACGGACAGGCGATGGAGTACGAGGACCTGACGGCCGCCCGAACCGCTGTCGGGACGACGTGGGTTCACGTCACCGACGCAACACCCGATGAGGTCGAGGCCGTCAGCTCCGCCTTCGACCTCCACTCACTGGCTATCGAGGACATCAAGAACGACGTCCGGGCCAACGTCCAGGAGTTCAACGCCTACACCTTCGTGCTCGTCAAATCCGCGTCTCTCACGCCCGGCGATACGACGTTCGACAAAGAGGTGAAAACGACGCCGCTTGGCCTGTTCATCGGCCCCGACTGGGTCGTCACGCTGTCGACGGGAGCCGTCCCGTCCGTCCAGCGCGTGATGGACGCTGTCGGCCGCGGGGACGAGCGACTTCTCCACCGGGGCCCGGATTTCACGGCCTACCGGGTCATCGATGTCATCGTCGACGCGTATTTCGACCTGCTGGACGAGATCGAGACCGATATCGAACAGATCGAGGAGGAAGTGACCACCTCCACCGATATCGAAACGCTCGAACGGATCAACGACGTTCGGCGCGACCTGCTGTCCTTCCGCAAACAGGTCTGGCCGGCGCGGGAAGCGATCGGCGTGCTCGCCCGCGGCGACCCCAAACAAATCCAGCCACAGACGGAGAAGTACTTCCGGGACGTGTACGACCACCTAGTCCAGATCGTCGACCTGACCGAGACCTACCGCGATCTGGTGGCAGGCGCGCGGGACATCTACCTGAACACGGTGTCACAGTCCACCAACGAAGTGATGAAGATGCTCACCGTCGTCGCGACCATCTTCATCCCGCTGACGTTCGTCGTCGGCGTGTACGGGATGAACTTCGCCGACAGCCCGTACAACATGCCGGAACTGGGCTGGGCGTTCAGCTACCCCGCGGTGATGATCGGGATGGTGATCGTCGTCGCCGTCTTGCTCGCCTATTTCCGCCAGCGGGGCTACCTATAGCGCCAGCGGGACGAGCAACACCCCCATCAGGGTCGCCCGCCGAGCCCCGAACTTCGGTGGAAGGTGGCCGACGGCGGTAGCGGCCCCGAATGCACCGACGCCGACAAGACCGGCGAAGAGCGCGGAGAGGCAGATCAGGACCGCTATCACCGACAGCGAGAGGTACGTCGGGTCCAGTCGGCCGACGACCTTGAGGTAGCGGTCGCCGACGGTCGGGACGAGTATCGCGCCGGCGACGGCAGCCATGGCGACCGCGGCGAGCAGCGCCGGGAGCACGAGCGGCACCTCGGCCCGGTCGAGCGCAACGAGGACGCCGGTTCGGGGCGTTCCCAGCGAAATGAGTGCGAACAGCGCAAACACCGCCGTCGCCGTGTTGACGCCGCTCGTCGTCACGATGAACGCCCGCGGCCCCTGGTCGGCGTTCAGGCCGAGAGCCAGCGTCGCTGCGATAGCGCTGGAGATACCCGGGATGTAGCCGACAGCGCCACCACAGAGCGTCCCGATGCCGGCGAGAACGCCGACCGTTCGTCGCGGCGTCGTCACCGTCGCGTCGGCCTGTGGCGGTACACCGTCTCCCTCGATAGCGGCCAGGAGCACCGGCGCGCCGAACAGCCCCGAAAACAGCGGGACCAGCACGTCCGACACAGGCAACGCTCCGGTCACCGGCGCGTTGAGCAGGCCGATCCCGAGCAGACCGCTCGCCGCGAGCGAACACGCCGCACCGACCTGCTGGCGGCGGCCCCGCTCCGTGACCACGAGCAGGACGGCGACCCCCGCGAGGAGCACCGGGAGCCGCGGCCGGAGCAGCGGATACGCATGCGCCATTACCAGCGTGAGCGGAACCGCCAGCGGGACGGCAAACACCACGGCCAGCCCGCTCCCCAGCGCTGACAGGCGAAGCGCCTCCCGGCCGCGGCCCTCGATGACCAGGTGGTGGCTCGGCAGTGCGCTGGCTGCCATCGCCGGGTCCGGCACGCCAAGCGCCAGCGCCGGAATCACGTCGAGAAAAGTGTGTGTTACCCCGGCAGAAAGCATCGCGACGCCGACGTAGAGCCGCGGCCCGGGCAGACTGCTCGCCGCGGCGGCGAGCAAGAGCGCGAACGTGTTGGCGTGCAACCCCGGGACGAGGCCGCTGAGCGTTCCGAGGCTGATTCCCGCCCCGACCGCAGCGAGTAACGCGAGCGTCGCTGTCGGGTCGACGGCGGGAGTCCCCGGGAGCATACCGGAGCATGGCCCCGTTCCCGTACTTGAACCTCCGCGACGGTCGGCCTGGCTATAGTAACAATTGAAACGATTTACACACCGACCAAACTGCAGTCGTGCGGTCGGGTGTGCATTGATTTTCAATGGCTACTATATTCTTCGACAGCGTGGTGCGGGCCGACCGGACCGTGTTCGGGGCAGGTCCCGGCGATAGGCGTGGCGTTGAGACAGCAGTGCCGGCTGTTGGTCGCGACCAGCCCCGTCGAGAGTTCGCTCCCGCAGAGGCGACAGTGAAGAATCGGTTCACTCATACATGTCCTCCCGTCCGTACCCTCCTGAACCTGGCGAGCTTTTTGGTGTGCCGGCCATTCGTACCCACATGAGCAATGAGTCCCGAAAGTCGGCCGGGTTCAAGGACCGAACGCCGGTGACGGCAGCCAGGGAGACGCTGCTGGACGCAGTGTCCCCACACGAGCGGACGGAGGGCGTCCCGCTGCGCGACGCCGACGAGCGCGTCGTCGCGGGCGAAATCACTGCCGAGCGAGCGGTGCCCCACTACCGGCGCGCGGCGATGGACGGCTTCGCCGTCAGGGCCGAGGACACGTTCGGCGCGAGCCAGCGGTCGCCCGCATCGCTCCGGGTCGACGAAACAGTGACCACAGAAACAGCGGCCCGCGTGCACACAGGGAGCGAACTCCCCGAGGGTGCCGACGCCGTCGTGATGGTCGAGGAGACCGAGGTGACAGGCGACAGGGTCACCGTGTTCGATGCGGTCGCCGGCGGGGAGAACGTCGCACCCGTCGGCGAGGACGTGGCGGAAGGGCAGACGCTGTACGAGGACGGCCACAGACTCCGCCCGTCGGACCTGGGGCTGTTGAAATCCGTCGGTAACGATACCGTCGAGGTGTACGAACGGCCCTCCGTCAGTGTGATTCCGACCGGGGAGGAGCTGGTGCAGGACGACCCCGAACCCGGGGAAGTCATCGAGACGAACGGCCAGACCGTCGCTCAGTACGTCGAGCGCTGGGGCGGCGACGCGACCTACCGCGACATCGTCACCGACGACGTGGACGCGCTACGGGCGGCCATCAGCGACGACCTGGACCACGACGTCGTAGTGACGACCGGTGGCTCCTCCGTCGGCGAGCGTGACCTACTGCCGGAGGTGGTTGACGGAATCGGCGAAGTGCTGGTCCACGGCGTCGCGCTGAAACCGGGCCACCCGGTCGCGCTGGGCGTGGTCGAAGAGACACCGATTCTCATGCTCCCGGGCTATCCGGTCGCCTGCATCGTCAACGCCGTCCAGTTCCTCCGACCGGCGCTTCGGCGGGCCGGCCATCTCTCGCCGACCGACCCGCCGACGACCGAGGCCGAACTCACGCGAAAGATCGCCAGCGAGCCGGGAACCAGAACCTACGCCCGGGTGGAACTCCACGACGAGGACGGCGATGGAACGACCGCGACGCCGACACGGGCCAGCGGCTCTGGCGTCCTCTCAAGCGTCGCGCTCGCCGACGGCTGGGTCGTTGTGCCGGAGTCCGTCGAGGGGTACGACGCCGGCGACACCGTGACCGTCGAGGACTGGGAGTGGTCGCAGTGAGCGACCGCCGCGAATTCCGCGACCTGGCCTCGCCCGAGGAGGCCCACGAGGTAGTCGCGGGCCTCGACATCGACCCCGCCCCGGAGACGGTCCCGCTGGCAGATGCACGGGACCGCGTCCTCGCCGAGCGGGTCGACGCCGACATCGACGTGCCGGGGTTCGACCGCGCGAGCATGGACGGCTACGCGGTCCGGGCCAGGGACACCTTCGGCGCTGACGAGGCCGACCCGGTCACGCTGTCGGTCGCCGGGGAGGTCCACGCCGGCGAGAAGCCCGACGTGACCGTCGAGTCGGGCGTTGTCGCCGAAATATCCACTGGCGCGGTGATGCCGCCCGGCGCGGATGCCGTCGTGATGGTCGAGCGAACGACCGAGACTGACGACGACGGTGTCGAGATACGCACGTCCGTCGCGCCCGGTGACAACGTGATGCTCGCCGGCGCGGACATCGCGGCCGGGGCGCGCGCGCTCGGCCCCGGAACGCGCATCACGCCGCGAGAAATCGGACTCCTGTCCGCACTGGGCGTCGACGAGGTCCCGGTGCGCGGCCGGCCGCAGGTCGGCATCCTCTCGACCGGCGACGAACTCGTCCGGCCCGGGGATCCCCTCGATAGCGCCGCCGGCCAGATTTACGACGTGAACAGCTACACGCTCGCCGGCGCGGTCGCGGAGGCCGGCGGGAACCCGGTGATGTACCCCCACGCCGGCGACGACTACGAGGAGATGGAGCGGTTGCTCCACGAGGCGGCCGACGAGTGCGACCTCGTTCTCTCGTCGGGGTCGACCAGCGCCAGCGCGGTCGACGTCATCTACCGCGTGATCGAGGAACGCGGCGAACTCAGGCTCCACGGCGTCGCCGTCAAGCCCGGCAAGCCGATGCTCGTCGGCACTATCGGCGACTCGGCGTACGTCGGCTTGCCCGGGTACCCGGTGTCGGCGCTGACCATCTTCCAGACGTTCGTCGCGCCGGCGGTCCGGGACGCCGCCGGGCGGGACCCGCCACAGACGGCGACGGTCTCCGGCACGATGGCGGTCCAGGAACGCTACGGCGAGGGGCGCAGACGCCTCATGCCGGCCGGCCTGGTCGAGGACGAGACGGGGTCGCTGCTGGTCTATCCCGTCGACAAGGGCAGCGGCGCGACGACGAGCCTCGTCGACGCCGACGGCTTCGTGGACGTACCGCCGGGGACAGACTACCTTGCGGAGGGAGAGACAGTCGACGTGACGCTGTTCTCCCCGGCGGTCAGACCGCCGACGCTTCTCGGCATGGGCGAGGACGACCCGCTTCTCTCGCGCTTGCTTGACACCGTTTCCCGCCCACGGTATCTCCCGCTCGGGTCTACTGAAGGGCTCCGCCGCCTCGGCAACGGCGTGCCTGATATTGCCGTCGTCGCGGGTCCGACCAGCAGCGACCACGAAGCGACCGATATCGGGGGGTGGCAGCGCGAGTGGGGACTGGTCGTCAGTCCTGATACCGATGTGTCCGACCTGGGCGACCTCGTCGACGGTGACTACCGCTTCGTCAACCGCGACATCGCATCCGGACTGCGACGGAGTTTCGACGGCGCACTCGACACCTTCGGCGAGAAGCGGGGCGTCGGCCGCGCCGAACTCATCGATGCCATCGACGGCTACGAACTCACGACGAAGGCACACGAAAGCCCCGCCCGGAAGGTTCTGGCGGGCGACGCAGATGCGGGCCTGGGACTCCGGGCTACGGCGACGAAACTCGGACTCGGGTTCGTCTCGCTGGGAACACAACCGGTTCGCGTCCTCGCGAACCCGGACCGACGTGAGAAAGACAGCGTTACCGAGTTCGCTGAGACGATTGACGACATCGACTCGCTAATCGATGGGATGGCCGGGATGGAGCCCCAGTAGGGGACGACTATCCTGAGCATAGAATATATAGATTAATCGGTAGTATCTCAAAAGTATAATATATATTATAATACAGCGCGAAACCAGATATTGTCATAGAATAGCGTCAGATACCGCCGCTATCGGCGATATTCGAGTCCTCAGCTATTCCGATAACCCCGCAGAGGCCGTTCTCGCTCATCTGCAGTACTACTCCTATCGGTTCGAACGTAATTAGCTTCTCACTCTGGTTCTATCCAGATATGGTGGCACTCAGATACCATTGTTTGTCCTCTAACGGCACGGCCGCTCCAAATTAATATAAAATTCTAGTGTATAATTCTGCTCTTATATTTTCTCTCACTCTCCCGGAACAGTTGCCCATCGCGGCGTCACAGTTCTTCCAGACCCAGTATCTCCCTGGCCTCCGTGGTGGATGCGACGGGCCGGCCCAACTCGTCAGCCAGTCGTACCACGCGCTCGACGAGGCGGGCGTTGCTCTCGGCGAGTTCGCCCCGTTCGTAGTAGACGTTGTCTTCGAGACCGACGCGGACGTGGCCGCCGAACAGCAGTCCCATGGTCGCAAAGGGCAACTGGTGTCGGCCGAACCCGAGCGTGTTGAACAGCGCGCCGTCTGGGAGATTGTCGATTGCGTTCAGGAAGTTCCCCGGCGTCGGCGGTGTCAGCGTTCCCGGGCCGAAGATGAGCGTCGCGTACACCGGATCGGCGAGGTCACGGCGGTCGAGCAGTCCCTCGACTTCGTTCATGTGGCCGTCGTTGAACACCTCCAGTTCCGGCTTGATACCGCGGTCGATCATTTCGGCGTGCAGCGAGTCGACCAGAGCACGCGTGTTCTCGCTGGTCAGGTGGTCGTAGCGGTTCAGCGGCCCCATATCCAGCGAGGCCATCTCCGGCGGCGGGTCCGTTCGGAGCGGCTGGTGGCGTACATCGTCCGGCGCGCCCGTCCCACCCGTTGAATGCTGGATGATGATGTCGTCGGTGTGGCGGCGAACGGCGTCGTCGATCTCCTGAAAGCGCTCCGTTTGGAAGGAGCGCTCACCGTTCGGTTTCCGAGCGTGAAGATGGACGACAGACGCGCCGGCGGCCTCGACCTCTCCCGCCGCTCGGCCGATCTCTTCCGGCGTCTCCGGCAGATTCGGGTTCGCTTCCTTGCCGTGGACGCCGCCAGTCAGCGCCGCGGTGATGATGACCGGGTCCGCATCGAGGTACGCCTCGTAACCCACAGTCACTCGCCCTCCGAGTGGGTCTGAAATATCTCGCAGTGCTGCCCGTGGTCCAGGTCGTATCGGTCGTTGCAGATGTCAGCCCGCATCGGCTGAACGAACGTCTCCGCAGCAGCGCAGTAGGCTCGCTCGTGGTCGAACGAACGTGCCCCATCCGCCTTTCGATACTCCAGATATGGACAGGCCATGCTGACACTACAGAAAGGTTGTTGTTAACGATTCACTTGTGTCTGGCAACGTAGTTACACTGATGTCTCCCGGTATCATCTGTATGAGAAACCTTCACAATCGTGATGTCCGATATGTCGGTAATGACACCCGGTAGAGGCAGTCGCCGTCATGTGACCACGGTTGCGGGCGACCACAAAGAGAACGCCGTCGATGGCCCGAAACTGCGAGAACCGAATGAGTCACAGCCATGACCGACACACCGGTCGCCGCCGACCTCGCAGCCCCCTTCCGATTCGAGTACGACCCCGCAACGCTCCGCTACGGGCCCGGTGCCACCCGTGCACTGGACACGGAGTTGGACGGACAGGGCGACGACCGCGCGCTGGTCGTCTGTGGCGCTACTGTCGGTGAGACGCCGGCTGTGATGGACCCCGTTCGAGAGGGGCTCGGTGACCGACTGGCCGGCGTCTTCGCGGAAACGACGCCAGCCAAGCGGCTCGGCACCGCCTACGACGGACTCGAACGCTTCCGCGAGGTCGATGCTGACTGTCTCGTGGCCGTCGGCGGCGGGAGCAGCCTCGACGTGGCGAAAGTCATCAGTATCCTCGCGGCGACTGACCGCGACCCGGCCGCTGTCGGCCAGGCGTTTGTCGACGCTGGAACGATAGCTGTCCCGGAAGCGGAGCTGCCGCCGATTGTGGCCGTCCCGACGACACTGGCCGGCGCTGACCTCTCTATCGTGGCGGGGGTCACAGCCGCGCCAGACACGTGCCCCGTGAACGAGCCTGCCAGTGGCGGTGTCGGCGATCCGAAACTGATGCCCGCAGCCGTCTGTTACGACCCAAAGCTGATTGCGACGACGCCCCGGTCGGTCCTCACGGCTTCGGCGATGAACGGCTTCGACAAAGGTATCGAGACGCTGTACGCAGCCAACGTAACGCCGATAACCGACGCCATGGCGTCGCACGGCCTCAGCCTTCTCACGGAAGGACTGCTCGCATTCGGCAACGGTGACGACGACCCCTGGGTGTATCAGTCGCTCACTCAGGGTATCATGCTCGTCCAGTACGGCATCTCGCGGGCCGACGGGACGACGCTCTCGCTGGTCCACGCCCTCGGTCACGGGCTGACCCGGACCTACGAGGTCCAACAGGGCGCGGCCCACGCGGTCATTGCCCCGCACGCGCTCTCGTATCTCTTCGAGCAGGTCGACGGTCGGCGGTCGCTCTTGGCCGACGCGCTCGGCGTCGGTGATGCTGCCGACCCCGCTGCCGCGGTCGTCGATCGAGTCAGTGAGGTGGTGACGACGCTGGGACTGCCAACGCGACTCCGTGACGTAGCCGGCCCCGACCGCGAGGAGTTTCCCGAAGTTGCCGACGCCGTCCTCGAAGACGCTTTCATGGCGAATGCCCCGTCGGGGCTGGAGCCAACCCGAGCGGATATCGTCGACGTATTAGAGTCGGCTTGGTAATGCTCTGCCCGGAGGTAGGCATATCGGCGCGAGCGGAACGAGCGCGGTTTCACTCCGAGTCGCACTCGGAGGTCGTTTTTATCCTAAAAACGTACTCGCTACATATCGGGCCAGGCCTTGGCGGCCCGACCGACGCCGGTGACGTCGTTGATCCAGCGGGCGGCAATCGCTTTCTTTAGCAGTTTCGCAGGCGTGCCGCCAAACGTCTCGATAGGGACGTTCACCACGTCGTGGGCGACGGCTTTCTCGCCGACCGAAACAACCGTCCCCTTGTCCTTGTGGGTCCAGGTCTTCAGCGGCTGGCCGCGAACGGCGCGAGCGAGGTTCTCCCCGGCGACTTCGGCGGCTTGCCAAGCGGCCTGGGCCGTCGGCGGTGCGGGCTGGTCACCGGGCTGGTCGATCAGTGCTGAATCACCGATGGCGAAGACGTGCTCGTCGTCGGTCTGGAAGTTCCCCTCAGCGTGCACCCGATGGTTGCGCTCGTCTTTGTCGAGGTCGACATCTTGCATACAATCGCGGCCGGTGATGCCGCCGGTCCAGACTAACACGTCGTAGTCCAGTTCGTCCTCGTCGCCGATGTAGACGGTTTCCTCGTCTACCTCGCCGATGAACTCACCGCATTTGATGTTCACGTCGGCGGCTTCCAAGCGCTTGCGCAGGGCACCCTGGAGCTCGGGGTCGCTGTTGGGCAGAACGTTATCCAGTCCTTCGACGAGATGGATGTCGATGGGCGCGTTGTGTTCGTCGCGGAACTCGGCGACTTCGCCGGCGGTCTGGATACCCGAGAGGCCAGCGCCGCCGATGACGACCTGCGCGGGGTCGTTGGTGGAGGCTTCGCGGGCCGCTTGCTGAATGTTGTCGTGGATTTCGAGCGCGTCATCGAGGC
>Ga0207755_100110_pt1 | contig 59635 bp, 59 predicted proteins | sample A23P2SouthBayCA_FD_187734 | JGI IMG/M metagenome (GOLD analysis project Ga0207755, IMG submission 187734) | Aerobic enrichment media microbial communities from Bioluminiscent Bay, La Parguera, Puerto Rico - A23 P2 (SPAdes) | ecosystem: Environmental > Aquatic > Marine > Unclassified ...
CGTCGAAGTGCTACGATCCAACCGACGACGAGTACTACTACGGCTACGGTTGCACAATCGTCTCGCCCGGGCAAAAGATCCCGATTGCGGCGGAGTTTACAGAGAGTAAGCAAGCGCCAGACGAGACGACGATGCGCGTCACACGTGACGCGCTCGCCGTCGCCGAGCCGATCTGGATGCTTGGAGACAGCGCCTACGACACGCTCGACTGGCACGACCACCTGCTGGCGGCAGGGGTCGTGCCAGTCGCTCCGTACAACGCGCGAAACACCAATGACCCGAAAGATATCGAGTACAGAGTCGAAGACCGCATCGAGCAACACAGCGAAGGCGTTCAGCTGAAGCAATCGACGTTAGATGAGACGTTGCTCTGTTGAATAGCGGTAGTTGAGTAGGCGGGCAGAATTTGAGTCGGCTTGTGAACGGTTGAGGGTCGCGGTTTCAATATCGGCATCGCTTCCTTCCAGCTCAGAGGCCGCTATTCAACAGAGCAGTTTGGTTTGGTCGCTAAACTGCTGCCACGCGTACGAAAGCGATTGCTGGGACGGTGCCTTCTCCAAATCAAGTGTCTTCAGGAGTGATGGTCGGTTTCCGAGACGATCTGCGACCTCGCCCAGAGCGAGGTCGTAGATCTTCTGATAGAGATACACCCGAGCCATCGACTCAGTCCCGTTTGCGGCTTTGTGTTGCTGTCGGCTGTCGGTGAGTCCGTCAACTGGAATCGATACCTCTCCGAGGACACGCCAGAGATAGTCCACTGTTTCACAGACTTCCCCAGCGTGATAGACGATCGCCCCCGCGAGCGCGGGGGCGTCGTCGTCACCTACCGACATCTGCTCAGAAGTCATCGTAGTTCTGAGCCCGTCGGCGAGAGATTTCAAGTCGTTACATTAGTCGTCAAACAGACTGTTTCAGATCTTTCTTGAACTCATCGCTGTCTCGTCAATCGATACTACGATGCATTGGTATTGTCAGCGGTCTAGTGGTTGGTAGAATTTGAGATCCCGAAAACGTGGTGACTCCCACCGAGGAATTTTCGATATAGCAGCATATGGTTTATTAACTAAATCTGGATACCTAAAACACGGTATTTCTGCGTTAGGGGCTCTGTATCGTGCGTTTACCGAGTCACAGTTTCGAGATTTGAGTAGGTACTCTTAGTGCGATAAGAGTACGTACTTTCAAGCAGGTGGCCGCTGTCTACCAAAGCGAATCCCATGACTCCACCCGACATCCCAGGTATTCCCGCCCAGATAGACCTCGAAACACGGTTCCACGGAGGCGGTGAGTGAGATGAGTTCTTCTGGCAACGGCCAGGGCCACACGGACGGCCAGGATGATCGGCCGGTCGAGGTCGCGGACGTCGTCGAGGATTACCTCACCGACAAGGGCAAAGGAGCGGAAGGAAAGAGTGGGACGTACCGCCGAGATGCAAAACGCGAACTCGACCGCTTTCTCACTTTCCTCGAAGATGAGCGCCCGCGTTCGCCCACGACATTCGAGGAGCTGACCATCCGAGATATCCGCCAATACGCTCGCCATATCGCGACACAGGATTGGACTGAAAGCACGAAGCAGAACTATTACGCCCACATTTCGGCGTTCTGCGGATGGGCAGTACGCGAGGGATATCTCGACGAGAATCCGGCGTTAAAATCACGGGCGAAAGAGCCACTTCCAGAAGACGACGGACGGAAGACCGAGCGCCAACAGGCGTGGTCACCCGAGCAGCGAACGGCACTCCTGGAGTACGTCGACGAACAGGCACACGAAGCCATCGACGAAGTAGGTGAGAACCGCTACGAGGCGATCAAAGCGTGTCGCGACCGAGCGCTCGTCTATCTCCTGTGCTTCTCGGGTGTTCGCGGCGCGGAAGTCCTGGCTGATGTCGCCGACGCCCGGCGCGGTCGCGACGGTCTCCGGTGGTCGGACGTCTCCCTCAATGACAACACAATCACCGTCCTCGGGAAAAAGGGCGAATGGAGCGATAGGGCTGTCCCACCGTCTGCGATCCCGTCACTCGAACGCCTCCGGTCAGTACTGAACCCATCGAGTGACGACTGGCCCGTGTTCACGACGCTGTCGTATCCCACCCTCGTCAAGACGTTCAAAGACGAACTCGTTGAGCGGGACTATACGCGCAAAGAGGCTGAGAGTCTGCATCGCGAGCGGGTGAACGATGGGGACGTCTCGATGATCGAACTCTGTGTCGAGTACGATGTCGACCCTCCGGCGTTGACGACCCACAGCGCACGGCGGATTTTGCAGCGACTCACAGAGGAAGCAGACATCGAGTTGGATGACGACAAACACGGCTATCTTGCCCCGCACGGCGCTCGTCGGGGAGCCGGCGAAGTCATGGTTCGGGAATTCGGTTATACGGAGGCTGCACGACACCTAGATAACTCCGAGGAGGTGGTTCGCGAGCACTACTCACATATCGAGGCGAGTGAACGCGCTCAGATGGCTGAGACGGCGTTTCAGAATCAGCGACCTAGCCAGAAAGATGTGCCCGACCAGGACTCCGACGGGTAGCACTCATCGATCCACTGTGCCCCAGTCGGTAGCGATCTTAATGTCTGTCATAGTAGTGCTAACATGTTGAATGTTCAAAATGTAGTTACCGTGAATAATGGAAATAGTGTAACAAATAGTACTAACAGCAATAGCCTTTTTAACGGTAATATCGCTAATAACGGTACTACTGACAATAGTAGTGATAATGATAATACCGCATATACTGTTAAAATCGGTATTACCGTTATCATTGTCGCATCAGAATAGGCCCTACATAGGTTAAAATGCCGAATTGGAGAAATAGAAGCAGATCAATAATAGCATTATTAACGGTAGTACCGTTCTGAACGGTAATCGTCTGACGAACAATTATAACGGTATGAATTCAATTTGAGGGTAGTTATGACCGACACCTACCCAGAAGTACTCGCCATCTCGTTTCAGAAGGGTGGCACTGGCAAGACATTCACCTCGTTGAACATTGCGGGCGGTCTTGCAGCTCGCGGCTTCAACGTGCTTGCCATCGACCTTGACCCACAGGGCACTCTCACCGCAAACCTTGGGAAGCGAGACCTCTACAAAGACCTGAACGCGCTCTCACTAGATGAAATCCTTTTAGATCCGAAAAGTTGGGATAATGTGAACGACCTCATCCACACCGACCACGAAGAGTTCGATCTTATCCCCAGCAACCAGAGTTATAATGGAAATAAAACACCCCTAGACTCGGCTGATGCCGGCGAGAACCGATTGGGGCGACTCTTAGAACGACTTGAAGACGACTATCACTACGTTGTCTGTGATTGCCCACCGGATTTCTCACCATACGCGAAGAACGCGGTCACGGCCGGCGAGAAGATCGTCGTGCCGATGGAGCCGGAGACGGAGATGCCGCATTCGACAGATCTGTTGTTCGACCAATATGAGGTCCTTGGAATGATGCACGATCTCGAGATTCAGTATCTCGCATTCCTGATGACGGTTAACTCGACGAAGATGACCAACGAGAACAAGCGAATGGTCGAGTGGTTCAATGAAACTTTCGACGAGAAGGGCGTTATTACTGACCATCGAGCGGCGTTCGCGAGGGCCAAAAAGAGCCAGCAGTCAATCTACGCTCACCCAGAATCGCTCCGGAACGACGAAGTCGAACGATACGACGAACTCCTTCAATTGATTCTTAAGCAGACATCACCACCGACGCTCGGATTGGATGTTGAAGCGGCAAAGGCGATGACCGTCGAAGATATTCGCGCTGCGGCGGCCGACCAAGAGGTGGAAGCATGAGTGACGATTCCTCTGAAGACGACTTTGAGGCACAGATGAGCGATGTTTCAGAGCGGGCGCAGAAGCTCGGAGTCTCCGGTTCGGACCCAAGCTCGAGTTCGGGCGCTGAATCGTTGTCCGAAAATACCACGGGTGACACTGAGGAGATAGCCGAAGTGGATTCTGATGATCCATCGGCTGCTCAGCAGGCAGTTGAACAAGAGTCACGCACGACTGGAGGACCTGATACCCACGAATACCCGAACCCAGATAGGGAGCTGGGAGCGCTTGCTGATGTCTATGCAAATAATAACGTATTCCTCTCACCCGAGGTCGTCGACGCCGTTGAGGGCCTCTGGGATGACATCGAGTATGAATGGAAGAAATCTCACGACACGGAACTCAACAAGAACTGGGACTTCTACATGGCCTGCTTCCGGGTCATCTTAGACAATCCCAATCTCATCCGTGGCGAACTTGGTATGGACACTGAGGAGTAATCTCAGCGTTCTCTCCTGGCCAATAATATCACTTGTTTATGTGTTCGGTATATAGGTGTGAACACTCATATTGGTAATAGTGGTAGTAACGTTAGTATGATTAATACCGTAGATACCGCAAACAACTAGGCGGCCAGTGAGTTAGAGACTTCGCGAATCGATATCGAGATCTCGGGTTGTAGAGGTGGCGATAGGAATTCTAAACGAAAAGCAGCGCGAGTTCCCTGCCCCATCGTGGGCGGGGGTGGGGCGCGTCACTCCGGCGCGTGTTCCGTCTCTTCGATATACCGCTCAACCACTTCCTCCGACACCGCACCTGTCGTTCCCACGTAGTACCCAACCTTCCAGAATCCGCCACCCCAGAAATACGACTCCCGAATCTCGGGATACCGCTCCAGCAAGTGCTTACCCGAGTACGACTTGAACTGCCGAGCGAGGTCGGCTGGACTGTGTTTTGGGTCGCACTAGACGAACAGGTGTACGTGGTCGTCTGCAATCTCCAACGCCAGAATTTTGTGCCCGAAGTGGTCGGAAGTCTCACCAAACAACTCTCGCACATCGTCTTCAACCACGTTGAGAACCGGGTGACGGTACTTGTGACACCAGACAAAATGATACTTACAGGAACTAACCGAATGTGCATGACTGCGGTACTCCTCTATCTCTAATCCCTATATTTATGATGAGTTAGAACGATTGTCAAAGCATGGGTGAAGAAGCCACGAAGACGATCCGGACGCGCCTCCACATAGCGTCTGGTGAACGATCGTGGCTTCACAACGCCCGCCTCGCCTCACGCGAGATCTTCAACCAAACCATCCGCCTCAAACAACAAGGGTACAATCGCACCGAGATACAGAAGGGGGTTGACCGCAACGACTTCCTACGGAACAACAAGTGCGCGGTCGTCGGCAAAGCCCTCCAAACATGGGACTCCTACCAATCACTCAAAGACTGGTGGGAGAACCAAGACGACCCTGACGGAGGGAAGCCGACTCCGCCGAGTACGGACAAATCTGGTGCGTATCCACTTGTGATGGCGCACACGGAAGGCTACCGCCTCACCGTGGACGACGACACGAACCGCGTCCAGTTCCGCATCAGCCCGAAACCCTACAAGAACGTGAACGGACACCTGCGCGGCGAACCGGACGCAATGGACGAACTGCGAGACGCCCTCACGTCGGACGAGGTGGATGTTGGGCAGGCCGAACTCCTGTACCGCGATGGCGTGTATTACTTACACGTCACGGTTACACGCGTGTTCGACGTGCCCGAACCCGATACCGCCGATACGGTAGTCGGTGTGGACATCAACGAGCGCAACGTCGCACTCACCGCCTTCGACCGCGAGACGATGCGGACGAAGGGAACACTCGTCCTCGACTACGGATGGGTTAAGCAGGAACGCCAACGCTACCACACGATCACGAAACGCTGTCAGGAACACGGCAAGACAAGTATTCATCGGAAACTCGGTGACAAGGAGGAGCGGTTCACCGAGTGGGTGTTGCATCGGCTTTCCCGTGCTGTCGTGGAGCTCGCAGAGCAGTTCTCGAATCCGGTTATCGTGTTCGAGGATATGAGCGGTATCCGCGACGAAATCAAGTACGGAACATATATGAACCGCCGGTTGCACAAACTGCCGTTCCACAAGTTCGAGAAGTTTGTCTCGTACAAGGCGACGTGGCGAGAGATTCCTACGGATACGGTAGACGCGTACTACAACTCGAAGACGTGTTCGTGCTGTGGTGAACGTGGCAGTCGGCAGGGACGGCGGTTTCGGTGTACGAACAACGAGTGTGATGTAGCGCAAGACCACGCCGACCGGAATGCCTCAGTGAACATCGCGTGGCGCGAGAAGGCGAAGCTCGACGGTGACGAATCGAATTACCGGACTCACAAAACCCAACCGCAGGTTCGGTTGGTGCGTCTGTCCGGGTCGGGGCGTGTAAGCCGCCCAACCTCATCCCGCTCGCTTGCCGAGCAGGGAGTGTTAGCGCACGACTGAGGGAATTAGAAAAGCCTCGGGCGCGGTGGCCCGAGGCTGTTTACGTGAGTCCCACAATCATCAGCTGAGTCTCGTCGATCCTCCCCTGGAACAGCCTATCGGCTGTCGATTGGGCCAAAGGATATACCATGTGAGTCAGTATATTCAACTCCGACAGGACTACGACACCCGGTCAGGAACGTCTGCGCGGACGAGTGACAGGTTCGCTCCCGTTAGAATGGGAGTGGCCATCGTCACCCAGGCACTTCTTGGAGGGTGTTCCCCTGTGGCCGGTGCTTTTGGAGGAGTACGGGCCACTACGCAGCAGACGTCTCCGGTAAGTGTCGTAGTTTTGAACCGTTTAACATGGTTTAACCGAGGTCTGGCAATGGTATACTACTCTCGTCAAGATTGTATCCCTCTGAAATGCCGACCTCCAGGAGAACCTCGACAAGGAACTCGATGTCATGAATCTCTTGGTCAAGCTGTGTGCGCTCGAGTTCGCGAGCGAGGAGGGCATCGAGAAGGTACTGTATGAGAATAGTGGCCTCTGCTGACCGAACCGCGTGAATTTCTTCGTCGGTCAACGGTGATTGAGTAGTAGTGGGAAGCTTCCCATCAGGTCTGGGGACGAGGCCGGCTTGAATGTCAGTACGAACGCGCCTGTAGTGTTTACAGCCACTTTCCGGTGGCTCATCGGGGCACGTACAGGTTCGTTGGAGTACGTCGACCTCGTAGATACCCCCGGACGCCGATCGAACCTCGTAGATGCCACCCTGTCGGAGCAACGAGACGTCCATCTCCTGAGTCTGTGCCCGGCCCTCACGTCGGATTGCGGCGTTCTCAATAGACGGTGTCGATTCTTCTACTGGGTTGGAATCGGATGCTGCTGTTACCATCGGGATATCGGTCTCCATGGGACGACGACACGTCGAGATGCTGTACACGACTGGCAGGTTCCTCTGGTGTCGCCCCTCTACACTCTCGGGGAGACATAAAATCGGCCAAGTAAAACTGTGCGTTTGATTGGCGGAGGGTATATCCTACGTTACAACCTCATTGTGTCATTGTGACTATTGCGTAGGACTACTGGCATCTGCGACGAACGAGCGGTTTTACAGTTTGCAAACGGGAATTAGAGCTCATCCCACATGGGTGGATCAAATGATGAGGCGATCTCCTTGTCTGGCTCACTCCCGAGGTCATGGATATACGCAAGCAACTCTTCCGGTGGCGACATCGCTGAGACCGTCTCGGCTTCATCAACGGGCACGATGTCCCCTTCATGTCCGCCTTCCAGCTCCTGTTCTTGACTCTGTTCTCCGGGCAGGATCTCGCCGTTCTCCTCGTAGATGCCGTCGATTCGGTCAGTGAGATAGCGGATGATACCCGCTCTGTCACGGTTTGCCCGCTCATGCTCGAGGTATCGTTCAACGGTCGCGGCCTCTTCCATCATCCTAATTGCGGGCGTGATGACCCGCGTATTTCGAGTGTCGAGCAGTTTCTCGGGCGGGAGCTGTTCGAGGAGCGATTCATCGTGACTCATGCTTGACCAGGGAGTGCAGGTGGCTCGGAGCGGTTCCACGCATCGAGATGGGAACAAATGTCTGCAACGACGTATTCGATCGCTTCGGTCGTCGACGAATCGACGGGAGGTGTCTCGACGATTACAGCGAGTTCCAGGGCGTCCTCGAATCGGATGAGTGGGTGTGCGTCGTAGAGTGCTTTGACGACGGCCTTCGCAAGTGTGTCTCCATCGAGGGATCTGGGATCGTCGATAGCGTCTCGGGCGACGGCAGTGAGATGGTGCACACGTCGGGTGGCGGCGATACTGGCGTCGATGTCGCTGCTGGTGGAGATGCGCTGTGCGGTCGTGATAGTGTTCATCGGAATGAATCCCTCCACCGAAGCGAGGGACGACAAACGAGGAGTGGTGAGCCAGCCCTACGTTACATTATTAATACGAAGGTAGCGTAGGATAACGCATGCCCGAACCTGACCCCGACGCTGGCGCTCCCACCAGCCCTGAAGAAAGGGGCGCAGAGATGCCTACACCCCCGGAAGGGCTGGCAAAGCGCGTATGGGAGCCCCTGCAGGCACAGACAGTGTACGATCTAGAGCGAGTCATCGACTACTGCGAGGAACTTATCGAGCACAAGGAACGGCCGGTGTCTCCGAGTGAGACGGCCGGAGAGGGTGAAGTCGCAGACAAGAAACCACCGCAGAACCTCTCTCATGAGGAGCAGCGTGCAGCGAAAGAGGAGCTCGAAGAGATGAGTACGGACGAGATGAAGGAACTCTCAGAGGATGAACTGACCCGGTATGGACACGTCCAGATACGGAAGCTCCCGTGTGGGCCAGGATGCGATGGTTGCCCCCATGGACCGTACACTTACATCGTCTATCGAGATAGCCGAGGGAAGGTGACCTCGAAGTATGCGGGGAAGGCTGATGGGGGGTAGCACCATCGCCGTACGGAACCCACGGAAGACGAGAATCCTATAGAATCACCCGTGGTTTGCAGTCTCGACGACGCACCCGGAATCACGACACGCGGCGAGCCACCCATTCTGGTAGCCGATCCCCGCAAGGTCGTCGAATGGAAACCGGCTCGTCACGTGCTTAGGAGTGACGTCGGGAAGTTGTACACGGAGCGCGTTCCCGTCCTGGTCGGCGGCCTCAAGATAGCCACTCCCAGCGAGTGCGTAAAGTTCCCAGACGATGTCCCGACCGTCCTTGGTCGTCCCGGGCCACTCCACATTAGAGAGCGCCGTGCGGACGTCCTCGACCCACTGAGCGATGTCCACATCGTCGTTGGTGATGGCGAGACGTCGTAATCGTCGATGACGCGGTCGGGATCAAGCAGTCCGAATTTCGCAGAAAGGATCCACCAGCGAGCACAGAGTGTCTCAGCGAAATCGCGCTTGAGGCCAAAGTATGTCGAACGGTATTTTTCGCGAGCAGGAAGCAAGCCGTCGTGTTTCGCGTCGCCACACCCGACGAGGGCAGTTCGGCGAACGTGGAGATCGCTTCGAGTACTACCCTCGTGGCCTCCACCGTCAGTCTGGAGTGTCCCGATATTTGTCTGTCTCATTGATATCTATCGTATCGGCGGTGAGGACTAATAGTGGACGTCGACGGGCGTCACGAAAAACGAGGTCTCGTCGCTCCCCGTATCCCCGGTCGCGACCTCCTCGAGAAGTTGATCGAATTCGGCTTGGCTCCGAATTGCGGTTCCGTATTCGTTGTAGAGGTAGTAGACCGGGCCGGCGTATTCACCGACAGAGTACATCGCATACCGGACGTCGATTGAGTAGGAGTCGATGAACTCCTCTTCGCTTCGGGCGGGGGCGAGAGGGTTCCACGGTTCGACGTCGGCTTCAATACGGGGGCTTTCGAGGAGTTCCTCGTCGGTGTACTCTTCGAATCCCTTGCGGATGACAGCCATTCGTCGAGCAAGTTCGCGAGTGGTTGATACCCAGGCGCCCTCGAGAAGATCGTTCCCGACCTCGGAGTCGGCACGAGCGGAGCCCTCTTCACGGAAGATGTCAGGGAGTGACTCGCTCCAGCGATCACCATCGGTCATGAGTGTGCCGTAGTCGAACGTCGGGTAGAGCGGCGCGTCAACGCCCTCAAAGAGGGCGTGGGCGATGCCGGTCGCGTCTTCGGCGTCGTAGGCTTCGCAGACGACTCTGATGAGCATGTGCATGATGAATTTGGTCAGGGGTAGAGGGCGAACGCAGTATCGTCGGCGTCGGTGCCGAATATTGTGCCAGGAGCGTTCCCTTCGGGATCAGCCGACGGGTAGAGGATCGTCCCGGACTCGAGTTCGAGAACGACCGTCGATTGCCAATCATGGGCTTGCCAGCCTTCGCGTTCAATTTCTTCGCTGGTCATTTCACGAACGTCGGCGATGCGCTGTCCGGCGATATTGTCGTCTGTGGTGGATTCCATTTTAACTGGGCCTCCACCGCGCGGGGGCCAGACAAATCAAGTCCTACGCTACACTCGGATACCAACAATTCGTACTGTAACGTAGGACTGAGACGGCCCTCACGTCCGTTTATCCGCGATCTTGCCCTTGAGTCCTTCATGATATTCGACGTAGTCGCGCTCTGTCTGAGTTCGATATGCAAGTGTGCGCCCGCCTTCGTAGGTGACGACGATGGCCTGCTCGATGGGAAAGGGCCCGTCTTCGTCCGCGTAGTCGACAAGTTCTGCCCACTCATCGGGTGACCCAAGCGGATCGGGATCGCTGAGATCCCCTCCGTTGGCAACCCAGATCGGGTCATCCGGTTCTTTGACGGCGGGCTCGAGGCGTTCGATTGGCGTCTTCCCCTCGGCGGGCCACACTCCACGTTCCTCCCAGAATGCTCGCATCTCACGGAGGCTTCGACGGACAGTCCCACGGATGCTGAGGAAGTCAGCGTCTTGCCACCCGTCGCGTGACCAGGATTCGCCTTTGTAGGCGATACCCTGCGGGCCGTTCCAATCGAGACCGATGATGTCCGCAGGCGGGTCCGCTGTGAGATTCGGTTGGGTGAGCTCCTGGATGACGCGCCATTGCTTCGTCGGGCTGGCTCCAAGGAGATGCACACGGTGACCGCGCCAGTTGCCGATATCCGAGAAGTGCCACGCTTTGATGTTTGAACGCCCCATCGCGTATCCGAGGACGAGCGATTCCCCGGGGATATCAGCGTTGGCGACGATATCGATGGCCTCGCGACACTTCGGGACGATGATGATGGTCGCGTCTGGGTAGTCGGATTTGAGTTCGCGGGCGGCGTCGACAAACGTGTGTGCTTCCTCAGGAGTGCGGGCATCGCCAACGACACCGATTTCGGGCTCAACCTCACGGAAGCGGGTGAGATACCGATCGAGGTCGGGCCGATTGAAGTCGTTGTCGAGCATGAGGATCGGGACGTCAACGTTGCGGAGATGGCTATCCTGAATCCGACAGTCCTCGCGAGCGCCGGTAACGAATCCGAGGGCGTATGCCTCAGTCGCAAACGGGGCTCGATGAAGGAACCCGATGTACTCGGCACGACGAGCGACTTCGATAGGAAGCGCGTCCTCTTCGCGTTCTCGTTCGGTGTTGCTGTCGGCCTCGATCTCGGACCGGTGGTCGGAATGCTCGCCTCCCGATGCCTGGTGTCTGTCCTCGAGTGTGTCAAGAGTCGCCGGCGAGAGGTACGTGGAGAGGTCGAGTTGGCCGTGGCCGATGCTCTCGGCTGAACTGGTATTGGAACTCACCATAGGAATTGGATGTCTGGATGGTCAGCTGGCGGCGCACGGCTCCGCCGCCGACAAAACTGGCGGACGAAACCTCGCCTACGCGGAAGACACAGAAGGGGAGCTCGACGACGATGATGATCGTTCGGATGGCTCCACGGATGGGTCACGAAGATGGTCGTAGTCTATCTCGAGGCCAGCGATTCCCTCGACTGCGGCGGTCGCGACGTTTCCGGTGAGGCAGTTCTCGACAGTCGCGTAGCCGTGGAGCCGAGCCCACTCACAGGCGTCGGCGATGAGTCCCCGGAGAACGTTCACCGGGTAGGCGAGGGCGTCGGTCTGGGCGCCCGCTGTGGACAGCGTGACGGCTTCGGTGTTGTCCCGAGGGTTCTGCTCCTCGGAGTGGTCTCGAAGGCAGAGCGCGGCAACCAAGGCGTCTTCTGGAGTTCGGTAGGCGAAGCACGCGACGAGCGGTGCGGTGTCGTCAGGTTCGCCACAGTCGTACTCATCGAGGAACGCCTGGGCGTCGGTGGTGAGGGTGGTTTCTCGACGAGCCGGGTGCTCCTCGCGGGTCTGGACAAGTTCACCCTGGGCGACCGTGCGGGGAGAGGCACATGCGGGTCTGACTGGTGTGTTCTGGTCGGTGAGGCGGGCCTGATCGGGACTGACGCGACCGGCGGGCCGTCGGGCCTCGATCGAATGACTGGCGAGGACGTATCTGTAGCGACACTTCCGGTACGTTCCACCCCCGGCGCGGCCCTCACGAGAGTGCCATTCACTCCGGTCAGCTATCGTCGTCCCGAGGAGCTCGAACCCAGCGGCCTGATACATGGTTCCCTCGTTGCCGTTCTGGACACCGGCGTACGTGAGCAGGCGATCGTATCCTTCGAGGCGACTCCACGCACAGCAGCGTGAGAGGAGCCACGATCCGGTATTCGCGGGCCGGTCGGGATGGGCAGCGAAGCGATACAGTTCGACCGTCCGACCGTCGGCGTTGTGTCGCCCCCGCGGGCGTCCGAGGACCGCCATCGCAACCTCTCGGTCCTGGTAGGTGGCAGTGAGTGCGATTCGGAAGGGCGTGGTCACTGGGTCGTGCTGATACGCGACGTCGGGGTGCTTCAGGAAGCCGTTGACACGCTCACGGACTCTGGACCCACGCTCAGCGCGGAGCGATAGGTGCCCCGTTGACGACGCACCACCGGGCGAGACGAGACGGGGGTCACAGTCGCGGTATGTCCGATAGGCGTGGTAGGCGGCAAGGGAGTCGAATTCCGTCTCGAGTATGACGATCTCCCCGGAGTCGATCATCGCATCGGTCTCGTCTTGGTTGGGGAGGCGACCGATACTAAGTGGGCCCCCTGGCGGGACGTACCAGTTGAAGGATCCGATGGAGTCGTCCCCAATGCATCGCCCGATAGCGTTGAGGTAGGGGAACGCGATGATGTCGCCGGCGCGAAGCGGCCGTATCACTCTGGACGAGGGGTGGTGACGAGTACTCACGGGAAAGGAGAGGCGTTAGGCGGATGCCCAGCCAAAGAACAGGTACGTGTCTTCTTCGACGTGAATACATCCAGCAGGGCCCCACTTGCTGTCGATTCGAGAGTCCTGTTCGTCGATAAGCTGGCTGGCGTACTCGGCGGGGTCGGTGTCGCCTACTTCGTCGTCGGGAATACGGGTGAACGAGGTTTTCTCCGCGATGGTCCCGGTGTATCCACCTTGGCCGTAGTGGTACTGGGCGTCCTCGACGGCGTCGCTAAACGCGCTCTTGGCGTCCTCGCCGTTCGCTCGGGTGAAAAACGTGTGAGCGCCCATCAGCGGTCTCCCTCTAATTCGTCTTCACTGAGGTGAACCGCCTCGGCGTCGTCTGGAACAAGTTCCTCATAGGTTCGGAATTCCTGGCAATCAACACAGAAGACTCCGTTCTCACCGATATCGGAGTCGGTGATGGGGCCATTCTTTGTCACTTCGACATCGATATGTCCGTTCGCAAAGCGATGCACAGCTCCGAACTGTACTTGATGGATGATCCACGAGAACCGTCCGTTTCCACAATCTGGACAGACAAGCAACTCCGATTCGGAGTTCATCTAACGACCTCGTATATTCGCCGGTTTGTACTGCGGCTGGTGGTTGCCATCTTGTTTGGACTCCTCCACCGTCTCGGGGGCCACAAACAGGGTAAAATCGATCTCGTATGTGAAAGGAGTCATAGAATCGTTCACAGCCGATTTACTGCGGTGCAAGCGGTAGAAAATGTTGAATCATATATGATTACAGAAGCCGCTGCAAGATACAGAGGACGGGTTCCGCACGCAATCTTGAATACAGGACACAGAGTGAGATGCTACATGAACAACAACATTTCGCTTGACGGACGGACAATGGTCGGAGTCACGAATACTGACGACGGAGAGGTGAGCGGGGACACGAAGTTCCATTTTGAACAGGACGGTGAACGAATCTACGCCCACTACGAGGGTGGTGATGTGGTGGATGGACACCTTGTTGGAACTGTTGAGGGCAACCATTGGGACATCCGATACACACAGATTAACCGGAACCACGAGACTGCAACGGGCCACTCTGTCGGGGTCATCGAAGTTCTAGAAGATGGCCGCCTGCGAGTTGAGGATGAGTGGAAATGGGAATCACAGAGAGGCAGCGGTGAAACGGTACTCGAAGAAGTCAAATAAGGTAGCACTGAGTGTGCAATGATACAGCGCGCGTATCTTGCACGCGAGTCTTGACAAGACTTGGATAGACAGAGAGCGCGGAGCTTTCTATGACAGGCTCTCTCGTAATCAACCGTCAGTAGTAGGATGTACACTCAGGGTGAATGCTGGGACGATCCATAGCTCCTCGTCAGTACTGCCGTACTCGGGCTGAGTATAGTCGCTGGGATCATCAGGGACGGTGTAGCTGTCGATGAGGTCTATGAACTGCCCGGCGCGGCAGATTGCGGTTCCGTCCTCGTCGTAGAGGTAGATGTCAGGTTCGGGTTCGAAGTCAACTTCAGGGCCTTCAGAGAGGTGATCACCCCAGTTGGTGCGGTTGTGGGCTTTATTAAATAGTTCGAGGCCGCGTTCGCTCGCGACGGGCACGGCTTCAGGGAGTGCGCCCCAGCCGATATTGAAAGGACGGATATCCGGGTCGTCGGCTTCGTGGAGGAGCTCAAAGGTCATCCCGTCGAAGCCGGCGGGCTTCTTGGGGGCGTTCTCTCGAGCATCGAATGCAAGGGTGGCCTTGACGATCGCCTCGAAGCGAGATTTCGCCGGCACGACGGCGAACGCGAGTGCGTCAATTCGTTTCTCGTAGGTCACGGAGACGTCGTCGTGAATAGGTCCATAGGGATTCTCCGATTCGAGTTCCGTGTCGCGCTCACATTCCTTGCAGAGGGCCCGATCGGGATCGACGGGGCGATCACACTGGGTACACCGCGGGGCTTCGTCGACGGTGAATTCGCCGGCGTCATTGGGGCCGTAATGCTCGTCTTCAAAAGATGTGTCTCCGAAGTCGTCCTTGCCGTAGAATCTCCGGTCGTCGTCCCAAGGGCTTTCGGCGTTCATGGAGGGATTCCTCCCTCCTTCATAGATTGTTCTCTAATATAAACGAGCGCAAACACTAGCGGCGAGCTTGAAGCAAAAGGGGGTTCATTGATAGGGTACGCGAGATGCGTCCTGTTCGCGAGAGTCCGCTTGTTGGCGGCGCTGGTCGGCCTCGAACATGAAGCGAGCGCTGGCTTTGTCCCCATCGAGGGTGCGCTGATCGACGGCGGTATCTGCAAACAGCGTCCTCTGGCGTCCGGACGCGTCCTCGGGAACCGTCTTCTCACCGTTCTGAGCACGGATAGCGGAGAGAGAACGGTTGTCGACGAACTCGTCGGAGCCGCCGGTCTCGATTCGTGAGGCTCGCTCCCGGGTATCAACGTTGACTCCGTGGTGAAAGAGCGTGGTCTCGAAGGGTTCGTCATCGAGGGCAAGCAAACCGGCCTCGTCGATGATCTTCGTCTCGGTATTTTCGGGGTCATCTTGAGCTTCGTCTTCGTGTTCAGTTGTCACGAAAACAGACTGGTGATGCACAGTGAACGAGCGGTGTCGGTTCGGTACGCTGGCGCTGGTGTCGGTATCAGTACTCATAGATTGTAGTCCCTGCAGAACGGGTGATTCGACTGATATGATTCTCACGTCGTGCGGATTAGTGGGGTTGATGAGGCAGGCGATCCCCGCACCGCGTCCGGGGGCGACAAACGAGTAGGCCGTGGGCAGGCCGGTCTTGGATTTATATTGATGAGTTTAGCCATGACGGACCACTATATCCCAAATTCCATCGTGTCTGTAGAATCAAACTCGCCGAGGTTCTCGTTCCCGTTGAGGAGGATGATACGAAGTGTGTCGAAGTCTCCATCGAGGCTCCCCGTCACCGTAACAGGCCCGTACCAATACCCCTCTTCGTCGCGAACCTCACTCTCGGAGCAGGCAGGGTCGTGGCTGTACGCGAGGTAGATCGTCGCGGTGGGCCCCCTAACATAGAGATGATTGACGCCAAAGTATCCGCACTTGTTTCTGTAGTGGAAGCCGCCCTCTGCCGTGAACGCACCGTCGCCGTCGACGGTGAGCTCGAGGCCGTCCACCCGGTGCATCGTGTGGGGCGGGCTCACGACCCAGTCCTCGATGGTCGAATTGTGGACGGCAACGTCGGCGAGTTTCTTCCCAGGCTCGGGATCGTCGTAATGCGGATTCCAGTCGTTCGTGGCGGGCGAGGTGATCGGCCCGACATAGACGCGGTCAATTGGGTCGAAGCGTTCAGGATATCTGGTGTACGAAGGGGGGAGGTCGCCAGGCATCACGCCGGGACCGTTCGGCAGTCCACCAGGTCTATCGTCGTCAGGGTCAGGCTCGGGCGTTGGTTCGGGGGTTCCGTCGCTGGTGTCGGGTTGGTTCGTCGTCGTGGACGTTCGAGCAGGAGTCTGCCCATCACCGCTCCCGGGTCCGTCTTCGTCAGTCGCGTTCTGCTCGCTGTTGACGGGTTCTGCGCCGAAGACGCCGAGACATCCGGCGAGGCTGGCGAGGCCAACTGTCCCAATACCGCCGAGAACAGTCCGACGGGTTACTCGTCGAGTGCTGCCGGGAGTGACTGCTTTCGGTTGGGAGAGCGGATCTTGAGGGGTAATCATAGAGGGCGATCCCGCTTCTACACCTGTTCGCGTTCGTCGTCGGACAGTTCTCCTTCTCGTGCTCGTTTCGCTCGGAGCTGTCGAGCCTCACATTCGGTGAGGGCTTCTTCTGGGACACTGAGATAATCGAGCGCCCACTCTTCGACCTCAGGGAGCGTCATCGGGTGAGGGAGTTCGTGATGCCCGACGGGGCGGGCGAGGAATGAGCCATCATCGTCGCGAAGGTCCTCATCATAGTACCCGAGAAAGTATCGCTCGAGGCCGTTCACCCCTGGACCATCCATGATGGTAATCATGGTGAAAGAGTCCGCCTCGAACTCTGATTCGAGGCTGAGGGTCGGATATTTGGAGGTGATATTCACAGGTACAGTAGGACGGGTCTGCTCATAAGTGAGACTGAATCACATCAAATGTGGCGGCTACAGTTCTTTCGAAGGGTATGGCTCGTCTGTCTCGACGCCGTCGGTGTCGTCCACACAGAACTGCCTGTTCCATAGGTTGAACTGGAGTTGCTCGCAGAATCGACACCAGGCGGTATTTTCCTCGTATGGATGCCGATTCGGGTCGATTAGGTTCCCACAGATACACTCAACCAACGGGTCGGCAACGTCAGGACGGCCCGGCTTCCCGGCGGCGAACGCGCTGAGGGGGACGACTCGCAAGCGCCCGGGTTCGGTTGCTGCGTCTGCCGACTCGTCGGCGTAGGCAGCTGCGATGAGTGCGTCGACGGCATCGCCGTAGTCCATGTACGCTTGGAGAGTGCGAATCCAGGCGGGGACGCGGTCGGCCCACTCAGGGTCAGTCACACGAGCGTGAGCGGCCTTCGACTGCCACGATGTCGTATCGGCCGAATCGAGTGCCAAGAGGGTCTCGGCGCCCTCGAGAACGGTCTTCGAGATCCCGAAGCCGTGGAGCGCATACTTCGAGGGGATAGCGTCGCGCAACTCCTGAATGATCGCACGAACTTCACTGGTTTTGTTCGGGCGAAGAATTGACCCGATGCCAAGCGTTGGTGAGGCGAGGCCGTGCTCTTTGAGGTAGTCGAACGACCACAGATACTCTTCGATGTCGTGCCCCTGCAAGACGGCAACGGGTTCGGCGGTGAGACCGGCTTCCTCCGCAGCTTCCAGGCAGTAGACGTGGTCGCGTATTGACCACTCCTGGTGGGTGCGGATATCCCGGTCGGCGTCGCGAAGAAGATCGAGGGCACACGCCCAATCCCGGAGCGTGTACTTTTCGATTTGATCGTCGTACTCGCTCAAGTAGGCAACATAGTCGTCAATGCTCGTCGGGTAATGGTTGAACTTCTTCTGAACGCTGTACCCGCCGGAATCGATAAACCAGTTCGGCCCCTCGAAAGGGCGATTGTCCCGGCGAGCGTAGGATATCATCGCGTATCCAGGGTGTGGGATGGCGTTGAGGTCGACACCAGCAGCGAGAAGCGCTTCCAGATCGTCGAGATCGAGTGCGTCGGGATTTGTGGCGGCAAGTGCAGCCGTCCCGATGGCTTTTCGCGATGATCCGGACCCGACCGTGTAGTGGAACTTGAACCGCTCACTCTCCTGTACTCCGGGCGATAGCGATTCACCATGAGAAGGCGATCGCTGACCGGGACTGGCGGGTGCTTCTGAGGACATCGTCTCTGATCTCGCGCACCCTCCAGCGAGCGACAAACGGAGGCAGTCGGGTGGCTTGGCGACCGAGCAATTCGGGGTTAACGAGATGCACAGTTTGTCGCGGCTTGAATCGGAGTCGAAATCTCAGCTATTTGGTTCGTCCAGGAGTTCGATGGTGACGGCTGCCTCAAGATGATGCCACAGTAGACCAGACCGGAACGTCTCAGTAAGGGTTGTTGCGCAATCAGGGAATTGAGCAGGCTCTTGGACGTCGTGGAGATCGTACACCCGAGCAAGGGCCTGGAGCGTATAGGCGATGGCGACGAGATCGCTTCCAAAGGGGTCGCGATCAGTATGGAGGAGATCGTCGAGCGCCGAGTAGCGAGCCTCGAGCAGTTGGTCGGAATTCACTGTTTCGAGCGAGGTTCCCATCTCGTCGAGTTCATCGAGGACGTCGTCGACGAGAGATTCGGCGAGCGGTAGCGGTTCGGGGACCGGTGTTGGAATGAAGGTCTGAGTCATTCGGAGACTGCCTCCCCATCATTAGTGCCACTGTCACCTTTGGCCTCGGCTTTCTCACGGAGGCGAGCTTTCTCGGCACAGTGGTCGGCATACACCCGAGAAAAGCGATTTCGCTGACTCTCGAGGGTCATCTGGGAGCTCCGGGCTCGGCGAACTCGGTCGAACGCGAACGGGTCACGATACTGCAGATGCGTCGGGATACTGACTTTGGCGAGGTCACCCCCGGATGAGACACCGAGTTCTCTAAGATAGCGTCGGAGCAGCGCCTCCGTAGAGCCGATTTTCGACCGCAGTGCTCGAAGCGTGCGCTCGTGACCGGATGAGAGACCGTCACGCGCCTCGTAGTCGATAGCATCGAGGTCGATATCCTCCCACCGAGGCACGTTATTGGGCGTAGAGTCACCGGTCATGCACTGGCTTGCGCTTCGTCCGGGATATTCGCGCTCGGTGCGTCTGGGGTGATGGGTGCGCAGACGGCGGGTGGGTCGGGATCGGTGTCGTTGTTGTTCTGAAAGCGACGGGCGATTCGGTCGTGGAGTGTTGTGCGCTCCCGATCGTCGTCCGTGTCATCGTACGGACGGCCGGTAGGGAGGGCGATTCGACCGGAGATCGTCCCGTCGCCGTGAGCGGTGAAGAGGACGTGGTCGGTGGCGTAGCCAAACGTGTTGACCGCGAGTTCGTGGAGCTGTTCTACTTCACTACGGGTGCGTTCAGGCGCGTCTTCTGCGACTTCATAGGTCATGTTTGTACGTCCCTCACCGGCACGGGGGGCGACAAAACTGGTCCTACGCTACGCTCGCGTCCGTACTGTAACGTAGGACGCTGAACGCCGGAAGAACGATTCAAAATGCTCCGATCGAGACCTGTTCGGTAGTATCTCCATCTTCCTCGGTGGGCGTATCCGCTCGATCTATGTCTTCGAGTGTTTCAGCGCAGATATCGAGTGGACACGTTCCATAGTGGCCTTCGTCGACAGCGAGGCGGTCACGCTTTCCGTGAGGATGAACGAAATTACCGGCGTGCCCCGACGGGCGCTTGCACTTAGTGCCGATAGGAGCGCTACACGATGGGCACCCTACCTCAAGCACGGGATCGCGGGGCCACGTTCGATCACAGCCGTCGCGATTGCAGGAGAGGGTCATACGAACTCGTCGAAACCAGCCTGGGAGGTGTCACTCGGGTCGAGCGTGACATCGAGGTTCGGTGCGAGTGTTGGTTCTTCGGGTGTTGGTTCCGGGTCGACGTCCAGCTCAGATTCGGTGTCCGGTTCCTCTTGTGCGGCGCCGGCGTCGGTGTCGTCGTCGACGAGGGATACACCGAAGAATCGGGCGAGGACGCGGTCACGCTCGCTCGTGTCGAGTTCTCGCACAGGATGGTCGCCCCCGATGAGCTGGGCAGTGCTGATGAACCATACCCGTCGGGCATCGAGTTTCAAGGCGTCACCGAGTAGGACGTACCCGGTCATAGCGTTGAGAACGAAGTTGAGAACGGCCATCTTCGCGCAGAGAGGATCTTTGTCGTATCCGAGATAGACGGCTGGAGTCTCTGGTGCGAGGTTCTGGAGTCGATGGGCACTGTCGACGATGAGTCGACCGCTCCCGCACCCAGAGACATCACCGATCACCAGAGGGTCGTCCGGCGTGGCCTCACGGAGGCTATCGGTGTCGGGGAGGTTCATCTGGGCCATCGCTCGGCTCACCGCTCCGGGCGTGAAGTACTGGGCGAAGTGCTCGCTGGTGAGGCCGTAGTGTTCGTAGACGCCGCCGAGGACATCTTCTTGCGTTTCCTCCATCGCAAGGACGAGACCCCCGAGGGCGTTGGCGTGCAGCGTCGCGAACTCTCGAACCGTCTCCTCGTCCCGACCATCATTTCGATACCGGTCGAGCGGTTTCTGATAGGCGTCTTCGTCGCCGGAGAAGCTGGCGACCGCCATACTGATCCAATCGGAGAAGACCCGGTAGGTGGATTTACCCGTCTGCTGACTGATGTCGTCGAGCGAGTCAGTGACGAGTTCGCGGTGTTCGGGTTCCAAGAGTGTCGTCATGGCGACGGGTGACCTCCCGCTGTTCGCGGCTGGTGAGAAACGGCGATCTCGGGACTAGCGAATCGACGAGCGCGGTGAGGGACGTGGATACCCCGGGTGAGAGGGATGAATATTGAGTCGTTGTCGCCACAGACGATGCTCGCGAGAAGTTCGTGTTTACACATCACGCGGAAGGGAGCGGATTGCTTGTACGGGCACGAACAGGTGAGGGCGTCCCCCCACGGGATGAATGGGTACTGGCTCCCGCTGTCGTATTCTCCGACAAGGACGGGTGCGGGGAGTTCGATACCGTAGTCAGCGAGAGCCACTGGTTCGTCAGTGTTCGCGTGTGAGAGCACAGATTCCTGGAGGACGTACACCGAGTCGATGTCATGTTCTCGGGCGATTGCGTCGGGGTTGGTGTCGTCGTCAACGATGACCATCCCCACGAAGGCGTTGTGCTCGAGGAGGTGGTTGGCGTCGGGAGTGGGTCCGATGCACTTCTCGATCAGCGACCCATAGGACGACTCCTTGAGGATCTGGCGGAGATTCGCGCCGGGGATGAGTTCCTGATACCACTTCTCCCGGTCCTTACGCACCTCACGGACGGCTTCGTGAGGGTCGGATTGCTCACTAGCTTCGCGGATACGTGCGGCAAGGTAGGCAGGTGCGTCGACCAGAACAGTGTCATCGTCGGCGTGTTCGTAGAACTTCTTCTCTTCGCGAATCCGTACATCACACGATGCTTCGGCGTAATCGAGGCCCCTCGGCTTCTGTTTTATTCCCCGCCAGGGATGGGTTGCGGGAGTCTCGGCCTTGTACGACCAGGGATTGTAGTTTCCAAGGAGTTGGTCGCGGCGGACAGGCCCACCGCGCATGAAGTCGAGGCGAATCTGGTGTTCGATGGGTTCGACGTTCGGTGGATCGCGATCAACTTCGTAGTCGTAGTCACGGTCTATGTGGGCGAGTGCGCCTGGTGGCAACGCCAGGTGGGGCACACTGCCGTCGGCTGAGTGGATGGTTCGACAGGACATGATTGACGAAGGGCGAAATGTTGAACTCGGTCGTCTGCTGGACGCCCCACTACCGACGCGGGGGGACGACAAACTGGCTCGGAAGACCTCCTACACAACGAACCGAGTGTCGTCGTAACGCAGGATCATATCATCGTAATTCGCAGAAGTTCTCATACTTTCTAACATAACAGATCCTCAGCTAAATGAAACCACGTTGACTGGTATAGAAGATACATTCGGCACGGTGGCGCCGACAGATGCGATTAATAATAGCCCCTCTCATTTTTCAATAAGGGCCGGTAAATCAAGTGTATGCCTACGCCGTCATTTGGGGGGCTGCTGACAGGGGCCAATGAGGATTCCTATGACATCCCCCCTGTTGCAGGCCGATTCGACGGCGACCACATCCTCGTACCGCTACTCACCCGCGAGATTCCGCCCGTGCTCGATCAACTCAAAACCGCAACCACTCTTGCACGGGTGCGAAACGCATCTCTGACCATCATCAATCCAGTTTCCGTCCCCGAACAGACCCCAAAAGCCTACGATCATAAGATGACCGACAGCGACGATATGGCACTTCTTGGATGGGCGTTCGAGCAAACCGATGACTCCCTACCACACGTGGATGGGGACTTTGTCTACGCCCGTGACGTTGTGAAAGGTGTCCTGCACGCGGTCAGGGCTCGTGATGTGGACACGCTCGTCGTCCCAAGCGGTGATGGGACGGGCCGCCTTCAGAAAGAGGCCACCGAGCGGATCGCAGCCTACGCTGATGCTGATGTCATAATTGTCAACGGGAAGGCAGGCTTTGAGACGCCGCCTTCGATTCTTCTCCCGGTCGCTGGCGGCCCTCATTCGGGATTGGCCGCCGACGTGGCCACCACAATCGCAACCGACTGCAACGCATGGATCGATATTCTGCATGTCGTTGAGGAGGATGTGTCACCTCACAAGCGAGAGCAAGCAGAAGCCCTCGTTGACGATGTATATCACCGAATCGCCCGTCCCGAAAGCACCACAACGTGGGTACATGAGGCGACGAACACCGTCGAATCCATTGTCGAGCAATCCCGCTATTATGGCCTCACCATCGTCGGGGCACCAACAAAAGGTCGTCTGCGACAGTTCATATTCGGCTCAACAAACACTTCGGTTCGGAAGAATGCAGCCAGCGTCGTCCTCTCGGTACACAATAACAGTCCCGCTTCAGAGGCTGAGTGAGAGAGAGTTCCTATCGACACCTCGGTTCTGGATACAGGCATTTCATCGGTGACTGATCTGCAAGATTCGCGCGATGTATTCAGCAAGTTGGCTCTATCAGCCACAAGGGTTTATTTCAATAGAAAGTATGGAAACTCCTGCTAATTATCACAACCCGGCTAGCAGGCTCGCGAACTGGTCGAGTCTGTCGTCGAGACGCTCGGGTGTGTAAACGGCTTCCTGACGTTCGTAGTACTGCGAGAGTTCGGAGGCGCTGTCAGAGAGCGACCCGGGCTGGCAATCGGTCGCGATAGTGAGCGAACACACGGGTGCGTGCGACCGCCGGATCTGGTCGATGACATCGTCCGTCGAGGCGGGGTTGTCATCCGTCACAGTGATTATCAGCGGCTCGTCGCGTTGTGCTTCGACGAGTTCACGGGCGAGGCTAACCGCATCCGCGAGGGGCGTCCCGCCACCACACGTCGTGTCAAGAAGATTCGCCTGGACGTGGCGCGTTTCTATGCTGAATGGCTTCAAGAGACGTGCCTCGCCGCGGTAGAAGTCAGTGATGGCGACGCGAATCCCGAGGTTCTCGGCGGCGAGTGCGAACCGGGCAAGGGCTTGCGTTGCGATCTCGATCTTCGGCGGTGACCCCCGCCGCATCGATCCAGATCGATCGAGGATGAGGACGAGCGCGTACTGCTTTTCGTCCCCAAGGGTTCGGGATTTACACACGCGGGGGTCACCGATAGCGAGGCGATGACCGGCCCGCGGATCGTACGCCCCAGAAGAAAGACCACGTCGCACGTTTTTGCGGCGGTCGAGTCGAAGGTACATTTCGAGAGTTTCTGCGACCCGATCAGCCCCTTCTTCGATAGCGCCCCACTCGCGATTGAGGGCGAGATTGTCGCTGATGGGGAGAATCTCGAGATCCTCGAGACTTCCAGGTCCACCGTATTGTCCACCCACCCCATTGTTCTGATCTTTTCCGTTCTGTGCTTGCTGGCGGGCGGAGCGTTCGAGCTGGTCAGCTAGCGCGGAGAGTTCTTCTTCGAGGGCCTGTTCGTCGATACCTTCGCGCTCGGATTCACGGTGGGCAGCGCGTTCGTCTCCGGCTAGGGCATTCTCGTAGGTGGCTTCGTCTTCGTCGGGCGACCTCGTCGAACTCTCGGTATGGGCAGGTCCTTCCGGGATGTCTTGCCCCGATTCAGAGTCTGATTCTGCTTCGGGTTCTGAACCGGACTCCGATTCCGAACGTGCGTCGGTGTCGATGTCTCCCGCCGCGCTGCTGCTCGCCGTCTCGAGCGTCGGGGTATCCGCTTGGTCCGACTGGCATGCCTCATCTAATCCGTCCGAGGAGTGCTCGTCGTCGGTCTCGCCTTCGCTCGTATCGGGATTTGTACCCTCGTGATTATCCTGGGAATCGCCGCCGAATTTCCCGAGAGTGAGCTGGTCTTGGTTCTGTTGCTGAGTGTCGATGGAACTCGAAGCGGCGGATCTCGGGACGTCACCCATGTCCTCCTCGGGAGATGGTGACTTCGACGGCGCTTCTGTCTCGGTGTTCGTCCTCTGGCCTGGATTCCCACCCTGTCGTTCCTGCTCGCGTTGTCGGGCACGGTCAGCGGCCTGCGCGATAGCTTGAGCCCGACTCAACGGTTCGGATTCTGACTCGGCCTGTCCATCATTCTCTCCACCCGCCTTGTCTTTGACATCTCCCTCACCATCACTGTCGCCTCCCGTGTCCTGAGCGGCGTCAGTTCTCTCCACGTCGGCTTCTGCGTCACGTCCGTCTTTACCATCGCGGTGGTGCCCCTGTGCGCCCTCGCCAATGCTGGGGGCCTGCTCGTCGTTCTGTTCGTCCTCTTCCCCATGATTGTCGATCTCGCCGACGTCGGTGGGGCTGGGATCGTCCGTGACCGGCGGTTGTTCGAAGACGTTTTGATGGGGGTCACTCGTTGCTTCCCGCGATAGCGAGACGTCGGTCGGATCGAAGTCTTCGGGGAGTTGCGTCGGGGGCTGGGTCTGTGACAGCCGCTGTGAATCCTCATCTGTACTAGCGCCCTCTTCAGCGTCCTGTAGCCCTTCGTTTCTACTGGAACTGTCGTCGCCTGCATCAGAGTTGGATGGCATTTCCAGCAATTCTGCGGCCTCGTCACTCCCATCCCCGCTGGACTGGTCTTGATACCCACCTTCGTTCTTACCACCGACCTGTTGGTTGACCTGGACGTCCTGTTCCTGCTCTTCTTCGTCCTCTTTGTCGGCCTCGAGGACGGGCTGAATGTGGTCGGTCCATGTCTGGATAACTCGTCGCGCTCGACGGATCGAGGCGGTCTTGTCGTGGTTGTGAGTGATGTCTGATCGGTCGGCGCTCCGAATCGCGTGTACGTCGTCAGACAGCGTACACAGTTCTGTGTGGATCGCCTCGAACGCATCCCGATCCGCATCACTCTTGAATTGTATGCGAGAATCGTTTTCGTCGAGAAGAACATCGGTCGTTCCCGTCGGATAGATGGCTTCGTCGTACAGACAACTCGTCACAGCGTCCCAGAACGAGTAGCGAATTTCCTCACCGTCTGGGATGTCCTTGGGCGTCTGCGAGTGGAGCCGTCGAGTGAGTTCAAGTCGAATTCCGGCGCTATCGCTGAAATTCTCGCCGTGGATGGCTTCGGACTCGATGGCGCCATCCTCGACGATGTTGATGAGGTCGTGAACCTGGGCATGGTATTTGACATCGACCTCGGTCTCGAGGAGTTCTGATATCGCTGTGATGGCTGTCTTGAGTATGTGGAGCAGTTCGTGAAAGGCAAGGCCGAACTGGTGGGCGTGGTCGGCGGTGAGCTGGTCGTTGAGTGGGATGCGGGTGAGGTCGGCCTCGGTCCCAGTCACCATCACCAGGTAATCAGCGTCGACGCCGGCGAGCAACTGTTCGGCCTGAGCGCGTTCGATTTCGGTCGCATCTGAAGAGACGATAGCATCGACATCGACGGGGAGAACGGCAGCGGTCTGGACGCTGGAGGAAATGACGACGTCGACGGTCAGACCCCTTGGCAGGTGACCGAGGATGAACTCTCGGAGACGGTCGGCCCGCTGCGGAGAAATTCGTGATCTCACATCGGCCTTGGGTTTGAGATCGTCGACGACCTGGTGATGTTGAATTGACATTTTTGGAACAGGACGGAGGCTGGGACGGGCAAGTAATGGACAGAGTGTGCAGCCCCCTCGTCGTCACGGGGGCGCACAAACAAGCGCCGCTGGTTCCTCTAGAGGTAGTCATTCAGGGTTTCGTAGGCGTCCTCGGGGTACTGGTTTGGTTCGGCTACTCCCCAGAGCACCCCCTTGACGGCGGCCTTCGGGTACACTCCGTCTTCGATGTGTTCACAGAGGATCGTGAGATTCCGCGTCGAGAGCGTGGGCCAGGACTCGTTCTCTCGGGTCTGGTGGGCGAACTGGACAATTTTCTTGAGCGTCGGTCGGTCCACGACGGGGTCGTTGCTGTTCACCTGCCTATCGAGTGTCTCCACTTCTTCCTCGATCTCCTGAATGTAGGGCTGCTCGAACGAACGGAAGCGGCCTCTCGTTGCCGAGTTCATCGGCTCCGAATCCCGGTACTCGCGTGTCGGCGGATTCATAGTGATGACCATTCGAGCGGACGGGTGCGGCTCGACGAGTTCACCGTGGCTCTTCACCAGGAGTGTCCCCTCGTTCAGGAGTCGATGTAACGCAATAGCAGCGCCGGCCTGCATGACGGGGAACTCGTTGATGACGATCGTATCGCCGTTCAGAAGACCCTGTTTCACGGCGCCGTTGCGAGGAACGATGACATCGCCATCCGGGACGAGCGGGCCGAAGAGGTCTTCGGGTTCGGTCGCTCGGTCGACATCGATTGACTGGTAGCCCCGGTTTGTCTTGTGGCACAGATACTTGAGAAGGTAATTCTTCCCCGACCCACGCGGCCCGACCACCCGAATCGGGACGAGGCCACGAGCGAGTTTCTTCGCGATGAGTTCATCGAGGGGGACCTGGAAGCGTGGGTCGATGGGGACGGCTGGTGGGACGACCTCGCCGTTGTCGTCGACCGAGAGCGCGTCATAGGCTGCGTCGGGGTGAGTCGCGGCCTTCGGGACGCTCGGGTAGTCGGGATCGTCGAGGATGTGCAGGCCTGTGGGGACAGGACTCCCGGCGTTGCGGCCGATATCGGAAACGTACATTCCTCGCTCGTCGTCGGGCTCCCACCCCTCGGAACGGTACAGAGGTTCTCCGACGGAATCCGTGACGAGCGAGAGGTCGGTGACGCGAGCGGCAGCCCGTTCGGTGTCGGGGTCCATCCGCTGGTCGTAGTAGGTGGCGGCGTTCTTCGCGAGGCGGAGTCCAACGGGGACGTGCGTGGCGGCCTCTTTGAGGAGGTTCTCGGCGCGGCTCTCGGTGAGCGTGCTGGTGAGGCCGGCGATGTCGTCAACGTTGGCGTCCGCGAGCGACTCGAAGGCGTCGTACCCGGCGTCTTGGAGGGCGTCATTAATCGTGTCGGTCACGACTTCGATCATGCGGAAGTCAACGTCGGTGTCTTGTTGGAGTTCGCCGAAGGCATCGGTGATGACCTCGGGTTCCGTCCCCTGTGGTGAAACGCCGGTGATGGTGGCGTTCCCGCTCGAAGAGCGATCTAGCGTGTAAATACCGGCGTCGTCCCCCTCGTCGATGAGGTCGGCGGCGTCCTGGTCGGAGAGGTCGACGTAGTCGGACACTCGTAGCGCCACTCGCTCGACAGGGACGTTGCCTCCTTCACGCTGGAGGAGTCGGTTCACGAGGTGTGAGAGGACAACCTGGCCTTCGGGAGTGGTGTCGCCACTCGCGGTGGATGCTGAGGACATGAGTTCTGGTGGTCGAGGCGTTCTATCTGGGTCTTTCCAGCCCCTTCACCTGTCGGGGGGCGACAAAAATGGCGTTCCACCGTCAGAGAGCGTGCAACGGTCGGTTTCTAGAATCGAATTCCGAATAGAGAGACGAGGCACGGCTCTCGATTATAAAGAGCAAGGCGAATACCCGCGCCTTTAGGCCTGTCTCTTACCCACAAATCGAGTCGTTGCCGAGGTCAATAAATCCGATCGAAACCTCGATATCTACAGATTTAACACACCTATGGAACGATTTTGCTAATCCCGTGTACCACATTCAGTAACCCCCTACCGCCGAGATCATCGCCCGGATCACTCCTCGCCTCGATCTTCCGATTGCAGATTGGGTTCGACAGCGTCTGAAACGTCTGTTTGGGACTCCGTGAACTTATGGGTAAGAGACAGGGCTTTAGGCGCGGGATGAATTCGACAACCCATTCCACAACCCACCATCTATGGCAGGGCCGGATATTCCACCAGTCTCAACCCATACTTTTACAACAGAAACAAGTATAAGTGATTATACAGGCGTTCAAGATGCTGGAAGTCCACCGAACACACCAAGCGAAAATCCTCAACCACCAGCAGGTAGAGGAACCGCTCAACCGGCACGGGTGGTCGGCCAGCAAGCTCTGGAACGTCGCTAACTACCACTCCCGAGAAGTGTGGGAGGAAACGGGCGAGATTCCCGACCACGGCGACCTCAAAGACGAGTTGAAGACCCATCCAAAATACAAGGGACTGCATAGTCAGTCCAGTCAGCGCGTTCTGGAGGAACTCGCTGAAGCCTTTAACTCGTGGTACGGCAAGAGGCAGTCCGATGATCGCGCGAATCCGCCCGGCTACTGCAAGAAAAACTACTACGACAACGACGGCAACCGCGTCCACGAAGAACACCCCCGTTCGACGGTGACGTGGAAACAGAACGGCATCCGCCACGACACGAAGAACAACCGTGTCCGACTTTCGAAAGGCGCGAATCATAAGGAACACCCGAAAGCGTGGGAGTACATCCTTGTCGAGTACGAGACGCGCCCCGGCGTCACCGTCGAGAACCTACAACAAGTTCGCGCGGTCTATCATAAGTCGAATGAACGGTGGGAGCTGCATCTCGTCTGCAAAGACGAAGTCGAGATGCCCACCGCACCCGGCAACGAAACGGCGGGTATCGATCTCGGTATCAGCAACTTCGCTGCCGTCGCCTACAGCACCGAAGACGCCGATCTGTACCCCGGCAACCGCCTCAAACAAGACGGGTACTACTTCCCGAAAGAAATCGCCAAGTGCGACGACTCGGGTGGCAAACGGGCCACTCGACTGCATCACAAGTGGTCGGAACGCCGCACCCACTTCTTCCATTCCTTAGCGAGACACATCGTTGAACAGTGCGTCGAGAAGGGTGTTGGGCGAATAAATGTCGGAGACTTGGAAGGCGTCCGCGAGGACGAAGACGGCGACTCGAAGAATTGGGGTCGGCACGGCAACCTTGACTTGCACGGGTGGGCGTTCGACCGCTTCACGTCGATTCTCACGTACAAGGCGAAGGTCGAGGGAATCGAAGTCGTGGAAGTGTCAGAGCGCGATACGAGTAAGACGTGTTGCGTGTGCGGTAGAGAAGACGATAGTCAGCGTGTCGAACGCGGCTTGTACGTGTGCGAGGAGTGTGATGCGGCGTTCAACGCTGACGTGAACGGGGCGGAAAACATCCGCCACGACATCAACAATAGCGAAAGTAACTCTGAGTCTTCGGCCAGTTTGGACGAGGATAGGAGTACCGGCTGGTTGGCACAGCCCGGAGTCTACCTTCACGACTTGTCCAGCGGATTCCAACCGCAGGCACAAGTGGTAGACTGCAAACCCTAATATCCCAATCCAGCGGTGCGGTGCCGTGGGATTCCTCCGCGTTCACGCGGAGGAGGATGTCAATACTCCATTCGTCTGATTGTTGAAAGAGTGGTTATCTAGAGAATTGATATCTGTTCTCGACGGTATCCGCGAAATCGAACGCCTTGACTAACTGAACGTGATTCTCGTAGCTGTGTTGAGAGAGTGCTCGCTCAATCCCACGGAATGCGGCTCTGTCGTTCGTGTAGATCGCTATCGAGTTTGTGAGTCCGTCTTCCAAGAGCGTAGCAGCCGCCCCACCTACTTCTGCATCGGCTTGCTCTATCGTATGCTCGGGACGCTCGGTTGCGGCGGAGATATAGTGTCGAACCATATCCATCGTGGCTGAAACGACGGGGTTCGAGTAATCAACTTCATCCAAGACCTGCACCCAGCCGGATTCTATCGCATCGTCAATTGGAGGTTGGTCGTAGGGATAGGACTCTGGCGTGAGTTCTTCGTATACTCGCTGCGGGACCAAGAGAACGATATCGTGTTCGGTCACTGCTCGCTCAAGCAGGTCAATCGTCTCGTGGCGCTCGAAGCGAATGAAGAGATTCGTGTCAATGAGGTGGCTCTCGACATCGGGAAAGAGGTGTTCCGGCACGGTTACTACTCGCCGATTTGCTCGTCTACGTCTGCATCCAACGCCTCGATATCGATTTCCGTCGAAATCTCGTCCTCTACATCAAGGAGGATTTCCTGGAGTTCCTGGAGGATTGTTTCGGCTTCGAGGACGGGGATCTCCTGCTCTCGAGCCATGATCCGGGCAGTCATCTCCGATTTCGTGTAGGCCCGAGCGTATTCGATGGCCGTCGCCAGACCGCTGACTTCGTGGCGTTCGACGTAAAGTTCGATATTGTCGTTTGAGTCGCGTTGAGCCAGGGCAACGAGAAGCGTCGGGGTGATTTGAAACGTCTCTTCCCCGGTCTGTATGGTCATATCGACCCGACGAGCGCTATATCGGTGCGGCTGAGAGTCCGTCACGCGCTTGAGGACACCGATTTCCACGAGATGCTTGACATCCTCGTAGACCGTGGTTTGAGAACTCGCAGAACGGCTTGCGAGCTCCTCTACAGTGGGGGTGTCGAGTTCGAGTACCCGAGCGTACAGACGTGCCAACCGTTCGTTCTGGATCACGTCAGAAACTGCCAGCATCGTATCCAACGGGTGCGAACCCGAGAGAGCTGATTCGGCCATATATTTTAATTTCCGCGGAATACATAAAGTTGTATCGGTGGGCTAAGTGGTGCTTCCAACCGTTGATTGAGGGGTTTGTTATTCCTCAAACCGGAGAAGAGACTCATTATTTGATAGAACCGTGTGTAAGAGGTAGAAGATGTATGCAGCACGCGCCGATTTGAATCTCTACTGACCGGATCTCAATATCCTCAAAAGTAAGTTTATTAACAAGCAAAATAATACTACTTAAGACAAAATGACGTTTTCATTTGATACCACTTATAAAAATTTGGACCCAAGCCTCTATTCGAGAGTAACGCCGAAAAGTATCGCTAATCCAGAAATTGTAGTTCGTAATGACGGGCTCTGTGCTGATCTTGGATTGGATCCAGCGGAACTCAATGCTACCATTCTAGCAGGCCAAGACCTCTTGGAAGAACCAATCGCCCAAGCATATGCAGGCCACCAGTATGGGAGCTTTACCGTCCTGGGCGATGGGAGAGCGATGATACTCGGCGAACATGTGCGCGATGGTGATAGATACGATATCCAATTAAAAGGCTCCGGTCGAACGCCGTACTCCGGGAGAGGCGACGGCAACGCAACTGTCAGCTCGATGCTCAGAGAGTATCTGTATTCATATGCGATGCAGAATCTACACATCAAAACATCGAGAAGCCTAGCTGTCCTCGAAACTGACGAAGCGATCCGACGACGGCGGAAGGAACCTGGAGCCATTCTTGTCCGAGTGATGAACAGCCATATTCGATACGGGACCTTTCAGTATGTTGCAAGCCGAGCAGCCGACGAACTACAGCGATTCACTGACTACGTTATCGACAGACACTACCCACAGCTAACTGCAGCGGATCGTCCATACCTCGATTTCTTTGATGCAGTCATGCAGTCGTCGATTGAGATGGTTGTCGACTGGCTGCGTGTCGGATTCGTTCATGGCGTGATGAATACCGACAACATGAGTATCGATGGAGAAACATTTGATTACGGGCCCTGTGCGTTCATAAATTACTATGATGAGGATGCGGTCTTCAGCTCGATCGACAAGCACGGGCGATATGCCTTCGGCAACCAGCGACCCATTTTGCGGTGGAATCTCGAACGTCTCGCAGAGGCGCTCCAACCGCTGTGTACACGAACGGCGCTCACGTATGATGAACTCGAAAGTAAACTGGACGAATTTGACGATCGATTTGATGCACAATACTACACGATGATGCGAAAGAAGCTGGGGATCACCTCGGATGATGAGGAAGCACTCGTCGATGAATTCCTGGAGTGGCTCCGCAAGTCGAACGCAGACTATACCAATACGTTCCTCGAATTAGAGACGACCGGTACGTTTGATGACCCAGCGTTTGCAACTACAGAATTCGAACAGCTCAGAGATAAACTGGCTGCTGTCGGCCTAGATGAGGAGTTGATGCAGGAGGCCAATCCGCGGTACATTCCCCGCAACTACCTGGTTGAACAGGCATTGGACGAGTATCTCGAAACTGGGACTCTTTCCACATTCGAACGGTTATTGAACGTGCTGGAAAACCCCTATATATCGAAGGATATGGGTTCACAATTCCAGCAACCACCGCCACGAGAATTCGATACGGAGTATACAACGTACTGTAATACGTGAGCCAATAGTACCAAAGTAGGTATACTCATCAACTCGCCATTGCTCAGGCGAGGACACTATCATCGGGCAAACGGCAGTTACTGTTGATGAACTGTTGGGCATCGCCGATTGAGAGAGCAGTATTCACAAATGCAAGACTCGCGCCCTCCATCTTGCACGCGGTGAGAGAATTATCTGCTATCTAATATTTGAGCGTATGATTATGAACTCACGAATCCACAGTTGAATGACCACTTCGTTCACGGTGAATCAGGAGATGTCACCGAGTCGTCGCTGAAGCTGATCCTGCACTCGGTGTGCTTGCTGATCCGAGAGGTCGGCCTCTGTATCGACGCTGATGCCCGGGATATCGACGATGTCTTCGAGAGAGTCACTGAGCGTCTGCTGATTCTCGGGAAGGACATGCTGGGAGTCGTCGTCCGTCTGCCGGTCGTGTTCCTGCATCGCGAGTTGAATCATCATCGCTGGCTTTCTGAACAACTCGCCAGCGACCTCAAGGTACTCCTGATAGGTATCCGAGGCCATCGATCCCTCGTATTCCTGTAGTACCGCGATGAGCAAGGAGAGCTGAAGGTTGAACACAGTTGGTCGCGAGGAGGGCTTTGCGATCGAGATCGCTCGGTCGGCGGCCCGCTCTGCGTATTTGAATGCGATCCCCCAGTAGGTGTAGCAGTCTTCGACGGAGAAAGGGAGGTCCTCAAAGTCGTACGCGATGGCCCGTGTCCGACGAATAGCGGTATCGACCTCGATCATCCGAGTGTCGATGTCGTCGTAGATAGAGCGCCACCACTCGCTAATCGGGACACGGCCCTGACTGCGTTCGTGATCGGCATTCGTGGCTTTCCCGTAGTGCCGCCGTGTGTACCGTTCGCCCATATCGGGAAGGACGGTCCCGCTGTCGGGGAAGAAGAGGACAGGTCGCGCCCAGAGCGTCTGCGTGCCTCGGAAGTCGTACCCGGTCTGGAAGCCGCCGTAGATGATGGTCTCCGATCCTTCCTCGTCTTTGTTGGAGTCCTCATCGGAGTCGCTATCGTTACTAACAGCGATGGTGATGCCGTCTTCTTCGACGTCGTCTTCGATGTCCCCCTGATCGCCGGAGACGAGGTGACGGAGGCTCGGGCAGATGACGACCATCTTGAACAACCCACCCCAATCGCGGTAGGACACCCACCCGAAGGGATTGGTTTCGCCGCGCTGCTGGAGTGCACTGATGATGGGGAGATACGCCTCCTGTGGGTTGATAATGGAGTACGAATCCGAGGCGATCTGCCACCGGAACTTAACATCGTAGCCGAGCGCGTTCAACGCCTTTCGGCGGTCGTCGACGATATCTTGATGATCATAGACACGCACGACTGCGTCGGCCTCACTCGCGGCGGCGAGGTCTTCGATCGAACTTCCGGTATAGGATTCGAGTGCGTCGACGTCGAGGCCATGCACACGGCGGATGACGGCAGTGTCGACACGCCCGGATGTCTCGACGAAATCGTTGGTCGCCCAGAGTTCACCGGAGCTCGCCTTCGGGAGGGCTTGGATAGCTTCCTTAAACGAGCGGGAGTTCGCTGCCGAACACCGGGTTTCCGGTGGAACTTCATCGGGATATTCCCGGGAGTCGTTCTCAGTGAGGCCGACGAATTTTCGGTCTGTCTCTCGGGTTAGGAGATCGGCAAGCGGAAGGGGCGGGCGGTCGGTATCGGTGCGACTGGCGCTAGTATCGTTCTCGTCCCCACTGGTGTTCTCGGTCTCGTTCTCGTTCGAGTCGGAGCCGGGGGAGCGAGGCTGGCTGGAACTGGATTTGGATTCTGTTGACATGGGTGAGTCCTCGGTATCGAAAATGCCGCGGGAGTACGCACACGGCTGGGAGTGAACGGAGAAAACGCAGAGACGAGACGGCCGATCCCGTATCATGGGAGTTTGCCGCACAGTACTACAGCTACGAAGGGGAGTGGAGCGTGGAGAACCGCTAGAGCCGAGAGGAGAAAGATGGGGGGTGGTGGAGAGCCCGAACAGAATCCGTCCCGGTGGTCGTCAATCGACGCGCGGAACGCTTGGAGTGTTCTGTTTGGACATCCGATCCCCCCACCGAACAGGGGGGAACAAACAGGTGAGAGGGAAGCCGAGTCGGTCAGGCTGCTGTGGGTTACTCGTCTGCCTCACTAAGAGTACTTGTGAACGTCTGCTGGGCGGTGTCGCCCCGAGTGTTGGACATCTCCGAGAGCGACATTTCACGGGTGTCGTGCTCGGGGATGTGCTCTGTACCGCCGAAGTACTGGACGAAGCCGGGGCGAGCGTTAGGGATTTTCTTCGCGGATGCGTCGCTGATCCCCGCGAGCTGGGAGTGATTGCGCCCATAGCAGACCCAGGCTGCGAGTTCGCCCATCGAGTCGAACTGCTTGACGAGCGTACTGCGGGCGTTCGAGGGAATGTCGAGGCCTTGAATTCGATAAAGTGTCCCCGAAGCGACGGCGTCGCTGGCGGGATCTTCCTCACCGCTCCAGATGGCTTTCAGCCGTCGAAGGTTCTCGCGACGGTTCCCCGACTGCCACAGAACCTCCGCGTACTTCTCGGCGAGAGCGATCTCCGCGGCGTACGTGATGGACTCGAGGTCGGCATCCTCGAGATCGGGAACGTCTTCGGGGCCGGGGGCGGTGTTTTCGGGGTGGTCGCGACCGTCGATGGCCTCGACGTACTCATCTGAGCGGTAGTCTTGACGTTTGATTTCCCAGGTATCGTCGGTTAGTTCACGCCGGACGAAGTTCTCCGCGAATAGGTGGTAGTGTTCGACAGCGTAGTCCACGCCTTTGAGCGGGGCGAGGAGTGCGATAGCGAGTTGACTGGCCTTCTCGTCAGAGGCGTCAGGCCCCCAGTCGAATCCGCCGGGAGCGAGTCGGTGGACGAACAGATGCTTGTCGAGCAGGTTATCGCCAGCGTAGACGAAGTTTCCGCCAACGCCTCGTTCGCCTTGGTACGGTTCGTTCTTCCATTTCGTTTTTCGCGAGTAATCGGTTTTTGCTGGCATGAGATTAAGTCTGAAGGTGGGTTATCCATCAGCGGATTGGTGGGACTGCGACGGGTCCGAGGCGGGTCGTGCCTCGGTCGATGGTGTGGGACTCGGTTGTGATTGCTCTAGGTTGGTCGGAGACGAATGGTGAACCTGCCCCGAGGTCAAGCCTCGGGGCTTCCTGCTTCTACGACGCGCTTTGCATTCACCCGCGAAGGAGTGAACGTAGGGAGCGCAGTCTCCACAGGCGTTGATTCGGAGCGTCCCGCCCCTAACTGCTTGCAACCGCGTGAAAGGATGTTCTTCGCCGCATTTAGGTCCCGGTCCTCCTCGTGACCACACGCCGGACACGAGTGCTGCCGAACCCAAATCGGCTTGTCCGTCTTGACACCACACCGCGAGCATTCCTTGGTCGTCCCTGCCGAGTCTACCTTCACGACGTGCGTGCCGTGCAACTCTCCTTTGTACTCTAAGAGCGTCAAGAACCGCGACCACGACGCATCCTGTTTGTTCTTGGCCGATTGAGACGTTTCCATCATCGGCTTCACGTCGAGGTCTTCGACAGCCACCATGTCGTACTCCCGAACCAGCCACGTCGTCAACTTGTGCTGGAAGTCCAGCACCACCCGCTTGATACGACGCTTCGCCTTGGCGACCTTCTGACGCTGTTTCTCCCAGTTGTTCGACCCATACTCTTTCCGGTCGAGTTTCCGCTGTTCGCGTGCGTAGCGGTCGTACTCGTCGGAGAGGTCGAGCATGTCCACAGCGAGGTTGTCGCTGGTGTGGATATACGACTGGATGCCGAGGTCCACGCCTACGCAGTCGGCTGGAGACAGGTCGTCGGGATTCGGTTTCTCGGGGAGGCTGTCGTCCGGGCGTTCGGTGACGAGACAGGCGAACCATTCGCCCGTCAGCTCCTTTTTGAGAACGACGCGCTTGATGCTCTCGGTCGGCGGCAGGTCGCGGTGTGCGCGAATCTGAATAGTGCCGATTTTGGAGAGTCGGAGTGACACGTATCCGTCGCGGCCCGTGGTGTGATTCACGTCGTAGCCTTCGGACTGATACGCGACCGATCGCCGCTCTCCGCTCCCCTGCCATTTGAGCCGTCCAGTTTTACAGCCCTTGTACCGCTTTTCTCGGAGGATCTTGATGTTCTTGTGAACTTCAGAGATGGTTTGTTGGGCGGCATGTGCGGACACGTCCTTGAACACGGGCCACCGCTGTTTCCAGTCGGTGAGTTTGTTGTGCTGATCGAAAGAACTCGGACGGTTGCCCGGTTCGTGGGAGTAGTAGTCGCGGACGGCGTGGTTGCGGATCTGCCGGTGAAGTTCTATGTGACGCCACGCTTCGCTGGCGGTTTCCTCATCAGGGCAGGCGCGACAGCGAAGCGTGACGTTCATAGGTGTTACTCCAGCCGTTCGACGGTGAGTTTGACTCTATCCCCGGATTCGATGCCGAGTGTTTCTCGGACTTCTTCGGGGATGGTGACTTGCCCCCGGTCGCGGACGGTGGGGTAACATTCCATCTCTGTCTGATCCATACTGATTTAATCGTACCCAATCCAATTAATGACGCCGATTCGGTGGGCCTGTGGGCCGGGCGAAACCCATCGTCGGTTGGTTGGCTATAGTCGGGATTCACCCTCGTCAAGCCCCGAGGCACTCTCCCTTGATTTCTGTAGATGATGTACTCGTCGTCATCGGCAAGTGCCTCGAGAACGCAGGACGCGCAGCCCGCGTAGTCGTCTGGCCAGCTGTCGAGTCTATAGAGTGAGTTCGTCTCCCAGCGACAGTACGGACACTTCCGCTGGGTTTCAGTTCTCGTATCGATAATCGAGAGAGGAGCCGCGTAGCGTCCAGGAGCCATCGATCGAGTAACTACCCAAGAGCCAAATCGCTGTTCGTGGTCGGGTCAGTCCCGGTATGTGCCCCAACGGTGGTCTCGTCGTTTGCTCCGTCAGGACTGAGATCGAGGCAGTGTTCGCCGATGGCGGTCTCCGGTTCGTCCGGGTGGAATACCCGGATAGTGAGTGCATCCTCGGAACGATCGACAGAAACGATGAACGTCTCGCCAAGCCGTATATCTGCATAGGTATCGCCGTCGCTGAGGGAGGTTAGCGAAGTCATTAGTTGGACCGGATTCGGGGGGCAATCATCGAGAGAATCTCGCACTCGCCGTCTGCAAACTCGTATTCGATCATCATTGGAAAGTCCGTCCCGAAGGTGATGCTGATTGCAGCGTTCTTCGGGAATTTCCGGGAGATGTCCTTAACGTAGTCAAGCGAAAACAGCGCTTCCGCGTCGACGGCGGTCAGCTTGGTATACTCCTCCTCCGTAAGTTCTAGGGACACGTCGTCGGTGTCGCCTTGGGCTTCGATGAAGACGGCCTGCTCGGTCTCGTCACAACGGATTTGGATGTGGTCGGAGACCATATCAGCTGCTTTCACCCCCCGCCTGATCTGCGATTCATCGACAGTGAACGACGCGGGGAGATCCATGTCCGGAATTTCGGGTTCCGACCTGATGCTGTCGGGGTCGATACACGCCATCGTGAACTCGACGCCATCGATGTAGATGACGAGTTTGAACGTATTCGTGTCGAACGAGAGTTCGACGAGATCATCCTTCTTCGCGAGTTTTAAGACCCCCTCGAGACGTTCGAGATTGAGGCCCAGAACACCCTCGGAGGCGTCGTAGGACTCGAAAGCCCCTGCGGACAGCACACCGTCGTCCATCGCGACGTTTGCGGGATCGACCGCACGGACCTGAATGCCATCAGGCTCAACATTGAACTTCGCCTCGTCGACGATGGCGCGAAGCGTACCGACGAACTCCTTGATGTCACCGCCCATGATGGCGGCCTGGAACTGGCTCGGCGGTCCGGTGCCGACATCGGCCTCTTCTTCTGCGTCTTCCTCGACGTCCTCGTCGGCTTCACCGTCGGTGTTGGATTCTTGCTCCGGTTCAGAATCTGGTTCCGATTCCAGATCTGGTTCGGGCTCGCCTTTGGGTTGGGTATTTTCAGCGGTTTCTGCGGTGGTCGCGTCGTCGACGTCCATCTCAGATTCTACGTCTGAGGATCCGTCGTCGGGTGTGGTCGCTGGCTGTGCGTCCGCGCTTTCGGATTCGGTGTTGGTACTCATGTGTGAGTGGAGTCGTGGTCGCGATACTGTCGGTGATCGAGCTGCTCACGAAGGGAGAAAATCGAACCAATAATAGTAATAATAACGGTAATACCGTTATGAACGGTAACCGCCATGAACTCTTCTACCTCCCCCCATCCCCGTGGGGTGGGCAAAACCGAGCATGATGGTCGCGATCTCGGTCACTCGGGGAAGTCGATAACGTCGGGGTTGGTCGAAAGCTCCCTGGCGACGCGGTCGAGTTCGACATCGTCGAGAGTGATTTTGATGAGCGCCTCGAGTGCATCGTCGTAGGCTTGCTGTACTTCACTCTGATTCGAGGCAGCGTCAAGGCGCTGCTGGAGTGCGGTCTGGAAGCGATTCGCTGCACGGTGGCGTGCGAGTGAGCCCATTTCGAGTTCCCCCACCGTCTCGGGGTGCGACAAACGAGCGGGGGTCGCAGGTTCCGCGTCCCGAGTGTTGGTCCTACGTAACGATTCGGATGGTTCGATTAGGACTGTTGCGTAGGATATGGGGGTGTCATCCGATCCGTCTCGTCGCCTACCACCGTTCCACAGGGTAACGAGAAATGGTCGAGGTTGCCGTCCGGATCGGGAAGTTCTCCGTCATCGGCAAGGCCTTGGAGCTCCCTCCAGAGCTTGCGAATCGTTGTCGGGGTCGTGTAGCCTTCCTCGGCAAGAGTTTGTTGGGTAAGTCGGAGGTTGCTTTGCCCACTCTCTTTGAAGGCGTGATAGAGACAGGCAACGGCGACGCCGTTCGGTTGCCGGCCGTTCGCGAGGACACCCACAGCGTTCGATCTGGAGAGCTGGTAGGCACGGCGTTCGAGACGAGGGGAGGCATCAACGGCACTCGCGAGTCGTGGGATGTAGTCCTGCGGGAGTGGTGGAGGCGTTGCGAGCTCAAGATCTTGATTTAGGCACTTGTAGTCCTGATTGATTTCTTTAATATCGACACGAGCGACTTCACCAATCTCTTTGAGCGTGCGTGGCAGGCGTTCGAGACGGCAAGCAGCGTACACACAGGCACTCGCCATACCTTCGACGGAGTTGCCGGCGAGCATCCCTTCTGCGCTAACCTCGCGGTAGAGGTCAGCGGCGCAGTCGTGGATAGAGCCGGAGAGTTCGAGCGCACTGACGAGGCGAGCGATTTCGCCGAGGCCGAGGCGGAGCGAGCGGTCGCGACTCGAGCCGGTTTTCGATCGACTATCCCACTTACGGAGTCGACGGAAACGCCGTTTGGTCTGACGCGACAGCGGGCGGTCGTACCCGTCACTGTTATATCCGATCTCCGTCGGGAGCCCCTTATCATGGAGGCGATGTGTGGTGGGAGCGCCGCCACGTTCGGGTTCACGGCCGTCCCCAGTATCGACCCAGCGAAGGCGCCGATCGAGGATATCACGGAAGAGTACGAGGCCACATTCCCCACAGTAGGTTTCCTCCTCGTCAATGACGAGGTACTCGTCGGTTGCGCACTCAGGACACTGTATTTCATCGGTCGATTCCGAGTCCGTGGCTTTCGACTGCTCGTCTTCGGAGGCAGTCTCGCTGGAAAATGACTGAGTCTGCTGCTGGTTCTGCCTGAGGCGCGTCGAGACGGGAGTGGGAGACCCCGACCCGGCGGAAGACGAGCCGGTACTATGGGTCGTAGTGTCAGTGTTCTCGAGGGCATCTTGAGACATATGGAACGGGGGCGTAGACCCCCCAGTTCCTCCGGGGGAAGACAAACTGAAGGCGAGGAATCTGGTCGTAAGCAACCGAAGAGCACGATTCACGGTCCTTCGAGTTCGCTGTGTTCGTGTTCACTCATCGACGTCATCCCCGGAGGAGCGTGTCTGGCGGTGCTCACCGATCGGGATTAGTGGCTCGTCCATCCGAAGGATGAACATCCCCTCACTAGTAGTGATGACGTCGTCGGCGGGGGTCGGCTCATGGTGAGCATAGTGCTCGATATCGTTGCCGAGCAGGACACGGTGGGTGTCCGAGTCGTGGACGCGCAACTGGCGTTCGTAGCCATCGTCAACGTGGGTGCCGGCGAGGGCGAGGACGAACCACCCCGAGTCGGGTGAGCCTCGCGTGGCTTCGAGAACACGATAGACACGGCCGGTGTCCTCGTCAAGGAAGTACACAGTCGGCGGGTTCTCGCGGTCGATATCGTGGGCTTTCGAGAGCGTCTGGAGAACGCACTCGTCGTCGAATTGATCGCGAAAATCAGCGAACGTATCGAGAGCAGTGCCTATGTCAGTATTCGTTTTGTTCGCACTTGAGTCTGTATTTGCGTCTGGGTCAGTGTTCTGGGTCATGGGTTCGGGAGATTGCATAGTTTCGGCTCTTGGTCATCCGGGTGGCCCGTGCGCGGATTCGAGAATCCCGAGGATGTCTGGGTCGTGCTTGTCGTGGAAGGCATCGAGGACATCCCACTGCCACTGGAAGTGACCAGGATCGCCGAATTGGTTGACGCCGAGGCCCTGCGTACGGGCGAAGTGCTCGAGGTCGATACAACGGATAGAAGAGACATCACCACCCTCACCAGGCGGAACGTTGGCGGCTTCGGGAAGCGGGGTCTCGATCCAAGCGTCGAAACACGCGTCGTTCGAGGACGTGACTACGACACCGTCGGTCGCCCCAGCGAAGAGTTCGGTGGTGATTCGACCGAGATTCTGGTACACACCAGCGGGAATTGCGAGGAGGTTGCGATCGTGGTCGATGGTAGCGTCAGTGCGGATCTCCCGGGGGTGACCTCGGACGAGCCACTGCTCGTCGTCGTTGAGCCAAGCGCCTCGCCTGAGGCGTTCGATGGCGGCGTCAAGGTGGTCGTGCGTGCGGTACTGGAGGTAGCCGGAGATTCGCGCGTAGAAGCTCATGCTGGATGGGGGATAGGAGATGGAGGCGAGTTGCGGCGAGCGTCGTGGCGAAAGATTCGAGCCGACTGCTCATCCCAACTGGATATGGTCAATTTTTCCATCGGGATCGACGCGGTACTGGTAGCCGACGTGGGGGAATCGACATTTCTCGTAGCCGACGGTCTGGATGACAAAGGGCTCGGTGAGGAACGGCGAGAGTTCGCGAAGGAAGTCCTCGGTGTGCTCACCGGCGTAGTCCCAAAGGAGTTCCTCGGTTTCGTCGTTGATGACGACCTCGCGTTCGTCTTCATCGAGATTGTCGTCGAGGCCCTCGAGGACGGCCTCGCGAACGGTCGGCCGATGCGTCGGGGAGAACGAGGCATATCCGTAGAGCGTGAGGTGCGGCGGGTCTGCCTCGCCGGTATCGGGATCGCGTTCGGGAACCGCAATCTTCACCATGATGTCGTCGAATGAGCCCGTGCCGATGAGCCATTCGTCGAGAAACTAGCGGAGTTCATCGACCTGAGTGGGGTCGATAGTCGGTGCGTTCGAGGCGGTGCTGAGCTGGAGTGTAGCCATTTCGTGTTGAACCCTCCACCATTTCAGGGGAGCACAAACGGGGGGGTCAATAGTTCTGTCACAGTACCCTTAGCCGTCACTAATTTTTTGACTATCGGCTTGCCTCGCGTCGATATCGAACCGATCTATCCACCGCGCGACGATGGTCGCACCGCAGCCGCGGTGTTCACCGATTGCCTCTCCGGAGAGAGATTTCTCCCAGTGTAGTTCGTACAGGAGATTCGGATTGCGTCACGGGGCCTCAGAGTAGTCGTGAGACCGGGGTTCGATTCTATGCCGTCTCAACCAGGAGAGTGCCGTGTTCTGCGCACAGCTCATCCGCTTTTCGGCGACTTGTTCGACAGAGAGGGAGTTCTCGGCGCAGAGTTCGCATAAATACTGCTCATCACCGGAGATCGGGTTGCGAGTGATTTTTTGCGACTACACTCGTCTCAGGTACGATTCCACACAAAGCTTACACCGAAACATAACTCTACAGCCAGTTGGAGGGGAATTGTCACACGCTCCCTTCCTTCTCCTGATAACCTACGATACTCCGAAACACGGGCAATGTCCGGAGTGTGGTGAGAACATTTCTGCTGCACACGTCTTGGTTGAATATGAGTAAAACAACGGAACGACTGGTATCTGGGCAGAGTGTCCCATCTGCGACGATGTCGTGAGTCCCGAGTGAATTCTGAGCAACGACACGACAGCAGAGTCAAGTGTTCTGCACTATTACGCTGCCAGGAGGCCGACTAATGAAGATTTCTGAAGAACTCCAATGTCTGTTTTCAGCTTCGATTGAGGAACAGGACGGGTCGTACGTGATCGACGTTCCAGAGCGCGAGCTACAACTGGGTGATCTACAGCAAGGAGAAACATATCGCGTCGCACTCGTGTCTTCCCCGACACAGAGCGAGCCAGAACAGAGCGAACAGGCTGAAACGGGATCACAGTCCCAGCGTGAGCCACAGGAACCACCAGTTGAGGAAAGTGAGACTCGAGAAGTCGAGATTGAGGACATCGGCGAACAGGGTGATGGCATCACTCGGGTCGAACGTGGTTTCGTCGTGATCGTCCCGGATACGAAAGAGAGTGAGCGAGTCAAAATTGAGATTACCGATGTACGGCAAAACGTCGCTTTCGCCGAGGTCGTCGAACGGTTGAGTTACTACGAGTAATTCCTCGATTTTCGGTGCGAGAAGAGGACGAACAGACACTCGCAGTTATTGTACGAATAGGTTGTCCGTAGAGTCAAACTGCACTTACAGCTCAGGGAAGGTGGATTTCGGCGGGGAGGAACGAACGACGGAGTGGGGCGGGGTGAAAGCCCTCCCGAGAGAGTTGTGCGACCACGTGAGCTGATTGCAGACGGTAAGCCCCCTTCCTCAAGGAGTAACGCAGCGAACGAGTAACCCAGTAGGGAGGGGATACACCGTCGTCATTGGTTTCAAGAGACGCTCTTGTTGCTGGCCCACAGGTCCATGGGCTACTTTCACTCCGGACGGCAAACGTTCATACGCCAGTCAGCCCTCTGTTGAATTGCGTGGCATGAACTACAACTACAGGTATCGTCTCAAGCCCACGGAGAACCAGCGTGAGACGCTGGACTACCACCGCGATACCTGTCGCCAACTCTACAACCACGCCCTGTACCGTCTTAACCAGATTCCTGAATCCGAAGGCACCGTCAAACAGCGTGTCCGCACAATTCGTGACGAGCTTCCGGACCTCAAAGACTGGTGGGACGCACTCACCGACATTTACTCGAAGGTCCTCCAGCCCACCGTCATGCGGATTGCCAAAAACATCACCGCACTTGGGCAACTCAAAAAACAGGGCTACAAGATTGGTGAACTCCGATGGAAGTCACCTCGGGAATTTCGCAGTTTCACTTACAACCAGTCTGGGTTCGTACTCGACAAAAAGAGTGGCCAGACTGTGCTGTCGCTGTCGAAACTCGCAGACATCCCCATCGAAGTTCACCGACCGCTGCCCGAGAATGCCACAGTCAAAGAAGTCACGCTCAAAAAGGAGAAAACCAGCGAGTGGTTCGCTATCTTCGGCATCGAGATGGACACGGAACCACCAGCCAAGCCGTCTCTAGAGGATGTTGACACTGACGACATGGTCGGTATCGATGTGGGTATTCTGAAGTATGCCCATGATACAGACGGCACAGCAGTCGGATCACCTGATCTCTCGGAAGAACGCGACAGACTTGAACGAGAGCAACGGAACCTCTCACGCAAAGAGCATGGATCGAACAATTGGGAGAAGCAACGTCGGCGTGTTGCAGAGTGTCACCAGCAAATCAAGCGCACGCGGCGTGATTTCCTTCATAAGCTCTCGAACTACTATGCTCGGGAGTATGACTTGGTGGCCGTCGAAGCCCTCAACGTGAAAGGGATGCTGGAATCGCCGGGCAACAGCCGCAACACCGCGTCTGCTGCGTGGAACACCTTCACCGATCTGCTCGGATATAAGTGCAAGCGTGGAGGCACGCACTTCGTTGAGGTTGACCCGGAAGACACGACCAAGGAATGTGCGTCATGTGGCGTTAAAACAGACAAGCCGCTGTGGGTGCGTGAACATTCCTGTCCTTCGTGTGGGTTCAAGACGGACAGAGACGCAAACGCAGCGTGGAATATTCTTTCTCGCGGACTCACTGATCTAGGAGTGGGTCACTCCGAAGGTACGCCTGTGGAGACTGCGCTCCCTACGGGAACTGCGGTTGTTCCTGCAAAGCGCGTCGTGGAAGCGGGAAGCCCCTGCCTCAAGGAGCCGTCAACGGCGGCGAGTAGGCAGGGGTAGTTCACAAAGTGTGGCCGGGAGTGAACGGAGGTGTTCCTACTTGGGCTTACTCCTCGAACCTGGCGTTTGCGACGGCAGCGGCGATTTCTGCCTCCTCAACCGTCGCTTCCTTGGTGACGCCGTCTTCATCTACGCTGACGTCGTCGTTCTGGTTCTCGGTCGTGGTCTCACTATTGGATCTGTCCGACCGGTGGTCCATGTCAATTCCGAGGTCCTCGCGAGCGTCGTTGACGGCCTCCCGATAGTTATCGAGGTCGAGACTGTCGCCGTACTGCTCGCGGCTCATCGCGGCGAACTCGCTGTCACTATCGGGGAAGGCGTCGAGTCGGGCTTCGGTACATTCGATGGTCTCGGAAACCCACTGATCACGGGTTTCATTATCGACGCGGGTGGTGGTCTCGGGCCGGAGCGAGACGTACGTCTCGCCATCGCTCTCGAACGCGGATGGCTTCGCGGTCACAGCGACGTACGCCGGGGGTTCGAGGCTGGAGAGGAGCGCAGCGGCCTGGGGCTGGTACTGCCCGGCGTAGACGAACATAGTGCCCGTAGGGTCGACCACGCGAGCCTGCAAGTATTCGTCCTCGTTCCCGACGTCGTTGACTTCGGTTATCGTGCCGACGAGGAAGTATCGGTTGGCGACCTCGCCCGACGGAAGCAGCGCGAAGTTCGGGGCTCGTTCCTCATCAGACTGTTTGAAGACGTGGGTAGCGTCGTTGATTTCGGCGGCGAAGGCACGCTTCGCTACCTGGCGACCTTGCCGGCCGGCATTGCTGTTCTCGGTGTCGGTGCTGTTGGATGTCGCTTCTGGGTTGGATTTGCTCATAAAGTGTTTAGTGACGGTTGTGGAGTCGAAAGTCAGGCTACTCGGGTCGCGTTCTGGTTCGGATTCGAGGTTACCCGTGCTGTTCAGCCTCGTTCACGAGCAGATATCGACCGACAATAGAGCCTTCTACACGGTAGTACCGGCCCACGAGCGCGTCGATGAGGGCGTCCTCGACAACGCTGGTATCGAGAGCGTCCATCGCCTGCTCGATGGCCTCATTGAGCGTGATACCCGCGATGGCCTCAGTCGCTTCGCGGTCGAAGATTGCGTACTGGACGGTCTCACCGTCGTCGAAGACCGCTTTGATGCGAAGGTCGAATTCCCCTTCAACGTCGCCGTGTTCTGCACACCGACCATTCTGGAGGACGCGCGTGCAGTCCCCGTCGGGACACCGCTTGATGAGTCCCGACCCGGACTGGATTGCAACCATCGGGACAGAGAGTTGGACATCTTCGATATCGGCTCTAACGTCGATGTCGCCGTCGACAGGTTCGATGTTCGAGCGCGAGTTGAGGTTGATGCTGTATCGCCCCTGGTACTCGCTGGTGATGACGTTCGAAAGCTTGTAGACGCTACCCTCCTCAAGGGTTGGGAGTTCGGCCTTCGTCCACTTGGTGAACTTGAGGCGACCGCTCTCGTCGCCGATGAGCCCGACCTGGTCGATGCTGTCGTGGGTGGGATCCCAGAGTTCGACGATTTTTACGGTCACGTCCACCCACTGCTCGTGCTGGTTGATTGAGGCGAGGGTGACGTCGCCGGCGCTCTGGCCAGGGAACTCGAGGTCATCGTATTCGAGGCCGAACACGTCGCGATAGTGGCTGACCGCGGCGCGGCGGGCCTCGTCAAGAGGAACCTTGTACTGGTTGGTCATCTTCTCGAGACGGCTCGCGACTTCCTCTACGCTGGGGAGGTCGCCATCAAGGTCGTCTGGGAACTGTTCGAGGATGCCGGTTGCAGCCTCCGAGAGGTCTGTGTCGGAGACAGTTACGGCTAGTTCTGCGGATTTTGTGTTGCTTGACATTTTCTGGAAGTGGCGCGATTGCTGTCGCTGGCTGGAATGGTTCGACTTGGTGAACGAGACTAGATAGAAGATGAGATTCGAGTGGGAGTGCCCAGAGGACGGCTGCTGGAGCAGCACCCAGGATGTTTGCTCCTCCTCCGATTCCCCTCACCCCCTTGGGGGAGCCAAAACACAGGTATTGGTGGCCGATCGCGACTCACCGGACTTCATCGAGGTTGATGGTTTCCTCGGCACTGATCCAGCCGCCGACGTTCCCGCGCTCGATGAACGCCCAGGTGCCGTCGATGAGCCTGACGAACCGCATCGTTCTTGGAAGGGGACCGGGTCCCGACGGGTACGGGTTGAACTCGTTCTTGTCGTCGGTGACGGGCCGGCTGGGATCTTCGCCGTCGACGATGTCAAGATGGAAGTCGACATCGTCGTCGCCGGTGAGTTCCTCGTTCGTGAGTGGTTGACTGTGACTGTTCGTCGGACCGTGGTCGGAGTTGTTGGTTGACATCGTTCTATTGGAATAGTGAGACTGGATGCACGGAGTGAAGTGCTGCTTCTGTCGACTAGCTGTCTTCGCGCCATCTCTGGCCGCAATTCACACAGGAGAGGAGTCTCGTCGGTGGTTCGTCGATGGACCGGAGTTGAACGAGGCGATATTGCGCTCGATCGTGATCACACTCTGGACACTGGCACGTGGTCGTTGGAAGTCCAAGACCCGGCTTGTCGTCGCTCGCCACGGTAGTCTCCGAGGTGTCGGGGGTTGCAACGCCAGTGAGTACGCTCTCGTTCGTGTCGTCCGCTGTCTCCGTCTCTACCTCTCCCTCCTTGTCGTCATCAAGGGCGGTTCCGAAAAGGTCGAGGTCACGGATAAGCGCCCAGAGACGACGCTTACCCTGGGGAACGGGAGTAACGGGAACAGGCGTGGATTCGGGACGGCCCGTCGAGACGACCTCCCGGATGGCCGCGCCGATCTCGTCCCCTTCGGCGTCGACGTCGACGATTAGGGAGACCACGTTCGCTTGTTCGCGCCACCAAGTTGGGAGTGGTATCTTGCTATCGTCCTCGTCGAATATCTCGGTGGCTTTGAGCCATTCGAGGGCGTCCAGCTTCTCGCCCTTCTCTTGGTCGAGTCTGTCGACGGGAGCATGCACGGGACGGGAGACTTCTTCGACGCCGGGAGCGCCCAAGGGGGGAATCGTACACGCGCTGTGCACTTGGAAGGGCTGTTCGATGCCCTGTTCGCGGTGACGCTTGGCGTATTTCTCCCAGTCTACGTTCGGGATGTCGCCTCTGGGAGCGGGTCCGTCGCCACGCTCGAGAACTTCGATATGCGTCTCGGAGTCAGCGGCGAGAGTGGCCTGTCCCTGGTACTTCCCGACTTTCCCGGCACGAATCCGAACGAGATCGCCTTCGTGGAGGATGACACCCTGTTGAGAGCGTGTCCACACGGTGAATTTGATGGTATCGCCGGCGTCGTCTTTGATGAGGCCGACCTGCTGTTGGCTCCCTGATTTGGGTTGCCAGAGGGTCGTGACTTCGCCCTGGATGTCAGCCTCGACGTTGTACTTCGAGGGGATAATCGGCACGGACGAGATAGGTTGGATGACGCTCGCCTCCTGATAGAGCTGGTCCAACGTGTTGGACTGAGCGGTGAAGACGTCCTGACCGCTCCGGACTTTGCGTGCGAGCAGGTGTCGGAGTACTTCGTCACCGGGGCCGGTGATAAGGTGGTCTTCGATTCGAGCAGCGGCCTCGCGGACAGCTTCAGCCTCGTTATCGTCGATATTTTCGAATGCGTTGTTGCGGATGATTCCCTCCCCGAGGACGCGCTCGTTGCGCTTGGACTGGCGTTCCTCGCGCTCTTCGACGAGCTCCTTACGGCATCGTGTCTCGCGGTCGATGCCGACCACGTGGGCGGCCAAGGCCTTCTCGCGCTGGCGTTTGCGTTCCTCACGGAGTCCGTGTAGGCGTTCCTGGGCTTCGAGTGGGAGTCCAGTGAGGTCCTCGTCGGCGAGGTCGATAGGATCGACGTCGCGACCTTCGGTAGTGCGAAGGCTCGCACCGATCCAGTATGCGTCGAGTTCGTAGTTTCCATTTCCTTCGATTTCGAGGCCGAACTCGTCGTATTCGGGCTCACGACGGGCAGCCATCATGAGCTCGCCAGCGTTCTCGAGGCGGATGCCGAGGCAGTCGCTTTCGAGGTGCGGTGACTCGTAGAGGCCGCGCATGGTGAGTTCGTCGAACCGGTCGTCCTGTTCGACGTCGCCGTTCGTGAGCTGGTCGTCTCCGTTGTGGTAGTACGTCATCTGGTAGTCACTCCATCTGGGTGAGGTCTGAGGCGATCTGAACCGACAGCGGCGCTGCTGTCGACCCTCTCTCACTCCCTCAGCCCCATTTGGGGTCCAAAACTGAGCGCAAGCTAGCCAATCGCGTCTTTAGGAACGTGTCACGTCTTCAGGTGTCCCCCGGTCAGTTCCCGCCCGCATTCGCTGGGGGTAGTCGATGAGCGTGTTCGGGCGGGATTATGAGGGGTAACGTCCGAGGACAGGCTACTGTGCTATGGACTGGGTGGTCGGTAGCCGATACGATTATATCTACATCCTGAGTAGCTAATAGTGAGCCTTGAACGGCTCATCATAACAATGTGGGAAAGGCGATTCTCGTCTTTCCACTTCCACACTTCTTGAGCGATTGCGACGTTCTATAACGGTCTGTGAGGACGAATTGAGAGGCTATGGGCGACGATGAGTGTTGCTGGCGCGAGCGATCTAGTCGGAGGCTCTGTTAGAGGGGAGCGGTATTTCGGGGGTTTTCATCAGAAAACCGCATTACTGCGCGGTGATAGGCGCGATACAGTTATAGACGGTTCGAGCGTCTATGCGAATGGAAAGCACGGTCGCTTTCCCACATTGTTATGAGTGGAAACACCGACAGTGTCCACCTCTCTGAGGCTGGTCACGAGAAGAACGGTAGAACCGAAATCGAATATGAGAATCCGACCCACATTGCCCGTCGCTACGATGGGTGGTTCGACGATCTCCGCTCCCTCGATCGCGAGGAACGCCGTCGCTTGGACGGTAACGTGGAGTCGCCGACTATCCGCTGGCACGCTGGCCTCGATGAGTCCGAGCGTCGCCTCGATGCGGACGACGTGGAGTCGCAAGGCGCAATCTCTGAATTCACGTCTGGCTCCGAACATGAGTTCGAGAGCGAGAGTTCCGATGATTACTACGGCTGGTACAACGACCAACCGATGGTCCCATCCCGTAGTGACGAGCGGAGGGCTGAGATGAACGCGAGAGGCCGTCCGGCTGACGCGATCTCTGAACCCGACGCTCTCTCGACTGGCGAGTACATCTACATGGGCCACGACCGCCTGACCGACCCAACTGGCGATCAGTTGACGGGCACAGCGTCTGGTCTTGAAGAGTACATCCCCACGAGTTCGTCTACTGCCCCCGTACAGTTGGGACAGAAGCTCGAACCTGTCGAGACCCTCGACCCGGACACTCAACGGCTTCGTGAGCTGAAGATCATCCCCAACGATGAACAGACGCCTCGCGAATTAGAAGGTGTCACGACGTCCGAATTAGAAGTGCTGCTTCCCTATGGCGAAGTTGCCTCCCTTCGGAGCGTCGTGCCGAACCCCGAGGACTACTCTCGGTCGTCGATAACCGGAATCGAATTCCGCCTAGCGTTGGATGAAGAGCTCAAGCGGAGCTCTCATGGTATCGACGAAAACGGTCACATGACAGGTGTGGCTGCTCTCTTGAATCAACACACAGACATCCTTGCTCGTTTCCGCACGGAACACGATCGCACGCTTCCTGAGCGACGGGATCGAAACCGGCGGAGCTTCGAACAACGGTTCAAACAGCAGATCTACGACCGAGCTGCTCCGTTGCGCGAGCTGGGTAAGGAAGATCCCGATCTTCGTGAAGAAATTCTTGCCGAGACACGCAGACTGCTTGACGGGAATGCACTGCACGAAATTCGGAAACCACCGGTCACTGTCGCTTCCCAACTTGCACGCCGTGTGCAGGCTGGGACGGACATCACGACCGCGTTCCTTTCGCTTGTCGAAGAGGAGCAGACCGACCCGAGAAACGTCATCAGGATCAACGCGATTTTGAAGGCGAATCTCGCGTCCTCGAAAGGCTATGTCACGACACAGGGCGTCGTGAAGAAAATCTACTATCCACCAGTTCCTAGCCTGAAGTTTGCTATGATTCTAAAGGATGGTAACCGCCGCGAGGATGAGGTCCGCGTTTCCGTCTGGGAGTCCAGCGAATACGAAGAGACTGCGTCAACGGCTGACCCCGATGATGTCGATGGCGAAGTCCTAATCTCGAAGAAGACCTTCATCGAACCGAACGAGGGCGACACTGTGCGTCTGGTGGATTTCAAGCTTCCACGCCAGAGATCCAAGCAGACGTACCAAGGTCAACCGAAGCTCGATTCACGATGGGCATCTGAAATCGAGATTGTCGAACGCGCTCCTGTCAAGTCATCCGATCAGACGTCGACGACTGCCAGACCGCAATATGTTGGTCGTTCGTCGAGTCCGTCTGACGATGGTGAACCAGTTCCCCGGAGTGAGGTTGCGAATTTCGACGGTGAAGTCTGTGTCTCCTGGCCCGAGCCAGTGATGATTGCTGACTTTATCGCCGATGAGCTCACCCGCATTGCCCAGACTGGTGATACTGCATGAGTACACGCGTAGTGCGTACTCCTCGGTATGGATTCGATGACGGAATACCGTCTCCGTACTGTCACCCCGAAATGTAACGAACCCTAACAACCACCCGAGTTCCCCCGACGAACTCAGAAAACTAATCCTTCCTTTTCACAGACCACAGAGCGAGCGGTCTTGATATCGATCGCGATCTCGCAGTCATCCATGTTTAGGATATCGAGACGATATCGAAAGAAGTGGAATGTGGGGGATGTGACGGATGTGAGGCTACAGTAAATGTGAACGGCAAATCATCTTATAACGTGATAGCGTTGGGTGCGGTACGGTTGCGAACCGGGATGTTTAGTCATCCCGGCCGCTGACGCGACCGGTCGAAACACCCTCCAACAACACGGAATTGGCTCGGCTCGGCCCTCGTTGTGTCATTGACGTGGGCGGATCGAGCGGATTCTCCCTCCACCGATGACACCGAGACCTCCATCGACAGCGAATAGGAGACGGCGATACACAGTTGATGCCCGCGTAACTGGTCGGCGATCGCGATGACGAGCTGGCGCAGCGACGACGAGATGAGTATCGATGAGCAGTGGTACGAAATTCAGTTGTCGGTCCCGTGGGTCGTCGCCGGCGCGAAGAGCGTCCAAGACGCAATCAACATCGCAGTTGCGGAAGTCGGTACGCGAACAAAGTCAACAGAAGCCCGGTCGTCGGAGATCCTCGTCCAAGATGTCGTCTGTCCCTCCTGTGGGTATGAAATGGAGGCGGCGCTCTGTACGACGGATTTTGCGCTGGTCGTACTGACTGTTATCGTCGAGATGTTGGCAGAGTCTCACGAGGAGAGCGAGCGTGTCGCGAAGCGCGATTTGGGCGTCCGTATGAAGGACATCCCGCTCACGGTGTTGGAGACACGACCGGTTGACGAAGCGGATGAAAAGCCAGAAATGAACTTCGCGGATCTTGGTCGCGACGTCCAATCCAGAAACGAAACAAAGTAAACGTGAGTTTAAGCGGGTTCAACCCGAAGGATTAGCATAAAATATTCCCGAGAAGAACATTATGCGTGAATAATACATTCTATATGGTTTTTACTGTAAATAGATCCTACCGGTTCATCATACTTCCAGACGACTACACTAAATTCTTTTATCACAACCTCAAAGCGGCCTAATCAGGCGAACCGTTTCAGCGAGGATTTAGAGATTTCTCTAAATCGAGTATCCTCCATTACAATATCAAGGATAGTCTCAGGATTGTGGAGTAGCCGATGAGAGTTGTGGCGGCCGCCGCCTTTTCCCATATTTACCTCTTTAGTTTCAATTACCTGACTGAGTTGCATCTCATCGAGGATATCCCGGAACCGCCGTATCCCGATCGTGTCCATATCTATTGCGTTAGTGATCTGCTGGTACGCATCATATAGTTCACCTGTGATAACATAATCGTCGCGCGAGTAGAGCGACTTGGCAGAGATCGAGAGGCATGCGGCTTTCATTTGAGTTGGGGTTCCCTGGAGGAAGTCGCGGAATCGATCCTTTTCAAGTGTGTCCTGAGCGCTTCGCACATGATCTTCTCCAACAACGTCTGATCCCTCGCGATCAGCAAGCTCTCCCGCTGTCCTGAATAATCGCATTGCCTTTCGCGCATCTCCGTGTTCCTGTGCTGAGAAAGCCGCAACAAGAGGAATAACGTCATCGGTTAGGACTCCATCACGGAAGGCGTCATCACGGCCTCGAAGAATTTCTTGAATTTGATTTGCGTTGTATGGGTCGAAATTGAGTTCTTGGGTCTGGAAGGCACTCTTCGTGCGTGGGTTTAGCTCGTCGAAGAAATTGATTTGATTGCTTATTGCGATAATTCCAATTTGACACGACGTATCATTCGATTCGACAGCCTTCGCGAGACTCATCAAAACGTGGTCGCTCTTGAGAAGGTCGACTTCGTCGAGAATGATGATAGCCGAATCATAGTGATCGAGAATCTGCCAGAGGCGTTTGTAGAACTTGTCTTTCGGTAGCCCGGTATCGGGCATTTTCACGATGTCTTCATCCTCGTCATAGATATCCTCGTCGTTCAGCTGTTGCCCGATTGTCGAGATGACTTGAACTTCAGTTGAGGATTTCGAACAGTCTAGATACGTATGACCTATTCGGATATCCTCAACAGATGCATTGACAGCGCGACGAGTGACGTATCGGGAGACAAGAGATTTTCCCGTTCCTGTTTTCCCGGTAATTGAGATATGATTTGGGGCACCACCATAGACAGCGTCGTTCAGACAGCTGCTGATAGTGGAAATATAATCGTCACGTCCGACAATTCGATCGCCATCAGGTACCCAACCGACACGGACCATCTCCTTATTTTGGAAAATTCCCTTCCGTTGAGAAAAGAGCGGGTCGTCAACTTTGAATTGTGTACCGTCCCCGTCGCTTGATGGCGGTTTTCCATTCTCGTCTGGACTCCCCTTCGGTTCCGATGTTTGGACGCGAGATCGGTCGTCTTGACCGTCTGAAGACGCAGATTCCAAATCTCGACTTTCATCGGAAGTCGAGGTCCCGTTTGACATAGAGGCATCGACGAAACCTGATTACTTAAATGTATTCCCACCTCGACTTCCGACGTAAATCTACCACCGAAGAGAATATACTGGAAGGACTACCTCGGTCTCCGAACAACCACAGACCCCCAACACACACACCCCTTCGGTTCCGTCGTTACCGATGAACGTGTACCCCTCACAGGAAGCATAGGTACGATCACGGTCCAGAGGATAGAACGCGCCTCTACGGCGTTTCTGTGCGTTTCAATCTGTTACCGAATTTCGTCTCGAACAAATCAGTCGCTTCGCTTCTTCATATCTAGTACTTCGTCCTGCGGAGTTGTTTTAGCTGTATTGGCATAAAGCTATGGGTAAACTAACTCAAATTTTACATATTTTCATCGTGAGATAGGATACGGATCACCTCTAATATTTTCAGTCTAGTTACCTGCTTTCGTGGCCGCTAACGTCGGAACCGGTGGGGTGTGTCTGATCATCCTATCCTCAATCTGGGCGGTCACCAATTCATCTAACGCCGGAACCGAAGGGGTGTGGGTCAACCATCGTGGGCTGGTAGAGTCTCCCGAGTATAACTCTCGTCTCTAACTTTCATATTCCATTTGCGCTCTTGTGTAGAGGATTGTTGGTCAACTCTCAGCAGTAGCTGGAAGTCACAGCGGGCAAGGGTGACGCGGTCGCGTCACCCAACGAACGATGTTCCCTATCAAGACGTTCGTCTCGGAGCGTCGCGCCGCGAACCTGCTCGAACAGGTTCGCTGGCGCGACGGCGTCCATTGCCCACGCTGCCGTGGCGAATCTGTGATTCGGTACGGCAGCTATCGGGAGTTTCAGCGGTACCTCTGTAAGGATTGCGACCGCACGTTCAACGATCAAACAGGCACCGTTTTTGAACACTCAGCGGTCGCACTCAGAAAGTGGTTTCTCGCTGTCTACACCTACATCCGCTTCAACACGAGTCTTAGACAGTTAGACGTAGAGATCGACGTTTCCTACAAGACGATCTACCGGCGCGTCCAGCGCTTCCTGCGCGCGTTGGACGCGCCTCGGATTCAGCTTGAAGGCCCCGTTGAGATCGACGAGTTCTACATAAAAGCTGGACTCAAAGGCCACGAGCGCGACCAACCGCCGCGCTCGCGTGGGCTGTCCACGCGTGGACGTGGAACATACACTGAAGACAAGCTCCCCGTCTTTGTTCTCGCAGATCGTGGCAGTGGTGAACGGTACGTGATCCCGGCGAAAGCTGCGACCGAATCAAAGATTCGACTCCTGCTGGCTAACCGCCAGCAAGAGTCGTTGATCGTCTATACTGACGGCTTTCGAGCGTACGAACCGTTTGACGAGGACGACACATTCACTCGTGAATACGTAGTCCACGGTGACGGCGAGTATGTTGATGGAGACATTCACGTGAACACCTGCGAGAGCTACGCGTCGCTGGCGCGACGGTGGCTCTCGCCGCACCGAGGCGTCTCCAAAGACAAACTCACACCGTATTTCCGAGCGTTTCAGCTCCGTCGTAAAGTGTTCCGCCAACCGGGAGAAGAGGCGCTCAAAACGATCCTCGAAACTGTGCTGTGACTCACCAACGATCTATGCTGTGAGATGACCGATAATTATATGTTGGGTTGGGTTATCACACGACATATGGCCGGAGGATGCTACTATTGCGATGGAAAAGTGGATCGTAGTAATGGTCTCCAATGCCCAAAGTGCAGGGAAGTTGCTCATTTGAGCTGTTTGAAAAACCATGGTCTAGTAGCAGAAAAAGGGGGTGGGCTTTTGAGTAGCTCAACGACATACACCCGGTGCCCGTCCTGTGGAAACGAAGAACCACTAGGCTAAGCTATTTGCGGGTCGCTCTTGGGTAGAGGACTGTTGGTCAGTTTTCAGCAGTAGCTAGAAGTCACAGCGGTCAAGGGTAACGCGACCGCGTCACCCGACGAACGATGATGCCAACCAAGACGTTCGTCTCGGAGCATCGGGCCGCGAATCTGCTGGCACAGATTCGCTGGCATGACGGTGGCTCTCGCCGCATCGAGGCGTCTCTAAAGACCGACTCACACCGTATTTCCGAGCGTTCCAACTCCGCCGCAAAGTCTTCCGAAAACCAGGGAAGGAAGCACTGAAAACCATCCTCAAAACTGCACTCTAACTCACCAACAATCTACGACACAAGAGCGTTCCATTTGTGGGATGCCGAATTATTCACTCTCAACGAGAGTTCTGAGATAGTCCCCACCCGTCTTTTCACCTTATTTGTTCCGCTCTAATGCTAAGAGAGTAGATTCACATGCTAACGTCGGAAATGGTGCGGTATCTCATCTTGATCTCTGGTGAGCTAATACGATCTATCCTTCATTTACGACGGAAGTCTTGGGGTGTCCCTTTGTGTTAACGTCGGAACCCGTGGGGGGCCGACCATCTCTCCTTACGACGGAACCGGAGGGGTGTCCCCTCTCTGAATTTTCTCTCCCCACGTTGGATCGTGGTATGTCCGATGTTCCGATTCACCTGTTCGTATGGAAGAGCGAGCCCCGTATGAGATATCACCTGGACTCCCCTGTCAGGCCAAGCACTAACCTCAACATTGGGATCCTGAACGGCATAGCCAAAAATAAAGTTGCATATTATTCTATCGCCAAGACGGGAAACTCTGAGCTCTCCCACTGCTGTTGGAGGACACAAACAAAGCGGTGTAGTAGCACTTCACTATTACTCTCGGAATTCCTCATCGAGGAGGTTGCGCTCGGTGGGATCGCCGTCGTACGTGAACGAGACGAGTTTGTGGAAGTCTTGATTCGTCCGATCCTCAAGGTACACGCTGTAGTCCGTGTCCGCGTCGGGTTCGTCATCTTCGCCGTAGCCGAGGATGAGATACTCGGTCTCCGTCTCGTCGACGACGAAGTGAGACCGCTCGACAAACCACTTATTCTCGACTCTGTACCAGCCCTCGTCCTTATTGATGTGGAAGATGCGGCCGTACTCTGGGTTCCCACCGTTTTTCGAGACTCTGATGGGATACATCGTCGGAACCACGTACTCGTCGGAACTCTTCCAGTCACCGATATCGACGGCCAGATCGAAGGTAAGGTCGACAAGCCAGACAGGGCCGTGATATTCGGTGTCATCCTCGTATTCGTTAATGATACGGTAGAAATGGTACGGGTCGGAAACCGAGGCGGTGAGCGGGAAGACAGGCTCATCCGAGTCAGGCGTCGGGGTCGAACTCTCTCCACCATCATTCGTCCCGCCACTAGCGCTAGAGCTGGAGCAGCCGGCGATCGCGGTGATTGCTCCAGCACCGGCGAGCGCACCGCCCTCCTGGAGGAATGATCGGCGACCGAGAGTACTGTTCGAGTGCTGTGCGTCCGTGGAGGTATTGTTGGAGTTCATGATTGGAATAAACGAAATCGACCGAGAACAGCGGTTACACCCCCTCTCCGATCTCCATCACTCCTCTTCAGGGCCCAATACTCACACGATGCCGAGGAAGGAGCTTGGTGGGTGTTCATAGTCAGAACTAGCAGTGAAATGCAAGCATAACTCTTCGCGAACCACATTCAATGTAGCCGCCACATTTCACGATGTGTAGCGGGTTGCTCTGACCGCAATTGGTGACGTTGACGGTATCTCCAGATGGGATGAAGTCGTACGAAAGGCTCAAATCCTACGTTACAGTCCGAACGTAGATGCCGTTTGGTGTTGCGTAGGACAAGAACGGAGCGCCGGAACTGGCATCCGTCTGAAAACTGCTGGTGGATGGTCGAATGGTACAGAAAGTGACGATGCGAGAGCCAGGTGCGTCGTCAGACGTGGTATTGGCAATACTGGCCGACCTCCAAGGACCACGCTCTCAAGCGTATGGTCGGGTCGGCTGTGACTCTCGACGGGGACTCTGCGATGAGTTCGGTGGCGTTGCCAGATTGCTTTCTAGTGTTGCTATGAGTGGACACGGGCAGGACTCGTGCCAAGACTCCGGGAACGGAACCGATGGAAACAGAGTCGAACGGTCGGTGAGGGCTAGCGATTGATCGTCGTGAGGCCCGCGATCTTCGACGAAGGCAGTGATAAGCCGACCTCATCGATGGGGCGAGCACTAATAGATGGTCGAATCGCCCCTCACCTCCTTCAGGGGGCAAAAACTGGAGAAAAGAAGCGCCAGAGGGAACCAGAAATGGGTAGAAGCTAGTCAAGGGTCAAGAGCCGATGCAACCGCATACCGCTTGAGACCAGCGAACCGCCGTCGTACCGGGGGCACTCGGCAGATTTTCGATGCACAGTGACGGCGTGCCGGAGGGCGACGTTCACCCTAGCCGGACGGGAATATCCCGCGCCGCCCTTACTGGGTGGGAGCTGGCTCCGACTCGATGTCGCTGCCGGCAGGAGCGAGGTCCTCGGCTGCCGCCTGGACTGCCGCTTCGATGGCCGAGATATCACTGTTGTAGACGCTGAGAACGGCGTCCGCTGCATCCGATTCTCCGCTCTCGAGCGCGCCTAGTCGCGCCCGGGTCGCGTTAATGGTTTCAGCCATCCACGAGTCGCGAATCTCCCCGCCCACCGTCGAGATGTGCTCGGGCTGGATGGAGACGTTCACGCCGGCGTCCGTCTCGTACTGGTGGACCTTGCCGACCACTGCGACGAACGACGGGGTCTCGGCCGAGCGGAGCACAGCCATCGGCTCCTGCTGGTACTGCCCCGCGTAGATGTTCACAACTTCACCACCTGCCATGACGCGCCCCTTCCAGAACTCGGAGTCATCGCCGACATCCGAGGTTTCGATGAGAGCACCGACCACGAGCACGCGGTTGACCGCCTCACCCGAGGGGAGTAGCGTGAACTTTGGCGCACGATCGTCGCCCTCGTCCTCTGGACGGGTGAACGAGTGGGTCGCCATGTTCAGCTCTTCAGCGAACACGCGCTTGGCAGGTTGGCGCTGCGTGGCGGCGTCTGCGAGGGCTGCGTTACTGAGGCCGGCATTCTCTCCCGAGTAGGAGATCTCCTCGACCTCGTCGACGAGGAAGTACTCGCCGATGACCGGGCCCCGGATATCATACGTCCTGCCGATGAGCAACTCACGGAGCTCCGTTTCGACGACGCTGGGATCGAGGGCCTCGGAAGCCATCTCCATGGCGTCATCGAGACTCACTTCGGAGACTGCCTCAGTCATCTCAGCGTTGAACAGCGTGCGGACAGCACGGTTGCCATCGTCGAGGATGGCCTTCAGGCGAAGATCGAACACGCCATCGACGTCACCGTGTTCGGAGCAGCGACCGTTCTGAAGGACGCGCGTGCAGTCCTCGCTGGGGCAGCGCTTGATGAGGCCCGAACCCTCATCGAGGCCGACGAGCGTCCCAGTGGCGCGAATCGACCCGTCCGTGGGTTCGACGGCCTCCTCGGACTCCGTGACGCTGCTCGCCTTGTTGAGCGAGATGGAGTACTTGCCCTCGTACTCGTTCGTGACCGCCGAGGTGATGTCGTAGGTGACGCCTTCCTCGAGTGTCGGGAGCGAGTCAGTGTTCTTCG
>Ga0207755_100111_pt1 | contig 58939 bp, 49 predicted proteins | sample A23P2SouthBayCA_FD_187734 | JGI IMG/M metagenome (GOLD analysis project Ga0207755, IMG submission 187734) | Aerobic enrichment media microbial communities from Bioluminiscent Bay, La Parguera, Puerto Rico - A23 P2 (SPAdes) | ecosystem: Environmental > Aquatic > Marine > Unclassified ...
CAAGTGGGGCGCGACGGACACCAAGTGGGGCGCGACGGACACCAAGTGGGGCGCGACGGACACCAAGTGGGGCGCGACGGACACCAAGTGGGGCGCGACGGACACCAAGTGGGGCACGGGTCGGCCCGCGCGGGAGGGGTCGGTGTGAAGCTCCGGGAGGTCCACGTCGACCGGTACGGGCCCCTGCGCGAGACCATCGCCTTCGACGAGGGCGCGACGGTCGTCTACGGCCCCAACGAGTCTGGCAAGACCCTGCTCGTCGAGAGCCTGCTCCGGTCGCTGACCGACAGCCCCTCGGTCGCACAGGCCCGCGTCGACGAGGACCCCGAGGGGTACGTCGTCCTCGGCGTCGACGGCGAGGAGCAGAAACTCGGTTCGGACGAACTCCTCTTCGACCACTACGAGCGCGAGTACGACTTCGAACTGACGCCCGCGGAGTTTCGCAACGTCTTCGTCGTCCGGGACGGCGACCTGGCCATCGCCGACGAGGACACCTTCTACCAGCGGGTGACCGACCGCATCGTCGGCATCTGGACCGGCGACATCCAGACCGTCCGCGACGAGGTGTTGGCGCGGGGCCGCCTGACGCCGCTGCGGATGGAGCTGTCCGCCCAGTACGACGACGCCGAGGACCAACTCGACCTCGCGAGTAGTCTCCGCGAGGACGTCGCCGACTACCTCGAGCGGGCCGAATCAGAGGGACTCGACACCGTGGAACGGGACTGCTATCGGGCCAGGGCCGACCTCGACGCCGTCGAACGCGAGGTCGAGACGCTCGAGGCCGCGAAGGCCCGCCAGGAGTACGAGGAACTCGTCAAGACGAAAGGCGCACTCGAGAAGAGCCTCGACGAGCGAAGCGACCTCCCGGACGGCGACCGACTGGACAGGCTCGAGCGGCGACTCGAGGACCTCGAAGCCGGGAGCGAACCGGAACTCGAGGCGCGCAAGACGTGGTACCGCCGGACGACGCTGGCCGCGCTGGCCGCCGGCGTCGTCGCGGGGGCCGTCCCGATCGCGCTCGGGGTCACGTCGGTTCCGGTGGTCGCCGCCGGCCCGGCCGCGTTCGCGCTGGTCGCGCTGGTCGCGCTCGCGCTCTACCGGTCGGCCAGCGGGAGCCTCGCCACGCTGTCGGCCGACCGCGAGACCCTCGTCGAGGACGCTAACGAAGCGGGTATCGACGCCTACAACCTCGCGGACGTGCGCGGCCGGATCGCCGAGGTCCGCGAGGAACGCGAGAGCCACACCGAGGTGATCCAGGGCAACACCGAAGTGCTGCGGACCTGGCTGGACATCGACGCCGACGGCCCTCGCGAGGTGGTCGATGCGGCCGAAGACCGACTCGACGCCCGCCGAGCCGAGGTCGACCTGACCGTCGAGCGGGAGTTCACCGAAGGGGAACTCGACGACGCTCGCGAGCGCGCGACCGACGCCCGCCAGCGCTACCGCGACCACCGCGACCGCCTCGCGGACCATCGGCGCCGACTCGAGGAGTTCGCCGACCGCGCCGACAGCCTGGCCTTCGAGATGTTCGTCGGCGAACCCCTCGACCTCGCCGTGACGAACGTCGACGCGCTCGAAGACCTCCAGGAGCGACTCGACGCGTTCGTCGCCGCCATCGAGACGGACGCGGACGTCTCGCGGGCCGCCGCCACAGTTCTCGAGGAGATGGCCGCCTCCGAAAACGAGAAGATGACCACGCTGTTCGAGGACGGGACGGCGGCCGATATCTTCACGCGGGTCACCGACGACCGCTACGCCGACCTGCGGCTGACCGACGACTCGGAACTCGTGGTCGACCTCGCGAGCGACCGGACGCTCGCGCCGGACGAACTGAGCCGCGGGACCCGCGACCAGCTCTATCTCTCCGTCCGGGTCGCGCTCGGTCGACGCCTCCTCGAAGGACGACAGGGCTTTTTCCTGATGGACGACGCCTTCCTCTCGTCGGATCCCCAGCGACTGGCCCGGCAAGCCGAAGTGGTCGCTGACCTGGCCGACGCGGGCTGGCAGGTGGTGTATCTCACCTGCAAGCGCGACGCCCGCGAGGAACTCGTCGACGTCGCCGACGCCGACGTGACCGAACTGTCACCGCTGTAGCTCACCGCGCCGCCTGCCCGAGGACTCACCACGCCGTCTCCTGGGGCCGGCGATCTCGCGCGCGCCCGGCGACCTCCGCGGTTCAGTCGTGGTGATGGACCCACTCGGCGAACCGCACGAACGCCGTCTCGCCGCACGCGCCACAGACATCGGGCGGCGTGAAGCTGTGCTCGCCGCCACCCTCGTGGACCGGCGTCCCCGCGTGGATCACCTGACAGTGCTCGCAGACGTATCGGGCGGGCGTTTCCGGAGCGTGTGCCATACCTGATTCACCTCCCGACTGACGGATAACTATGCTGTCCGTTCGAGCGGTCAGCGAGCGATAAGCTCACCGTACCGGCGGCACACCTCCGGCCGGGACCGCGATGACGCCGCCCCGCTAGTCGTGTTTCGTCAGGCACTTCGAGAGCCCGACGAGTTCGACGGGATCGGAGTTGTCCGGCGAGTAGACGACCATCTGCCCCTTCTCCATGTAGGGGACTTTCTGTTCGAGGCTCGGCGGGATGTTGACCGCGGAGATGGCGTCCTCGTCGCCGAGGTTGAGGACGACGGTCGAGTTGATCTGCTTGAACACGGGTTCGGCGATGTCCTGAGGGTCCTGGGTGATGAGAAAGAGCCCGAGTCGCTCCTTGCGGCCCTGTTTGGCGGCCTCGGTGAACTTGCCGACGATCTGTTCGCCCTGGACGCTGTCGACCTCCGCGAGGAAGTTGTGGGCCTCGTCCAGCCCGAGGACCAGCGGCGTCTCCTTGATGCGCTCGTACTCGGGGTCGTTCGAGAGCTTCTGGTCGACCAGCAGGGCGGCGAGCGCGAGCACCACCGTGACCGTCGTCCGCGAGTTGTTGATGTGGTAGGTCGGCACGACAGAGATTCCGCACGACCGGACGAACTCGTGGATCCGGTCGGTGATCGGCCGCGCGTCCTGGTCGAAGATGCCGTCGAAGCCGAGTGCCCGCCGTTTGACCGCGTTGAACGTCGCCTCGTGGACCCGACCTGTCTCGTCTAACTCCTCGCGCAGCGCCGGGTCGTCGAGGAAGGTTTTGAACTGCTGGTAGGTGCCGCCATCGCCGTAGTCGTCGGTGAATCTGTTCAGCAGCAGTCGCAGGGCGTTGTACTGGTTCCCGTTGAGGCTGGAGCCGGCGATGAGCCAGGGGTTGTCATGGACCATCGAGAACGGGATGGTGAACTCCACCTGCTCGGCGCGGTGGTCGCTGGTGGCGTAGGATGCCCCCTGGACCTTCGGCACGAACGCGATGGTGTCGTCGACGCCGCCGTGAGCGATCCCCTCCTGTTCCAGTCGGCGGGCGAACGCGTCGTCCAGGTCCGGGTTGTCGTCGTGCATCTGCGCGTACTCGTCCTGCGGGTCGAACATGACCAGACCGGGCGCTGCGTCGCGTCCCCCGTCGCCGACGGGGTAGCTCCGGTCGGCGGCGAGGTACTGCCGGAGGACGTTCTTCGCGCTGTGGGTCTTGCCCGACCCCGTGCCGCCGGCGACGAGCGTGTGGCGGAACACGAGCGGGTCGCCGTCGGCGTAGTCGTCTTTGAGCCGGTAATCGATCGTCGGGGGTTCCGCCGCGGTCCGCACCTTCTCGCCGCCGACCGCGAGATGGCCGAGGAAGACGCCGTCGTCGGGGATCTTCAGTCCGGTCTTGATCTCGCCGGTGTCGGTGGCCTCGCGGACCACGGTTTCGGGTTTCGGGACGCGGTCGGTCATCCGCCGCTTGAGTTCGCCGTTGTCGCGGTAGAGAACCGCTACGGGTTCGAGCGTCGCGACGAACTTGAAGTCCTGCTCGTCGATGCCGCCCTGGCGCATCGCGCGGCGGGCGTGGATCTCGGTGGCGTCGTCGGCGCGGAACTCCTGGGCGTACTCCAGGGCGGTGATCCGACAGAACAGGCGCTCGCCGCCGGCGTCCCCCACCGCGCCGCCCGCGGCACTCGCCGCACCGCCCCCCGCTGTGCCCCCGACCGCCCCCACGCCCGGATCGTAGGGGACGAGCAGGTACTTGCCGATGCGGACGTCCGAGCGGTTCGCGACCGTGACGTACGCGCGGAGTTCGGTCTCCTGGCTGTCCTCGCTGATCCGCAGGCCCTCCGTCGCGGAGACGACGCCGATACCGCGGTCCTCGCCCGTCGGCGCGACGCCAACCGACGCGAAATCGTCGTCCGCGGCGTCGGTCGTCTCGTCCATGGCGTCGGTGTCGGCTCCGCCGTCGGCCGGCGGGTCGTCGCCGGATGTGTCGTCCGCGGCGTCGGTCGCGGCGGTGCCCTCGCCGCTCCCGCCATCGTCACCGCCGTCGAAATCAGTGAAATCCCCGAGGTCGGACATATCCGTCACCTCGCACTGCGGGGTGAAACGCGTTTCCCCGTGCGCCGACGACCGCGCCGACACCCGGCCGCGCCGGCACCGACACGCACGCCGCGGTCGGTCGCGACCAGCGGACGGGCCTCGGGACCGGTGGCTCGAATTGTGCGATACCGTAGGCTCAAGGAGCGGTGGGTGCTACCGGAGGTATGGACACGGACACCCTCCGGGCGATGACGTACAACGTCCGGCGGGACGTCGCGGACGACGGCGACTACGACTGGGACGGGCGGGGCGCGGCCGTCGCGAGCACGGTCCGCTTTCACCGGCCCGACGTGGTCGGGTTGCAGGAACCGCTCTCGAGCCAGTACGACGACCTGAAAGCCGAACTCGACGCCTACGAGTGGGTCGGCCAGTCCCGCCTCGCCGGCGAGCGCGAAGACGAGTTCTGCCCGGTGGGCTACCGCCGCTCGCGCTTCGACCGCCTCGGGTCGGGGACGTTCTGGCTCTCGGAGACACCCGAGAAACCCGGCAGTGTCGGCTGGGACGCCAGCTGGCCCCGCATCGCCACGTGGGCCCGCCTGCGCGACCGCACCACCGACGAGCGAGTCGTCTACGTCAACACCCACTTCGACCACGAAGGACCCACGGCCCGTCGCGAGGCCGCACACCTCCTTCTCGACCGCCTGCCCGAACTGGCCGACGGCGACCCGCTCGCGCTTGGCGGCGATTTCAACTGCACCGACACCGACGAGCCCTACGCCATCCTCGTCGGCGAGGGCGACCGCGAGAGCGGGCTCGCCGACGCCCGCCAGATCACCCCCCACCGCCCCCACGGCCCCGACACGACCCGGACCGACTTCGAGAGCCTGCGCCCGGGGATCCGCATCGACCACGTCTTCGTCGACGGCCCGCGCGTCGAGGGGTACGGCGTCGCCGCCGACATGGGGGGGAACGGCTGGTACCCCTCCGACCACCTCCCCGTCGTCGTCGACTTCTCCCTGTGACCGCCCGTCGCCGAGTGCGGCGACCGCCCGACTAGCCGCCGATCCGACGTGTCGGCCGGACCGTCGGCACCGTTTACTCACCCCGGCTCGTACTCGACGTGATGAAGTACTTCCTCACCGGCGGGACTGGATTCGTGGGAGGCCACGTCGCGCGGCAGTTGCTGGCGGACGGACACGACGTAGTCGCGCTCGCGCGGGACCCGTCGGCGGCGGGCGACCTCGACGCGGCGGGCGCCGAGGTCGTCGAGGGCGACGTGACGGAGCGGGAGACGCTGTACGACCCGATGGACGGCGTCGACGGCGTGTTCCACGTCGCGGGCTGGTACGAAATCGGCGCCGCGGACCCGTCAGTCGGCGAGCGTGTCAACGTCGACGGGACCCGCAACGTGCTGACGGTGATGGACGAACTCGACGTGCCGAAAGGCGTCTACACGAGCACGCTCGCGGTCAACTCCGACACCGGCGGACAGGTCGTCGACGAGCGCTACCGCTACGCCGGGCGGCACCTGACGGCCTACGACCGGACGAAGTGGGAGGCACACTACGAGGTGGCCGAACCGATGGTCGAGGCGGGCCTGCCGCTGGTGACGGTCATGCCCGGACTCGTCTACGGCCCCGGCGACACGAGCGCGTTCGGGGACGCACTCCGGGAGTTCCTGCGCGGCGACCTGCCGGTGGTCCCCCGCGGCGTCGCCTACTCGCCGGGCCACGTCGCGGACGTCGCTCGCGCACACCTGCAGGCGATGGACCGGGGGACGCCGGGCGAGGCGTACATCGTCGGCGGCGAGCCGGCGACGCTCGTCGACCTGTTCGACGTGATAGCCGACGTCGCCGGCCGGGAGCCGCCGCGAGCGGTCTCGCCCGTCGTCTTCCGGTGGCTCGCGGCCGTCGCCGGCCTCCTCGAACAGGTCGTCACGCTGCCCCCGGACTACCGCACCGAGCGCCTGCGGGTGCTCGGCGGCGTCACGTACCTCGGCGACAACAGCAAAGCCAGGGCCGAACTGGGGCTACAGCACCGGCCGCTGCGCGAGGGGCTCGAAGCGACCGTGCGACAGGAACTGGCGCAGCTCTCGGAGTGAGTCTCCGACCTCACCGCTCGCGGACGACGACGAACTCGGCAAGGTCTTCGAGGTAGTCCAGCGCCCGGGAGTTGTCGGCGTCGACGGCGGCCAGCGCCTCCAGGGCCACGTCGGACTGCTCGCGGGCGCGCTCGTCGGCCTCCTCGGGGGTCAGGTCGCCGACCTGCACGAGCGACGGGCGCTCCATCGCGGCGTCGTGACCGGTCGGCTTCCCCAGGTCCTCGGCGTCGGCGGTGGCGTCGAGGACGTCGTCGCGCATCTGGAAGGCCACCCCGACGCGCTCGGCGTAGGTACCGAAGCGCTCGACGGTGTAGGCGTCGGCGTCGGCCGCGATCGCGCCCAGTTCCGCCGCCGCGCGAAAGAGCGCGCCCGTCTTCCGTCGGGCGAGTTCCATGTACTCCTCCTCGGTCGTGGGCTGGGCGACGAGTTCCGTCGCTTCGCCCTCGCCGAGTTCGACCATCGACTCGGCGACGGCCTGCATCGCCCGTTCGTCGGCCGAGAAGAGGGCGAACGCCTCGCCGAGCAGCCCGTCGCTGGCGATGATCGCCGGGCCGTGGCCGTACTCGGCCCACGCCGACGGCGTCCCGCGGCGCAGTTCCGACCGGTCGATGATGTCGTCGACCACCAGCGACGCGCTGTGGACGAGTTCGATCCCCACGGCGTACTCGACGGCCATTTCGGTGTCTCCGCCGAGCGCCTCGCAGACCAGCACCGTCACCGTCGGCCGCACCCGTTTGCCCCCCGAGAGGACCACGTGTCGCACCTCGTCGGCCAACTCCTCCGGCTCGACGCCGTCGAGGACCGCCTCGAGTCGCTCCTCGACGCGGTCACGACGGCGCTCCAGATACTCCATTCACGGGCACTCGGGAGCGGTGTGACCTATACCTGACGAACGCCGACCACCTTTTTCACCGGGGCGTCGCGCTCGCCGGGGGCGAGCGCTCGACCCCGGCGAAAAAAGCTGGACCAAAAAGGCCGGACTGCGCGGTCGCTGCGCTCCCTCGCGTCCGGTGAACCGCGCCGCCGGCGCGGATGCTCGTGGCCGGCCTGCCCTTCCCCGAGTCGCGCGACCGGCGCGATCGCGCCGGCACGCGCTCCCGGCCACCGCCCCGCTGGCACCAGTCCGCTATCACCGCACCGCTACAGCCCTGCCACCGCACCGCTCCAGCCCGGCCACCGCACCGCTCCAGCCCGGCCACCGCACCGCTCCAGCCCGGCCACCGCACCGCTCCAGCCTCCGCTGGTGTCCCCGTTCGCGACCCGGAAGCTGTTCCGGGATCGCCAGAAGACGTGAGAGACAGACTCGAGACATCGATCACCCTATTACGACAGGCCTACTAGTTGTTTAAGGACTACATTGAAATACGATACGTTCGACCACATACTCAACGGATCGGTGCCGATTCACCCATGCTCACCGGTGACGACGAAGACGACCGTGAGACAGCGAGTACAGACGCCGGTACGGAGTTTCTGACGAGTCGCGACGACTGCGAGGCGATCCGATCGGATATCGTCTCGTTTCTCAAGGACTCGGTGACGAAAGCGGGCGCGCGCGGCGCCGTCGTCGGACTGAGCGGCGGCATCGACTCGACGCTGACCGCGACGCTCGCCGTGCAGGCGCTCGGGAGCGACCGGGTGCTCGGCCTCGGCCTCCCCGCGCGGGAACCCGACGAGAGCGTCCAGGAGGCCCGAACCATGGCCGAGGGGCTGGGCATCGAGTTCCGCGAATGCGACCTGCGGCCGCTGGTCGACCTGTTCGAGGACCACGTCGCGCCCGAAGTCGCACCCACGGGCGGCCGGCAGGCCGTCGGGAACGTCGTCGCTCGACTCCGGATGGCCGCGCTGTACTACGCCGCCAACGCCCGCTCGCTGCTGGTCTGTGGGACCGCCAACCGCTCGGAGTTGCTGCTCGGATACTTCACGAAGTTCGGGGACGGCGCCGCGGACCTGTTCCCGCTGGGCGACCTCTACAAGACCGAAGTGCGGGCGCTGGCGAGTCACGTCGGCGTCCCGCGGCGGATTGTCGCCAAGGAACCGACCGCGGACATGTGGCTCGGTCAGACCGACGCCGAAGAGATCGGCGCCCGCTACGAGACGGTCGACCCCATCTTGCGGCTGGTCGTCGACCGGAGCGGGCGCGTCGAGGCCGCCGCGGAGGCGCTCGACGTCGACCCCGACGTCGTCGAACGGATCGCGCGGATGTACGTCGACTCGCTGCACAAACGGGCGGTCCCGCCCACACCCGGTGTCGACGGCCGCGGACGGGGCGGCGAGTCGTATCCGCTACACCTCGCGGCGCTCGCGGACCGGCTCTGACTGACGCGGGACGTCCTCGCTTGCGGGTCGAAGCGGCGCGTCGTGCGGGTCGTTCGACGGGAAACGAAACCCCTTACTCCGCGAGCGGGCGAGATGCGGTATGACCACGATCCGGGTGGTGCGCGGCGCAGCCACCGGCCCGACGGCCATGTCGTCGTTCGACGCGGCGCTGGCCGACGCCAACGTCCACAACTACAATCTCGTCGCGCTCTCGTCTGTGATCCCCGCCGACGCCAGCGTCGCAGTCGTGGAGACGGCGCCGGATCTCGGCCCCGCCGGCGAGGGTCTGTACGCCGTCGTCGGTCGCGAGACGCTCATCCCAGGCGCCGACGGCGACGCCTGTGCGGGGCTGGGCTGGGTCCGCAGCGACTCCGGCCGCGGCCTGTTCTACGAGGCCAGCGGCACCGACGCCGACGCCGTCCGCCGTGCGGTCGTCGCCGGCCTCGAACGCGGGATGGAACTCCGCGAGTGGTCGTTCGCGGCCGAACCCGAAGTCATCGTCTCGGCGGCCCCAGCGGCCGCCGACGAGCACGCCACCGCGGTCGCGCTGGCGGCGTACGGCCGGAGTCATTCGCTGTTCGAGTGAGACGACTGGCGGGATGCGTAGTCCGTTCGTCGGGCCGTCACAGCCTGGTAGTTTCGCGGGCTACGCAGGGGTTAAGACCCCCGGGCTCATACTCGCCTGGAAGGCCCCAATGTACGGAAATTCGCCGCTCGGCGACGACGGGATGGAGACCGAGGCGCTGACCGAGAGCCAGCGCCGCCGCCTCGAACGAGACCTCTCCGCAGTCGCCGCACAGACCCGCGAACTGCTCCCCGGCGAGTTCGCCGTCGGCTCGGAACTGTCCGCCGGCGTCGACGGCCCCGAGGCGACTGTCGCCGTCCGCCCGCCCGTCGGCCCCGTCGTCTCCGCCGGTTACACCCCCGAGGACCCCGACGTGTCCATCGACGAGGACGAGCGCACCGACCTCGCACAGGGACTCGCCGCCAGCGCCGCCCTCCAGGTCAAGCAGGCGCTGGCCGAACACGACAGCCCGACCGCCCGCTGACTGACGCTTCGCGACCCGTTTTGCGACCACAGTCGATCTACGTCGCTCCCGCACTCTGCGTAGCGCGATGGAACTCCTCGAGGCGCTCGCTCACCGCAGAGCTGTCCGCCTCGAGGCACACGCGCCTCGCACCGCGAAAATAGAGTCACGCTCGGGCAACCACGCGAGCGCGAACGGGCCGAGGGCTTTCGGCTCTCAAGAGCGACTGCGAGTGCAGTGTGGTCCGCAGTCGCGGTCACAGCGAGCGCACCGGAACGACAGACGGGAGATCGACACGGTCCGAGGACACCGCGACTCGCTACGCGAACTCGTCGTAGGTCGGCCGCTCGTGGTCACCGGGGAACTCGTCGACGGGGACGTTCGTCTGGTCGCCAGACTCCATGTCCTTGACGGTGACTTCGTCGTCTTCGAGGTCGCGCTCGCCGACGATGACGACGGTTTCGGCGTCGATGCCGTCGGCGTAGTTCATCTGCGCGCCGAACGACCGGCCGGCGACGTCCGTCTCGACGACGTGCCCGCGCGCTCTGAGGTCGCGGGCGATGCGGGCGGCGACGGGGCGCACGTCGCCGACCTGCAGAACGTAGTAGTCGGTCGCGATGCCCTCGCCGGGCCAGGCGTCGTGGACCTGCAGGAGGAGCGGCAGCGTCGAGTTCATGACGCCGATGCCGACGCCGACGGCGGGCGTGGACTGGCCGCCGAACTCCTCGATGAGGTGGTCGTAGCGACCGCCGCCGAAGATAGAGCGGGACACCTCGCCCGAGGCGTCGAAACACTCGAAGACGATGCCGGTGTAGTAGTCCAGCCCCCGCGCCGTCGTCAGGCTCACGTCGCAGTACTCCCGGACGCCGAAGTCGTCGGCTGCGTCGAGGACGGCTTCGAGGTTGTCGACGGCAGCAGCGAGGTCGTCGCTGTCGGCGAAGTCGGTGAGGGCGGAGAGGTCGTCGTCGCCGGCGGCGAGCAGGTCGTCGAACTCGCGGGCCTGGTTGTAGGAGAGACCGGCGTCGGCGAGCAGACCGTGGTACTCGGCCTCGTCGACCTTCGCGCTCTTGTCGACGGCGCGAATGGCGGCGGGGACGTCCACGTCGGCGTCGAACGAGCGCAGGAGTTCACCCAGGATGTCGCGGTGGGACACCCGAAATTCGAACTCGGAGCCGTCGAGGCCGAGATTCGTCAGGGAGTCGGCGGCGAAGGCGAGGATCTCGGCGTCGGCCGCGGGCTCGCTGGAGCCGAAGATGTCGGCGTTGGTCTGGTAGAGTTCGCGAAAGCGACCCTGCTGGACCTGCTCGTAGCGCCAGAACGGCCGCGTCGAGAACCACTTGATGGGCTTCGAGAGGGCCTGCTGCTTGGCGACGACCATCCGCGCGACCGTCGGGGTGAGCTCGGGCGTGAGCGTGACGTGGCGGCCGCCCTTGTCCTCGAAGTCGTAGAGTTCGTCGACGATGTCCTCGCCGCTCTTGTCGGTCCACATCTCGGCGGGTTCGAGCGCCGGCGTGGCCGTCTCGCGGAAGCCGTACTGCCGGGCCGTCTCCTCGATCGTGTCGATGACCTGCCGACGGGGGGCCATCTCCGCGGGGTAGAAGTCGGTGAACCCCTTCAGTCCCTCGTACATACCCCGTCGTTCGGTGAGGGGTCGCTTGAACCTGTCCGTCCGCGGCGAGCGCTTGCGCGAGGACAGTCCCTGTCGGTGACTGTCACTCGTCGTCCATGGATTCGGCCGATCTATCGTACATGGCTTCGAACTCCTGTTCCCCGCGGATCAGCTCGTCGACGCCCTCGGTGAGCGTAACCTCGCCGAACACAGTCGCCCGATAGTACGTGTACAGCCCGTTCTGGTCTCGTTCGGTCCGCTGGCGCTTCTCGACGAGGCCGACGTCGACGAGTTCGTTGAGATGATAGTGAAGCGTGCTGTCGTCGACGTTCATCTCGGCTTCGAGTTCTGTGGGACTCTTGTCGCCACCGTGAACGAGTCGATACAGAATCTCGTACCGCGTCCGGTGCCCGACGGCCGCGTGCATCGCGAGGTACTCCTCGAGCGTGAGGACGCTATCCGGTGGTAACAGGTCTTCCGGGTCCTCCGGCAACTCCCCGCCGAATCCTCGGGACTGGTCGATGGCCATCTCGTCTCGAACTACTGTCCGAACGTGCTTAGTACTTCTCAAGCCGAATCTTGCTGAAAACACGATTTTTTATATAGTATGCCGAAGAACGCAGCGTCGTGGCGGAGAGAATAACCCGTGAATCGATAGTCGACGGCCTCGGGACCGTCAAATACGACCGGTTTCTGTTCTATCTGATGGGTCCGTACAAGTCGTTCAATCTCAACTACGTCCTCAGTGAAGAGGAACGAGAGAAGGTAGACGTCGAAGACCTGCCCGGTCCGATACGGCGCCTCTTCCAGAACAAGAACGATATCGCTGCAGCCCAGGCGCTGTTGCGCCGGATACAGGGCGCGCTCCGGACGGATCCCGGCGTAAACGCGTTTCTGGCGATCGATGCCGACGTCGACACCGACGATGTCGACGCAGCGACACAGAGTATCGCGTTTACACGCTGTAGCAACGCAACAGCGTTCGTCCTCCCCTTTCTCGGCCGCAACTTCGGTGTCGGGGAAGAGGCAGGGAGCGTCCTCGAACGCCTGTCCGAGTCACACGGTGACCGGTTGATCTTCGTCCACGAGGACGACGTGACAAGCGCCATGATTCGGTCGGCCTCCGTCCGGTGGGATCTGCGGGTCGAAACCTACGATTCAGAAACGGAACTCGTCGCGAAACTCCGCCGGTTCGCAGGACGGATCATGCAACGCGAACGCCGCGGTGACCTGGATCGACTTGACTGACCGAATAGGACGCGAACCGACCGCCGCGTCACTCCCCCCGCCCGACGACCCGCGACTGCGTGTGTTCGGGGAACACCTCGTCGACGACGCCCGATCCGTACTCGTCGGCCATGAGCGCCCGCAGTTCGGTCTCGTAGTCGCCGGTCGCCAGTTCCTCGCTCGGCCCCCGTTCCACGTCGAGCGAGCGCGCGGCCAGGTCGTCGATGGCGCCCCGCCCGTAGCCCGCGAGCGGCCGGACGTAGTCGACGCCGTGGCGGTCCTCCAGGCTCTGGGCGAACGGGCGGTCGATGACGGGCGCGCGGTCGTCCCGGCGCGTCCCGTCCGCGACGACTGCGAACGACTTTCCGCCGACGCGCTCCAGTCCGGCGACGGTTTCCAGCGCGTGCTCGTGGACCAGCTGGATCCCCTCGCGCGGGTAGCCGTCGGCGACCATCCGCTCGACGGCCTCGCGGGCTACTCGCTCGTCGAGTTCGACCGTCGCGACCGGAAATCCGACGCGCTCGCCCGCCTCCCGTGCGGTCTCGACCACCGACGGACCTCCCGAGGGGCCCATCGACGACTCTATCGAGAGACCGAACGTGCAGTGACAGGCGACGACGTCGTAGAACGGGTCGAGGAGGAGTGCGGCGAGCGTCGAGTCCTTGCCCGCCGAAAACAGCGTCGCGGCGGTCGGCATCTACCGGCGCTGGATGTCGAAGCTCTGCTGGTCGGGCTGGAGCTCCTTGAGGAGCTGTTTCATCTTCTCCTCGTCGATTTTCCCCTGGATGCGGCCGCTCTTGGCCAGCGCGAGCACCTGCTGTTCGACCTGGTCGCCGAACTCGGGTTTGGACATCTGGACGGTGTTGAGGCGCTTGCGCGCGCCGTCGGTGAGGTGCTTGCGGAGCATGGCCTTCTTCTGGGCCTCCATTTGCTCGCGCTGGGCCTCCATGGCCTCCTCGTCGGGGCCCTGACCCTGGCCACCGCGCTCGTTCTGTAGCTGCTCCATTTTCTCCTCGCGGAGCTTCTCGAGCTCCTCGTCGGTTGGCTCACCACTCATAGGCGTCCCTTGTCGAGTCGCGGGGAAAACGATTTCGGAGCGGCGACTCGCGGCCTAGAGTCACGACTCGCGGATCGAACGCGGGAGAACGCGAACGGACCGCTGTCGGGCGTTACGCGTAGCGCTCGAGGTCCGGGCGGTCGAGGCCTTCGAGGACCTCGCCAGCCACGTCGTCGAGGAGGCTCTGACCCTCGGGCGTGATGCGGCGGCCCTCGCCCTCGGCGGTCATGACGTAACCCGCGTCTTCGAGTTGCTGGAGCGCGACGCGGATGATCTTGCCGCTGGAATCGGTCTTGCCCTCGGGGCGGACGCGGTAGCGGTTCGACCCCTGCTTGGAGTCGCCGTAGGCGGTGCGCAGGGCGCCGACGCCGACGGGGCCGTCGACGGCGACTTTCCGGAGGAGGCTGGCGGCGCGAACCTGCCAGAAGTCCTCTTGCTCGGGCGGTAGCTCTCGACCGACGCCCGTCTTGGCGAATTTGAACCAGTCGGGCTCTTCGACCGCGCCGTCCTCGTCGAGACGCTCGGCGACCGCCTCGATGAGGGCGTCCGCGGGCACGTCGTAGAGTGTCGTCATTGGGTCTGTGTTCCCGAGCGCGTCATTTAAGGGCATCGTTCGCGCTCGGGTGCGGGACAGCGACACAGACCGTCGCGCTCGCACGACACAGGCCGGCGGCCGTCGCGCTCGCATCGACGTCACGCGCTCGCGTCGGTCGCTCAGTCACGGTCGCCGGCGCCGAGCGCGAACGCGACACCGCCGCCCAGTACCGTCGGGAACCAGTAGGTCGCCCCGCGGTGGATGAGTACGGCCGCGCTCGCCACTCCCGCGGAGACGCCCGACGTCGAAACGAGCAGCGCAACCTGGACAGCCTCGATACCACCCAGTCCGCCCGGTAGCGGCGTCACACCGGCGATAGCGCCCATCGGAACGACGAGCATGACGACCGAGAACGGGACCGTGACCCCCAGCGCGTACAGTGAGATCCACAGCGAGCAACACAGCGCGAGCCACCCAGCCGCCGAGAAGCCGATCGCCTCCAGCAGCGTCGTCCTACTGCCGGCCACGCGGTCGATCGCGGTGAAAAAGCCCTCGATGCGGTCCTCGATGATGTGTTCGCGCGGGGCCTTCCGACCGGGGACGATCCGACCGAACGCGCGGATCGGCGGCGTCAGGACGCGGACGACGGCCGCTTCGAGCTCGTAGCGGTAGCGCCAGCCGAAGTAGGCCGCCGCCGGGAGCCCGACGACGAGGACGATAATCGCCGTCGCGGCGAACGCGAGGTTCCGACCGAGCTGGGCCGCGCCCGCGAGGACGAACGTCAGCCCCCCGGCGGCGAATGCCAGCGAGGGGACGAAATGCAGCGTGTCCACGGAGGCGATAGCCGCGAGCCCGGTCTCGTACTCGCGGTCGGTCGCCCGCGCGATGAGGTAGGCGCTGACAGGCTCGCCGCCGGCCTGGCCGAAGGGGGTGACGTTGTTCGAGAAGACGGCAGCGGCGAAGACGAGCGCGCTCGTCCACGCCGAGATAGGCGCCCCGAGCGCACCCAGGACCGTCCGGAGGGCCAGGCCCCAGGCGAACAGCCACGCGACCGCGACGGCGAGCAGGACGCCGAGGTACGCGGGCTGGACCGACTCCAGTGCCGAGAGCACCTCGTCGATGCCGACCAGCCAGACCAGCGCCGCGAGGACGACCAGCGCTCCCGCGAAGCCCGCGGCCGTGGCCAGCCTGTCGGCGTTCATGTCAGGAGGGTCGGCCGTCCGCGGCTTCAACCCACCGGACCGCTCGCCCGTGTTCGCTCGCCCCGGACCACCGCTTGCCCCGGCCTCCGCCCGGTCCGGGCCACCGTCCGCTCCGGACCACCGACTGTTTACCGCACGGCCGCGAACGCGGCGTATGGACGAACGGACCGCGCTGGGACTGCTGGCCGACCGGCTCGACCCGGTCGGCGACGACGCCGCCGTGGTCGACGGGCAGGTGGTCACCACCGACATGCTCCACGACCGGACGGACTTCCCGGAGGGGACGACCCGCTACACCGCGGGCTGGCGGGCCGTCGGTGCCTCGCTGTCGGACGTCGCCGCGATGGGCGCCGCAGCGACGGCAGCCGTCGCCGTCTACGCCGCCCCCACCTTCGACGAGAGCGAACTGCTCGCGTTCGTCGACGGCGCGAGTGAGGTCTGCGAGGCCGTCGGTGCCGAGTACGTCGGCGGCGACCTCGACCACCACGACGAGTTCACCGTCGCGACCACCGCGCTCGGGGGCACCGACGACCCCGTGCTCCGGTCGGGCGCGCGAGTCGGCGACGCCGTCTGCGTGACGGGGTCCCTCGGCCGCAGCGGCGCCGCGCTTCGCCTGTTCGACCGCGGCGACCGCGACCGCGCGAACGACCTCTTCCGCTTCGAACCCCGCGTCGCCGCCGGCCGCGCCCTCGCCGTCCACGCCACGGCGATGATGGACTCCAGCGACGGGCTCGCGCGCTCTATCCACCAGATCGCCGAGGCCAGCGACTGCGGCGTGGCCGTCGAATCCCCCCTCCCGATCGACCCCGCCGTCGACGACGTGGCCGACGGCGCGAGCGAGCGCCTCGAACTCGGCGCCTTCTTCGGCGAGGACTTCGAACTCGTCTGCACGCTCCCCGAGGACGCGCTCGAGGCGGCACGCGAGGCCCTCGGCGTGGACCTGACGCGGGTCGGGACCGTCGTCAAGGCCGAACAGGGGATCACGCTCGACGGCGAGCCCATGCCCGATCGGGGCTACACGCACTGAAGACGATCTTTCCGAGAACGGAGCGACGCTACGGCGCCGCGACGATTTCGAAGGGGACGGGGGTGAAACAGAGGACGCCGAGCGCGAAGGTGAGCACGCCCAGCGCCGCGCGGCCCCGGTCGATCGGTTCGTCGCGGATGGGGGCCGCGGGGCCGGCGTAGGCGAGCGCGAGACCGATGACGCCCCAGACGACCCAGAGGACGACCGCGTTGGTCGACTCGTGGACGAAATAGAGGTAGCCGGCGAGGCCGAACAGGGCGGCCGGGACCGCGGCGGCGACGCTCTCCTGGCGGGGGCCGACCATCGCGCGGACGATGTGGCCGCCGTCGAACTGCCCGACCGGCAGGAGGTTGAGGAAGGTGACGAACATGCCGACCCAGCCGCCGAATATCACCGGATTGGCGGCCAGTCGCGGGTCCTCGTACGACGTCGGCTGCCCAGTGAGTTCGCCGAGGATCCCCAGCAGGAGCGGGTCGTTGAACCGGATGTACCCGCCGCTGCTGTCCGCGGCCCACTGGGGCACGGTGATCGGGTCGAGGTGGAGGCCGACCACCGTGACGACAGTCGTCGCGACCAGTCCCGCCAGCGGACCGGCGACGCCGATGTCGAACAGCGCCTTCCTGTTCGGGATCCGCCCGCGCATCCGGATGACCGCGCCCATCGTCCCGATGAGCGACGGGAACGGGATGAAGTACGGGAGACTCGCGTCGACGTCGTGATACCGGATCATGACGTAGTGGCCGAACTCGTGGACCGCGAGGACGCCGAGGATGGCGACGGTGAAGGGCCAGGCTTCGAGGATCCGCGGGATTTCCTCGATCCCCGTGATGGGGATGTAGTACCACTGCGCGCCGACGAACAGCGTCGTGAACACGGTCGTCAGGAAGAAAACGACGTTCGTCCACGGGATCCCGTCGACGTGCGGCGAGCGCGGTTCGGCGACGAGGACGTACTGCGGGCGTGGCGGGCCGAACGGGCTGGTGGCGAGCGACTGCTCGACCGTCGTCGACTCGCCGCGCTCGTCGCCGTCGTCCATGTCGCCGTGCTGTTGCCCGTCGACGCCCCGCTCGAACGGGCCGTCGGCCTGCGCTCGAGTGGTCAGTGACACCTCGTAGCCGGCCTCGTGAAACAGCGGCCAGAGCTGACGCTCAAGTTCGTCAGAGGAGGTCAGCGGCGTCCCCAGGTAGTAGAGAGTCTCGCCGTCGCTGCGGACGTCGGCGACGTCGAAGACCGCCCCGACGTCCTCGACCGGCGGCCCGTCCGCCGGCGCGTGACTGCCGTCCATCGGAGTGGTGTATGGCGTTCCCCGGTATAAATCCCCGGAGACGGGAGGTGCCTGGGAACCGGGCGGCGAAGTGGCGCGCGAACCGTCCGTGCGCAACGTGAGTGGCGGGATGGCGCGGGCCCCCGGTCACGCGTGGTGAGCGGGATGGCGCGGGCCCCCGGTCACGCGTGGTGAGTGGTTGGTGGTGGGTGGTGGGTGAGTACCGCGACCGGGGCGTCCGCGCGGCGGGTGGTGGTGTGTGCCGGAACCGGGCGTCGGTGTCTGTCGGAGCCGGGCGTCAGGCGGGTTCGACGCGCCACGTGGTCGCACTCGTGTACGACCACTTCTCAACCTCCAGGTCGGCGGCGGAGTCGCGGATCTGCACCATCAGTGCGCCGATTTCCTTGGGCGAGAGGCCAACCTCGTCGGCGATGAACTTGCTCTTGAAGTACATCTCGCCGTCCGAGGCTTTCTGCTTCAGGTACGCTTTCAGGCGCTCTTCTTTCGTCGCCTCGTCGGTGGAGGACTGGAGCATCGAACTCATGTGTGACACCTCACTTCCGTCTGTGGCCGATACCCCCATATAAAGGAAGGAACCTTCGGCTAGCTTCGTGTCGTTTCACGCCGATCTCCCCTAAAATCACTCGTTCCGTACCTTTCGAAACTGTTCAACTGCGCTTTAGACGTTTTAAAACCGCTTCTGGTCTGTTTTCAGGATTATCTGAAGAGCGTGGTCTGGCGCCGGTTTCGGCGGTCCGTCCGGGCGCTTCTCTCGTGATTTACCGGCATCTATTGCCGCCACTGTCCGCGGCGCCCGCTTGCTCGCGGTACTGCGCTCGACCGGATCGGAGCCGGAGTTGGGGTATCGCGCGCCACTGTGTGGAGGGGAACGGCCCACCGTGGGACGGTTGTCGGAGCGTGCGTCGCATCGGAGCGTGCGTCGCGTCGGAGCGGTCGGGCCGCCCGTCCGCTCGGGCGCATCGTCGCCCTTGACAACCCTTAAGACTGCCTCGCGGGTACGCCGTGGCAATGAGAGCAGTCATCTCCATCGGCGGGAGCGTCCTCGTGCCGGGGCTCGACCCGGCCCGGGTCCGCGCCTACGCGGACGCCGTCGAGGCGCTCGACGCCGACGGCCACACGCTCGGCACGGTCGTCGGCGGCGGGCCCTCGGCTCGCGAGTACATCTCGACCGCGCGCGAACTGGGCGCCAACGAGATCGAACTCGACCAGCTCGGGATCGCCGTCACGCGGCTCAACGCCCGCTTGCTCGTCGCCGCGCTCGAGGAACGCGCCGCGCCCGCACCCCCCGAAGACTACGAGACCGGCCGCGAGGCCATCCAGCGCGGCGATATCCCCGTTCTGGGCGGCACCGTCGCCGGCCAGACCACCGACGCGGTCAGCGCTGCCTTCGCCGAGTACGTCGACGCCGACCTGCTCGTCTACGCGACGAGCGTCTCCGGCGTCTACGACGCCGACCCGGACGACGACCCCGACGCCACGAAATACGACGAACTCGCCGCGAGCGACCTCGTCAGTCTGATCGCCGACATGGAGATGGACGCCGGGAGCAACGCCCCCGTCGACCTGCTGGCCGCGAAGATCGTCCAGCGCTCGGGCATCCGGACGATCGTCCTCGACGGCGACGACCCCGACGCCGTCGAACACGCGGTCCGCACGGGTGAACACGACGGCACCGACGTCGTCTCGGCCGACGCGAACGGCGCCCCCGCGGAGTGGGACGAGTGACCGCTTCGACGTTCTCCACGCATGAGTGACACAGACGCCGACGCGACCGACGACACAGCCTCGCCCGGCCCGCGGTCCGACGACGACGCCGGCGAGGACGGCACCGCAGACCGCTACGTCTTCTGGGCCGACGAGGTGGCCGACGAGATCGAGGCCCGCGACCCCACCGAACCGGTCGTGATCAAGGGCGGTATCTCCCCGTCAGGCGTCCCGCATCTGGGCAACGTCAACGAGATCATGCGCGGGTACTTCGTCGCCGAGGTCCTGCGCGACCGCGGCTGGGAGGTCCGGCAGGTGTTCACCGCCGACGACCGCGACCCACTCCGCAAGCTCCCCCGCAAGCTCGCCGACCTGGACGGCAATATCGTCGACCTGGGTGACGTCGACGCCGGCGCGCTGGGGCGCAACCTCGGCCACCCCTACACCGAAATCCCCGATCCGTTCGGCTGCTGTGACTCGTACGCCGACCACTTCTCGACGTTCATCGAGGAGTCGGCCGAGTTGCTCGGCGTCCCCATCGACGTCGTCTCGACCACCGAACTGTACGATTCGGGCCGGATGGACGACGTCGTCGAGCACGTCCTCGCGAACCGCGAGCAGGCCCGCGAGGTACTCGCACCCTACCAGGACAAGGTCGACGAGGAGTACGTCCCGTTCAACCCGATCTGCGGGGAGTGCGGGAAGATCACCGAGACGGTGACTGCCGTCGACGTCGACGCCCGCACGGTCGAATATCGCTGTACGGACATGGACGCCGGCGACCGGACCATCGAGGGCTGTGGCCACGAGGGCACTGCGACGTTCCGCGAGGGCAAGCTCCCCTGGCGCTTCGAGTGGCCCGGCCAGTGGCAGGTGCTGGGCGTCGACCACGAGCCGTTCGGCAAGGACCACGCCGAGGGCTCCTGGCCCTCCGGCACGGACATCGCCGAGAACGTTCTGGGTATCGAACCGCCCGTCCCGATGGTCTACGAGTGGTTCACCCTCGACGGCGAGCCCTTCTCGTCGTCGGCGGGCAACGTCATCCTCGCCCACGACGTGCTGGAGATGATCGAACCCGAGGTCCTGCGCTACTTCTTCTCGAAAGACCCCAACAGGGCCCGGGACTTCAGCGTCGACCGCCTCGACCTGCTCGTCGACGAGTTCGACCGGTTCGAACGGCTCTCCTACGGCGAGGAGTCCGGAACCGACGACGAGACCGCGCTCGCCGAGCGGGTGTACCCGTTCCTGATCAACCTCTCGGACGTTCCGAAGGGCGCGCTCGAAGATATCGAGGGTGACCTGTCCGCCGCGGACTTCGACGCCAACGACCTCGCACACCGCGAACGCCGCCGCGAGTTCGTCGACGGCCCCTTCCGCGACCGGACCCGGCTACCCTACACCTTCGCAGCGGTGCTGGGGATGTTCGACGACGAGGACGCCCGCCGCGAGACGGCGCGCAAGGAAGGGCACGTCCCCGCGGACGCGCCCGAGTGGGCCGTCGAGGACGCCTTCGGGCGGGTCGCGCTCGCCAGCGAGTGGGCCGCCCGGACCGACAACGAGTACAACTACACGGTCGCGCGCACCTATCTGCCCGAGGTGGACGCGGACCAGGACACAGTTGCGGCGCTCGGCGACCTGGCCGACTTCGTCGCCGACGGCACCGACGGCGAGGCCCTCCAGGGCGAGATCTACGAGACTGCAAAGCGCCACGACGTCGACATCGGCGAGTTCTTCGCGACCGGCTATCGCCTCTTTTTCGACGACGACGAGGGACCCCAACTCGGTCACTTCCTCGCCAAACTCGACCGCGAGTTCGTCGTCGAGCGACTGCGCCGCGAACGCTGACGGCGCTCCCGCGTGCCACGACCGCGGCCGCTGTGTCCACGGCGACCACAGCGCCCGCGGTCGCGGTTCTCGTCCGGGCTCGAACCGCCCGAACCAAACCCTCTTGGCGGGGAGGCCCCTGACGTCGGGTAATGGTAAGCGTCCTTACGTGGGTCCTCGTCGGCATCGTGGTCTACACGCTGGGGGCGATGGCGCTGCGCGCACGGGGGGTCCTCCCCGACTACGTCCGCGTCTCCGGCCCGATCACGACGCTGCACACCGGTCGCGGACGCGCCTTCATCGACCGCCTGGCCGCGCCCAAGCGCTTCTGGCGCGCCTGGGGGAATCTGGGGGTCGGCGTCGGCCTCGTCGTCATGGTCGGGATGTTCGTCGCAATCTTCAGCGCGGGCTATCAGGCCATCCAGCAGCCCGAGCGAGCGACGCCCGTCCAGGACCCGCAGAACGCGCTGATAATCCCCGGCTTCAACGACTTCCTCCCACCGGCCGCGACGCCCGAGATCGTCCTCGGCCTGCTCGTCGGCCTCGTCGTCCACGAGGGCGGCCACGGTCTGCTCTGTCGCGTCGAGGACATCGATATCGACTCGATGGGGCTGGCGCTCTTTGCCTTCATCCCCGTCGGCGCCTTCGTCGAACCCGACGAGGAGAGTCGCACGCGCTCCTCGCGGGGCAGCCAGACCCGGATGTTCGCGGCGGGCGTGACGAACAACTTCTTCATCGCCTTCCTCGGCTTTCTGATCCTCTTTGGCCCGGTCGCCGGTTCGCTGTCGGTCGCGGCGGGCGTGCCGGTCGGTGATTCGGCCGACGGCTCGGCCGCCGCGGAGGCGGGCCTGGGCTACGGTGACGTGATCACCGAGGTCGACGGCCAACCGATCGCCAACGAGTCCGAGTTCTCGGCGGCGCTCAACGACGCCACCGGCGAGCAGGTGACGCTCGGGCTCAGGAACGGCGAGTCGGTGACGGTCAATCGGTCGGTGTTAGTGACGGCGGTGATACCCTCGGTCGTCGAGGGGATCTCGCTCACCCGCGGGAACGCCACGATAATCGAATCGGTAAACGGGACCGAGGTGAACACCGAACGCGAACTGGCCCGCGCGATGGCCAACACCACCGTCGCGACTGTCGGGACCAATCGGGGGAACGCGACGTTCCCCGTCGGCGCATACGTCGTCGAGGTGCTCGACAGCGAACCGTTCGCCGAGGCCGGCGCGCCCCAGGGCCGCGAGCTGATCATCACGCACATAAACGGGAGTCGGACGGCGAACACGACGGCGTTTCAGGACGTCCTGAGCGAGACGGTGCCGGGACAGAACGTCACGGTCACCGCCTACGTCGACGGCGAGCGCGAGACTTACGAGGTCACGCTGGGCAACAGGGCCAACGACGACGACGGCTTCCTCGGCGTCCGCTCCGAGTTGGGCTACAGCGGGATGGTCGTCGACGACGTGGGTATCGACGCCTACCCCGCCGCGGACTTCCTCGGCTACCTCGGCGGCGACAGCGGGCCCCTCGGTGGCCTGTTCAGCGGCGACTTCCTCGTGCGAGTGTACGTCGTGCTCCTCCTGCCTTTCTTCAGTGTTATCGCGCCGGACGTCGCGTACAACTTCGCCGGCTTTCTCCCCGCTGTCACGGGCTTTTACACCGTCGACGGCCCGCTCGCGTTCCTCGGCGGGGGCGTGTTCACGCTCGCGAACGTGCTGTTCTGGACCGCCTGGATCAACCTCAACCTCGGCGTGTTCAACCTCGTCCCGACCTTCCCGCTCGACGGCGGCCACATCCTCCGGGCCTGCGCCGAGGCTGTCGTCTCCCGCCTCCCTGTCGGTGACGGCCGGCGCGTGACCAGCGCCGTCACCGCCTCGGTCAGCCTCCTGATGATCGCCGGGCTCGTCCTGATGCTGTTCGGCCCGCAGATCGTCTGAGGAAACCTCACGACGGCGGTTCAGGTATTGGCCGTCGCTTCCAGTTCCGGCCGTCGCGTCAGAAGACCGCCTCTGCGACGACGGTGACCGCGACTATCAGTGCGAGGACGAACAGTGTCACGACGAAGGAAATCTTCGTGTCGCGGGCGACGCTGATATCGGGCGCGAACTCGGGTTCGGACCCGGCTGCGATGCGCGGTTCGTACTCGGCCGCGACGTTCGGTTCTGACCCCGCCACGAGTCCCGCTCTCGCCCGACCGGCGGGTTCGCGCTCGTCTCCGTCTCCGTCTTCACTCCCCTCCCGTCGGTGCTCGCGGCGGTTCGAGACGAACACGAGGAGGTCCCAGCCGACGGCGATGGTCCCGAAAAAGACGGTGAACGCGATCCAGACGAGCCAGACGACCATCGCCGTGTCGCGCTGTCCCAGCACCCACAGCACGCCCCCGGCGGCGAGCGAAACCCCGAACAGGAGCGCGTACTGGAGGACGCGGAACAGGACCGTCTCGCCCGTGACGGTCTGGTCGACCTCGTCGCGCTCCCAGGCCCACCTGACCATCCGCCGGAACGCCGTCGCGAGCCAGCGCCGGCCGCTGCGGTCTTCTGGTGACGCGGACATCCCTCTGTCACCCTACGAATCATACACGAATAATCGTGTTGGATCTCTCACAGCCCGCGAGTCGGTCCACGGGGCGCGAGCGGATGGCACACTCCGGAGGCCGCGAGCGGGGGCAGTCGAACGGCCGACGGCGTTAACTCGGAGCCGTCAGTACCGTGTGAGAATGACACGCGAACCGATCGACTACGGCGACCTGGAAGCGGGTCGTCACTGCAACTACTGGGCGTACGACCCGACACTCCGGTTCGAGGCCCGGCGGGTCTACCCCGACGCGGAGTTCGAGTGGGCCGAGCGCGTGCTCTCGGACTACGGCGCGGCGGTGGGCGAGACGATCGCCGACAACTCCGACGCCGTCGACCGACACAGCCCGGAACTACACACCTACGACGACGAGGGGCAGGTGGTCAACGAAGTGGAGTACCATCCCCGCCAGTTCGAGACCGAGCGGATCAGCTACGAGGAGTTTCGCCTGACACACGACGCCTTCCACGCGCCGCCCGGTCGCGACGAGCGAGTGGGTCTCGTCCACCCGCTGACGATGCAGACGCTGCTGTGTTTCGCCGACGTGGGATTCGCCTGCCCGGCGTCGATGACCGTCGGCACCGCCGTCGTCCTCGAGAAGTTCGACGACGGGACGCTCGACCCCTACTTCGAACGCCTGACCAGCGCCGACTACGACGACCACGCCGAGGGTGCGATGTTCCTCACCGAGTCCCAGGGCGGCTCCGACGTGGGCGCCGCCGAGGTCCGCGCCGAACCGCGGAGCCACGGCGGGAGCAGCGCGAACGGACCGGGCGGCCTCGACGCCGACACCTACGACATTTACGGGGAGAAGTGGTTCTGTTCGAACGTCGATGCACAGGGCGCGCTCGTGCTCGCCCGGACGCCCGACGCGCCGGAGGGGACCGCGGGCCTCTCGCTGTTTCTGGTCCCCCACACCCTGCCCGACGGCAGCGTCAATGACGCCGTCGTCCGGCGGCTGAAGGACAAACTCGGGACGCTCTCGGTCCCCACGGGCGAGATCGAGTACGAGGGCGCGACGGGCTATCTCGTCGGCGAGGAGGAGCGGGGCTTTCGCGAGATGACGGAGATGCTCAACTACGAGCGGGTGACCAACGCGACGGGCGCCGTCGGCGTCATGGGGCGGGCCCTGCTCGAAGCGAAAGTCCACGCCGCCGACCGCGAGGTCTTCGGCGAGGTCATCCAGGAATACCCGCTGCTCCGCCGGGACCTGGTGGACATGACCGTCAGCTACGAGGGCGCCGCCGCCTTCACCTTCGAGGCAGTCAAGCAGTACGACCGCCGCGAGCGAGCGTGGCGGGAGGCGAGGGGTGACGACGGTGACGTCGAGGGCGTGGAGGGCGACGACGGTGGCGACGAGAGCGGGGGGTCGAGCGCTGAGGAGGACCCGGCGGCGTACAAGCTGATGCGGCTGTTCGTCCCGATTGCGAAGTACAGGACGGCGGACCTGGCGGTCGATCTGGTCTCCGACGCGATGGAGATTCTCGGCGGGAACGGGTACGTCCGCGGGCACGCTACCGCGCGACTGCTCAGGGACGCGCAGGTCCTGCCGATCTGGGAGGGCACGTCGAACATCCTCTCGCTCGACGTCCTGCGCGCGCTCGACCGGACGAGCGCCCACGAGGCGCTGGTCCCGTTCGTGACCGAGCGACTCGACGGGGTCGACCACCCGCTGCTCGACCCGCGCGTCGAGACGGTCCAGGGGCGCTTCCGCGAACTCCAGTCGGCGCTGGGGACGCTCGCGACCGTCGAGACCGACGCCGCGCAGTACCACGCCAAGCGACTCGCGGACCTCATCTACGACGTCGTCACCGCGACCCTCCTGCTCTCGGAGGCCCAGACTCGCCTCGACGAGGCCGGCGACGCCCGGAAAGCGCTGGTCGCGCGCTGGTTCGTCGAGACGCGCTTCGGCGACGACGCGGCCTACGGCATCACCGACGGCGCCCGTCCCGCCGACGCCTGTTTCGACACTATCGCCCGCTACGGCGGGATCGACCCCGACGCAGCCGCCGACGCCTGGCCCTGATCCGGCGGTCCCGGTCGGCGGTCCCGGTCGGCGGCCCTCTGTCCGATCGTTATTTCGGACGTGAGTCCACCTTTCGCGGATCCGTCTGGACGAGATCGAACAACGAATGACTATTTCGAAACATTCATGGGCTTATTCTGAGAATAGGTGAATATGAGCGTCGAGATGGGTTCGGACGGTGATCGGTCGGTGAGCGCTCGCGAGACGACGCCGGAGACGGTCGCGGCCGTCGACGAGTTCGACGGACAGCCCCATCTCGTCATCGCGGACATCGAGCGCGACGAGGCCTGGCTGGCCGTCGCGGAGTCGGCGGCGGTGCCAGTCGAAGAGCGGGCGTGAAAAGCAAGTTTCCTTACCGGTGAGGGCGAACCCTCGGCCATGGTAACACGCGAGCCGCCACGGACCGAGGAGGGCTGGTACGCCCTGCACGACCTGCGGACGGTCGACTGGGACGCCTGGCGCGACGCCCCCGAGCGCGTCCGCGAGCGGGCGCTCTCGGAAGTCGTCGAGTTCCTGGAGTCGGCCGAGTCCGTCACCGACGCCGACGGCGGCGACTCGGCGCTGTTCGCTATCACCGGCCACGAGGCGGATCTGATGGTCATCCACCTCCGGCCGACGATGGCCGATATCGAGACGCTGGAGCGGCGGTTCGACCGGACCGAGTTCGCCGGCTTCACCGAGCAGTCATACTCCTACGTCTCCGTGACGGAGGCCTCGGGCTACTCCGAGAGCGCCCGCGAGTACTTCGAGGGCGACCTCGACGACGATTCCGGGCTCGCACAGTACATCCAGGGTCGGCTCCACCCCGAAATTCCGGACCACGAGCACGTTTCGTTCTACCCGATGAGCAAGCGTCGCGACCCCGACTACAACTGGTACGACCTGCCCTTCGAGGAGCGCGCCGAGCACATGGACAGCCACGCCGACATCGGCCGCGACTACGCCGGGAAGGTCCAGCAGATGATCACCGGCTCCGTCGGCATGGACGACTGGGAGTGGGGCGTCACGCTCTGGGCCGACGACCTCGTCGACGTGAAAGACCTGCTCTACGAGATGCGCTTCGACCCCTCCTCCTCGAAGTACGCCGAGTTCGGTCCCTTCTTCGTCGGCCGGCGCTTCCCGCCCGCCGACCTGAACGCCTATCTCGCCGGCGAGCGCGTCCCGACCGACGATGCCGCGGCCGACGCGGCCGGCGAAGCGGCCGCCGGGTCCGACGCCGCGTCAGCGACGACCGACGCCGCGCCGGCCACCCCCGAAGACGCGGTCGAGGCGGCCGCGAACGGGGGAGGCGACGCCGATGGCGACAGCGCCGCCGACGATGACGCAGCCGACGACAGCGGCGGCCCGCCGGCGGGGATCGGCGGCGACGGCGACACCGAGAACGTCACCGAGATCGACGATATCGACCACCGGCTCGCGAACTTCGGCGTCTACCCCGACGACTACAGCGACGGCGACCACGCGCTGGTCTGTTACGCCGACGCCGACGCCGAGGACCTGGTCGACGAAGTCGAAGGTCTGCGCGGGAACTTCGACCACTACGACACGCACGTCCTGACGAGCGTCCGCGCCAGCGAGGGACAGGCCGCCATCGTCAGCATCTGGGCGACCGAGCGCGCCGCCTCGACGGCGCTGGGTTTCCTCACGGATATCGACGCCGTCACCGAGAGCGTCCGCGGGCCGGTCGGTGACGCCGACGTGGTGAGTCCCGAAGACGGAGCCGACGACGCTGACGCGGACGGGGCCGGCGACGGCGACGGCGGCGCCGCGGCGATCCGCGCGGAACTGGCCGACCACGGTGTCTACGCCGGCCAGCCCCACGGCGAGGACGTCTACGCGCTCGTGCTCTACTCGACGGCCGACCCCGACGCGCTCGCCGACGAGGTCGACGACCTGCGTGACGGGTTCGACCGCTACGACACCCACGTCAAGACGGCGGTCTACCGCGACGTGGCCGGCGAGAGCGAGACGACGGCAGTCGTCAGTCTCTGGGACACCGAGAGCGCCGCCGACACCGCCGCGGATTTCCTCACCGACCTGCCCGATATCGTCGGTCGCCCGGACGAGCGCGAGGGCTTCGGGACGATGGGGATGTTCTACACCGTCAAGCCCGACTACCGCGAGGAGTTCGTCGACACCTTCGAGACGGTCGGCGGGAAACTCGCCGGGATGGACGGCCACCGCGAGACGGCCCTGCTCGCTAATCGCGAGGACGCAAACGACATGTTCATCGCCAGCCGGTGGGACGCCAAAGAGGACGCCATGGCGTTCTTCCGCTCGGAGGACTTCCGGGACACCGTCGAGTGGGGTCGCGAAGTGCTGGCCGACCAGCCGCGACACGTGTTCCTGGCCTGAGTCCCGCGAGCGCTCCGCTTTTCCGTCCAGTGCGTACGAGGATTCTGTCCCAGGCGAGCCCCGGGCTCGCGAGGATTTCGGGCTCGGAAGAAGGTGAGACGCCAGGACTGGGATTTGAACCCAGAATCCCGGAAGGGAACACGCTTTCCAGGCGTGCGCCTTACCGTTCGGCCATCCTGGCTCGCACTCGAACGTGGGTGATCGGGCGCTTAAGAGCTTTCGTTCTCGCCCGACGGTGGGGACGGGGTGGTGAGTCCGAGCCGAGACTGGATTCCGGGTGCGCGGTCAGCCGATCGGGTGAGAGAAGCGCTCGCTCCGAGTAACAGTTACCGTGACCGCTGACAGCACCGTAACCGCACTCTTCGGAGTGAGATGGAAGCCCTCGCCGCGCTCGCTAGCTGTCGTCATCCTGACTGCAGTCCCAGACGGCACCGCGACTGTCCTTAGCACAGTGAGATGGAAGCCCTCGACGCGCTCGCGGTCGCTGGGCGGGATATCCGCGCTCTCCGCACCACCCGCTCACGGCAAAGCCGTTCGCTTCGAGGCGCGAGGCGCCTCGCACCGCGCGGATAGTGCCCGCCCAGACGACTGAACTGCACGCGAGCCCGTCTCGCCCTTCCAGTCCGCCAGGGACCAGTTCGTGGCGGGGGCCGATCCAGCGTTCCACGTCGAATCAGCCTATGCAACAGTCACCGTCGAATCGGCCTGTGCAGCGTTCCACGTCGAATCGGTCCGTGAAACATACCTTCCCTGGTGGACTGAACGGGCGAGGCGTGCGAGGCGCTTGCGCCTCGATGCCGAACGGCGCTTGTCGCCGTGAGCGACCGGGCCGAGGGCTTTCAGCACTGAGGATCACTCACGGCCGCGGTGCTGTCTGCGGATGCAGTCGCGGTCAGAGAGCTCCCGCGGCGATCACTTCTACCCCAGCCTGCCACTCAGACTGTCACTCTTCGACGGCGTCAGGGGGATTCCAGAACAGCGCGTAGCCGATGGTCCCGCTCGCGGGCAGGGTACCGAGTGCGAGCGCGGTCCTCACCGACAGTGACACCGCTAGGCCGGCGAGCAGGACAGCGACGAGCATCGTCGGAATCGCCGCCAGCACCGCGTCCGCCGCTGTCAGACTCGCCCCGTCGCGACGCTCCGTGCGGAACACGTGTATCTCCACTGACGTACTCGCGGTAATTAAATATTATTACTACCGGCGCTGGGACGGGGCCGGTCCCGCGCGGTGCGCTCGTCACTTCCCCCAGAAGGGGTCCCGGTTGCGCCGCTTGTCGAGGTACATGTTGAGCGTCTCCAGTTCCGTCGCGGGGATGTCCTCGCTGAGTTCCTGTTCGAGGATCTTGGCGTGCTTTTCGGGGATTTCGGCCCAGAGCTCGTCGCCTTCCTCGATCTGGCGGCCGACGGTGGGGCCGTCGATGGAGACGGCCGCGCGCTCGCCGCGGGCGAGTTCGTCGACGTCTTCACCCTCGTCCTGGATGGATTTGAGCAGGCCGACGCGCTCGGGTTCGGCCCCCTCGAACAGCGCGACGTGAGAGTTGCGCTTGAGGGTGCCGCCGAGCACTTCGACGCCGACGACGGCCGGGTCGGACTGGCGGAAGGTGTGGTCGTCGAGGATCCGGAAGCGCGCGGGCCGAGTGATGTTCTCCAGCACCTGGGACTGCTGGGCGCGCTCGATCTCCTCGACGTACTCCTCGTAGGACTCGACGAGGCGGTAGATGACGTCGTTCTCGAAGATCCGTACGCCCTGCTGGTCGGCGAGGTCGGCGGCGTCGTCGAGCACGTCGACGCCGAACGCGAGGATCGTCTCGTGTTTGGGCTCGTTCGCCGTCTCTGCGACGCGGACGTCGCGGGGAGCCACGTCGCCAACCTCGGCGCGGACGATCGGGATCTCGACCTCCGCGAGCGTCGAGGCGATCGCCTCCAGACTGCCGAGCGTGTCGGCCTTGACGACGACGCCTTCCTCCTGGGTGTCGACCGCGATATCGGCGAGTTCGGCCTCGACCTCGGCGACGACGTCGCTCTCGTCGCGGTCGCCGACCACGCGGATGGGTGCGCCGGCCATCGCGTCGTCGAGGTCGGGTGCGGCGATCTTGATGCCGTCGGCCGCGCGCACCGAATCGACCTGCTCGAACTGGCCCTCGGTGCGGATCTCCTCGAGCGGGCGCGGGCGCAAGAGCGCGCGAACCTCCGTGACGATGGGGCCGTTGACCCCACCGACGACGATCCGGTCGTCCGAGGTGATCGTCCCGTCGTAGATGATGGCGTCGAGAGTCGTGCCGAAGCCCTGCGTGTCGGTCACTTCCAGCACCGTGCCGGCGGCGGGCCCCGCCACGTCGACCGCCATCTCCGCTTTCATGTAGCGCTGGGAGAGCCCCATCATCACGGTCAGGAGGTCGGGGACGCCCTCACCGGTCTCGGCGGAGACGGGGACGACACCGATGTTGTTCTGGAAGTCCTGCACGCGCCAGTAGAAGTCGGCGGAGTAGCCGTTGTCCGAGAGGTCGCCGATGAGTTCGTACAGTTGCTCGTTGAGCATCGACTCCACGCGGTCGGTCTGGGCGTCGATGGTCTGCTTGCTCGGCGCGCCCGGGTTGGGGTTCCAGCCGGGCGTGGTGTCGATCTTGTTCGCGGCGACGATAAAGGGCGTCTGCGTGCGCGTGAGGATGTCGATCGCCTCGAGCGTCTGAGGCTGGAAGCCGTCGTTGACGTCGACGACGAGGATGGCGATGTCGGCCAGCGCGCCGCCCCGGGAGCGCAGCGTCGAGAAGGAGTGGTGACCGGGCGTGTCGATAAAGAGCAGGCCCGGGAGGTCGAAGTCGTCGGGGTCGACGAGGTCGCCGGCGATCTCGGAGATCACGTCGAGCGGGACGGCGGTCGCGCCGATGTGCTGGGTGATCGCGCCCGACTCCCCTTCGGTGACGGCGGAGCCGCGGATCTCGTCGAGGAGGCTGGTCTTGCCGTGGTCGACGTGGCCGAGAACGGCGACGATCGGCGTCCGGAGCGTCTCGCCCGGCGGGTCGTCAGTGTCTGTGTGAGTGTCTGCCATCGTATCACCTGCAAAAGGTCAGTTAGTCGTGATCAGTCCGGCGCGGCAGTTAAGTACGTTCATTTCCCCGCGCGGGAGGAGCGGTGACGGGCGCGGTTCCGCGGCTTTCGGGTCGAGGCGGTCACTCAGTCCGCACGCCTCCCTGCATCGATCCGTGGACCGTACAGGTGTACTGCGTGACCTCGGCGGCGAGGTCGCCGGTCATCGTGAACGCGAACGAATCGCCGTCGTCGATCCAGTCGACGGCCGGGTCGTCCTCGTAGCGCCCCGTGATCGTCGGCTGCTGGCTGAGCAGGTCGGTGTCGTCGCCCGTCCGCAGAGCGAACGGGTGGGCGTCCCAGCCGCCGTTCTCGACGACGTAGCGCCGTCCGACCTCGAAGAGCAGCGTCGGGTTCTCGCCGCCCCCGGGCGCGATGGCGTCGCCGCCCTCGGTGACTTCCCACGCGCTGAAGCCGACGTTGGTGATCCGGGCGTCCGTCGTCGGGACCGGAGTGGGCGTGGCAGTCGGTGTCGGCGTTGGCGTGGCAGTCGGCGTGTCGGTCGCGGTCCGGGTCGGCGTGTCTGTCGCGGTCTGGATCGCAGTGGCGGTGGGCGTCTCGCCCGGCGTGTCTGTCGGCGTCTGGGCCGTGGTTGGGGTCGGTGTGCCGGCGCCCGCGGTCCGCGTGGGCGTGCCGGTGGACGTCGAGCGGTCCTCTGTCGGCGTGCCCGTATCGGGTGTCCCGGAGCCGATCGGTGTGACCGTCGGCGTCGCGACGGGAGCGGACGTCGCGGTCGACGTGTCAGTTCCCGGCGGCGTGGCGGTGGGCGTGTCCCCAGCAGTGTCGGTGTCGCCAGCGGTATCGGTGTCGTCTCCGTCACCACCGCCGCTACAACCGGCGAAACCGGCAGCCAGGGCGAGAGCTGTCGTCCGCAGGAGGGCGCGTCGGCGCATAAATCACGTTCGGCCTGTCGACAGATAAATGTCTGTTCGGCCCTCTCGAAACCGTCGACCGCCTCACGACCGAACAACGAGCGTCGAAAGCCCTCGACCTGATCGCTCCGAGTCAGAGCAATTGCGACCGCATTCGCAGACGGTACCGCGACTGTGAGTGCGGCGAAGGCTTCCATCGCCCTCTGTCGAGCGCGGTCGCAGTGGGGTCTGCGGGCGCAGTCACTCCCACTCGAAGCGAGCGGTCTCTCGGCCGTCCGACACGCTGTCACGTGCCGACGAATCGAGACGCCTTTCACCGGGAATCGCCCTCGAACGAGTACGCGAATGGCAGTCGGACACGCCGCCACGCGATCCACGGGAGGCCGACAGTGCTGACGGCGCGCTTTCGCCGACTGGCCCGCTTCGACGCGCTCGTGGTCACGTCGCTCGTCTGGTTTCTCGGGAAGTTCCTGCGGTACGCGTTCCCGCCGCTTTTCGGCACGCTCGGGGAGACCTACGGCGTCTCGCGTGCCGCGCTCGGGACCGCGTTCACGGGCTTCATGCTCGTCTACGCGGCGATGCAGTTCCCCTCGGGCCTGCTGGCCGACCGCGTCGGATCGGTCCGGGTCATCGCCGGCGGCGCGCTGCTCACCTCGGCTGGCGCGCTCGCGCTCGTCGTCGACTCCCCCTTTCCGGTCCTCGTCGCCGCGATGCTCTGTATGGGCGCGGGAACCGGCTCGTTCAAGACCGTCGCGGTCAGGCTGCTCTCGCGGGCCTACCCCGACCGGACCGGCCGCGCGCTCGGTGTCTTCGACACCGTCGGCGCGTTCGGTGGGGTCGCCGCTCCCGCCGCAGTCGTCCTCGTCACCGGACTCGCGGGCGTGCTGGGCGCCCCCTGGCGGACGCTCTTTCTCGCCGGCGGCCTCGCCGGCGTCGCCGTGACCGCCGCGTTCGTCGCGCGCGTGCCGACGCGACTCCCGGACGAGGACGAGGCGGTGCCGGATTCGGACGCGGCCGCAGACGAGAACGACACGGCCGTCGACGAGAGCGACGCGGCCGCAGACGGCGACCCCGGCCTCCGGACCTACGTCGGCCTCTTCCGCGCGCCCCGGTTCGCCGCCTTCGTCGCCGTCACGATCCTCTTTTCCTTTGCTTACAACGGGACCGTCGCCTTCCTGCCGCTGTATCTCGCCGACGAGACTGCGCTGACCGAGGCGACCGCCAATCTCCTCTTCAGCGCGCTGTTCGTCGTCAGCCTGGTCCAGCTCGTCACCGGCGAGGCGAGCGACCGCGTGGGCGCCGCGCCGGTCATCGCGCTCACGCTCGGCGTCGCCACCGCGGGGCTGGGCGCCGTCCTCGCGTTCTCGGCGACGGCCGGCCCGCTCGTCCTCGGGGCCTGCGTCGTCGCGCTCGGCCTCGGCGCCCACGGCTTCCGTCCGGTTCGCGGCGCCTACCTCCTGCGGGTCGTCCCCGACGAGGTGGCCGGCGGCGGCCTCGGCGCGGTGCGCACGCTCCTGATGGCCGCCGGCGCCGTCGCGCCCGCGACCGTCGGAATCCTCTCGGAGACGGTCGGCTTCCGAGCCGCGTTCGCCCTGCTCGCGGTCGCGCTCGCCGGCGCCACCGCGCTGGCCGTCGGGCTGTGGCTGGTCGAGCGGTGAGCGTATCTCAGTGGTGAATCAGTGTTTCGTGACGCGATCACTGCGCAAACCGAGCCGCAGACAGCGTGAAAGCCCCGACTGACGGAACGACTGTGACCGCAACCGCCAACAGCGTGAAAGCCCCGACGCGTTCGACTCGGGAGCCTCGCTGCGCGCTTCGCTCGTTACACTCGCTGCAGTGCTTGCGTCGTCTGCCTTCGTCGAACGCGTCGCCCCTTTCATTCCCACCCGCTCAGACTGTCGAACCAGCCGACACGGGAGGGAATGAAAGGGGCCGGTCGCTCGTCGCCGCCCCGACGAAGCAAGCACCACAGGAGCGAGTGTAACGAGCGACGAGGCGCGCAGCGAGGCGCGGCGGCGACGAGCGACCGGGGGCTTTCACGCTGTCTGCGGTTGCGGTTCGTGTCTCTGTTGTGCGGGCTTTCACGCTGTTCGCGGTGGCTGTCGGGGCTTTCACGCTGTCTGCGGTGGCTCACGTCACTCACCGCGACCCCAATCGCGACCAGCAGCAGAACGGACCCTGCAGACTCAAGTGCGCGGCTCCCACTCCAGGCCTTTCCCGACGGCGGAGACGCCGCCGTCGACCCGGAGGTTCGAGCCGGTGATAAAGGAGGCCTCGTCGGAGGCGAGAAAAACGATGGGCTCGGCGCATTCCTCGGGTTCGGCGGCGCGTTTGAGAATGCCGGGACCGTCGGGGTGGGGCGTGGTCTGTTGCTCGTAGAACTCGCGGGCTTCCTCGGAGTCGTCGGGGAGGTGGAACTCGGTGATGACCCAGCCGGGCGAGACGGCGTTGACCCGCACGCCCTCGGGCGCGTGGTCGCAGGCCATGTCCTTCGTCATCGAGACCATCGCGCCCTTCGTCGAGTCGTACTGCGCCCAGTCGGGACGGGCCACTTCCGCGCCGTTCGAGGCGACGTTGACGACGGAACCGCCGTCGTCCATGAGCGGGATCAGGTGTTTCGCGCAGAAGGCCGCTCCCTTGAGGTTCACGTCGAGGATGCGGTCCCAGCTCTCCTCGTCGGCCTCGGTGACGGGACGGGGTTCGACGCGGATCCCCGCGTTGTTGACGAGCACGTCGACGCGTCCGAACCGGGATTCGGCGCGCTCGGCCATCTCCTCGACCGCGCGCTCGTCGCTGACGTCCGTCTCGACCGCGAGGGCCTCGGCGTCGAACTCGGATTCGAGGTCGGCGGCGACGCTCTCGGCCTCTTCGGCGAGCACGTCCGCGACGACCACGTCCGCGCCCTCCTCGGCGAAGCGGCGGCAGGTGGCTTCACCGATGCCCCGCCCGCCGCCGGTCACGACCGCGACCTTGTCCGCGAGTCTCTCTGACATGGGCGCGGATTCGCCGGGTCGGTGCTTGTATCTGTCGTCGGTGCGCGGGCGTTACGACACGCCGGGGTTCGTGGCCCCGGTGACCCCGCTGTCGCTGCCCTCGTTGCGGACGCGGACGGCGAAACTCGCCGTCGTCGAGAGGATTCCGACGTGATTGTCCGCGTTCGACCGAAGGGCCGCGTAGGTGATCCCCGAGGGGGTCCCGAAGTCGGCGTTGCCGTCCTCGCCGTTCATGATGAGCTCCGAGTTCCCGGCGTCGATGTCGGACTCGGTGAGCCAGTCGAGTTCTTCGGCGGCCTTCGCCTTTTTGTCGGCGTCGGTCGAGAGCCCCGAGAAGTCGACGATGTAGCTCAACTGGCTGAGGTTCGGCCGCTGGAGTTCGAACGTGTACCGGATCTGGACGGTCGTCTCCTTGACCGAGCCGTCGGCCTCGTTGTTGATCGGTCCAGTTCCCGACGCCGCGCCGTAGTACCCCGCGTCGATGTCCGGGTAGTTGTTCTGGTGGCCGTCGACCTCGTGTGCGCCGGGGTAATTGTCCGCGCTCCCCATGCTCGTCCCGTCGAGGAACGAACTCTGGTCGACACCGCCCGGGAACGAGAGCGAACTGTAGTCGGGCTTGCCCTGTTCGTCGGCGACGACGAGCGGCCCCGCCGACGCGTCGGGACCGCTGCCGTCGTCGAACCGCGGATCCTGATTGAGCACCTGAGACAGCGGCACCTTCACCTGATAGCTGCCGGTCGTGCCGGGCTGCTGGCGAACGTAGGCGTTGTTGGTCGCCTCACCGATCCACGGCGTCGCGCGGAAGATCGGCTGCCAGCCGGTCCCGCCGACGTTCGCCTCAACGAGGTAGAACACCTTCCCCACGGCGTCGTCGAGATTCGTCCACTGGACGTTGAAGGTGGGATTCGCGGTCACCCGATCGATGGTCCCACGGTCGTTCGACACAGTGCCCGGGTTCGTAGCCCCGATGCTGACCTGCGCCGCGGCGGCGTCGCTCGACATCGCGAAGAACCCGACTCCACCCACCGCTGTTACCGCCCCGATACTTCCGAGTGACTTCAGTAGCGTGCGTCGTTCCATACGGATACTGCGGGAATTCCCCGCGAACCCCACCGAGAACACCTCACTTCATTGTAATACGATCCGTACTCTCTAACAGATACTGTCTATATCCACTCTGAAAGACACGAGATCCGACCCGGATAATCGCAAGATGTGACAACTTTAAACAGGGATTACCGTCCGATCGACCGGGATGAGTATCGGTTGGTTCGGATCGCACAGTGTTGCCATCTGGTCGGTGTCCGGACGGACACAGTCCGTTTGTCACTGACATCCGGAGTGGGTACCGAGTACTCACGGAAGCGTGGCGAGCGACCTGCCTGGAGCCGTGACCGACATGCATGGAGAGTCTTCGGGCCGCCTCCGCCGCGCTCTCACTTCGCGAACGTCGCCGTCCGCGCGACCGAGAGGCGCAGGAAGAGCGGGAGCGTCGCCAGCGCGATCGCGATTTCGAGGCCGCCGGCGACGAGGAAGGCGGCGGGGTAGCCGAAGCCGTCGGCGACGGTCCCGCCGACGACGACGCCCGCGAGAAATCCCAGACTGCCGAAGACGTTGAACCCGGCCATCGCGACGCCGCGCTCGCTCGCGGCGGCCAGATCCGTGACGAGCGCCATCGTCGCCGGCGCCATCACCGCGCCGAGGACACCGACGGCGAACATCGCCGCGCCCGCGAGTTCGACCGTCGGGGCCTGCCCGACGGCGACGACGCCGACGCCGTAGGTGGCCGACCCGGCGACGATCGGCGCGGTGCGACCCACCCGGTCCGAGAGGATCCCCATCGGGTACTGCAGCAGGGCGAACGGAGCGAAAAAGAGCGCGAGCACCAGCCCCGTGGTTCCGGGGTCGAGTTCGAACACCTCACGGAAGTACAGGGTGCCGACGAGCGCGAAAAACCCCGCGGTGAAGCGGTCGAGAAACCCGAAGGCGTAGGGTAGTCCGAGCGCGGGCGTGTTGCGCAGACCGGCGACGATGCGGGCCAGCGAGTCCCGCGCACCGTCGGGAGCGCGGTCGTCGACCGACAGCGCGACGGCACCGACGACCGCCAGGAGCGCGCTCGCGACCCACAGCGGGACGAACGGACCGACCTCGTACAGTTGCCCGCCGACGGGCGCGCCGACGGCGGTGCCGGCGCCGATGGCCGCGCCTGCCGCCGCCATGTTGCGGCCGTGGCCCCCCTCCAGGTCCATGAGCATCGTCATCGCGAGCGAAAAGGCGCCGATGGTGGCCGCGCCCTGGAGCGCGCGCATCGCGAGGACGGCGCCGAAGGACAGATCGGCCCAGCCTGGGACGGCCGCGAGCGCGGCGTAGCCGACGGCACCGCCGATGGCCCCGGCGGCGATAAAGGGGGTGCGGCGGCCGGCGCGGTCGCTCGCGGCGCCCCAGACGCCGGCGAAGACGACGAAGGCCGCGAACTCCGCGGCGAGGAAGTAGGTGCTCGCGTCGAGTGTGGTCTCCGCCCCGAGCGCGCCCACGAGGCGGTCGACGCCCGGGTAGAGGAGCACCTGCGCGAACAGGACGGCGAACACCATCGCCGCGAGGACGACCCGGTCGCGCCTCGCTGTCATACCCCTCGCTACGGACTCCCCGGTCATTCCAGTGTCGACTCGCGCCGGTCAGAACGGCGACCGCGTGCCGTCTCGACCGGCCGGGTCGTCGCTGTTCGCGGCTCGCGCCCGGTCCTGATGGCTCTCGGCGCCCGTGGCTCCGCCGTCGGGCATCTCCCCCGTCTCGACGACAGTCCCTTCCAGTTCGCGCAACTGGTCGTTGATCACGGCCGCGCGCTGGTGCATCGGCGCGACCCGCACTCGGACGAGGTCGTACTCGTGTCGGTCGGCGAGGCCGTTCCACGCGCGAAAGGACCCTTTCGTGAGCGTATCGCTCTGCGGGCAAAACGCCGTCGTCGGCGTGAACTCCGCACGGAGGACCCGCCCGTCGGGTCGCGGGAGCGCGTCGTCCGCGTCGGCGTCGACACTGCTCGACGACGTGACGGCGTCGGACTCTTCGACCGCGTAGCGATAGCCCGCGGTGGGGTGGCGCGTGTCCTCGTTCAGTCGCGCGAGGTTGTACCCGAAGGTCATGTCGTAGACCGCCCGCACCTCGAACAGCGCCCGCGAGAGCCGGTGGAAGGCCAGATGGCAGTCCCCGGTCAGGAGGTCGTGATCCGCGAGAAAGTCGCCCGGCTGTGGGACCGACTCCGGGACGAACTCGTCGCGGGGCTCGAAGACGTCGTCGTCACCGCCGCCGAACGGTGATGGAACGCTGACCATATGCGAGCGAACGGCGGCCACGTCGCTATGGCTGGTCCCGAATCCGTTCGGGATCGGTGGTCCCCGGCCACACAGCGGCGCACCGAAGCGAGTGCCGGAATCGTCAGAAAGGGCGTAGCCGTCTGTGGTCGCGGTGCGGGGCGGTGGCGTGCCGTTGCAGTGGCGTGCCGTTGCGGTGGCGCGCGCCGTCGCGCCACGGAGGGCGCGACGAAGCCGCGCGAGGGATGAGCGAAGGCGGTCTGAGCGAAGAGGCTGGGGAGGTGTGAGGCCGTCTGCTGTCGCGGGGCGGAGCGGGGCGGTCCTGGTGGACTGAAAGGGCGAGGCGCGCTCGCGTTTACTGTAGTCGTCTGAGCGTGGCCCTATTCTCGCGGGCGGTGCGGAGAGCGAGAATATCCCGCTCAGCGACCGCGAGCGGGTCGAGGGCTTTCAGCGCTCAGGAGTTCATGCGGTCGCGGTTGCGGTGGCTGTGACTCGGAGTGAGCGCGTCGAGGGCTTTCAGCGCTCAGGAGTTCATGCGGTCGCGGTTGCGGTGGCTGTGACTCGGAGCGAGCGGGTCGAGGGCTTTCAGCTCACTCCGACGAGTGCGGTCGCGATCACGAGAGAGACAGCTAGCGAGTCGAAGCCTGTCCACGAACACCCCGGTTTCCGGTCGAACCGCCCCACTCAGTCGGCGTGACGGATGTGGACGCGCCACTCATCGGGGCCGGCCTGTTCGGTCTCGTGGGTGAACCCGCGGTCGGCCAGCACCGCGTACAGCGGCTCCGGTTCGAAACTGTTGACGAGCGTCAGCGTCTCCCCGGGCTCTAACTCCTCGAGCGCGGCGACAATGTCGCCGAACGGTTCGCCGCCGATCTCGCGGGCGTCGAGCGTGCGGGACGCGTCGGTCGGTGACTCGGCGCTCATACACGACCACTTGCAGCGCTCGCGGCGAGCGCGTTACCCCGACCATGTTCGGATCGCCGGGCCGCGCGGGCGCGCGCGTCGCCCGCGCCGGTTCGACCCGAAACGATCCCGGGTCGGCGGCAACCCTGGTCCACTCTCGCCTGGCCCGAACCGGTACGCCGTGACACCTACGTGGTCAGGGCGTGTCGGGGCGGGTATGCAGACGGTCACGATTTCGCGCCGGGTCGACGCCGCCCCCGACCGCGTGCGCGACCTCATGGACGACCTGGAGGGGTTCATGCTCGCCGCGGGCTTTACCGACGTCACCGTCGACGGCGACGAGATGCACCTGGAGAACCAGGTCGGCCTCGCGACGGTCGAACTCGGCCTGCGGCTGGTCGAACGCGACGACGCCGCGCTCGCCTACGAACAATCCGAGGGCTTCTTCGAGACGATGACGACCGTCTATACCCTCGAATCGGTCGACGGCGGCACCGAGGTCACCGCCAGCACCGACTTCGCGCTCGACCTCGCTCTGGTCGGCGCCGTCCTCGACGCCACCGTGATCAAACGCCAGCGCCGCAAGGAACTCGAGATGCAGTTCGACTGGCTGGAAGCACAGGTCGCGGAGTGAGGGCGAATCGATCCCCTTCGAAGCGCGAGAGGGAACCGGAAACGGTTCGAATTCACGTAATAAACCGACCGAGACAGCACCCGCACACAGCGTGAAAGCCCCGACGCGTTCGACCGTCCGAGCAGCGAGGGACCAAAGGTCCCTCGTAGCGTGTCATAGAAACATTCACGGCCAATTCTCTGCGGTGCTACCCGGATAGTGGAATGTTGGAAAAAATACCGTTTCAGAGGACTCTGCAAGATATAGAGGATAGATGGAACATCGCAACATCTCTCTATTTATCGACCCAAGTACGGTCACTGTCAAGGAGTTGTGTGTATTCGTCGACGACCAGTGTCAGCTGTTCCCCATCCAGTTCGACCGACAGTGATAGTCGAAGTGGATTTTCGGAGCGTACTGTCGGATCCGTAACCGCCAACTCCAGATCCCACAACGATGTTTCGGTGATGTCGATACCGTGGTCGTGATAGAATGACACGACCGGTGGCTCTCGGAGCAAGTATATGCCAAGTGGAGAGCCTGAAGTCCTTCCACAGCCCTCGCAGGTCGCAATGAGAACATGACTCGCCTGCGGTGCGTCCAGCACTGTATGCTGGCGTTCGACATCGTCGAAACACGCGGGACAGACTCCTTTGCGAACAAGTTCACAGTCGTGCAAAGTCCGATCTCTTTGGATGGAGATCGCCTCTTCGAGTGTCCGTCCGTCGACTGCATTCGGAGGGAGAAAGTCCCGTGGATAGTTGTGGCCGTTCTCACACGACACTGAGAGGATTCCGTCCTCGTAGCGGACAGCGAGTCCGGTGTCACAAATACTGCACGTCGAGTCGAGGGTCTCCGGCCCGTAACTCGTCTCGGCACCGACGCCAGCCCGGAGTGTTCCGACGAGTGACAACCCAGAGTTTGTCAACTCGTATTCATTTTCGGTCTGTCTGACGTACGATGGCTGTAGCTTGTTGAGGTGGTAATTGAAATTCCCGGAGTCCTCGATCCCTGCTGTCTCGCGGAGGTCGTTGAATCCTAACGACGGATCCCGAGGATTCTCGGCCTGATGACCCGCCAGTGCCCCAAGTATGGTAGCACGCACTTGCTCTGTCACAAGTTCAAACGGTGTCAGTGAAAACTCCGTTACCCGGGACTCTATCGATGATCCCCCGTCTTTTGTGCCGATTGGCCTTTCATCCCCATCGTCGGCCATACTGGACTGTTGTGGAGTAAAATAAATCAGGTTTTGGCTATCACAATGAATATAAAATTTCTAACAGTATTGCGATGCTGGAAACGTATTTAGACACACATCCTGACAGGTGTTGTATGACCGAAGAACCGCTGTTCCGTGAGACTCAGCGCATGCGACAATTCTGGATCTGGGTACTTCTCGTACTGGCCAGTGTTGCGACATTCGTGTTCGGCTCCGTGGTTGGAGCGCTGATTATACTGGCTGTTGCCGGGTTTTTGTACTCTATACAGCTCATAACGGAGATACGTGCCGATGGAATTTACGTACGGTTCGTTCCGATTCATCGGTCGTTTCGGCGGCTGCCATTCGATCGAATAGAGCGGGTCGAACGCACGGAATTCGGATTTCTCACCTACGGTGGGATTGGAATCAGATGGACACCGGACACGATGGCCTACATGACTACGAGGGGGAGTGGCATCAAGATTGACCGAGAGAACGCAAAGTCAGTCGTCATCGGATCACAAGATCCCTCTGCGTTGTTGGAAACAATCGATAAGTTGGACTGAATTCGGACAGTTCTCTTCCGCGTGACAACATTCGCCGCCGCCCGTAACGTTTATACACTGAGGTCTGCAGTCGGGGTCACCAACGCACGGTTCGATCGCTGACTACGCGCCTTCTATCTTGCACGTGAGTCTTGACAAGAGTTGGATAGACAGACGGTGGGAAGCTTTCTATGACACGCTCCCCTCGGGCAATCGGGCGCAGGCGCCCGATGATCTCGCTGCGCGCTTCCCCCGCTGCTCGCGGCAGAGCCGCTCGCTTTCGAGGCGCCTCGCGCCTCGCACCGCTCGGTCCAGTGCTTACGTCGTCCGGAACGGGTCGAAAGGGCGGCCGGCACGGCCGGCCGCCGCATTCCGAGGCGGCACAGCCGCCTCGCGCACGCCGCCCCTTTCATTCCCGCCCGCACAGACTGGCCGACCGGTCATCGCGGGTGGGAATGAAAGGGGCCGGTCGCTCGTCGCCGCCCCGACGAAGCAAGCCGCGAGGCGTCGGAGACGCCTCGGCCCGTGCGAACGGCGCCGAAGGCGCCGTGCGCAGACACCGCAGTGAGCGGAGCGAGCGAGGAGCGCAGCGAGGCGCGGCGGTACGAGCGACCGGGGGCTTTCACGCAGTCTGCGGTGGCTGTCGAGGTCATCGTTTCGGAGGCTTTCAGGCTGTTGGCGGTTGCTGTCTCAGTTGGCCCGCCAAGCCGACCAGTCACGCCGTCTACGGCAGTACCGTCAGCGACCTCGGTGCGAACTCCAAACGCACCTAGTCGCGCATCCGCCGCGTCTCCTCGGAGAGATGCTCTTTCTTCACCGCGACCGTATCGCGCGTTCCGGCGAACAGGTCCCCGAGGACGTGCGCGTACAGCGCCGCGCCGACGACACCGGCGACGTAGGGCCGCCACAGAAAGAGGGCGGGGACGGCGACACCGGCGATGACGGCATGGCTCAAGAGTCTGGGGAACGAGCCCACGTCGCCGGTCTCGAAAATCTCCTCCTGGGCGAGAAAGACGATCCGCGGGTCGCGCAGACACCGCCGGGCGGCCGCCCAGTCGCCGGTCCGCCAGCGCGCGATGAGGAAGTGGTCGAAGTCGATGCCGACGCCCGCGCCCAGCGCGAGCACGACGACGGCCCACGCCGGGATCGACGGGGTCGACACCGCGAGGACGACGGCGGCGACGACCAGCGAGATCGCGGCGTGGGATTTTGACTTCATGAACTCGGCCCTCGGTCAGGCTCGCTTCTGGATCTCCTCGCGGAGCACGTCCGAGACGACGTCGCCGTCGGCCTTGCCCCGCAGGGCGCCCATGCACTCGCCCATCAGCCCGGAGAACGCGCCCATCCCCTCCGCTTCGACCTGGTCGGCGTTGCGCTCGACCACCTCGGCGACCGCCTCGCGGACCTCGTCTTCGCCGACCCCACCGAGATCCTCCTGCTCGACGGCCTCGGCGGCCGAGAGGTCGGGGTCGGTCGCGAGCGCGCGCAGCAGGTCGTCCAGCCCCTCCCGGGGCACCTCGCCGTCGTCGACCAGCGCGAGCGCGTCGGCGAGGTGGTCGTCCGAGAGGGCGTCGACGGCCACGTCGTCGCGGCGCAGTTCCGTCAGCGTGGATTCGAGCGTCCCCGCGGCCAGCGTCGGGTCGATCCCGTCGGCGACGACTGCCTCGAACAGGGGCATGCGCTGGCCGTAGGCGACCTGCTCGGCGAGGCCGGCGTCGAGGCCGTACTCCGACTGGTAGCGCTCGACTTTCTCCGTCAGGAGCTCCGGCTCGGCGACCGAACTCGGGTCGGGTTCGACCGCGGGCACGTCCGTCTCCGGGTACATCCGCGCCGCGCCGGGCAGCGGGCGCAGGTAGCTCGTCGTCGCCTCCGGCGTGGCGTCGCGGGTCTCCTCGGGTACGCCGTCCATCGCCGTCTCCGCGCGCTCGGCCGCGGCCTCGATGGCTAACTCCGCCGTCTCGGGGTCGTCGGCGACAAGCACGACCGCGTCACCCTCTTCAGCGTCGACCGCCTCGCGCAGATCCGCCACTTCGTCCCTGGTAACGCCGTAGGCCGGCAGTTCGTCCGTGTGGAAGACCCCGCCCGCGCCGTGGCGCTTGGCGTGGTCCGAGAGTTCGGTTCCCAGGCGGCGGTCGGGCTGGATCTCCCGGCCGACGAGACCGTCGAAGCCCGCCAGCCTGACCGCCAGCACGTCGCCGCCGCTCTCGAGTGCACCGGAAATGACACCCGAGTCGGTGTCCGCGAAGACCGCACTGACGTCGACGGGATCGCCCACGCCCGCCTCGCGCTCGCCCAGTTCCTCGGCGATGTCGAGGAGTTCGACCTGGCGGCGGACCTCGTTGCGGACGATGTCGTCGATGTCGTCCAGGCTCTGGACGCCCTTGATCTCGACGCGGGCGCCGTCGGCGATTGAGACGTTGACGTCCTGGCGGATGGTGCCGAGGCCGCGCTTGACCTGCCCCGTCGAGCGAAGCAACATACCGATGCGCTCGGCGGCGGCGCGGGCCTGCTCGGGCGAGGAGATGTCGGGTTTCGTCCCGATCTCGACCAGCGGGATCCCGAGTCTGTCCAGCGAGTAGCGCACTCCCGCATCCGTCTCTTCGACGCGCTGGGCCGACTCCTCCTCGAGCATGAGGTCCTCGACGCGTACAGTACCGGCGTCGGTCTCGATGGCGCCCTCGCCGGCGACGCGCATCGTGCGCTGGAACCCCGTGGTGTTCGACCCGTCGACGACGATCTTTCGCATGACGTGGACCTGGTCGGCCACCTGACAGTCGAGCAGCTGGGCGATCTCCATGGTCACGTCGAGCGCCTCGTCGTCGACCTCGGCGGGGGGTTCGTCGTCCTCCTCGACGAGACAGGTGGTGTCGTAGGAGAGGTACTCGAACTCGCGGTCGACGACGCTCTCCTCGACGGCGGCCTCGTCGAGTTCGCCGAGTTCGCTCTTGGTGGGGTGGAGATACCGGGTAAAGCGCCGGTCGCTGTCCTCGGGTTCGCGCAGCGCCGTGGGACAGGCACAGAACAGCTTCGTCGCGGTGTCGAGTTGCTGGTGGATCTCCAGGCCGGCCACCAGCCCCAGCTCCGCGTAGTCGAAGTCGTCGGTCATTGCCCCGAAGTCGGACGGCGGCGGTCAAAAAACACACCCTTCCGCCCCCGGCCGCGGTCGCGGCCGCTGCCGCGGCGAACGCGAACTCGACGCCACCGGCTGGCCAGACCCGGGCGCGCGGCGGCTGTGCGCCGGGCGAGCCATCTCGGGGGGACGTTTTTTGCTCGTGTAGCCCCTAGCCCGGCCGATGCACTGGCTGCTCGGGCGGTCGACGCACTGGCGCACCCTCGCAGTGGTCTCTCTCATCGTCCTCGCCGGCTGCGGATCGTTCGTCGGCGGAGGGGGCGAGGGCGGCGGGGACGGGGCGACCGACGACGGCCCGGAGGCGGTGACGCCCGCGCCGGTCCCCGAGGTGACGCCGACGCCGGACCCGTGGCCGGTCGCACCCGGTCTCTCCGCGCAGGGGGTCGTAGACGTGAACGCCCTCGTCGACGCCCACCGCGCGGCGATCGGGAACACCTCCTACGAGTTCACGGAGTGGAGCGGCAGCGCCAGCCCGCCCAACGCGACGGTCCCGATGTTCCGCCAGACCCGCGCGACGGTCGCCGGCTCCTCGCACTACCTCGTCTGGACGGCGAGCGAGATGATCCGCCTCGACGGCGCCATCACCCACGTCGCCAACTACACGGAGTACGTCGACCCCGACGCCCGCCGCGTGCGGTACCGTCTCGCCGGCCAGTCCGAGCCCGACTTCGCCGAGCAGTACGTCATCGCCGCCGCCTACAACGACCTCGTCGGCGAGCGCGCTACCGTCTCGATCCTCCGGTATCTCACCGCCGACGACACCGAGGTCGCGCGGACGACCGTCGACGGCGAGCGCTACTACGTCGTCACCGGATTCGAGCGCTCCCCGACGGCCAACAGCCGGCGCAACCTCTCGGTGCGCGCGCTCGTCTCGTCCGAGGGGTTCGTCCGCTCGCTGAACGTCTCCTACGTCACCATGGGCGTGGGTGAACTGCGCCGGTTCCGCTATCGGTTCGCCTACGAGGACGTCGGCGAGACGACGCTCGACCCACCGCCGTGGGTCGCCGAGTGGAACGCCTCCCAGCCCAATGGCCTCGCCCCGCGTGCGCCCGAACTGCGCCCGCGACCGGAGGTGGCGAACCCGTGACCGGAACCGGGCCGCAGTCCTCACCCGTCGCGACGCTCGCCGTCGTCGCGCTGGTCGTCCTCGCGGGCTGTGGCTCCTTCGCGGGTGGGGGCGGCGGTGGCGACGGCGAGAGCGGGGCGGACGGGAACAGCGCGCCCGGCAACGCCGACGGGACGGTCACGGCCGCGCCCGTCCCCGAGGTGACGCCGACGCCGGACCCGTGGCCGGTCGCACCCGGTCTCTCCGCCCAGGGGGTCGTGAACGTCGACGCGCTCGTCGCCGCCCACCTGCGGGCGGTCCGCGGGCAGTCCTACGTCTGGCGCGAGTGGCGCGGCCGGAGCCCCAACGAGACCGTGCCGCTCGAACTCCGCCAGCGCGCCCGCGTCGAGAGCGAGAACACCTACGGCCACTGGTCGGTCAGGACCGTCGGCTCCCGTGTCCCGATGGAGGCCAACTACAGCCAGTACGTCGTCGACGGCGCGGGCTACGCCGAGGTGCCCTCCTACGGGCTGGACCGCACCGTTCGCCGGCCGGTCGAAGCCACCGGCGCCACCGAGCGGATCGGCACCGAGGCCGCCGTCGCGATCGGTCTCTATCTGAACCGCTCGCCGGCCCGCACGACCGTCTCGGAGACGACCGTCGACGGCCGGCGCTACTACCGCGTCGTCAGCGAGGGCGGCCCCATCGTCGCCGTCGCGAACCCCTCGAACGTCACCGTCACCGCGCTGGTCTCGGCCGAGGGGTTCGTCCGCTCGCTGTCGGTCCGCTACCGCCGCGACGAGTTCGACGGCACCGGCTGGGTCCGCTACGAGTTCGCCTACGAGAACGTCGGTGAGACGACCGTCGACCCGCCCGACTGGGTGACCGAGTGGAACGGATCGGCGCCGGCGGCGTGACGACGGCGGCGACGGCCGTGCGACCGCGGTGACGGCCGTGGGACGACAGCGCGACGACGGCCGTGCAACGACAGCGCGACGACGGCCGTGCGACGTCCCCTGGTGGCCCCGGCGGGCTTTTCACCGCGAGCGCCCAACCTCCGGCGATGCGCTGGCGAACCCTCGCGGTCGTCGCGCTCCTCGTCTGTGCGGGGTGTTCGTCGCTCGTCGACGGCGGCGAGGAACCCGCGGACCCCGCGACGAGCGCCGCGACGATGACACCCGCGCCAGTGCCGGCGACGACGCCGACTCCCGAGCGCTGGCCGGTCACGCCCGGTCTCTCGGCGCGGGGCGTCGTCGACGTCGACGCGCTGGCCCGGGCGCACCAGGCGGCCACCGAGGGACGCTCGTACGTCTGGCGCGAGTGGCGCGGGTCCGGCGCCCCGGGCGCGTCGGAGGCGAACGCGACTGACGCGAACGGGAGCGTGCCGCTGGCGCTCGTCCAGCGCGCTCGCGTCGAGCGCGAGGACACCTACGCCTACTGGGCGGAGCATCAGGTGGTCTACCTCGGCGTGCGCACCCGCCATCGATACAACTACAGCGAGTACGTCGTCGACGGCGTCGGCTACGCGCGCCTGCCCTCCGTCGAGTGGGACACAGACGGGCCGATCCCCCTCCAGGCCGCGGCGGCGAACCGACGGATCGGCGGCGAGGCCGCGACGGCCATCCGCCGCTATCTCGCCGTCGGGACCGCCAACGCGACCGTCTCGCGAACGACTCTCGACGGCCGCCCCGCCTACCGCGTCCGCGCCACGCACGTCCCGATCCGGACCGTCGACCCCGTCTCGAACGGCTCTGTCTCGGCGCTGGTCACCCCCGAGGGATTCGTTCGCTCGCTGTCGGTCGCGTACACGACCCGTGGATTCGACGGCCCGCGCCGCGTCCGCTATCGCTTCGCCTACGACCGGGTGGGCGAGACGACCGTCGACCCGCCCGACTGGGTCCCCGAGTAGCGGGCGCGGCAGTCGCCGCGGGAACGACACCGCGACCGCAGCCGGTCTCGACTGCTGAAAGCCGTCGACCCGCTCGCTAGAAGACAAAACGGCCACAAACAGCACCGCCACCGCATCCGATCCCGGGCGTTGAAATCCCTCGACCCGCTCGCTCACGGCGACGAGCGCCGTTCGCAGTCGAGGCTCTCCGTTCGTCGAGCCTCGCACTCGCGGTCGCTGCACGACATATCCGCGCTCTCCGCACCATCCGCGCGGATAGAGGTCGTGCAGACGACTGAAGTGGACGCGAGCGCGCCTCACGCCTTCGCCGTTCGGCATCGAGGCGCAGGCGCCTCGCACGCCTCGCCCTTTCAGTCCACCGGGAGAGCAAGCTCTCCCGAGCCCTGGCTCGCAGGGCTCGCCAGGACACCAGGACCGCACCGCCCCGCAACCGCGGACGGCCTCACACCTCCCCAGCCTCTTCGCTCCATCGTCGCTCCCGTCGCTCGCTCCTCGGTGCACATCCACCGTCAGAGCGAGCTCTGACGAGCCTTCGCGAGCGTGCGAGCGAAGGCCTCGCACGACTCCGTCACGCGCATGAAAGCACGCGACAGCGCGCGCCACCGCACCACACCGCACCCACCATACCGCACCGCACCCACCATACCGCACCACAGGCTACCGCGCTCGAATTTTCGTCCCGCTACTCGTCGCCGAGGATGACGCGCTCGGTCATCTTCGCCGGGTCGAGCACGTCTTCGGCCTCTTCGGCGCTCAGATACCCCTCGTCGACGACGACTTCCTTGACCGTCTTGCCCTCGGCGAGGGCCTGCTTCGCGACCTTGCTGGCCTTGTCGTAGCCGATGGCGGGATTGAGGGCCGTGGCGAGCGCCATCGACTGCTCGACGCGCTCGCGGCAGTGCTCGCGGTCGGCCTCCAGTTTCGCCACGAACTTCTCGGCGAACACCTCGCTCCCGTTGGCGAGCAACTGGGTCGACTGCAGGAAGTTGTGCGCGAGCACGGGCTTGTAGAGGTTCAGGTCGATCTGGCCCTCGGCGGCGCCCGCCGAGACGGCGGCGTCGTTGCCGACGACCTGCTTGTGGACCTGATTCACGGCCTCGGCGACGACGGGGTTGATCTTCCCGGGCATGATGGAGGAACCGGGCTGGTTCTCGGGCTGGTCGATCTCGCCGAGGCCGTTGCGCGGGCCCGACGCCAGCAGTCGCAGGTCGTTGGCGATCTTGTTGAGACTCCCCGCCACCGTCCGCAGGGCGCCGTGGGCCTCGCTCATGGCGTCGTGGGCGGCCTGGGCCTCGAAGTGGTTGTCGGCCTCGCGGAACTCGAGGCCGGTCTCCTCGCTGATGTACTCGGCCGCGAGTTCGGGAAAGTCAGGATCGGTGTTGAGCCCGGTGCCGACCGCGGTCCCGCCCAGGGCGAGTTCCGAGAGCCGGTCGACGGTGTCCGCGACGCGGTCGATGCCCTTCCCGACCTGGGTCCGGTAACCCGAGAACTCCTGGCCGAGCGTGATCGGGGTGGCGTCCTGGAGGTGGGTGCGGCCCGTCTTCACCACGTCGTCGAACTCCGCTTCTTTGGCTTCGAGCGCGTCGTGGAGCGTCTCCAGGGCCGGCAGGACGTCGTTCTCGACGGCCTCGAGCGCGGCGACGTGCATCGCGGTCGGGATCACGTCGTTGCTCGACTGCCCGTAGTTGACGTGGTCGTTGGGGTGAATCGTACGGGAACCGATCTCGCCGCCGGCGAGTTCGGTCGCGCGGTTGGAGATGACCTCGTTGGCGTTCATGTTCGAAGAGGTCCCGGAGCCGGTCTGGAAGACGTCGACGGGGAACTGGTCGTCGTGCTCGCCGGCGATGACCTCGTCGGCGGCGGCGACGATGTGGCCCGCGGTCTCCTCGTCGAGGTGGTCCAGGTCGCGGTTGGCCTGGGCGGCGGCTTTCTTGACGACGCCGAGCGCGCGGACGAACCGCCGCCCGAAGGTCGCGTCGCTGATCGGGAAGTTCTCGACGGCCCGCTGGGTCTGTGCGCCCCAGTAGGCGTCAGCCGGTACCTGCATCTCGCCGAGGCTGTCGCGCTCGGTCCGGAACTCGTCGTCCGTCATACGCGCCGATTCGCTCGCCGGGGCGTAAAAGGGACCGATGTGCGAGCGCGCTCGACCGGCCTGCCACGGCACAGACACGCCACAGCACGACCCGTCGCGGACCCGTCGCCTGCCACGGTAATCGTCGTCCGCACGTGCGCACACACAGGCGCATAAATTTCACCCAGGACAGCTGGTGTTTTTTGATCTGATATCCCGGGGTGAGTGTTTATGTACGGAAACACCTTCCGGACGGACAGTACCGGAACTGCGGCGCGCGGGAGACGCGGGGTGAGATATGACGACCGAACGACCAGACGCCGGCGGCGGGGCGGACGCGGGGGAGCGCGTGAGCGACGCGACCCCTTCGCTCCGGACCGCTCTCGAGGGCGCCCTCGAACGCGGGTGCTCCGCGCTGGGCCGGGCGTGTGGCGCGGTCGTCCGGGTCGACGACGGCGTCCACCGCGTGGTCGCGACGAGCGGTGACGGGGCCCCGGAAGCAGGGATGACGTCGGCGGTTTCGAAGCGACTCGTCGCGGCGACGCTGCGCGCCGACGGCGTCCTCGCGATCACTCCCGTCGACGGCGCGACCGGGGACGGGCGAAGCGGCGGTGCGACCGAGGAGTACGTCGGTTGTGAGGTCACGGTCGACGACGACCCCTACGGCGTCGTCTGTTTCCGTGGTACGTGCGACGACACGCGGTCGATGCCGCCGGGATCCGTGGCCCGCGGGCGTCGACCCGGCGACGGCGGAGCGGGCGTGGCCGACGAGGGCGACCGGGCACTGGTCTCGCTGGTCGCACAGGCAATCGGCGCGGAGATCGCGGCCAGTCGCGACCGGTCGGGGAGCGACTCCGCGCAGGTGTTCAACGAGACGCTGTTCGACACGGTTCCGGACGTGCTCTACGCGTTCACGAGCAGCGGCCAGATCGTCCAGTGGAACGACCGAATGGAGGGGGTGTCGGGCTACGACGACGATGAAATCGCGACGATGAACCCACTCGAGTTCATCGCCGAGGCGGACCGCTCGGAGGTGGCGGCGTCGCTCCGGGACGTCGCAGTCGGGGAGATAGAGACCGTCGAAGCGGACTTTCTGACCGCCGACGGCGAGCGGATCCCCTACCAGTTCAGCGGGTCGCCGATCACCGATAGCGACGGCGAGGTGATCGGGTTCGCCGGCGCCGGACGGGACGTCTCCGACTACCGCGAGCACGAGGCGACGCTGACGGCACTGCACGACACGACCCGCCAACTGCTGCGCGCCGAGAGCGAGCAGGCGGTGTGCGAGACGGTCGTGACGACGATGGAGGAGGTGCTCGACATCGAACTGACCGGTGCCTTCCTCTTCGACGAGGACGAGAACGTCCTCGAACCGGTGGCACAGAGTGCGGCGGCCGAGACGGTCATCGGCGAGGCCCCGACGATCGGACCGGGTGAGGGGGTCGCCTGGGAGGTGTTCATGCGGGGCGAACTCGCCGTCTTCGACGACGTCCGCGAGGCCGACGAGGTGTACAACTCCGACACCCCGGTCCGGTCGGAACTGCTCGTCCCGGTCGGCGAGCACGGCGTCGTCCTCGCGGGGACGACCGAGGTGGGGGCGTTCGACGACCGGACGGTCGAACTCGCGGATCTGCTGGCGGCCAACGCAGAGGCGTCGCTGGACAACGTCGCCCGCCAGCGCGAACTCGCGGCCCGCGACGAGCGTCTCGAACGCCAGCACGCGGCGCTCCGACGGCTCAACGAGGTCAACGAGCGGGTCCGCCGGATCGGCCACGCGCTGGTCGGCGCGGACGACCGCGAGGCCATCGAGTCGCTCGTCTGCGAGCGGTTGACCGACATCGACTCGGTCGCGCTGGCGTGGATCGGCGAGCGGACCGCCGACGGGCGCGTCGCCGTCCGAACCTGGGCCGGGAGCGAGCAGGGGTATCTCGACGCCGTCCGCGACGAGTCCGCGGGCGCCGGCGTGACCGGAGCGGCCCGTAGCGGACCCGAGGCGGTCGGCGACGGTCCCGGAGCGGACCCCGTCGTCGCGGCGGCGCGGCGACGGGAACCGGTCGTCGTCGAGCGACTCGCCGACGGGTTCCGGACGGCGGGCTGGCGGCGGGAAGCGCTGACGCGGGACTTCCGCGCGGCGGCGGCGTTCCCGCTGGTCGACGCCCGCGTCCCCCACGGCGTCCTCGGCGTCTACGCCGACCAGTCGGACGCACTCGACGAGGGGACGCGGTCGGTGCTCGCCGACCTGGCCGACACCGTCGCGGACGCCATCGGGCGAGTCGAGCGACGGCAGGCGCGGGCGGCCGGCGACGTGGTCGAACTCACCGTCACGGTCGGGGGCGGAACGAGCAGCCTGTTCGCGCTCGCCGACGCGCTCGGAACGGAACTCCGCGTGACGAGCGTCGTCCCGCGGAGCGAAAACGAGTGTCTGCTCTACGCCGAGACGGCGGCCGACCGGACGACGGTCACCGACAGCCTGGACGCGCTGGCCGGCGTCCGCTCCGGTCGGGTCCTCTCGGCGGACGGCGAACGCGTCGCCCTCGAGGTGACGGTGGGCGAACGGACCGTCGCCGACACGGTCCGGGAGTTCGACGGGCGACTCGTCGACCTGACCGTCACCGGCGAGGAGGCGCGACTCGTCACCGAACTCCCGGCGGTCGTCGACCGCCGCGCGTTCCTCACGGCGCTGGAGACCGACGCCGACGAGACGACGGTCGTGGCCAAGCGGACGCAGACCGAGCGCGAACTCGACGGCGACGGGCCCCTCGCCGCCCTCACCGAGCGCCAGCGCGACGCCGTCCGTGCGGCCTATCACGCGGGTTTCTTCGAGTGGCCCCGCGAGAGCTCCGGCGAGGAGGTCGCGGCCGACCTCGGCGTCGCCCAGCCCACCTTCGTCGAACACCTCCGCCGCGCCGAGGCGAAACTCCTCAGTGCCGTCCTCGACGGGGAGTGAGCACGCGGACCCGAGAGCGAACCCGGTCGCACCCGTGACGCGGCCGCCGCGACCGCGGTCTGCCCTGCGTCCCGACACCCGCCCCGAGTCCGAAAACAAATTCGATAACCGGGGGCGAATTTCGAACGATCGCCAGGATTCGACCGCTGAAATTCGACTCTCGTATTGTGGTTTCACTGCTGATAACGACCGGTCGCGACGGGACCTATGGGTATAGGGAGCGGCGTCTGGCCGCCCAATCGGGTTAGGAGCGAGACTCATGAGGAACAATGAACGATACGGAACTATGTGGTCGCTACTCGCATCCAGTGTGCGGTCGGGAGATAACCCGTCGCAGGACCCTGCAGCCGAGGGTGTCGACTCGCCCGGGGACGGTATCGAGACGGACGCGGACGCCGACAGCGTCGACCACGATATTGACGCGGCGGCGCTCGTCGAGAGCATCCTCGACGGACTGACCGAACCGACCGTCGTCGTCGACGCCGACGGGGAGATCACGCACATCAACAGCCAGGCCGGGGCGCTGTTCGAGACGACGGCGAGCGAGGCCGTCGGGACCCGTCCCCACGACCTGTGGGAGTCGGACGTGGCGGACGTGGTCTCGGGGGCGCTCGAACGGGGCGAAGACGTCCAGGACGACGAGGCGCTGCTGGAGATTGCGGGGACGGAGACACCGGTGAGCCGGACGGTGACGCTGCTGACCGACGACGACGGCGACCGGGTCGGGGCGATGGCCGTCTACGACGATATCACCGAGCGCCGCCGCGAGCGCCGCCGGAAGGATGCGCTCGAATCGTACCAGGAGGCGGCCCTCGGCGACCTGCGTGACAAACTCGACCGGCTGGCAGAGGGCGATCTGACCATCGACCCGGCGGTGCCCGAACCCGACGCCGACTTCGACGCGGTCGAGACGGTCCGCGACGAGTTCGAGAAGATGAACTCGGACCTGGGGCGGGCGGTGTACAACATCCGCCAGATCGTCGAGTCGCTGACCGACCAGTCCGACGACCTGGCGACGACCAGCGACCAGCTATCGGCCTCCGCCGAGGAGGTCACCAGTTCCATCGAGGAGATAGACGCCTCCAGCGACGAACTCGCCGACGGCGCGGAGGACCTGGCCGAGCGCTCCGAGCGGGCCAACGCCACCGTCGACGACCTCTCGGCGTCCATCGAGGAGATTACCGCGACGATCCAGGAAATCGACGCCCGCTCGACCGAGGCCGCCAGCCTGGCGGACGACGGCGTCGAGGACGTCGACCACGCCGTCACGGAGATCCGCGACGCCACCGACGCGACGGGTGACGTGGCCACCCGGATCGACTCGCTGGAGGACTCGATGGAGGAGGTCGGCGAAATCGTCGAGATGATCGCCGACATCGCCGACCAGACGAACATGCTCGCGCTGAACGCCAACATCGAGGCGGCCCGCGCCGGGGAGGCCGGCGAGGGGTTCGCGGTCGTCGCCGAGGAGGTGAAGTCACTCGCCGAGCAGTCACAGGACTCCGCGGAGGACATCGCCCGGATCATCGAGCAGGTCCAGAGTCAGACCGAGGACCTCGTCGAGAGCATCACCGAGGCCAACGAGCAGGTCGACGAGGGGGCCGATGCCGTCGAAAGCGTCGGCGACCGCCTCCACGAGATCCGCGACCGCGTCGACGCCACCAGCGAGGGCGTCAACGAGATCACCGGCGCCGTCGAGACCCAGGCCGACAACGCCGAGCAGGTCTCCGCCATCGTCGAGGACAACACCGCTCTCTCCGAGGAGATCGCCGCCTCCGTCGAGCAGATATCGGGCGGCCTCGACGACCAGGCCACCGCCATGGACGAGGTGGCCCACTCCGCCGAACACCTCAGCCTCATGGGCGAGGACGTCCACGAGATGGTCGACCGCTTCCGCGTCCAGGCCAGCGAGGACGCCGAACTCGACGACGCCGACGTGGTCTGAGACGGTCCTGCTGACGCCCCGACCCCCTGTCCGCGTTCTCTCGCCTACGTCCAGTCGTCCAGCCCGGTCTGGACCATGCTCTCCTCGATGCGCTCGAAGCCCCGTTCGACCTCGTCGGGGTCGACCTCCCACTGCTCGCAGACGTACTCGCGAGCCGCGGCCACGTCCGGGTCGACCGCCGTCTCGACCGCGTAGTCGTCGGTCACCGCCGGGTTCAGGAAGAGGTCCCTGATGCGGTCGGCGCCGTCGACGTAGACGTCCTCGGACTCGAAGACCGCCCAGAGGTCGCCGTGCTCGCGCACCGCGTCGACGGCCGTCTTCGGCCCGTATCCCGAGATCCCCTCGTTGAAGTCCGTCCCCATCAGGATGGCCGCGTCGACCAGTTGCTCCCAGGTGATGTCGTTCTGTTCGAGCGTCGCCGCGAAGTCCATCAGTTCCGGGTCGCCCGAACTGGTGAGCTGGCGCAGGGTCAGCGGCGCGCCCAGCAGCAGGGCGTCGTAGTCCTCGGTCCCGACGTAGTCCACGTCGCCCCGCCGGGCCATGTGCGCGGCCTGTGCTTCCCCCTCGGCGGGCGCCTCGATGACGGGCACGTCGAGCAACTCGAGCAGTTCCCGCGTCGTGGTGAGGATGGTGTCGGTGAGCCGCTGGGTCTGGGAGTCCAGGCGGGCGACGGCGAGGTCGTCGCCGCGCTCGCGGGCTTTTTCGAGTTGGGACTCGCGCTTTTCGCGCTCCTCGCGGCGGGACTCGACCTCGTCGTCTTTGAGGTCGACGACCGCGCCGTCGAAGACGAAGACGGGAGTCAGGTCGTGTTCGAAGAACTTCGGCAGGCCCTGGACGACGCCGACGAGGTTGGCGACTTCGTCGCCGTCGGTGGTGGTGTACTTGTGGTCGCTCGTCCACCGAACCGTCGTCGTGAGGTAGCGATACAGCCAGTTGTGCGCGTCGACCGCGACGACCGAACCCGAGAGGTCCGCGAACGCGACCGACTCGATGGCCGCCAGGTCACGGAGGTCTGCGTTTCCCATTACCCTCCGTTGGGCGATGGGGCGCTTGAATCCCCCGAAGGGCGCGACCGGACAGAGACATGAGCGATGACGCGAGCGCGCGCACGTCGTCAGGTTCAATTCGGCGGGGCGCCCACTCCCGGCCATGTCCGGTCTCGGCGGGCCGCTCTCGCGCCTGCGCCGCCCCGAGTACACCGGCGCGAACCGCTGCTGGCCCTGTACCGCGGCGAACCTCGCCGTCGCCGCCCTCGGGGCCGGAAGCGTCTACCTCTGGGGGACGGTGCTGGTCTCGTCGACGGTCGGCGCCGCAGTCGGGGGCGCGGTCGCAACGTGCTCGCTGGCGATGGTCTGGCTGCGCGGGTATCTCCTGCCGGGAACGCCGACGCTGAGCCGGTCGCTCCCGCCGGCCGTGCTCGGCGCGTTCGGCAAGGAGGCGACGCCGTCGGTCGCTCGCGGCGTCACGGGCCCGGCCGCCGAAACCGACCGCGAGCGCGACTGCGGGGACCCCGCCGCGGTCCTGCGCCGCGCGGGCGTCGTCGGCGAGGGCGGCGCGCTCTCCGGGGAGTTCCAGGCCGACTGGGACGCGCGGATCGGGATGACGGACCCGGCGGACGGCACGGCGCTTGCCGACCGGTTCGACCTCCCCGTGGGGACGGCCTTGGGCGAGGTCGGTCGCGGGGTCGTGGCCCGCGCCGACGGCGAGCGCGTCGGCGCGTGGCCCTCGGCGCTCGCCGCCCGTGCGGACCTGGCGAGTGCGACCCTGCTCGCCGACCGCGCTCCCGACTGGGACGCGCTCGCTCCCGCCGACCGCGGGCGAGTCTGTACCGAACTGCGGGCCGAGCGGGAGACCTGCCCCGACTGCGGCGGGGCGCTGTCGACCGGGTCGACGACGGTCCGCTCGTGCTGTGGGCACCGCGACGTGGTCGCGACCGACTGTGTCGACTGCGGCGTGCGACTGGTCGAACGTGATGCCGACTGAGCGATGGGTTGCCGCCCGAGAACGCCCGAACGCGCCTCCAGCGTCGCCGAGCGCACCTCCAGCGCCGCCGACCGCGACGTCGCGGTGGCGGCGACTCTCTCGGCATTCGATATAGCTTATCGTGGTTTATCGATGGATAACGGACGGATCGAGTCGACACGCGATATCGGGCCGAACGAAGCGTGACTCGGCCGTAGGCGACGACGAAGCGACTGCCGTGCCTTCGACGCGGTGGTGGGGCGAGCGGGCTGTTCCGAGCCGGTCGGCGGGGGAACTGGAGTCGAGCCAGTCGTCGGGCACACGACTCGCGAGCGCCGGAGGTGGCCCGCCGAGGCGGGCAGATGCCGGCCAGCGGGACGACACTGTGTGACGCCCGCGCGGACAGCCCCCGGATATCTCCAGCAGCGTGACGGTCCACGAGGCCACCCGAGCGAGGTGGCGTGGAGGCGGCGCGTCGGAGCGGCGAACGGCGGCGCTCCCTCGACCGATCCACGCAGACCCCGGAGATTGCCCACGCAGACTCCGGAGACCGCCCACGCGAGTCACGGAGACCGCCCACGTCCCGAAGACCGCCCGCGACCCGGACCGCCCGCGACCCGGACCGACCGGAGTCGTCCGAGCGCGCCGTCACAGTGACGATATCGGCTGCGGCCCTGCTCCGCGCCGTCCTCACGGCGGCCAGGGATCGAGCGCGCACGCGGTGCGACCCGACGAGCGAGGTTCCACGCGAAAGCGCCCCGGGACGGTGAGCGGCCGATACCGCCCTCGTTCCGGCCTGACGCGGCCGGATCGCGTGGAGCCGGGAGTCGACCCGTGCCGGCTCGGTAAACCCCATTGTGCGATATACAATCCTCGCGGTTGTGCGAACGCCGTCGCCGACGCTCTCTGGCGACCGGTGAGTGACAGCTACTGGTAGAACCAGCGGAGAAACTGAGACGTCAGCCGGGCGGCAGTCACTCGGCGTCGACGCCGAGGGCGGCGAAGGCCCGATCGGTGTCGCCGTCCATGCGCGCGAGCAGGTCTCGCACCCGCTCGCGAACGGGAGCGTCGACGCGGACGTGGACGATACCCTCGTCGGGCTGGCCGTAGAGAACGCTCGCGCCGTCGGGGACGGCGGCGATGGCCGGCAGCGCGGCCAGGTCCTCCTCGCCGTCGACGCGGACGAGCGTCGACTCGCCGTCGTCGAGCGCCGTTCGGAGGGTTTCGAGGAGGTCGGTGGTGAGCGTGGCGGGCGGGTTCTCGACGCTCAGTTCGCGGTCGAAGCGGGAGGCGTCGATGGCCTCGCGGACGTGGTCGTCGACGGCGGCGCGCTGGGTGCGCTCGTCGACCAGCGCGACGTCGGGCGTGGTGCCGGCGTCGAGAACGTGGAAGGTGACGATGTCGCCGACGGTCACGAGCGGGCGACCGGCGGCGCGGAGAACGGCCTCGGTGTCGGGTTCGACCGGGCCGAACGGGTCTTTGAGCTCCGAGCGGAGGTCGGCCCCGAGTTCCAGCACGACGGTCACGTTAGCGGACCTTCAGCGCGTACTTCCCGGGGTCCGTGACGCCCATCTCCTCGGCGATCTGGCTGCGCTCCGGGTGGGTGATGACGACGTAGCCCGCCCAGTCCTCGGTCAGCGAGGAGGAGCCACACGAGGTGCAGGTCTCGGCTTCCTCGGAGTCTTGCACCCGGTGACACTCCCGGCAGACGAGTCTGTCGGCCATTACTCGTCACCCGGCTCCGCCGTGGTCTCGCGTTTCTGACGCTCCTCCTCGAGCCAGCCGTGCTTGCCCAGGCCCACCTGCTTGGCGGTGAGACCGATCTTCGAGTCCCGGGGGTTGCGCTCGTCGATGGACTTGGTGACGATCCGGGCGCGCACGGCGTCGCCGACCCCCAGCGAACGGTTCGAGTCCCGCGAGGAGAGCATCTGTCCTTCCTCGTCGTAGGCGAGGTACTCGTCGGAGATCTGAGAGACGTGGAGCAGGCCGTCGACCGGCCCGATACCGACGAACGCGCCGAAGTTGACGACTTCGACGATCTCGCCGTCGACGACTTCCTGCATCTGCGGGTCGAAGGTCAGGGCGTCGAACTCCGCCGTGAAGTAGACGCCCTCCTGGCCGGGGACGACCGCGCCCTCCCCGATGTCGTGGACTTCG
>Ga0207755_100112_pt1 | contig 58027 bp, 58 predicted proteins | sample A23P2SouthBayCA_FD_187734 | JGI IMG/M metagenome (GOLD analysis project Ga0207755, IMG submission 187734) | Aerobic enrichment media microbial communities from Bioluminiscent Bay, La Parguera, Puerto Rico - A23 P2 (SPAdes) | ecosystem: Environmental > Aquatic > Marine > Unclassified ...
GCCGTCGATGTCGTACTCCTCCAGCGCGTCGTTCAGCGCCACCGTCTTCAACAGGTGATTCCCCACGTAGGTGTCCAGCAGGAAGGGGAAGGTGTCTTCCTCGTATTCGAGGATCTCTCGGACGTGGTGCTGATTGTGCTCGGAGAGGTCGCTGATGTCGATGTCGTCGCCGGGTTCGAGGTCGTTCGCGTCGACGTAGTCGCCGACGTCCTCGTTGCGCGCGTAGACGACGTCGAACTCCCACTCGTCGCCCCAGCGTTCGACGAAGTCGAGGAGGTCGTCGAAGTGCTGGTAGTGGTCGATGAAGACCGCGGGCGGCTTCTCGTAGCCGTACTCCTCCGCGACCTCCTTGACGAAGTAGAGGGTGAGGGTGGAGTCCTTCCCGCCGGTCCACATGACCGCGGGGTTCTCGTACGCTTCGAGGCCCTGTTTCGTCACTTCGATGGCCTTCTCTATCTTGTCCTCGAGGCTCGGATAGTCCGCCGGGGTCTCGCCCTCGCCCGCCGCGTAGTCCACGTCGAGGTACTCCGGGAAGTCCACTGACATCGGTATGTGCACCTCTTAGGCGGCGACGGATAAAGGGTTGCGTGTCCGGTCAGGGTTCACCGCGGCACCGCGAAAGCGGTTCTTTTTGTCGGGTATCGGTGACGGTCGAGCGAGAAACGTCACGGGAGGGAAAAGAACGAAGGTGGTGGAAAAACGACAGCGGTGTGATGACTGCCGGGACCGTGCTATACGTCGACGACGATCGCGATTTCGCCGATCTCGTCGAGATACGTCTCGCTCGGGACATCGACGGTGACGTCGAGGCCGTGACCACCCTGGAGGACGCGATGGCGCGTCTCGACGGCGGCGACGTCGACTGTCTCGTCCTCGACTACCGGCTCTCCGAGACGGACGGCGAGGAGTCGTACGCCGCGGTTCGCGAACACCACCCGGACGTGCCGATCGTCTTCTTCAGCGGCGTGAGCGACCGCGGAACGGTGGAGTCGCTGATCGACGCGGGCGCGCGGGCGTTCGTGACGAAGGGCGTCGACGGGTTCGACGACCTCGCCACCGCCGTGAAAGACGCGACGGCGTGATCAGACGGCGGGGAGGCGGACGCGCACGAGGTTGCCGCCGAGGTCGCTCTCGGCGAAGGAGAGGTCGCCGCCGAACGTCTCCGCCGCCCACGCGACGAGCCACAGGCCGAGGCCGCTCGCGTGCCGCGTGGGGGTGACGTCGGTCTCGCCGGCGACGACGGCGCGCTCGTCGGCGGGAATCGGCGGGCCGTCGTCGGCCACCTCGATCCGGGCCCAGTCCGTCGCGTCGGCCGGACGGGCGGACACGCGCACGCGGGGTTCGGCGGCGGGATTGTGCCGGATGGCGTTCTCGACGAGCGCGTCGAGCGCGGTTTCGAGGTGGGCGTTCCCCGCGACGACGAGCGAGTCGGGGAGGGCGGCCTCGATGACGGCGTCCGGTTCGCGGCGGTGGTGGTCGGCGACGACGCGTCGAGCGAGCGGAACGACGTCGACGGTGTCGCCGGCGTCCGACCCGTCGAGGAGGCGGCGAACGTCGCCGGCTTCCGCGGCGAGTCGTTCGAGGTCACGGGCGGCGCGTTCGACGGCGGCGGCGGCCGCGACGTGTTCGTCGGTGCGTTCGTCGACGGCGTCGAGGAGGGTCGTCGTGTGGCCGAGAACGACGGTCGCGCGGTTGCGGAGGTTGTGGCGGAGGACGCGATTGAGCACCCGCATCCGGCGGCGGTTCCGGGAGAGTTCGGTCAGGTCGGTGTAGAGGGCGAACCCACCGCGCGTGGTGCGTTCGGTCCGATAGGGGACGCTCCGATAGAGGAACTCGCGGAGGCCGTCGGCGGTGACGCGGGTGACGTGGCGGTGGTTGGCGGCGCCGGCCGCGGTCTGTTCGTCGAGGCGTTCGGCCTCGTCGCGTCGCCAGTCGGGGACGATCCAGTCGTTGAGCGACTCCCCGACGACGCCGGCGGCGGCGTAGCCGAAGACGTCGACGAACGCCTCGTTGACGGCCCGAACGATCGGATCGCCGTCCACGAACTCGAACTCGACGACGGCGTCCTGGATGTGTTCGACGACGTGCCGGTAGTCGGGCGCGCGCGCCGCATCGCGTCCGGAGAGGTGTTCGTCAGACACCGAGGTCACCCCTCGATTCGTGGACGTTCATTCTGTGTCGTGCTATTCTTTCTCGTGATATTAATCTACTCCGCGGTTATCGTTCGTGATCGTCCGGTGCAGTGCGTCGCGTAAATTAATCGAGCTTGATTCTATGAAAACCTAGTTGCAAACCTTTATTCTCGCCCCGGTACACGAGTGGTAGTACGGCCGGAGACCGCCGCACGAGGCGGTGACTCCGGCGCAGAGACATCCCCGTCCGGTCCGCCGAACGCCCGCGTAGTGGCGACGCTGGCCGGACACCCACGACCCATGAGTCAGACGACAGCACGACCACGAGACGCAGTGCGCGACGTCCTCGAACGCGCCCGCGACGGATACGAGGACGTCGTCACGGACGAAACGCTCGACGAACTCATCAATGAGGCCGACCACGCGCTCTACGACGGCGCCGACCGCGACGCCGTCTACGACGCCGCCATCGACGCCCTCACCGCGCGCGTCGAACGCGACCCCGCCTACAAGCGCGTCGCCGCCGACGCCTACCTCCAGCAGTACTTCCGCGGGGTCGCCGGCGAAGACCGCACCGGCTACGAGCGCGACCGGCGCTACCGCGAGGTGTTCCGGGAGAACGTCCGCGAACTCGTCGAGCGGGACGTCCTCGACGACCGGATGGTCGAACGGTTCGACCTCGAACGACTCGCCGACCACCTCGAACCCGAACGCGACGAGCGCTTCGAGTACATGGCGCTCGACACCCTCTATCAGCGCTACTTCCTGAAGACCGCGGACGGCGAGCGCATGGAGCTCCCGCAGGCGTTCTGGATGCGCGTCGCGATGGGACTCGCCTGTGAGGAGGACGAGCCGAACCGGCGCGCCGAGGAGTTCTACGACGTGCTCTCGAAACTCGAGTTCACCCCGTCCTCGCCGACGCTCTTCCACGCCGGCACCACCCACCCCCAGCTCTCATCCTGCTATCTCACCACCGTCCCCGACGACCTCGAAGGCATCTTCGACGCGTACAAGGAGCACGCGTTGCTCTCGAAGTGGTCGGGCGGCCTCGGGAACGACTGGACGCCCGTCCGGGCCGCCGGCGCGCGCATCGAATCCACCGGCGTCGAGTCCACCGGCACCGTCCCGTTCCTCCGCATCAGTAACGACGTCACCGGCGCCATCAATCGCTCCGGGAAGCGCCGGGGCGCCGCGGCCGCCTACCTCGCCGCGTGGCACCTCGACTACCCGGACTTCCTCGACCTGAAGCGGAACACGGGCGACGAACGCCGCCGCACCCCCGACATGAACACCGCCGCGTGGGTGCCCGACCTCTTCGTCGAACGCGTCCGCGAGGACGGCGAGTGGACGCTCTTCAGCCCCGACGAGGTCCCGGACCTCCACGAGACGTACGGGCGCGAGTTCCGCGAGCGCTACGAGGCCTACGAGGAGGCGGCCCGCGACGGCGACATCGACGAGTACGAGGTCGTGGACGCCGCGAGCCTCTGGCGCAAGACCCTCACGCGCCTCTTCGAGACCGGCCACCCGTGGATCACGTTCAAGGACCCGTGTAACGTCCGCTCGCCGCAGGACCACGCGGGCACGATCCGCTCCTCGAACCTCTGCACGGAGATAACGCTGAACACGAGCGCTGAGGAGACGGCGGTCTGCAACCTCGGGAGCGTCAACCTGGAGACGCACGTCGCCGACGGCGAACTCGACCGCGACCGCCTCGAAGGGACGGTGGAGACGGCGATGCGGATGCTCGACAACGTCGTCGACCTCTGCTTCTATCCCACCGAGAACGCCGAACGGTCGAACGTGCGCCATCGGCCGGTCGGCCTCGGGACGATGGGCTTTCACGCCGCGCTGATGGAGTGCGGGATTCCGATGGCGAGCGAGGAGGCGGTGGAGAAGGCGAACCGCTGGCAGGAGTTCGTCTCCTACCACGCCATCTTCGGGAGTTCGAAACTCGCCGAGGAGCGCGGCGCGTACGACTCCTACGAGGGGTCGAAGTGGGACCGCGGGATCCTCCCGCAGGACACCGTCGACCTGCTCGCCGAGGAGCGCGGACGCGAGATTCCGACCGACCGCGAGGAGACGATGGACTGGTTCGTCGTCCGCGAACACGTCGCCGAGCACGGGATGCGGAACTCGAACACGCAGGCCGTCGCGCCCACCGCGACGATATCCACCATCAACGGCACCACGCCCTCCATCGAACCCATCTACTCGAACCTCTACGTGAAGTCGAACATGAGCGGCGACTTCACCGTCGTCAACGACCGCCTCGTCGCGGACCTGAAGGCCGAGGGGCTCTGGGACGAGGAGCTACGGGATCGAATCAAGTACCACGACGGCTCCATCCAGCGGATCGACGCGATACCGGACGACCTCAAGTCGCTCTACCGGAGCGCGTTCGAGATCGACCCGCGCCACCAACTCGACCTCACCGCGCACCGCGGCACGTGGATCGACCAGTCGGTCTCGCACAACGTCTTCTTCCCGAGCACCGACGGCTCGCTCCTCGACGACATCTACCAGCACGCGTGGGAGATGGGCGTGAAGACGACCTACTACCTGCGGACGCTCGGCGCGAGCCAGATAGAGAAGTCCACGCTCGACATGGACGAGTACGGGAAGACACAGCACCGGACGGACGCGGGGGCCGCCGACGGCGGCCGTCCCGCCGACGACGAGACCGACCTCTGCACCGTCGAGGACCCGACCTGCGACGCCTGCCAGTAATGCCCGTTCTGAACCACGCCAGCGAGCACGACCCGAACAAGATACTGCCCATCGACTACGACTGGGCGCGAGAGTACTACGAGGCCGGCGTGAACAACAACTGGGTGCCGGAGGAGATTCCGATGCAGGACGACGTCGCCCAGTGGCAGGGCGACGCGCTCTCCGAGGCGGAACGCCAGTTGGTCGAGTGGAACCTCGGGTTCTTCTCGACGGCGGAGTCCCTCACCGCGAACAACGTCGTCCTCGCGCTCTACGACTATATCACCGCCCCGGAGTGTCGCCAGTACCTCCTGCGGCAGGCGTACGAGGAGGCCGTGCACACGGACACGTTCATCTACTGCTGCGACAGCCTCGGCTTCGACCCCGAGTACATGTACGGGATGTACGATCGCATCCCCGCCATCGAGGCGAAGGACGAGTTCGTCGTGGACCTCACGCGCGCCGTCGACGACCCCGAGTTCACGCTGGAGACGGGGGCCGACGTGCGCGAACTCCTCCGCGACATCGTCGGGTTCTACGTCGTGATGGAGGGCGTCTTCTTCTACGCGGGGTTCGCGATGATGCTCGGCCTGAAGCGGCAGAACAAGATGGTCGGCGTCGGCCAGCAGTTCGAGTACATCCTCCGCGACGAGTCCCTCCACGTCGGCTTCGGCGTCGACCTGATCGATCAGATCCGCACGGAGAACCCGGGCGTGTGGACGGACGCGTTCGGCGAGGAGGTCCGTGACCTCGTGACGGAGGCCGTCGAACTCGAACAGCGCTACGCCCGCGAGGCCTGCCCCGACGAGATATACGGGATGAGCCCGGAGCAGTTCGCCGCGTACGTCGAGTACGTCGCGGACCGCCGACTCGGCCAACTCGGCCTGGACGAGGCGTACGGCACGTCCAATCCGTTCCCGTGGATGAGCGAGCAGGTGGACCTGAACAAGGAGAAGAACTTCTTCGAGACGCAGGTGACGGAGTACCAGTCCGGCGGGAGCCTCGACTGGTAGCATCGGGGAGGCGGCCGTCGCGTCGGATTCGACGCGCGGAACGCCTCAGTCGTCCGCCTCTACCGATTCGGGTTCGGGTATCGTGACGTCGGGGAGGTTCGCCTCTATCTCGTCGCGTCGCGCCTCGAACTTCCCGGGGAGGACGAGGCGGCCGCCGAGTTCGTCGAGCGGTTCGTCGTCGGTGTAGCCGGGGTCGCTCGTCGCGAGTTCGAAGAGGACGCCGTCGAACTCGCGGAAGTAGACCGAGCGGAACCAGTGTCGGTCGATCTGTTGGGTGGGCCGGAGACCCATCGAGCGGACGGCCTTCCGCATCGCCTCCTGGTCGTCGTCGGTGGGGGTCTGGAAGGCGACGTGGTGGACGGTGCCGTGGCCCTGCCGACTCGCCTCGACGGTCGGGAGGACGTCGACGTACTGGCCGACCGGTCCCGCGGCCGCGAAGCGCGTGCGCGTGTCGCCGGGCGTGTCGCCCGCCGACTGCTCGCTCCCGGCTTCCTCCAGGCCCATCGTGCGCAGGAGGCGCTTCGTCGGGTCGGGGTCGGTGAGCCAGAGCGTCACGGAGTGGAAGCCCCGAATCGCGTACCGCTCGGGGACGAACTCGGTCCACGGGACGGTGGGGTCGTCGTCGGGAATCTCGACTTCGACGAGTTCGACGGGGAGGCCGTCCGGGTCGCGGAACGGGAGGACCGTCTCGCCGAAGCGAGTGACGCGCGCGTCGTACTCGACGTCGTACTCGTCGAAGCGCTCCTCCCAGTAGTCGAGGCTCCCCTCGGGGACGCGGAAGGCGGTGCGGGCGACCTGTCCGGAACCGACCTTCCCGGGGCGCATGTCGTCCCACGGGAAGAACGTCATGCTCGTCCCCGGGGTGCCCTCCGCGTCCGCGAAGAAGAAGTGGTAGGTGCCGGGGTCGTCCTGGTTGATGGAGCGCTTCACGAGTCGGAGTCCGAGCGTCTCCACCCAGAAGTCGAGGTTGCGCTGGGGGTCCCCGGCGATGCAGGTGACGTGGTGGATGCCGGGCGTCGGGTTCGGATCGGCCATACCCCACGTAGGGCGCGGACGCACTTCAGTCCGCGCTGACGTGGATGTTACCGGCCGAATCAGGCGGGCGTGACGGCGCCGAACTCGCGGCGGGTCTGGAGGACGGCGGCGTAGTCGGCGGTGGTGACGACGCCGACGCGCTCCCCGTCCGCTTCGACGAACGCGGCGCCGACGTTCCGCTCGTTCAGGATGGCGAGCGCCTCGAACGCGTCCGCGTCGCGTTCGACGCTGGGGAGGTCGGTTCGCATCACCTCCTCGACGCGGTAGGCGTCGCGTTCGACGGCGCGGACCTGTCGGAGGGCGTCGAGGGTGGCGAGGCCGACGACGGCGCCGTCGCGCACGACGGCGTACTCGGTGCGTCGCTCGGAGAGGACGCGGTCGGCGAACGCCTGGACGCTCTCCTCGGCGTCGATGGTGGGGGCGTCCCCGGCGATGTCGCCGACGGTGAGTCCGTCCAGTAAGTCGTCGACGAGGACGGTGCGGGACTCGCCGGTGGCGGCGCTGTAGACGAACCACGCGAGCAGGAGGAAGAGCGGGCTGAACGCGAGGATACCGAAGACGGCGAAGAGGACGGCGAAGCCGACGCCGACGCGCGCCGCGGTGCGGGTGGCGACGCCGTACGGCCGGGAACGCGCGAGGTACGCGCGGAGGACGCGCCCGCCGTCCATCGGGAACGCGGGCAGGAGGTTGAACCCGGCGAGGAGGGCGTTCGAGACGGCGAGCCATCCGACGACGAAGCCGAGGGTGGGGAGGGAGACGGGGACGGCGAACAGGAGGAGGTAGCAGACGGCGGCGACGAGGACGCTCGTCAGGGGGCCGGCGAGCGCGATGGTGAACTCCTTCTCGGGTTCGCGCGGGATGTTCTGGAGGGTGGCGAGGCCGCCGAGCAACCAGAGCGTGATGGCTTCGGTCTTGACGTCGTAGCGCATCCCGGCGTAGGCGTGGCCGAGTTCGTGGACGGCGACGCTCGCGAAGAGGCCGACGGCGGCGGAGACGCCGATGAGCCACGGGTTCGCGCCGGTCTTGAGCGCCGCGGCGTCGACGGCGTGCGGGGAGACGGCGCTGACGATGCCGGCGTACGCGTCGATCTGTGCGCCGCTCCCGAGTAGCCACGCGAGTATCGGGAGGAAGATGACGAGCGAGAGGTCGAGTCTGATCGGGATTCCCCAGACGCTCCCGAGCGTGAACTTCCGCATAGTGTCGTCTGCGGGACGCGAGCTATTAGGAATAGGGGTCAGGGAGTCGGGCGGTCGCGGTCGGCGACGACGGCGAGCGCCGCCCAGACGACGACGGCGCTGCTGACGATGGCGGCCCAGAGGAGGAGGTGGATGAGCGCGGCGGAGGCGGTGGGGCCGGTGAGGCGGACGGGCGCGCCGAGCGCGAAGGACGCGGCCTGCGCGACGAGGGCGAGGGAGACGAGCGCGGTGACGGCGAGGGCGACCCGCCACGGGCCGGGGTCGCGGCCGATGACGGCGCGCGCGGCGAAGGACACGGCGAATCCGACGGCGGCGAGGGAGACTATCGCGGCGGCGCCGTAGAGCGGCCAGTCGCCGAAGAGGTCGGGGACGAGCGCCGCGACGAGGAAGTAGGCGGCGAAGACGCCGAGCACGAGGGCGGCGAGGGCGACGGGGGCGCGCCGCCGGGACGGATCGAATTCCATGGCGTCGGTTCGTGCGGGCGGGGTGTAAAGGGAGCGCTCGGGCGTCAGGCGGCCTGCGCGTCGAGCAGTTCCTTGTAGCGCGAGCGGATGGTGACGCGCGCGACGTTCGCGACGTCGCTGACGTCCGCCTGCGTCACCTCGCGGTTGGTGAGGCGGGCGGCGGCGTAGACGGCGGCGCCGGCCATCGTGGTGGGGCTCTTGCCGCTGTGGACGTTCGCGTCGATGGCGTCGTCGAGCAGGTCGCGGGCGAGACGCGCCGTCTCGTTCGGGAGGTCGAGGTCGCTGGCGTAGCGCTCGACGTACTCGCGGGGGTCGGTCGGCGGGACTTCGAGGCCGAGTTCGCGGCTGACCTGCCGGTAGGCGCGCTGGACGCGCAGTCGTTCGACGCGCGAGACGTTCGCGACTTCGTCGAGGCTTCGGGGGACGCCGGCCTGTCGGGCGGCGGCGTAGACGGCGGCGGTGGCGACGCCTTCGATGGAGCGCCCGCGGAGGAGGTCGGCGTCGAGGGCGCGACGGTAGACGACGCCCGCCGTCTCGCCGACGGTGTCCGGGAGGCCGAGCGCGCTCGTCATGCGTTCGACTTCGCCGAGCGCCTGCTTGAGGTTGCGCTCCTGGTCGTCGCGCGCGCGGAAGCGCTCGTCCCACTTTCGCAGGCGCGCCATCTGCCGGCGCTTGCGGCCGGAGAGGCTGTTGCCGTACGCGTCGGTGTCCTGCCAGCCGATGACGGAACTGAGCCCCTTGTCGTGCATCAGGTTCGTCGTGGGCGCGCCGACGCGCGAGCGGTTGTCGTCGCCGCCGTCCTCGAAGGACCGCCACTCGGGGCCGCGGTCCACGACGTCCTCGTCGACGACGAGGCCGCATTCGCGACAGGAGACCTCGCCGTGCGCGGCGTCGCGTTCGAGGTCGGCGCCGCACTCCGGACAGCAGTCTTCGCGAGCGCTGGTCGTCTCGTCCGGTTCGCGTTCGCCGACGGCGGTGGTGGTTGCCTGCATGGTGGTGCGGTACGTACGTGGGCGAATGCGGCCACGACTCATAGTAACACGACCCAGTTCCCAATCGATGAGAACCGGCAGACAGCGGCGACGTTCGGGGGTGTGAGTCACCACAACGCAACGGCTATGTGTGTCTCCTGAGAACAACCGATCGGGATGCCCACCTGTGACCGATGCGGCGGCGAGTCACGACAGGTCTGGAAACACACGGCCCCGGGGTTCGATGGATACGTCTGCGGCGACTGTCACCCCGCCGTCGACGACGGACTCCGATTCGTCTCCTGAGTCGGCGCGCATCTCCCGTATTCTCACCCGCCGAGCGAGAGTATCGGTCGGTCACGCGAGCGAGTCGAGCGCGCACCCTCCCCGGACGTCATACGGGCGTCTGACGGCCGCTGCGTCCGTCTGAGGCGAAGATACAAGTAGGGTATTTCGCATAGTAGCGGGTATGGTGACGGGTCGAACGAGTCGAACCGTACTCGCAGTCGAGGACGACCCGGGACTTCGCGACCTATACGTGCGCTGCCTCGAAGACCGCTATCGCGTCCGCACGGCCGCGGCGGTCCCGGAGGCGCTCGACGAGTGCGGGCCGAACGTCGACGTCGTGGTGCTCGACCGGCGACTGCCGAGCGGCGACGGACTCGACGCGCTCGACGACATCGACGCCCGGACGGACGGCGCGTTCGTCGTCTGCGTCACGGGCGTCGATCCCGGACTCGACGTCGTGGACGTGGGCGTGGACGACTACCTCGTGAAGCCGCTCTCGCCGAGTCAGCTCGTCGAGGCGGTGGACGCGCTCGTCGAACGCCAACGCTACGAGCGCGACGTCGCGCGCTACTTCGCGCTCGCGTCCCGCCGCGCCGCCGTGGAGGCCGCGCACGGCGTCGAGAGCCTTCGCGGGGACGAGCGATACGAGGCGCTCGTGGAGCGTATCGAGACCCTCCGCGCGTCGGTGACGCCGGACGTCGCCGTCCTGGAGAAGCCCGGGCGGACGCGCGCGCTCTACCGCGACCTCGGGCCGGACACCGCCGAGTGAGAACAGCGGACACGCCGGTGTGTGGCCGGACACGCCCCACTTAACACGCCCCGCGGTGTAGGCGGCGGCATGCCCGAGACCGTCCCGCTCTCCGAGTCGTTCACCGAGCGGACCGAAGTGCTCATGCCGAACGACACCAACCACCTCGGCCGGGCGTTCGGCGGCCGCATCCTCGAGTGGATGGACGTCGTCGCGTCGGTCGCCTGCCGTCGCTTCGGCGGGCGCGAAGTCGTCACCGCGAGCATCGACCACGTCGACTTCCACGCGCCCATCGACGTCGGCGACGTCGTCACCGTCGAAGCGTACGTCTTCGCCACCGGCACGTCGAGCGTGCACGTCCGCACGACCGTGCGCGCCGAGAACCCCGAGGACGACGAGGACTGGGACGTCACCTCCGCGTTCTTCACGTTCGTCGCCGTGGACGACGACGAGACGCCCGTCCCCGTCCCCGACCTCGACTGCACGACCGAGGACGAGGAAGCGCTCCGCGAACGCGCCCTCGAAGAGCGCCGCGAGCACCGCGAAGCGCTCGTCGAACGCATCGACGCAGGGACGTGAGCGCGCACGTCGCCCGCGTCCGCGTCCACCCCGTCAAGTCGCTCGACGCCGAGGAGCGCGCGACGGCGACCGTTCGCCCGGACGGCGGCCTCGCCGACGACCGCGCGTACGCCGTCGTGGACGACGAGGGACGCTACGTCAACGGAAAGCGCGAACCCGCCGTCCACGCCATCGACACGGCCTTCGCGCGCGACGGCGACACCCTCGTCCTCCGCGACCGGGCCGAAGAACGACCCGCGGGCGCGTTCTCCCTCGCGGACCCCGCCGGGCGCGACGCCGCCGCGGACTGGCTCTCCGACCACTACGGCTACCCCGTCTCGTTCGAGCACGCCGAGCGCGGCGGCTACCCCGACGACCGGACGGCGTCCGGCCCCACCGTCGTCTCCACCGCCACCCTCGCCGCCGTCGGCGACTGGTTCGGCCTCCCCGTCGGGGAGGTGCGGCGGCGCTTCCGCGCGAACGTCGAAGTCGGGGGCGTCCCCGCGTTCTGGGAGGACCGCCTCTACGCCGACCGGGAGCGGGTCGTCCGATTCCGCGTCGGCGACGCCGTCTTCGAGGGGACGAACCCGTGCTCGCGCTGCGTCGTCCCGACCCGCGACTCGCGCACCGGCGAGGAGACGCCGGGCTTCCGCGAGACGTTCGTCGAGCGACGCGAAGCCACGCTCCCCGAGTGGGCCGCCCGCGACTGGTACGACCGCGGCTACTATCAGCTGATGGTGAACACCGCGACGCCCGAGGAGAGCGTCGGGGAGCCGATTCGGGTCGGCGACACCGTCGAGGTGCTCGGCGTCGCCGGCGGGAACCCGCAGGGCTAGCTCGCGCGCGTCCGGAAGACGAAGACGGCGACGGCCGCGAGGAAGAACGCGACGGCCGTGCCGACGATGGCGTCCGCGTACGTGCCGGCGGAGACGGCGACGCCGAGGACGACGGGCGCGAGCGCACCCCCGATGGGGAGGCCGGTGTAGACGAGGCCGAAGCTCTTCCCGGTGTCCTCCTCCCCGGAGAGCGCGTTCGTGATGCGGTCGCGCGCCGGGAGCGTCACCCCGAACCCGGCGCCCGCGAGCGCCCACGCGACCACGAGCGGCCCCTCGGAGACGCCGAGGAGGAGGCCGCCGGCGACGGCGACCGCCGCCCAGACGAGGCCGCCGATCACGATGGCGAAGACGTTCCCGCGGTCCGCCAACCACCCGCCGACCAGCACCGCGCCGGACGCCACCGCGAAGAACGCCGTCAGCGCCGTGTTCCCGACGGCGGTGGAGAGGTCGAGGTGGTTCACGGCGAACGACGTCGTGTACGTCTGCACGCCCGTGTCCGCGAGCGTCGCGAGCAGGAAGAACGCGAACATCCCCGCGACGAGCGGTCGCCGGAGCAACCGGAGGGAGGCGAGCGGCCGCCACCCCTCGTCGTCCCCGTCGCCGGTGTCCGCGCCGGCGTTCCGTGCGATCACGCCGCGGTGGACGGGCGCGAGCGCCAGCGCCAGCGCGAGCGAGAAGACGAGGCCGGCGGCGCCGACGACCCAGAACGCCATCCGCCAGTCCGCGTACGCGGCGATGCCGGTCACGAGGAGCGGCGCGGCGGCGAACCCGAGGAAGCCGCCGAAGGAGTGGACGCTGAACTGCTTGCCCTCCCCGGAGACGTCGCCCGCGGCGTCGAGGAGCGCGTAGTTCGCCGGATGGAACGCCGACTGGCCGACGCCGGAGACGAACGCGAACGCGAGCACGAGGAGGTAGCTGTCCGCGAACCCGGCCGCCGCGACGCTCGCGCTCACGAGCGCGAGGCCGCCGACGGCGACGCGCTTCCCGCCGACGCGGTCCACGAGTTCGCCCGCGGGGACCTGACAGACGAGCTGTGCGAGGTAGATGAGCGTGACGCTCACCGCGAGTCGCGTCTCCGGGACGTCGAACGTCCCGGCGATGAGCGGGAAGAGCGGGGGGAAGGAGAGGAGGAAGACGTGCGAGAGGAAGTGGTCGACGCTCACGAGCGCCGTCACGCCCAGCGGGCCGGACGCGCGCCGCGTCACCACAACTCACCCGACCGTCGTCTGCGGATCATGGCGAGCGCTACCGTAGCCCTCTATCTAAACCTTCGCGTATCGGAACGTCCGCGGGACTAGCGTCCCGCTGGGCACGACCCCTCCTCACAGCACCCGATACTCCTCGTCCGGGTCGTACCGCCGGAAGAGGAGGCTGTTCGAGAGCACGCTGACGCTGGAGAACGCCATCGCGGCGGCGGCGAGCGCCGGCTGCATCAGGCCGAGGCTGGCGAGCGGGATGAGGACGGTGTTGTAGCCGAGCGCCCAGAAGAGGTTCTGCTTTATCTTCGCGAGCGTCGCCTCGGAGACGTTCAGCGCCTTCAGGACGTCCAGCGGGTCGTCGCGCATCAGCGTGACGTCCGCGGCTTCGATGGCGACGTCGGTGCCGGAGCCGATGGCGGCGCCGACGTACGCGGCGGCGAGCGCGGGCGCGTCGTTCACGCCGTCCCCCACCATCATCGCGCGCGTCCCGTCCGCCTGGATGGCCTCGACGGCGTCCGCCTTCTCGTCCGGGAGGACGCCCGCGCTGACGTTCGCCGCGGGGATTCCGAGTTCGTCGGCGACGGCCTCCGCGGTCCGCTCGTTGTCCCCGGTGAGGAGGTGGACGGTGCGGCCGCGCTCGCGGAGGCGGGCGACCGCCTGCTTCGCGGACGGCTTCACGGTGTCCGCGTTCGCGAGCACGCCCGCGAGTCGGCCGTCCACGGCGACGAGCATCGCCGTCTTCCCCTCGGATTCGAGGCGCTCGCGGACGTCCGCGGCGGCCGCGACGGCGACGTCGTGCGATTCGAGGAGGGCGGGGTTCCCCACCAATATTTCGCGGCCGTCCACCGTCGCGCGCACGCCCTTCCCCGGGACGTTCTCGAAGTCGTCGGGCGTCGCGACGTCGATACCGCGCGCTTCCGCGCCCGCGACGACGGCTTCCGCGAGCGGGTGCTCGCTCCCGGCTTCGGCGCTCGCGGCGACGCGCAGGAGGTCGGTCTCGGGGTCGGAGAGGGCGTCCGCGTCGGCGACGACGGCGCCGGCCCCGTCGGTGCGAGCGCCGCCGTCCGCGGCGGTTCGGTCGAGCGCGACGACGTCCGTGAGCGTCATCTCGCCCTCGGTGAGCGTCCCGGTCTTGTCGAAGACGACGGTGTCGACGTCGCGGACGCGTTCGAGGACGTCGCCGCCCTTGAACAGGACGCCGTTGGTCGCGCCGATGGAGGTGCCGACCATCGTCGCCGCGGGCGTCGCGAGGCCGAGCGCGCAGGGACAGGCGACGAGCACGGCGGAGGCGAAGACGACGACGGCGAACTCGAAGACGCTCACGCCGCCCACGGGGCCGCCGCCGACCAGCCCCCAGAGCGGGAGCCAGTCGACGAAGCCCGCGAGGGTCGCGGGGAAGACGTACCAGAGGACGCCCCAGAGGAGGGCGTTCGCGATGACCGCGGGGACGAAGTACGCGCTGATGCGGTCCGCGAGGTTCTGTACGTCCGGCTGACGGGACTGGGCTTCCCGAACCGTCGCGACGATCTGTTGGAGCGCCGTCTCGTCGCCGACCTTCGTCGCTTCGACGACGAGGCGGCCGTTCTCGTTGACGGTGCCGCCGACGACGTCGTCGCCCTCGGTCTTCTCGACGGGGACGGACTCGCCGGTGACCATCGACTCGTCCACGGCGGACGCGCCCTCGACGACGACGCCGTCCGTCGGCACCTTCTCGCCGGGCTTGACGACGAGGCGGTCACCGACGCCGACTTCGCTCAGTTCGACCGTGCGCTCCTCGCCGTCCACGAGGAGGCGGGCGGTGTCGGCTTCGAGTTCGAGGAGGGAGCGGATGGCCTCGCCGGCCTGGCTCTTCGAGCGGGCTTCGAGGTAGTTCCCGAGGGTGATGAACGTGAGGATGAGGACGGCGCTGTCGAAGTAGCTGCCGCCCGCGACGACGCCGACGAGCGTCGCGACGCTGTAGACGTACGCGGTGGTGGAGCCGAGGGCGATGAGGACGTCCATGTTCGCGCGGCCGTTCCGGACGAGCGCGCGATAGGAGTTCACGTAGAACTCCTTCCCGAGGACGTACTGGACGGGCGTCGCGAGGGCGAACCCGACGACTTCGAGGGGGAGGCCGGTGCCGGGAATCACCTCGGGGAGGACGCCGGGCGCGAGGAGGCCTTCGAGCATGAGCGCGAGGAGCGGGACGGCGAACGCGGCGCCGAAGAGCGTGAGGTTCCGTTGTTTGCGGCGTTCGGCGTCGCGGGCGACGTCGGCGGCGGACGCGTCGTCGTCCTCGGCCTCGTCGTCCTCGCGGACGGGCGTGTAGCCCGCGCGCTCGATGGCGTCGCAGAGGGCATCACGGGAGACGCTCGCGGGATTGTAGCGCACGCGCGCTTCGTCGACGGCGAAGTTCACGTCCGCCTCGATCACGCCGGGGGTGTCGAGGAGGGCGTCGTGGACGGTCTGCGAGCAGTTCGCGCAGGACATGTCCGTGATGGTGATGGTGACCGTCGCGTCCACGGGGTCGTAGCCGGCCGACTCCACGGCGGCGTAGACGTCGGCGAGCGTGGTCGCGTCCGGGTCGTACTCGACGCTGGCCTCGTCGGTGGCGAAGTTCGCGTTCGCCTCGACGACGCCGTCGAGGCCCACGAGGGCGTCCTCGATGGTCGCCGAGCAGTTCGCGCAGGACATCCCGCGCACGTCCAGTCGCTCGGTCCGGGTCATGGTCGTACTACGGCCTCCTCGTTCAACCGCCTTCGGGTTGGCGTGCGAAAGCGCGCGGGGCGCGCGACGACGGAATCGAAAGTTCGGGCGTCCGGCCGGCGGAACGTGGCAGGAAGTGAATACGTACCCGGGAAGAGTCTCTTGCGCTCGAACGCGGCTTAGGCGAGCCTAAATGATTTTGGCCCGCCTAAACTATCAAAGGAATGGTATATATTCGTCGGGCTCCTATCACCGCGTATGCTCCAAGAGTACGCCGTCGTCTTCGTCGCCGGGTTCATCACCGCACTCGGCACGGGCGTCGGCACCATCCCCCTGTTCTGGATGCGCGAGGTGTCCGACCGCCTCGACGTCCTCCTCTGGGGGCTCGCCGGCGGCCTCATGGTCTCCGCGTCCATCTTCGGCCTCCTCTTCGAGGCCTACCAGCGCCACAGCCCCCTCCCGCTCGTTCTCGGCGGCCTCCTCGTCGGCGTCCTCCTCGTCGTCGCCGCCCACCGCGTCGTCGACCGCATCGACTACAAGCCCCGGGACATCGCCGACGCTGACGTCGACGTCGTCGTCAGCGTCTTCCTCGTCCTCTTCGTCCACTCCTTCCCCGAAGGCATCGCCATCGGCGTCTCCTTCGTCGGCCTGGACCTCGTCGGCGGCGTCGGCATCGACCTCTTCGGCCTCCACCTCCCCCTGCTCGCCGTCGTCATGACCATCGCCATCGCCATCCACAACGTCCCCGAGGGCGTCGCCATCGGCGTCCCCCTCCGCCGCCAGGAGGGCCTCTCCAACTGGCGGATGTTCTGGGCCGCCGTCGCCACCAGCCTCCCCCAACCCGTCGGCGCCGTCATCGCCTACTACTTCGTCGTGCTCGCCACCCAGTTCCTCGGCTTCGGCTACGGCCTCGCCGCCGGCGCGATGCTCTACCTCGTCGCCGAGGACATCATCCCCGAGGGCCTCGAAGCCGGCACCGACCTCGCGAACGCCCGCGCGTGGCTCACCGGCGGCGCCGTCGTCGGGTTCGCCGCGATGATGCCGCTCATCCTCTTCCTCTGAGGACGCCCGAACACGTTCGGGCGAACCCACGTCAGCGCGCGGCCCGTTCGGTCTCTCGATGTCTACGACATCCACTATCTACGCCGACATCGGCGGCCGCGACGCCGTCGAATCGGTCGTCTCGGACTTCTACGACCGCGTCCTCGACGACGCGCTCCTCGAACCGTACTTCGAGGACACCGACATGTCCGAACTCTTCGCTCACCAGGTCCAGTTCGTCAGCGCCGTCGCCGGCGGCCCCGTCGACTACGACGGCGCCGACATGCGCACCGCTCACGAGGGGATGGGGATCACCGCGGAGGCGTTCGCGCGCGTCGCCGAGCACCTCGCCGCCGCCCTCCGCGAGAACGACGTCCCCGAGGCGTACGTCGACGCGATCATCGACGACGTCGCCGCCCTCGAAGACGACGTCGTCGACGTGTAGCGCGACTCGCGACGGCCGTCGGGCCATCCGCGTCTAGTGTTCGGTCGCGCGCACGACCAGCACCGGAACGCCCGCGTGACGCAGGACGCGCTCCGTCGTGCTCCCGAGGATGGCGCGCTCGGCGCCCGAGCGGCCGTGCGTCCCCATCACGACGAGGTCCACGTCGTGGTCGAGCGCGTAGTCGAGAATCTCCGTCGCCGGATCGCCGTCCCTGATCTCCGTCTCCGCGTCGAGGCCGGCGCGGTGGGCGGCGCCCGCGATGGACGCCACCGCGTTCTCGCCCTCCACGCGCAGTTCGTCCCCCGGCCACGCCGCGTTCGCGACCCGCCGACGCACGCTGTCGTCGACGACGTAGAGCGCGTGCACGGTCGCGCCCGCTCGCTCCGCCAGGTCGACGGCGTGCGTCACCGACTCCTGCACGCCGCCGCTCCCGTCCGTCGGCACGAGGACGTTCTCGTACGTCACCACCACTCACCGCCGCTGATTCGTCGCACGAGACGGCCTTCGTCGGCGCGCGGCAAGTAGGTTGGCCCGCCGGCACCGCGCGCCGCACCACGCCGCCTCGCCGAGCGAAGTCGAGAGGCGAAATAGCCTTGGATTCGAAAGCACGAGTCGGCGTATGGCAGACCTCGACGAGACCGACATGGAGATCCTGCGACTGCTGCTCGCGGACGCGCGCCGCCCGTACAGCGAGATCGGCGACGCCGTCGACCTCTCCGGGCCCGCCGTCTCCGACCGGGTGACGCGCCTCGAAGACGCCGGCGTCATCACCGGCTTCACCATCGACGTCGACCGCACCACCATCGACGAACACGTCCCGCTCCTCCTCGACGTGACCGTCGCGCCCGGCCACGCGAGCGACGTCTACGACGCCCTCCGCGAGGCCGACGGCGTCCAGCACGTCTACCGGAGCGCGGACGCGCACGTCGTCGCGCACGCCGCCCGCCCCGACCCCGACGTCGAGGACTGGCTGGCGGAGACCGTCGGCCTCGACGCCGTCACCGACTACGCCGTCCGACTGCTCGCCGCGAACGACCGCACGAGCGCCGTCGGCGACGCCGACTTCGCGCTCGCCTGCGCGGAGTGCGGGAACACCGTCACGGACGAGGGGACGGTCGCGCGCATCGACGGCGAGCGCTATCGGTTCTGCTGTCCGACCTGCGAGGAGGCGTTCCGCGAGCGCTACGAGCGCCTCGCCGACGGCGCCTAGGCGCCGTGACCGGCGTGCCCGTCGTCGCCCCCGCCGTGGTCGTGGTCGCCGTGACCGGCGTGCCCGTCGTCGCCCCCGCCGTGGTCGTGGTCGCCGTGGCCGCCGTGCCCGCCGTCGTCACCGTCGGCGTCGCTCGCGTGGAGCCAGTAGAGCGCGACGAACGCGACGACGGCGAGCGCGTTCAGCACGGCCTTGTAGTTGAGTTCGATCGCGATCTCGGATACCGTCACCGTCGAGGGATCGGGGACGAAGACGACGCCGGTGAGCGCGTGCAGGGCGACGAAGACGGCGTGGATCAGCACGCCCGTCACTACCGACGAGATGAAGATGACGACGCCGAGCACCGCGGCGAACCGGCCGCCGTAGTACTCGCGGTAGGCCTCCATGATCGGCGGAATCACGAGGTCCGCGTAGATGTAGGAGAGCACGCCGCCGAAGGGCAGGCCCTTCGAGTAGAGGAGCGCGCCGAACGGGACGTTCCCGACCGAGCAGACGAACGTGAGGACGCCGACGACGGCGCCCGCGAACGCCATCGCGACGACGTAGATCGGCGCGACGCCGAACAGGGACGCGTCGAAGACCGCGGTCCAGACGGACTGCGGGACGAAGCCGGCGAGGACGCCGGCGAAGACGAACCCGATCGCGATCTCGTCGTAGAGCATCGCCCACTCCTTCCACTGCTTGTCGGCGAGGTCGCGCCATCCCGCGAGCGATGTCGCGCGCTCCGCGATGGTCGTGTTCGCCGTCTCGGGATCCCAGCCGTCCAGACAGGACTGCGAGCAGAAGTAGTAGGTGGTGCCGTCCACCTCGCGAGTGTACTCCGTCTGCTCGGGGTCGACGTCCATGCCGCAGTTCGGACACTGGACGGTGTCGTCGCCCGCGCTCGCGTGCTCGCGCGCGGACTCTACGAGGTCGTCCGGGACGACGTAGCGGAACGCGGCGGCGAGCAGGACGATGAGGACGAGGCCGCCGAGGAAGTCCGCGAGCACGAACTGCCAGCCGAGCAGCAGCCAGATGACGAACCCGATCTCGATGACGAGGTTCGTCGACGCGAACATGAACGCGCCGAGGGACGCGGACGCGCTCGCGCCCTTCTTGAAGAGGTTCTTCGCGGTCGCGATGGCGGAGTAGCTACACGACGAGGAGACGAACCCGAAGAACGCGCCGAACCCGAGCGCGCGCGCGTCGGTGCCGGAGAGGTAGTCCGCGATGTCGTCGCTGTCCACCCACGCCTCCACGCCGCCCGCGATGGCGAACCCGAGCACGAGCGCCCACCACGTGATCCACACCATCGCCGCCGTCGTCTGCACCGCCTCGACGAGCCCCCCGTAGAGGAACGCGCCGAGCGGTTCCGTCGTGGCCATCGAACCGCCGACGACGACGAGGACGGCGAGCGCGGCCAGTATCAGGTAGTCGCGCGTGTCCATGCGGGAACGATACGGACGCCCGCTTGAGGTGCGTTACGGCTGTCCGTCCCGGACTCGCCGCCCGGCCGGACTTCGGAATCCGAAGCCACCGAGCGGGGACGGACGGCGAGCAACCGCGCGTATCGAGACTCGATACGCGTACGGGAGAGTACGTTTCTCGGAACGCGGATTCTGTTTTCGAGTGAGGCGGTTTCAGTGGCAGACAGCAAAATTTACTTGCCCGAACGCGGAGTGTATCGCGTACATGACTATCGTCGTGCCGTTCGACGGCTCGAAACTCGCCGAAGCAGCGCTCGCGCGCGCCGGCACGATCCGGGACAGCCTCGGCGAGGACGTCGTCGCGGTCACGATCATCCCCCGCGGGAACACCGAGTACGCCCGCGAGAACGGATGGCTCGACGACGGCGAGGCGTTCGACGTCGACACCGTCGTCGAACACTTGCGCGAGCGCATCGAACGGATCTGTCCCGGTGCGACGCTAGAGCACGCGTTCGTCGAACGGTACGCGTCCGCGGGCGTCGTCGCCAGTCGCGCGCGCCGCCTCGCGCGCGACGCGGAAGCGACGATGGTCGTCATCGGGAGCCGAGAGGCCGGACACGCGATCGTCTCCTCGTCGAGCGTCGGTGGAAAGATCGCGCTCGACGGCGCGTACGACGTTCTCATCGTCCGGGACCGCGCGCCGCTCGAACGGGTCACGGAGGGGAGTGACGGGGACGCGGCGCGGGCGAACGACTAGCGTCGGCACGTCGCGCGCGCCCGACCTGTCATCGGGAGAAACCGAAAAAGTATTGTTGTTTAATTGGATTATCGTGGCCATGACGCTCGTCGTCCCCTTCGACGGCTCCGACCTCGCGACGGGGGCGCTTGCGCACGCCGGCAACGCCCGAATCGGGCTCGGCGAAGACGTTCTCGCCGTGACCGTGATCCCGCGCGGCAACGCCACCTACGCCGTCGAACGAGGGTGGATCGACGACCCGCGGGAGTTCGACGTCGACGCAATCGTCGACGCACTCCGCGCGCAAGTTCAAGCGGTCTGTCCCGGCGCGGACTTCGAGTACGTCCTCGTCGACCGGTTCGCGCCCTCCGGAACCATCGCCGGCCGCATCAGGCGTCTCGCGTGCGCCGTCGACGCGTCCATCGTCTTCATCGGGAGCGAGCGCGCGGGCTACGCGTCCGCGTCCGCGACGACGGTCGGCGGAAAAGTCGCGCTCGAAGACGACTACGACGTCGTCATCGTCCGCGGCGACGACCACTTCCCGGCGCGACGCGGCTGCGAGAACGCGGAGGACGCCGACGAAGCCGTCGAGGAGTGAGTTACGCGCCGGTCGCGTCCGCGGCCGCGGCGATAGTGCCCGTCCAATCGCCGGTCGGGAGCGACGCGAGCGTCGCGTCGTCCACGATGCGCTCCTCGGCGCGCGAGGCGGCGGCGTGTTTTCGGATCGCCCGCGCGCTCTCGTCGAGCGCGTGCTCCGCCAGATGAGCGTCGACGGCGGCCAGCAGCGTCGACTCGTCGAGCGCGTCCAGGTCGCCTTCGAACGCGCGCTCCGCCCCGCACACCGGACACGTCAACACGGTCGCTCTCGCCATGGCGGACTGCACGGGAGGAGCCTCCGAAAAGCTATCTAGGAGGGGTATCGAGGGCTCGGGAGGGCTACGTACCGCGCGCCCGGGGCGTCCAGTCGTCCACGGGGAGCGCCGTCGCGTCCGCGACGACTCGCTCCTCCGCCCGGGCCACGGCGACGCGCTTGCGGAGTCCGATCGCGCTCGCGTCGAGCGCGTGCTGCTGGACGTGCGCGCCCGCCGCGGCCAGCAGCGTCGGCTTCGGCACGGCCGCCCGGCCGCCCTCGAACGCGCGCTCCGCCCCGCACACCGGACACGTCAACACCGTCACGCGAACCATACGCGGAGGGTTCGGCTGGACGGGGCGAAAAGCTAACTAGGAGGGGTATCGAGGGCTCGGGAGCGCTGGGGACGCACGAGCGGGCGCGCTGACGCGCGAACCCGGAAGCTATTAAGGCCGGAGGCCCTCTGGACGCGTATCCGAAAGACGTGCGGTCCGCGGCCGGACGCCAGCCGAGGACGCACGGCCACATTCGACTCATCGCGGGTCGAACGGGTCGTGCGTCGCGCGGCACGTCGCGCGTCCACCGCCGGAACGCATTGATCGGCGCATACCTATGGAAATCGAGATCGCGACAATCGGCGGTTACGAAGAAGTCGGCCGCAACATGACGGCCGTCCGTGTGGGCGACGACATCGTCGTCTTCGACATGGGCCTCAACCTCTCGCAGGTCCTCATTCACGACGACGTCCGCACAGAACAGATGCACAGCCTCGACCTGATCGACATGGGCGCCATCCCGGACGACCGCGTGATGAGCGAACTCGAGGGCGACGTGAAGGCCATCGTGCCGACGCACGGCCACCTCGACCACATCGGCGCCATCGGGAAGCTCGCGCACCGCTACAACGCGCCCGTCGTCGCCAGCCCGTTCACCATCGAACTCGTCCGCCAGGAGATCGAGGACGAGTCCAAGTTCGACGTGGACAACGACCTCGTGAAGATGGAGGCCGGCGAGACGATGGAGATCGGCGACGACGTCGACATGGAGTTCGTGCACGTCACGCACTCCATCGTCGGCGCCGTCAGCCCCGTCCTGCACACGCCCGAGGGAGCCATCGTCTACGGCCTCGACAAGCGCATCGACCACAACCCCGTCCTCGAGGACCCGTTCGACATGGAGCGCTTCGAGGAACTCGGCCGCGAGGGCGTCCTCTGCTACATCGAGGACTGCACGAACGCGGGCCGGAAGGGCCGCACGCCGAGCGAGTCGCTCGCGCGCGAACACCTCCGTGACACCCTCAAGAGCTTCGAGGACTACACGGGCGGCATCGTCGCGACGACGTTCTCCAGTCACGTCGAGCGCGTCTACAGCCTCGTCGAGTTCGCGAAGGAGATCGGTCGGAAGCCGATCCTCCTCGGGCGCTCGATGGAGAAGTACACGAACACCGCGCGCGACATCGGCTACCCGATCCCGGACGACCTCGAAATCTACGGGCATCGGCGCTCGCGCGAGCGCGCATTCAAGCGCATCATGAACGAGGGGAAGGGTAACTTCCTCCCGGTCGTCACCGGCCACCAGGGCGAACCGCGCGCGATGCTGACGCGGATGGCGCGCGACGAGACGCCGTTCCAGTTCGACGACGGCGACAAGGTCGTCTTCAGCGCCCGCGTCATCCCGGAGCCGACGAACGAGGGGCAGCGCTACGCGGCCGAGAAGCTCCTGAAGATGCAGGGCGCGCGCATCTACGACGAAGTCCACGTCTCCGGCCACCTCCGCGAGGAGGGGCACTACCAGATGCTGCAGGCTGTCCAGCCGGAGAACATCATCCCCGGTCACCAGTCGCTCGGCGGCCTCGCGCCGTACGTCGACCTGGCGGAGTCCCAGGGCTACACGGCGGGCGAGGACCTCCACATCTCGCGCAACGGCAACATCGTCCAGCTGACCGAGTAGTCTGACGACCGCAGGGAGTCAGGCGAACGCACGAGCGGGCGCGGCCCGCGAGTAGTCCGACGCGGAGCGTCGGACGACCACGCGAGCGGCGTCAGCCGCGAGTAGAGCGTCGCGCGACGGACCGAGGAGCGGCACCCGACATTTTTTGGCGCGACGAGTCGGCGAGCGGCGGCGCTGTCGCTCGGGACGTGGCGCGCGAAAAAAATACGTCAGCGAGTCGCGAGTGCGTCTCAGTCGGCCATCGCGGAGACGACCTGCTCGTGCTCACCGGACTCGATCTTGCCGATGCGCCAGCGGAGCAGGACGACGATGACCAGGCCGACGATGAGCGCGACGTTGATGATGTAGAGCGCCTGCGTGTAGCTCCCGGTCGACTCGAGGATGGTCGAGGCGAGCGTCGGACCGGCGACGCCGGCGAAGCCCCACGCGGTGAGCGCGTAGCCGTGGATCGCGCTGACTTCCTTCGTCCCGAAGAGGTCGCTGAGGTACGCGGGCAGGGAGGCGAAGCCGCCGCCGTAGCAGGTGATGATGAGGAAGAGGAGCGCCGCGAGGATCCAGACGCCCGTGATCTGGGGCATCAGGAAGAACGCGACGATCTGAATGACGAAGAATGCCGCGTACGTGGTCGTCCGCCCGATGTAGTCGGAGAGGGACGCCCAGAAGATGCGGCCGCCGCCGTTGAAGATGCCGATGTATCCGACGATGAACGCGGCCGTGGTGGCGCTGGCGCCGCCGATCTGCTGGAGGATCGGGGACGCGAACGCGAGCAGCATGATGCCGGCGGAGACGTTGATGAAGATGATGAGCCACACCATGATGAACCGCGGGGTGGTGCGGGCTTCCTTCGCGGAGAGGACGTTGAGGCCCCGGATGGCGCCGCGCGCCTCCTCCTGGGTCTCCTCGGTGTCCTCGATGCCCTCGGGGAGCCATCCGGACGGGGGCTTCGCGAGGTAGCTCGCGCCGGCGGCCATGAGGACGAAGTAGAGGATGCCGAGCGTGAAGAAGGCGTTCGCGACGCCGAAGTTCTGGATGAGGTAGTTACCGAACGGGCCGGTGAGGAGCGCGCCCGCACCGAATCCCATGACGGCGAGACCGGTCGCCATGCCGCGGCGGTCGGGGAACCACTCGAGGAGCGTGCCGATGGGCGAGATGTAGCCGAGACCGAGGCCCATCCCGCCGATGACGCCGAACGTGAACAGGAAGAGCGGGAGGCTCTGTACGGTCACGGCGACGCCGGCGCCGACCGTCCCGATGCCGTAGAGGACGGCGGCGGCGAGGCCGGACTTCCGTGGGCCGTAGTCCTCGACGTAGCTGCCGAGGAACGCGGCGGTGAGGCCGAGGACGAAGATGGCGATGGAGAACGCGAGCGAGACGTCCGAGGTGGCCCAGCCGAGCGAGTTCTTGAGCGGGAGTTGATAGATGCTGTACGCGTAGATTCCCCCGATGGAGAGGTGGATCGCGACCGCACCGACCGCGATCAACCAACGATTCTTATTTGTGCCATTTTCTGGCATGAACGCGTCGTCGCCCTCATAATTATTAAATGTTAACGTTGGGGCAGGTGACGAGGGAACCGACAGCTCCGAAATCCCGGGACGACGCCGGGGCGAAACGGCGCGCAGACGATAATACTGCCTATTCATACTGTTCAGTAATACTGATTAGGCGAGGAAGTGGAGGAGCACGAAGACGGTCCCGAGGGAGGCCACCGTCGTCGCGAAGACGTTCGTCGACGCGAGCTCCGCGTCGCCGCCGAGCTGATTCGCGTAGATGAACGTCGAGACGGCCGTCGGCATCGCCAACATCACCGTCCCGGCCCGCACGGTCAGCGGGTCGTTCCCGAGCGCCGTGAACGCCACCACCCCCACCAGCGGCATCACCAGAATTTTCAGCGCGCCGACACGCGCGACCGTCCCGAACTCCACGCCGTCCACGTCGAGGACCAGCGACGCGCCGACGGAGAGCAGCGCGGCCGGGAGCGCGAGCCGCGAGACGGCGCCGAGCGCACGGTCGGCGACCCCCGGAATCGGAACACCGAACGCGGACGCCGCGATGCCCGCGACGAGCGAGAGGACGATCGGATTGCGTGCGACGCCGCGGAGTTCGTCCGCGAACGACGCGTCCGCGTCGTTGAGCGACGTGAGCACGAAGACGGTCGACGGTATCTGAACGAGCGCGCCGACGCCGAGGAGGACGCTCGCCTTCGCCGCCGCGACGCTCCCGAGCGTGATCGAGACGAGCGGCAGGCCGAGAAACCCGAGGTTCCCGTGGTACGACTGGGCGATGGCGACCGAGCGCTCCGCGCGCGTCGACACGCCGCGGTGGACGACGAACGCGAGCGCCGCGACGACGAGGACGGAGACGGCGAACGCCACAACCATCTCCACGGAGAGCACGGTCTCGAGGTCCGCGGTCGCGAGCGAGTGGAACGCGAGCGCCGGGAGCGCGACGTAGAACGCGAACCGCGTCAAGTAGTCCGCGCGCACGGGCGTGAGGACGCCGATCCGACGTCCGGCGACGCCCGCGGCCAGCACCGCCAGCAGGTAGAGGAGGTTCGAGGCGAGAGACACCGGCGATCAGGCGGGCCCGAAGCTCTCGATGGCGGCCTCGTCGGGGTTGCGACCCGCCGACTCGAGGAGCGCGCTCACGTCCGCGACGAAGTCGTCGAACCCGAAGACGAAGACGGACTCCGTCGGCACGTCGAGGTGGGCGTCGTCGAGGACGTCCACGACGGCGACCGTCGCGCCCGCCTCGGCGAGCGCGTCGAGACGCTCGCGATGCGGCGGCGCGTCCCCCCGGAAGACGACCGTCGCGTCGTGACCGGCGTCCACCGCACGCTCGGCGATACCGACCGCGGGACCGATCCCGGGACCGGCGGCGTAGACGAGGACGTCCCCGTCGCCGCGATACTGGACGTTGCCGAGCGGCCCCTCGATTTCGAGTTCGTCGCCCGTTTCGCGCTCGGCGAGCCACGTCCCGAGGGACTCCTCCGGCGACTCGTCCAGCGGATAGCCGACCGTTATCTCGAAGCCGTCGTCGACGTACGGCGAGGAGAGCGTGTAGTAACCGGCGTCGCCGTCCGAGCGAACGAGGACGAACTGTCCCGGCGCCGCGTCGAAGTCGTCGGGCGCGGTGAGGCGGAGCGCGACCGTCTGGTCGCCGACCGCCTCCACCGCCTCGACAGTGACCGTAGGCATACCAGCGGCTACGAGCGAGGGGGCCATAAGCGGACGGTCTCCGGAAGGCGGCGAACGCGCGGAGAGAAAGACGGGGTCGGTGCGCTCAGCCCTCGGCGGGCGGGTTCGCGTCGTCGGAGCGCATCTGCGACACGTAGCGCTTCAGGTAGCCGTAGAGACCGGTCGGCAGGAAGATGACGAAGAGGATGATGAGCACGCCCTCGACGGTGGTCGCGAGGCTCCCGACGATGGACGTGAGCGCGTTGTCGAGGAACATGAACACCACCGTCCCGAGGAACGGGCCGGGGAACGTGCTCATGCCGCCGAGGATGACGACCACGAGCGTGTCGACGGTCCACGTGACCTCGAGCGTGGACGTGGGGTTGATGTAGAGGGAGTTGAGAGCGTAGAGCGCGCCGGCGATCCCCGCGAAGAACGAGGAGATGACGAACGCGTACATCTTGTAGCGCAGCGGACTCACGCCGAGACCGCTCGCCGCCGTCTCGTCGTCGTGGATCGCCTGCATCCCGAGGCCGAGACGGCTGTTCACGATGCCGTACGTCGCGACGGCGACGATGCCGGCGACGACGACGGTGAGGAGGTAGGTTGGGACCTCGCCCATCCCGCCGTTCAGGTAGTAGCCGGTCGAACCGCCGCTGATGGAGCGCTGGTTCGTCAGGATGAGCCGGATGATGGCGGCGAGCGCGAGCGTCCCGATGGAGAAGTAGTGCCCGCGCAGGCGGAACATCACGGGCCCGATGACCAGCGCGAGGAGCGCCGGCCCGATACCGCCGAGCACCATCGCGACGATGGGGTGCGCGAGCACGCCGGGGAGTTGGGGGAAGCCGGCGGCGCCCGGCGTCGTCACCCACGCGGCGACGTACGCGCCGAGGCCGAAGAACGCGGCGTGCCCGAGCGAGACCTGGCCCGCGTAGCCCGCGAGGAGGTTCCACGACAGGGCGAGTATCAGGTAGACGAGCGCGGTCATCGCCAGCCCCGTCTCGTACGACGTCGTGACGAACGGCACGACGAGCATCGCGGCGAGGGCGACGAGCGCGACGCCGAGGCCGCGCTTCGAGGACGGGACGAACGTCGAGAGGTCGACGTTCATTCACCACCACCCCCGCCGGTGCCGAAGAGGCCCTGCGGACGGACCAGGAGCACCACGAGGAAGATGGCGAACGTCATGACGTCCCGATAGCTCCCGCCGACGAAGAGGGCGGTGAGGTTCTCGGCGGTGCCGATGATGACGCCGCCGACGAGCGTGCCGCCGATGCTTCCGACGCCGCCGAGGACGACCACCGCGAACGTCGTGAGCAGGTAGGACCAGCCGACGTAGGGGTCGATGGGGAAGAGCATCGAGAGGAGCGCCCCGGCCGCGCCGGCGAGCGCGGACCCGATACCCATCGTGATCATGTAGATGCGGTCGGTGTCGATGCCGACGTACCGGGCGGCGTCGCGGTTCTGTGCGGTCGCGCGGATGGCGTGCCCGGTGGACGTCCGCTCCATGAACAGCCACGTGAGCGCGACGAGCACGACGGCGAGGACGAACGTCACCGTGCGCGACGACGAGAGCTGGATGGGCCCGAACGCGAGCGACGGGAGGTTGAAGCCGAGTTCGGTGGACTGGGCGTCCGATCCGAGGAAGAACTGCCCGAGGTTCTGCAGGACGAGCGCCACCCCGAAGAGCACGAGGATCGGTTGTTCGACGCCGACGTCGACGACCTGGTCGAGGAGGAGGCGTTCGAGGACGATACCGAGGACGAAGAGCACGACGATGGCCACCAGCATCCCGACGAGCGGGGAGAGGCCGAGCATGGCGAGGAGGATGATGGCGACGTAGCCGCCGATCATGAGGAGGTGGCCGTGCGCGAGGTTCACGACGTCCATGATACCGAACACGAGGGAGAGGCCGAGCGCGGCGAGCGCGTAGATGCCTCCCAGCAGGACGCCGTTCGCCGCAGTCTGTGCGATGAGGTCGATCGATGGCATTATTGTATCACTCTCTTGGCGGTCGACCCGCGGGCGGGGTCTCGTCCGTACGCGATACCGACCGACGACGCCCGGGCGATCCGCGGGCGGGGTCGCTGTCCGAAGCGGTCGTCGGTGGGCGACATACGACAGTCGCAGAGTGCTTCCAGGGGCGTATAAAGACTGTGATTAAAGATACTGTCAGTTCCTGACGCAGCGGCTCGTGAACGGGCGCGAGCGCCCGTCTTCCGCGGCGACGCCGGCGTAGAGTCTGTGGCGTACACGACTAGCCTCCGAGATAAGACGCCTCGACTCGTTCGTCGCCCTCGAGCTCCTCGGCGGTCCCGGAGAGGGAGATGCGACCGCTCTCGAGGACGTAGCCGCGGTCGGCGACCCGGAGGGCGTTGTGGATGTCCTGCTCGACCAGGAAGACGGTAGTGCCCTGGTCGTTGATCTCCTGGATCGCCTCGAAGACGTCGTCCACCAGCACCGGCGCGAGACCGAGGCTGGCCTCGTCAAGGAGGAGGAGGTCGGGTTCGCTCATCAGACCGCGGCCGATGGCGAGCATCTGCTGTTCGCCGCCGGAGAGCGTCCCCGCCTTCTGCGAGCGGCGCTCCTCGAGGCGCGGGAAGATGTCGTAGACGTCCTCGATGTTCTCGTCGATGGCGTCCCGCTTGGTGTAGCCGCCGAGTTCGAGGTTGCGCTCGACCGTGCTGTCCGTGAATATCTCGCGGCCCTCCGGGACGTGCGCGATGCCGCGCCGGATGGCGTCCTCGGGCGCGATGCCGTTGATGTTCTCGCCCTTGTAGGTGATGTCGCCGTCGAGCGGCGTGAGCATCCCACAGATCGTCTTCAGGATGGTCGTCTTCCCGGCGCCGTTGGCGCCGAGCAGGGCGACGGTTTCGCCGGTCTCGACGTCGAAGCTCACGTCCCAGATGACGCGAATGTCACCGTACGCCACGTCGATATCGTCGACTTCGAGCAGCGACATTCAGGCCTCACCCCGCGTGGTGTTGGCGCTGTCGTCGTCGTCGCGCGCGCCGGACCCGAGGTACGCCTCGATGACGCGCTCGTCGTTCTGGATCTCTTCCGGGGTCCCCTTCGCGATGAACTCGCCGTTGTTCAGCACGAAGACGCGCTCGCTCACGCTCATCAGCGCGCGCATCACGTGGTCGATGAGGAAGACGGTCTTCCCGCGGCCCTTGATGTCGCCGATGAGGTCGACGATCTCCTCGGTCTCCTCGGGATCGAGGCCGCCGGCGACCTCGTCGAAGAGGAGCATCCCCGGGTCGGTCGCGAGCACGCGCGCGATTTCGAGTTTCTTCAGCGCGCCGACGCTCAGTTCGGAGGGCGACGTGTGCGCGCGTTCGGCGAGGCCGACGAACTCCAGGGCCTCGTACGCGCGCTCCTCGACGTCCTCGTGCTTCCGACCGCCGAACTCGGCGCCGACCTCGACGTTCTCGAGGATCGAGAGGCTCTCGAACGGGCGGACGATCTGGTGGGTCTTGGTGAGGCCGCGGTGGCAGATGTCGTCGGGCGACCAGCCGGTGATGTCCGTCCCGTCGTAGGTCACGGTCCCCTCGGTCGGGGCGTGTTCGCCGGAGATGACCTTGAACAGCGTCGACTTCCCGGCGCCGTTCGGCCCGATGAGACCGACCGTCTCGCCCTTCTCGATCTCGAAGGAGACGTCGTCGACGGCGACGATCCCGCCGAATCGTTTCGTTACGCCTTCACACTCCAGTAGACTCATTGTATATGATGAGGGTATGAATCATCCAGGTATAAACGTGTGGTGGTCTGTGTCTCGCACGACCCACTCTCGCAGCGAGCGCGTTCGCGTCGAATCGGCGGCGCGGCCTACCTAACAAGGGGTTGAACTGACAGGATGTTTCGGCGCGGGCGCCGCACCCGGAGTTCAACACCATTGAACGTGACCCGGCGCCCGAGCCGCCCGAAAGCGCCGTCCAATCGCATTTTTCGTGATGGTTACCGTCCGCCCCCACACGTGAGGGCTGCGTTACCTATCTTTTCGATTATAGTTCGTCGCGGGCGGCCGGCGACCGCTCGGCCCGCGGCCGCCGTCGCGGGTCGGCCGAGCCAGGTGCGGGTCGGTCGGGCCCTCCTTTTTAGTAGTTGCCCGAGTACGGAGGGATATGGACACGCGAACGATGCTGGTCGCCCTCTCGCAGGACGAGGCCGACGCACAGAACGTCGTGAAGACCGTCACCGGACTCTACGGCGGCGACGAAGTCGACGTCGTTCTCACGCACTGCTTCACCGAGAACCCCGAGGGCGCGAGCGCCACCCAGCTATCCTCGATCAAGCACGCGCGCGAGCGGCTCGAAGACGCCGGCTACGACGTCGAAGTCCACGAGCGCAGCGGGAACCCCGCCGAGGAGATTCTCGACGCCGGCCGCGAACTCGACGCCGACCTCATCTGTCTCGGCGGCCGTCGCCGCTCCGCCGCCGGCAAGGTGATGTTCGGGAGCACCGCGCAGTCCGTCCTCGTGGACGCCGACCGCCCGGTCGTGCTCTCGCCCGGCCGGCGCGCCTAGAGGAGTTCGCGGAGGTTCCCCGCGAATATCTCCTCGCGCGTGGACTCGCTCACGTCCATCGACTCCACGGCGTCGATGGAGAGCTCCACCGTCTCGCGGCCCCGCTCCGGACTGAACGGGTAGTCCGTACCGAAGACCACGTTGCTCGATCCGAAGAAGTCCTCGGCGCACTCAACGGCGGAAGTCGACCCCGAGACGGCCGTGTCGGCGTAGAAGTCCCGGAAGTACTCCTCGGCGGGCCGCGATAGCTCCGCCGCGTTCTCGTGGAACCCCTTGTAGTTGTCCGGATAGTTCTGGCGCTGCCGGTAGAACATCGCGATGCGCTCGCCGTAGAACGGCACCATCCCGCCGCCGTGGTGGGAGACGAGCTTCAGGTCCGGGTACTCCTCCATCACGCCGCCGAAGACGAGCCGGGAGAGCGCGAGCGTCGTGTCGAACGGCCAGCCGAAGAGCCGATGCTCCATGTACTCCGACGCCCAGTCGTACCACTCCCAGAGCTGCGGGTGCATCCAGAGCGGCGTGTCCGTCGCCTCCGCGCGCTCGAAGAGCGGCCAGAACTCGGGGTCGTCGAGCGGGCGGCCGTCGATGTTCGAGAATATCTGCACGCCCGCCATGTCGAGTTCGTCCACGCAGCGCTCGAACTCCGCCATGAACTCCTCGCTCACCTTCGGGAGCGTTCCGACCGGGATGAACTCCTCGTGCTCGTCGGCGAGCCGTCGGATCTCGTCGTTCGCGAGCCGCGTGATGTCCAGGGCGAGGTCGTGGTCCATCCCCTGGAACATCGTCGGGAGCGCGAGCGTGATGACCTGCTTGTCGACCCCGTAGTCCGCCATGTCCTCCTTGCGGCGCTCGATGTTCCACAGCCAGTCGGGGCGCCCGGAGAGCCCCTGGAAGCCGAACTCGTCCGTGAGCGCCTCGAAGAAGTCCTCCGTCAGGACGTGCGTGTACCCGTCGATGATCTCCGGCATACCTCCGGGTATGCGCCAACACGGCCATAGTTCTTTGGCTTCGCGCGACGGAGGGAACGCGACGCGGTGCCCGAAATCAGAGGGGCGGCGACGCGGCGACGTCTCGGCGCCCGTTCAGTTGTCGGGGTAGTCGAGGCCCGCCCAGCCGGGGCCCTCCCCGATGAACTGGTGGCTCGTCTCGCCACCGATCTCCTCCTCGTGCCACTCGATGGGGTCCCAGTCCGGCTCGAAGTTGAGGTAGCCCGGGCCGGCGAAGAACTCGATGCAGAGCCCGCTCGCCGGGTCGGAGACGTAGAGGAAGTCCGCGCTCGTGATGGCGTGCTTGCCCGGCCACGCGTCCGGCTCGATGCCGTGCTCGGCGAGGACCTTCCCGGCCTCCCAGAGGTCGTTCAGGCTGTCGAGGTGGTAGGAGAGGTGGTCGAACATCGGGTCCGCGCCCTCCTCGAGGCGGTGGACGGCGAAGTCGTGCGGGAGCGGCGTGACGGAGAACCACCAGCCCCACGTCTCGTCGTCCTCGGTCAGATACTTCTCGTTGAGCTGGAAGCCGAGGACGTCCTGGAGCCAGTCGGCGTGCGCCGGGGAGACGGAGTCCTGCACGTGGGCGTGGTCGATGCGGCGCGGGGAGATGCGGTTCCCGGACGCCTCGCTGTAGACGCGGTTCTTCAGGCGGGAGCGCTCGCCCTCGGGCGCGTCCGGCTTCTCGACGTCGTAGTAGAACTCGTAGGGGTGGCCGAACTTCTCGACGCGGATGGCTTCGCCCTGACCGGTCTCCTCGCCCGCGTCGAGGTAGGTGACGTCGTCGCCGTTCGCCTCGAAGGTGTCCGCGAGGTCGTCGAGCGCCTCGGCGGACTTCGTGCGGAAGGCGATGTGGTCGACGCCGGTCTGCCCGGACTCGATGACCATGAGCGTGTGGTGCTCCCAGTCGCGGAGGCCGCGGAGGTAGGCGACGCCGTCCTCGCGCTCCGTGAGCTTGAGGCCGAGGACGTCACGGAAGAACCAGAGGGACTCCTCGAGGTCGGGGGTGTGCACGGCGAGGTGGCCGAGCTTCGCGAGAGGGGACTCCCAGCGCTTCATCGCGCGTCCTCCGTGCGGTCGCCGGTGCTAGCGCTGTCCGTCCACGTCTGGGTCGTGTTCGTCATCATCGTCCGTACCCGATTGGATGGATGACGCTCTCATAAGGGTTTCGTCGAACGTCTTCGACGCGCTCGGCCGTTCTGCACCGCGAACGCCGCCGCGCTCGCGAACCCGGGGATTTTATACGCGATTCGGCCCTGCTCTCGCGCATGGACGTACTCCACACCGCGCTCTGGGTGTCCGACCTCGAGAAGACCCTCGAGTTCTACACGGAGGAGATCGGTCTCGAGAAGACGAACGAGTTCGTCGGCGGCGACGGCGCGACGAACGTCTACCTGAAGGGGGACAACGGCGTCGTCCTCCAGTTCAAGCACGACCCCGAGCGGGAGGACGAGGACATCACGCCGACGGCGCTCGACCACCTCGCGTTCGGCGTCGAGGACGTGGACGCGGCCGTCGAACACCTCGTCGAGGACGTCGGCTGCGAGCACGTCCGCGGGCCGCTCGACTCGGAGGGCGCGGGCGCGCGCATCGCGTTCATCGAGGACCCGAACGGCTACGGCATCGAACTCATCACGCCGTTCGAGGACAGCCCGCACAACTAGCGGCTCCGGAACGCGTCGCTTCTTCTGCCGTCGAAAGAACCGAGAGAAGTGAAGGTCGCCTAGTCGTCGGCTTCCGCGGTCGCCGCGCCCTCGTTCGCGAGGCGTTCGGCGACGTCCGTGATGAGGTCTTCCTGGCCGCCGACGACCTCCATCTCGCCGAGTTCGACGAGGATGTCGCGCGGGTCCACGCCGTAGCGCTTGCCCTCGCGGCGCGCGTGCCGGAGGAACGACGAGTAGACGCCGGCGTAGCCGAGCGTCAGCGAGTCGTTGTCGAGTTCGGGCATCGTGTCCTCGGAGAGCATCGGGAGGAGGACGTCCTCCGCGGCGTCCATCACGCCGTAGAGGTCCGGGCCGACGTCGTAGCCGGCGCGTTCGAGCGCGCCGACGAGGACTTCCATCTGCGTGTTCCCGGACCCGGCGCCGAGGCCGCGCAGACAGCCGTCGATGGTGTCCGCGCCCTCGTCGAGCGCCGCGAGGGAGTTCCCGACGGCGAGGCCGAGGTTGTTGTGCGCGTGGAAGCCCACGTCGATGGAGAGTTCGTCCTTGAGCAGGCCGACGCGGTCACGGACGTCCTGTGGGAGGAGCGCCCCGGCGGAGTCCATGACGTAGACGGCGTCCGCGCCGTAGGACTCCATGAGCTGAGCCTGTTCGAGGACGACTTCGGGCTCGGCCATGTGCGAGAGCATCAGCAGGCCGTTCGCCTCCAGGCCGCGGTCCTTCACGTACTCGAAGTGGTCCTGGGAGATGTCCGCTTCCGTGACGTGCGTGGCGATGCGGCAGATGTCCGCGCCGTGGTCCGCGGCCATGTCGAGCTCCTCGACGGTGCCGATACCGGGCAGGAGGAGGACGGAGAGTTCGGTGTCGGTGAGTTCGGGCGCGACGGCTTCGAGGTACTCCTCGGTGCTCGCGGCGGCGAAGCCGTAGTTGATGGAGGAGCCGCCCATGCCGTCGCCGTGCGAGACTTCGACGACGTCCATCTCGGCGTCGTCGAGCGCGCTCGCGATGTCCGCCATCTGCTCGGGCGTGAACTGGTGGTCGACGGCGTGCATGCCGTCGCGCAGCGTCATGTCGACGAGGCGGGGCGCGTCAGTCATCCTGCTCACCTCCGACGACCGCTTCGGTCTCCCAGTACTTCGCGACACGCTCCGCGGCGCCGAGCGCGGCGCTCGTCATGATGTCGAGGTTGCCCGCGTACGGCGGGAGGTGCTGGCCTTCGCCCTCGACTTCGAGCTGGGTGGTGAGGATGACGGTGTCGCCGAGGTCGAAGCCGACGTCGTCCTGGTCCTTCACGTCCGGTTCGAGCGTGACCTCGTAGCCGGGGACGTAGGACTGGATCTCGGACTCGATGTCGGTGACGGACTGTCGGACTTCCTCGACGTCCGTGGTGTCCGCGACCTGCGTGTGGACGGTGTTGCGCATCATGATCGGGGGCTCGGCGGGGTTGAGCGTGATGATGGCCTTCCCGTCGTCGGCGCCGCCGACCTCTTCGAGGCCGGCCGCGGTCGTCTGCGTGAACTTGTCGATGTTCTGCCGGGTGCCGGGGCCGGCGGACTTCGACGCGATGTGCGAGATCATCTCGGCGTACTGGACGTCCGCGACGCGGTCGACGGCGTGGACGATGGGGATGGTCGCCTGCCCGCCGCAGGTGACCATGTTGATGTTGTTCGTTCCGTCGATGACGTCCTCGACGTTGACGACGGGGACCGTATAGGGGCCGATGGCGGCCGGCGTGAGGTCCACCGCGAAGAGGCCGAGTTCCTCGTAGACGGGCGCGTTCTGCTCGTGGACGCCCGCGCTCGTCGCCTCGAAGACGACGTCGAACTCGTCCGCGTGCTCGCGGACGCTATCGATACCCTCCGTTCCGACGTCGATGCCCTCCTCGACCGCTGCCTGGAGGCCGTCGGACTCCTCGACCGGGAAGATGCCGATCATCCGCTGGAGGTTGATCTCCTCCCCGCGGTCGAGAATCTTGTACATGAGGTCGGTCCCGATGTTACCGGGCCCAACTATCGCTGCATCCACAGGCATGTGTAAGATATATTTATGAGACTCGCGTATAAGTCTGCCGGTCACGTGAGCACGGGACGCGAATCACGTGAGCACGGGACGTAGAAAGGGTGCGACGGCGGCGACCCGCGAGCGGCGAACGCGCCGCCACGGGGGGCGTCGGTCGGACCAGCGAACCGACGGGAACGCGCGGACGGTGAAATCGCGAACCGCGAGTGCAGGGGGCAGGAGTCCGCGCGTCGAAGGGGGGGCGAGTGTCGGGCGGCTAGAGGCCGCGCGCTGACCCGCGTTAGAACGGGTAGCCGCGGTCCTCGCGCTGGACCGACGTCCACTTGACCTCGGTGAGTTCGTCGATGATGTACTCGCCGTTGTAGCGGCCGATGCCGGAGTCCTTCATGCCGCCGAAGGGCATGTGGGGTTCGACGTTGACCGTCTGGTCGTTGACGTGCATCATCCCGACGTCGATCTGATCGGCGACGTCGCGCGCGCGGCCGAGGTCACTGGAGTGCACGGAGCCGGCGAGGCCGTACTCGGTGTCGTTCGCGAGTTCGACCGCTTCCTCGTCGGTGCTGAACGGGATGACCGGGACGATAGGGCCGAAGTGCTCGTTGCACGCGGCGGACATGTCGTTCGTGACGTTCGTGATGACCGTCGGCTCGACGAACAGGCCGTCGGACTCGCCGCCGGCGATGACCTCGCCGCCGGCCTCGACGGTCTCCTCGACGTACTGCATCATCTCGTCGCGCTGGCTCTCGTTGATGATGGGGCCGACGACGACGTCGTCGTCGTCGACGGGGTTCCCGACCTTCAGGTTCTTCGCGCGCTCCGCGAGTCGCTCCGCGTACTCGTCGTAGATGGACTCGTGGACGATGTGGCGGTTGATGGATATGCAGACCTGGCCCTGGTTCCAGAAGGAGCCGAAGGTGCCGGCGTCCACGGCCTTGTCCAGGTCGGCGTCCTCGAGGACGACGTGCGGGTTGTTCCCGCCGAGTTCGAGCGCGGGGAAGCCGAAGTGCTCGACGACGTTCTTCCCGACCATCCGGCCCGCGCCGGTGGAGCCGGTGAACGCCATGACGTCGCAGTCGGGATGGGAGGCGGCCTGGTCGCCGGCGACGGAGCCGTGACCGGTGACGACGTTCAGGACGCCGTCCGGGAGGCCGGCCTGCTCGAAGAGCTTCGCGAGGAGGAGGCCGCCCGAGATGGACGTCTCCTGCGCGGGCTTGAGGACGACGCTGTTCCCGAGCGCGATGGCGGGCGCGACCGCGCGGAAGGAGAGCTTCAGCGGGACGTTCCACGGCGAGATGACGCCGACGACGCCGACGGGCTTGCGCTGGACGATGTTCTCCTTCCCGGGGATCTGGGACTGGGCGTGCCGGCCGTCCGCGCGGTAGGCGTACTGCGCGGCGTCGTAGCCGAACGTCACGGAGCCGCCCCACTCGATGTCCTGCTTGGACTTCGTGCTGCCGCCCTCGGCGGCGAGGATCTCGCGGATCTCGTCCTCGTACTCCTCGAGGAGTTGCGCGACGCCGCGGACGACGGACGCGCGCTGCTCGATGGACGCGTTCTCCCAGTCGACCTGCGCCTCCTTCGCGGCGGCGAACGCCTCGTCGACGTCGTCTCGCGACGCCGCGGGGACCTGCGTGATGAGGTCGCCCGTGGAGGGGTTGGTCACGTCGATGCGGTCTCGGTCCTCGGCGCGGCGCCACTCGCCGCCGATGAAGAGTCCGTCCCAGTCGGAGTCGAGCGCTACCTCGTCGAAGCCGGAACTCGAAGCTGTCTCACTCATCTGTGTACTCGGGATGAGGTGGTTGAACCATAAAGAGATACCGGAAGGGGTGAAGGGCGCGACGGCGGACGGGCGCGAGAGACCGAGACACGGTACTGTTAAGTAGCACGTGGCGGAGTAATCGCGTATGGCGCTGAGTCAGTCCGAGATCGACGAAATGGCGGAGACGCTCTACGCGGCCTACGACGAGAAGGAGCCCGTGGAGCCGCTGTCGAACGACGCGGAGTTCACGACCGAGGAGGCCTACGAGATCCAGGCGAAGGTCTTCGATAAGATCAGCGACGGGGAGACGCTCGGGCACAAGCTCGGCCTCGTCAGCGAGGCGAAACAGGAGCAGCTCGGCATCCCCGAGCCCATCTTCGCGCCCATCGTCGAGGAGACGGTGCTCGACGGCGAGCCGGTCCCGACGGAGGACATGATCGCGCCGCGAATCGAGGCCGAAATCGGGCTCGTGCTCGGCGAGGACCTCGAACCGCCGGTCCGGCCGATGGACGTCGTCACCGCCACCGACGCGGTGGTGCCGGTCGTCGAGATCCTGGAGAGCCGCTATCAGGGCTGGTCCATCCCGTCCGCGCAGGACGTCATCGCGGACCTCACGTCCGCGGGGAAGGTCGTCCTCGGCGAGTCCGCGAAGGACGTCTCGGAGGTCGATCTGGTCATGGAGAGCATCGCCGTCTCGGTGAACGGCGAGGTCCAGGCGAGCGGCATCGGCGGCGACATCATGGGTAATCCCGCGCGCGCCGTCGCGTGGCTCGCGAACCGCCTCGAAGCCGAGGGGAAGAGCATCGACGCGGGCGAACTGGTCATGACGGGCGGCATCCCCGCCGCCATCGACATCGAACCGGGCGACGTCTACGACATCGAGTTCGCGAACATCGGCTCCATCCGCGTGCGCGCGGAGTAACGAAGGAGAACGACGCCGTCGCGTGCGCCCGTCACGGGCGCCCCCTACTGGTACTTTATTTCGAGCGCGAGTTCGTTCGCGGTGCTCTCGACCTGTCCGATGATGTCCTCGTCGAACCCGTCGGTACCGAGGCGGCGGGTCGGCGCGGAGATGCTGATGGCGCCGAGCAGGTCGTCGTCGAGTCTGACGGGCGCGCCGATGCACGCGAGGCCTTCGGTGCGCTCGCCGTGTTCGGTCGCGTAGCCCTGTTCGCGGACGTCGGCGAGTTCGGCGCGGAGTTCGTCGGGGTCGGTGATGGTCTTCTCGGTGGCGGCGGGGAGCCCCCAGCGCTCGATGATGTCGTCGACGCGGGACTCGGGGAGGGACGCGAGGATTGCCTTCCCGACGGCGATGTTGTGGAGGGGAATACGGTAGCCGACGTGCGTGTCGAGGTTGACGGCGTAGTCGCCGCGGGCCTGGTAGAGGTAGACGCCGCGGCCGTCCTGCTCGGTGACGAGGTTGGTGAGCATGTCGGTGTCCTCGGCGAGCTGGTCGACCTTCGCGCGCCCGTGCCGGTAGAGCGGGTGGTTGCGCCGGATCTGGCCGCCGACGGTGAGGAAGCGGAAGCTGAGCGCGTACTCGTCGCCGTTCTTGACGACGTAGCCGTGCTCGCGGAGGGTGCTGAGGTGGTTGTGGATGGCTCCCTTCGTCATGTCGAGGTCGGCCTCGAGGTCGCGGATGCGCGCGCCGTCGACGCCGCGGAGTCGCTCGACGATGGCGAGCGTCTTCTCGGTCGTGCGGACGGGGTGGTTCGCCTTCTTCTCCATACTCCCCGTCGCCGTCCCACGCCCATATCGTTTTCGACTAGAAAACGCCAGCTGTGTGTTCGCTTCGTCTTATTCTTCGCCCACGCGCGCGTGAATGGTGCCGATGCTGGAGAACTCGACGCCGAGCACGTCGCCGGGTTCGACGTCCACGGCGGAGGTGAGCGAGCCGCTGAGGACGAGGTGGCCGGGTTCGAGGGAGACGTCGAGGTCCGCGAGCGTGTTCGCGAGCCACGCGACGGAGCGAGCGGGATGGTCGAGGACGGCGGCCCCGACGCCGGACGCGGCGAGTTCGCCGTTCAGGTGGAACTTCACGCCTTCGAGGGAGAGGTCGCGGGCGTCGACGGGGTGGACGGCCTCGCCGGTGAGGTAGAGCGCGGAGGAGGCGTTGTCGGCGACGGTGTCCTGGATCTGGATGTTCCAGTCGCGCACGCGGCTGTCGATGATCTCGAGGACGGGAACGACCCGCTCGGTGGCCTCGAGGACGTCGAGGTAGGAGACGGGCGGTTCGAGTTCCTCCTCGATGAGGAACCCGATCTCGGGTTCGACGCGCGGCTGGAGGAGGTCGTCCGCGGGGATGGTGCGGCCGTCGACGAACATCGTGTCGAGCAGGCGGCCGAAGTCGGGTTCGTCGACGCCGAGTTGGTTCTGGATGGCGTCGCTGGTCAGTCCGATCTTGTGTCCGACGACCTCCGCGCCGTCGTCGATGCGGCGCTGGACGAACCGGGACTGGACGTCGTAGGCGTCCTCGATGGTGAGGTCGTGCTCGTCCGTCGGCGTGTCGATGGGCGTGCCGGTGCGGAGCGCGTCGTACAGCGATTCTGCGAGTCGGTCGCGGGCGTCCTCGTCTACGTGCACGTCCGAACGAGAGCGGCCGCACCATCAAATAGATTCCCCCACGACTATCGTTTTCTGTGCGAAAACGGAAGGCGGCGGGCGCGGCGGGGTGATTTACGACGATATGCGTGTAATTTCGGCGCGTACGTGTCGGCGCAGCCGGACGCCAGCGAGCGGGCGCGCCCGCACCGGCGTTTTCGTATAGAAAACTGTCCGGTGTGGTGACGCGCGCGAACGGCCGAAAAGCCCCAGTTAGTAATTCAGATAGAAACAATACTCGTCGTCGCGGGGCGGGCAGTCGAATGACAGTCGTGGCTATATACCCCTATTCGAGTCTGGTTCGGACACTATATCCCCGAGATGTGCGATCTCCACTGCCCTATTGTTTTCCAGGAGAGGGGATTTCATTGCACAGTAACCCCTCATTGTCGGTTTATACGCACTATCGGACGCGTTCGTGGCGTGACGACACCGGATTTCGAGCCCGCAACCAGTAGTTCTTTTCGATTGCATTACTGCCGGCGGTTCGGGGCCACTACGCTTTTACCGGTGTGGCCGGACCAAAGCGTATGAACAGGGAATTGGATCTGATGAGTACCGGCGTCCAGGGGTTGGACGAACTCCTCCGGGGCGGCGTCGTCACCGGACGAATGTACCTCGTCCGCGGACGGCCCGGGACGGGGAAGACGCTTCTCGGCATGGAGTTCCTCGAGACCGGCATCGAGAACGGCGAGACCGTCCTCTTCATCCACGGCGAAGAGTCCGAGGATGACATCGTCGCGAACGCCGCCGCGCTCGGCATCGACCTCTCCGACGCCGCGTTCCTCGACCTCGGCCCCGAATCGGACTTCTTCAGCGAGGAGCGCTCCTACGACCTCGTCGACCCGCGGGACGTCGAGGGCGACCAGTTCATCGACGACATCCGAGACGCCATCGAACAACTCAACCCCGCGCGCGTCTGCATCGACCCAATCACGCAACTGCGCTACGTCGAGGCGAGCGACTACCAGTTCCGGAAGCGCCTCGTCTCCTTCATGCGCTTCCTGAAGGATCGCGGGACGACCGTCCTCGCGACGCGAACCCAGTACGGCGGCGCGAGCCACGACGACGAGATCGCGTCCCTGAGCGACGGCATCGTCGAGTTCGACCGCGGCGACGGCGGCCGCCGCGCCCGCGTCCCCAAACACCGCGGGGTCGGCCAGCGCGACGGCACCCACGGGATGGAGATCCGCGAGCACGGCATCGAAGTCTACCCGAGTCTCGTGCCGTCCGTCCACGAGGACACCCTCGGCGACGACCTCGTCGCGAGCGGCGTCCCCGAACTCGACGGCCTCCTCGGCGGCGGCATCGAACGCGGCACCGCGACGTTCATCAGCGGCCCGACCGGCGTCGGGAAGAGCACCACTGGAACCGAGTTCCTCACCCAGGCCGCGCGCGAGGGTCTCGACCCCGTCGTCTACCTCTTCGAGGAGTCCCTCGAGACGTTCACCGCGCGCTCCGAGTCGCTCGGCCTCCCCGTCACCGACCTCCGCGAGTCCGGCGCGCTCACCGTCGAACCGGTCGAACCGCTCACGCTCTCCGCGGAGGAGTTCGCACAGCGGGTGCGCGAGCAGGTCGAGGAGCGCGGCGCGCAGGTCGTGATGGTCGACGGCATCGACGGCTACAAGGTCTCCCTGCGGGGCGAGGACCGCGAGCTCGGCGAGAAGCTCCACGCGCTCGTGCGCTACCTCACGAACGTCGACGTCACCGTCATCCTGCTCGACGAAGTCGGGGAGGTGACGGGGCTGCCGAGCGCGACCGGCGCGAACGTCAGCTACGTCGCGGACAACATCGTCTTCCTCAGCTACGTCGAACTGGAGGGACGGCTCCGCCGCGTCGTCGGCGTGCTGAAGAAGCGCGTCAGCGACTTCGACCACACGCTCCACGAGTTCGAGATCACCCCGGACGGCCTGACCGTGGGCGACCCGATGACCGACGTCCAGGGCGTCCTCGACGGCGACCCGACGTGGGTAGGGGGGCGCTCTCGATCCGGCGCGAGGTAGCGTGGTCGCGCCAGGGACGGACCGGGAGTGGTCCACGAGCGGGCGCGACGAGGACGAGGAGGCGCGGATACAGCTCCTCGTCGACGAGGCGGGGAACCGGGCCGCGCTTCGCTCCCTGCTCGAACAGCGCTACGAGACGGTCGTGGACGAGTCGGTGCGCGACGTCGCGCTCCACGTCGTCGACGACATGAGCCTCCCGGCGTACCGGGACGCGCTCGCCGCGCACAGCCGCGAAGCCCACCCGACGTTCGCGCCGACGGTGCTGGTCCGCCGCGCGGACACGCACATCGACGTCGAACTCGCGCTGTCGGACGGCGACGACCCGGCCATCGTCGACGAGATCGTGGCCGCGCCCGTGGACCGGCAGCGGCTCTTCCGCCGCCTGGAGAACCTCCTGGTGCGCCGCCGCCAGTCCATCGAGCTCTCGCGGCGCTACGAGGAGAGCGAGGCGCGCTTCGAGGGCCTGTTCCAGGCGGTCCCCGACCCCGCGTTCGTCCTGGACGCGGACGGCGTGATCATCGAGGCGAACGAGGCGTTCGCGGACGTGACGGCGCTCGCCCACGACGCGACCGTCGGGTTCCGCCCGCACGAACTCGACGTCTTCGAGGCGGACACCCTGGACGCGTTCACGGACGCGGCGGACGAGCGCGTCGCGTACCGGGACGCGGACGGCGAGCGGCGCTACGCGGAGGTGCGGACCCGGCGTCGGTCGGTCGTGGGCGAGACGTACACCGTGGTGGTGATGCACGACGTCACCGCGCTCCACGAGTCGAACGAGCGCCTCGAACAGTTCGCGAGCGTCGTCACGCACGACCTCAGGAACCCCTTGCAGGTCGCGCAGGCCCGCGTGCCGATGGTCGAGTCGGCGGTGTCGGACGACGAGCGCGCGGCCGACCACCTCGACGTGGTCGCGAACTCGCTCGACCGCATCGACGACCTGGTCGCGGGCGTCCGCACGCTCGTCCGGAACACCGACGTGGAGGCCGTCGAACCGGTCGCGCTCGACGACGTCGCCGAGCGGGCGTGGCGGCTGGTCGAGACGGCGGACGAGGACCCGCGGTTCGCGGACGCGTCGCGCACGCTCTACGCGGACCCCGGACGGCTCCAGCAGCTGCTCGCGAACCTCTTCCGGAACGCGCACGACCACGGCGGCGACGACGTCACCGTCACCATCGGCACGACGACGGGCGGCTTCTACGTCGCGGACGACGGCCCCGGCATCCCGCCGAGCGAGCGCGATGACGTCCTGGAGACGGGCTACACGACGGCGGCGGACGGCACGGGCCTCGGGCTGAGCATCGTCTCGGCCATCGCGGACGGGCACGGCTGGACGACGTCGGTGACGGCGAGCGAGTCGGGCGGCGCGCGCTTCGAGTTCACCGGCGTCGAGTTCCGCGCCTAGACCGTCGGGAGGTCGAAGGACGCGCCGGTGAGGTCCTCGGAGACCGACCAGAGGCGTCGCGCGACGTCGCGGTCCCGCGAGCGCTCGCTCGACGACTGTACGGTCGGGTACCCGCGCATGTTCGCGAGGCCGCCCGGCCCGACGTACTCGCCGCCGTCGATATCGGGTGCGGTGGCGGCGTAGAGCAGGGGCCACGCGCCCCGCTCGGCGGACTGCGCGACGAGGACGTTCGCGGCCTTCATCGCGAGGAGGCGCAGTCGAGAGCCCGACTGTTCGGGACCGCGATACTGGAGGTTCGTCGCGGCGTACCCGGGGTGGGTGACGACGCTCCGGACGCTCGCCGACGCCGCGCGGAGGCGCCGGTCGAGTTCGTAGCCGAACAGGACGTTCGCGAGTTTCGACTGCCCGTAGGCGTCCCACGGGTCGTAGTCGGCCTCGCTCTGCAGGTCGTCGAAGTCGATGCGGCCGCGCTCGTGGACGCCGCTGGACTGCGTGACGACGCGCGACTCGCCGGTCGTCCGTCGGAGGACGGGGAGGAGGCGGGCGGTGAGCGCGAAGTGGCCGAGGTGGTTCACGCCGAACTGCGTCTCGAAGCCCTGCGCGGTCTCGGAGCGCGGAATCGCCATCACGCCCGCGTTGTTGCAGAGGACGTGGAGGGCGTCGAAGGAGCTTCGATACCAGTCCGCGAACGCTCGAACGGAGTCGAGGTCCGCGAGGTCGAGTTCGCGGACGGTGAGCGACGCGCCCGCTACCGCGTCCTCGATGCTCGCTCGGGCGTCCGCGGCGCGGTCGGTGCTCCGGCACGCCATCACGACGTGCGCGCCCGCGTCCGCGAACGCCTTCGTCGCCTCGAACCCGATGCCGCTGTTCGCGCCGGTGACGACGACGGTGCGTCCGGCCTGCGACGCCATCTCGTCGGGCGTCCACTCGTCGCTCATGTACCGGGAGTCGGCCGCGAACCCCTTAATCCGTCGCGAGGCGGGGGCGTCCGCCGGCTCTCACTCGACGGGCAATCCCTCCTCGGCGACGTAGTTCAGCCACGCGACGATGAGCGCGTTCGTCGCGTAGACGAGCGTTCCGGCGAAGACGACGAGGAGGGCGACTGCGGCGACGGCCGCGGCGGCGCCGCCGGCGCTCGCGAACGCGAACGCGAAGACGCCCGCGAACAGCGTCACGAGGACGACGGTGCCGACGTAGCCGGCGATGGAGGGCTTGTCCGCCATGCGCGGTGCGTCTCGCCGCACCCCAAAAAACGTGGGTGGCGGCGCTCGCGCGCCGCGACCCGCACGACGGGAGCGACGGGCCAGTACGTTCTTACGAAGGTCCGACGTACGCGGTAGCATGCACGGGGAGGGGAGAGCGACCGCGTGTCACGTGACCGCGGACGCCTCGGGGGGACCGACGTTGGAGACGGCGACGATGGCCGTGGAGCGAACGACGCGCGCCGACGCGCCCGCGGTCCTGGACGGCTACGAGGGGGACGTCGTCCTCGCGGATCGGTCGGTCGCGACCGACGAGACGCTCGCGGGCCTGCTCGCGGACCTCGACGGCGTCCCGTGCGTCGTCGTCGACGAGACGACCGACGGGGCCGCCGTCGACCGAGCGGTCGCGGACGCCGTCGAGCGCGACTGGCACGGCTATCCGGTCGCGGCGAACGAGCGCGAGCGACTCGCGGCCGTCGAGGCGTACGACTTCGACGATCCGACGCTCCGCCGACACCTCGACGGCCTGGCGACGACCGTTCGGGAGTGCTTCGACGCGCGCGTCGGCGTCGTCGGCGTCGTCGGGGAGACGACCGAGCGCTTCGTCGCCGAGGACGGTATGGGCCGCGAGTCGCTCGCGCGCCGCGACGCGCTCTGCGCGCGCGGCATCTTCGCGGACGGTTCGCTCGTCGCGCCGTCGCTCGCCACGGATCCGCGCGTGAACGACGACGCCCTCGACGACGGACTCGAATTCTACGCGGGCGCGCCGATCCGCACGCCGTCGGGCACGCCGATCGGAATGCTCTGCGTCCTCGACGACGCGCGCGACGGCTTCGACGAGGCGGACCGCGACGCGCTGGCGTGGCTGGCGGAGCAGGCGAGCGGCTACGCCGACCGATACGGCCGCTAGCTCAGCCAGTCCGGCATCTCCGCGTCGCCGCGCCGGATCGCCTCGACGGTCTGCTCCGGGAGCGCGTCGAGTACCTCCTCGGGGACGTGCGCGAGCGGGTCGTCCGCGTCGCCGGCGACCGTCTCGTCCGCGTCGACGTCGCCGGTATCGACGTCACTGGCATCCGCATCGCCGGCATCGACGCCGGCCTCGGAATCGGCCGGTTCGGCCGCCTCGTCGTCGGACGCCGCTTCGTCGCCGTCGGTGTCGAGCGTCTCCGCGTCCCGTTCGGCCGGGTCGTCGACCCCGGAAGGGTCGCCGGCGGCCATCTCAGAATCGTCGTCGTCGCGGCCGGCGCGCTCGTCGGCGTCGCTCTCGTCGTCGGTCTTCGGGGTGAGGGCGGGCGAGACGCCGATCGGTCGCGAGTCGCTCGACGCGTCGGCGGCGGTGTCGCGTTCCCCGTCGGCGGCCTCGCTCGCGTCGGCACCGTCGGTCCGCATCGACGCGTCCGCGCCGTCCGCGTCCCCCTCGGCCGCGTCCGCGTCGTCGGCGGGCGTCGTCGGCCGGGCGCGGTCGGTCGCTGCGTCGGTGTCGTTGCGCGCTGACCTCGCGTCGTCCCGCGTGCGGTCGAACGAGTGGAGGTGGCTGAGGTCGCGGCCGTCGTCGATGGCCGCCGCGATGGCGCTGTCGTCGCGCGAGAGGTCGGTCGTGTCGGCGAGGTCGTCGAGGCGCGCTTCGATCTCGGCGGTCGCGGACGACTGCTCGGAGACGAGCGTGGAGATGGTGGTGACCTCCTCGGAGACGCGGTCGGCCTGCGAGGCGGCGTCGCTGATCATGTCCGCGAGCGCCTCGGTGGTCTGGGCCTGCTCGTCGGTCGCGCGCGCCACTTCGTCCACGCCGTCGGAGGCGGACGAGACGGCGTCCACGATCTCGTCGAGCGTCCCCATCGACTCCTCGACGCGGTCGATACCGTGCCCGATCTGCTCGTTCGCGGTGTCGAGGCTGTCGGTCGTCGCGTCCGCGTTCTCCGTGACCTCGGCGATGGTGGCTTCGACGCGCTCCGCCTGCTCTTTCGACTCGTTCGCGAGCGCCTTCACCTCGTCCGCGACGACGGCGAACCCGCTCCCCGCTTCGCCCGCGCGCGCCGCCTCGATGGACGCGTTCAACGCGAGCAGGTTCGTCTGGTCCGCGATGTCGTTGATGACCTCGACCATCTCGTCCACCTCCGCGAGCGTGTCCACGAGGTCGTCGACGTTCTCGACGACGTCGCCGCGCGCGTCGTCGATCTGATGCATCGCGTCGATGGCGTCCGACGCGGACTCCCGGCCCTCCTCCGCGAGGTCTTCGGCGCGCGCGCTCGTCTCCGCGACCTGGTCGGCGGTCGCCGCTATCTCCTCGACGGTCGCGGAGAGCGTCGAGACCTCGTCCGCGATGGCGTCCGTGTTCTCGGACTGGTCGGCGGCGAGCGTCTCGATCTCGCCCGCGCTCTCCGCCGCCGTCTCGACGGCGTCGCGGAGGTCGCCTATCTCGCTCGCGACGCCGTCGCGGAGGCGCTTGGACGCCTCGACCTCCTCGCGCATCGACTCGGCGTAGGAGTGGTGGTAGGTCTCGACGATGACCTGCGTGTCGAGGTTGACGCCGCGGACCGCGGCGGCGGCGTTCGCGAACCCGTCATCTATGGCCGCTTCGACGGCGTCGGCGTCCTCGTCGTCGAGGCCGTCGGTCGCGGCGTCGGCGGTGGCGGTGGCGAGTTCGTCGAGGACGGCGGTGGTGACGTTCGCGACGGTGCCGAGATAGAAGTTGAGCGGGAGACCGAGGGCGTCGTGGACCTTCCCGATTCGCGCGCGCGACTCGTAGTGGTCGCGGTCGTACTCGCCGGTCGTGAGCGTCCGGAAGTAGTGTTCGACGATGGCGCGCAACTCCTCGTCGTCGCGCCCGGAACTGTGGACGAGTTCGTTCGTCCGATCGTGCCGGTATATCGGATCGAGGAACGCGTCGGTGAGATCGTCGAGTCGGTTCTCGACCGCGGGGCCGAGGCCGCGGAGTCGGTCGGCCTCGGCCTCGTCGAAGCCGACGTATTCGCGTCGCCACTCGATCTCGTCGCGCGTCAGCCCGATCTCGTCGGCGAGCGCGCCGACCTCCGTACCGTCCGTAGACTGCCCGCTAGGGGGCTGCATACCCCAAAAGAGGGGGGGGAACGCATAAGCGTAGTCCTCGAATTACCAGCGAAGATAATCGGACGGGCGCGGGGCGCGACGGACGGAGGAGACGCCCGCGTTCGGGCGCGCGCCTCAGAAGACGAACGGGCCGCGCTGGTCGATCGGGTCGCCGTGGGGGCGGCCGGCGACGGCGACGACGCGAAGGCCGTCGTCGCTCTCGACGCGGACGTCAGCGCCGTCGGTGACGAGCACGTCGCCCTCGCCGAAGGCGTCGCCGTCGACGGTTCCGGTGCCGGCGACGCCGAAGAGGAAGCCCGTCCACTCGGCGGGCGGCGCGTGCGTCCACGCGCCGTCGACGCGCGCGTCCCGGTACGTCATCTCGGTGTGGAGGGAGAGCGGGGAGCCGTCGCCGACGACGGTGGTGACCGTCGCGCCGTCCACCGTCTCGGTCGGGAGGTCGGCGGCGCTCGCGTCCGCGTAGTCCGGTTCGGCGTCCTTCGCATCCCGCGGGAGGTTCACCCACAACTGGAGGCCCTCGCAGCCCGCACCAGAGGCGGGGAACTCGGAGTGTCGGATGCCGCGCCCGGTCGTGATGCGCATCGCGTCGCCCTCGCGCGCGGTGTGCTCTACGTCGAGCGAGTCGGTGTGCTCCATCCCGCCGTCGAGCATGTAGGAGACGATTTCGAACCCGCGGTGGGGGTGCATCGGGAACCCCGTCTCGGGGTCGATGTCGAAGCGCTCGAAGAGGACGAACGGGTCGACGTGTCCGGGGTGCGCGTCCGTCGGGAAGGCGCGTTTCGCGCGCACGCCGGTGCCGTGTCGAATCGGCTGCGCGGCGACGCGTGCTGCGGAGTTCGGGCGTTCGTCTGCGGCCATAGTCGGAGGTGGGCGCGCCGCCGGATACGCGTTCCGTCCCCGGCGACGACGGCGGGGAGCGGGCGACGGTGATGGCGCGCGATGCCGGGGACGGCAGTCTTTTGCGGTGCACGGTCGAACCCGGACGCGATGGACGCGGGCACCGACGTGGCGACGCTCGACGAGGTCCCCCTCCGGGGGTCGTACCTCTTCACGGTCGCGGACGACTACGGGAACGACACGGAAGTCATCCTCGTGCGCTGCGACGAGGACCCGGGCGTGCGGGCGTGGGTGAACCGCTGTCCGCACGAGAGCCAGCGATTCGACCGCGGGGCGGGCGCGCCGATGCGCGACGGCGAACTGCTCTGCCCGAAGCACGGCTCGCTCTTCGACGCCTGCACGGGCGAGTGCGACAACGGCGAGGCCGCGGGCACCGCGCTCCCGGCGGTCGATATCGCCGTCTCGGACGGCACGGTCTACCTCGTCGACGACGACTACGCGTACCGCCACGCGGGCGCGAGCGGGGACGACGGGCCGGGGCCGAGTTCGAGTTCGCACCTCTCCTTCTAGTCCCGCGTCGCACCGTCTCAGGCGCTCGCGGACCGGCCGTCGAGTCGCGTGAGCGCGCGGAGCGCGTACTCGACGACGCCGAGACCGCAGCAGACGGCGAGCGGGAGGAACCAGCCGCCGAAGTAGAGCGCGTGCGGGTCCTCGACGGTCACCCCGAGCGACGCCGCGGCGTCCCAGCAGACGAACGCGACGAGGCCGGCGAGCGGCGCGACGAGGCGGCCGCGACAGTACGCGTAGACGGGCGCGGCGGCGAGGACGAACGCGCCCGCGGCGCCCCACGCGTACAGGAGGAGCGTCGACCCGCCCGCGAGGGCGACGCCGAGTTCGGCGGCGAACCAGGCGGAGACGGCGGCGTGGAGAACGCCCGCAACGGCGGCGACGCGGGCCGCGGGGCGGCGCGACACGGGCGGGGAGAGCCACGCGGGCGGGTCGAGGACGGCGGGGAGGCGCGCGCTCCGGTCGCGCGCGTCGGCTTCGAGGGCGCCGACGCCGAGCAGGCCGAGCGCCCAGACGGGCGCGCTGACGGCGTACCGGAGGACGTAGAGGCCGTTCTCGACGACGGTGACGCCCGTGGGGTGCGCGAGGCGTTCGAGTTCGGCGACGTCGCGGAAGGTCGGGCCGGGCGGCGCGAGTTCGAGGCCGGCGACGGCGGCGGACGCGGCGCAGAGCGCGAGCAGCGGTGCGAGGAGGCGATAGCGGAGCGCGAGCCACGCGGGGACGGCGGCGACGAGGGCGAGTCCGACGACGCGCGTCGCGAACGCGACGGGGCCGGCCGCGGGGCCGACGTCGTAGCCGAGGCGCGCGGCGAGCGCGAGCAGTGCGAGCGCGTGGAGGACGCCGACGGCGCCGCTCGCGAGGGCGCGGCGGGGCCGGTGGAGGACCATGCGTAGACGTGTCGCATCGACTATAGTAGGTGTTTCGCCGGGTGTAGCGCGCGGTTCAGTCGGCGCTCGCGCCGTCCGCGCCGAAGGCGTAGCCGTACGCGACGAGGGGGAGGCTCGCGGACCAGCCACAGACGAGCGCGAGGGCGCCGAAGAGGACGCCGGGGACGCCGAGCGCGACGGCGGACGCGGCCGCACCGAGGAGGGGCGTGAGGACGGTGAGCGCGGCGAGACGGGCCCACGATCCGCGGCGGACGAGCAGGCCGGCGAGCAGGCCGAGCGCGGCGACGGCGCCGAGAATCGGATAGACGACGTAGCGCATCCCGAGCGAGCCGCTGCCGGTGAGCGTCGTGCCGACCCAGATGAGCGCGACGGTGGCGGCGGCGACGCCGAGCGCGCTCCGGCCGTCGAGCGGGCGCGCCGTCCGGCGCGCGCGGAGGCCCGCGAGGATGGCGAACGCCGCGGCGACGTACGCGTAGCCGGGCGGGCGGAGCAGGAACGCACCAATGGCCGCGGCGAAGCGGCCGACGAGCGCGCCCCCGTTCGCGGGTTCGACGACGTAGTAGTCGCCGCCACGCTGGACGAGGCCGGGCGCGACGAAGCCGTCCGCGGTCGCGGTGCCGTTCGCTATCGCGCGCCGGAGGGTCGGGTCGGCGTCGGCGTACGGGGTGGCGACGGCGTGCGCTGCCGTCTCGGGCGCGAGGGCGGTGGCGGTGAGGGCGACGTCGGTGGTGTCCCCGTCCGTGGCGACGCGGAGGCGGTAGTAGTCGCCGCGGGAGACGCCGACGACGGACTCGTTCGCGTGGTCGTCGAGGCGGACGTAGAGTTCGGGCGGGACGGACCCCTCGTAGGTGCCGTCGCGGAGCGCCTCGCGGAGGGCGCGGGCGCCCGAGTCGGGGACGCCGTCGGTCCAGTCGTCGAAGTCGACGAGGTCCGGGTCGGCGGTGGCGATGCGCGCGCCGTCGGTCGCGGGGTCGACGTGGGTCGCGGCGTACGTCGCGTCGGCGGGCGCGCCGGTGGTGCCGGCGCCCGCGCAGAGCAGGCCGACGGCGAGGAGGGCGAGGACGGCGGCGTAGCGGGCGGTGGAGACCATATCAGGGCTGCGGCGTGCGGGGTGAAGAAGCGGGCGGTCGGGCGCTCACGCGTCGAACCCTCCGTCGCGGAGCGTCGCCCAGTAGGCGTCGCCGCGGTAGCGCACGAGCCAGTCCCCGCCGTACTCGTCGCCGCGGACGGGGTCGTGGCGGCGGAAGCGCTCGCGGAGACTGCGGAAGGCGTCGTCGTCGGTGTCCTCGGCGTAGTAGCCGCCGTCGATGGCGTCCTCGACGACGGCGCGTTCGTCGTCGGTGAGATTCCGGAGGGTGAACCGGTAGCGCTCGCGGAGGCCGTCGGCGAACGCGGCGGTGTCGTTCGCGAGCAGGGTTGTCCGATACCGGTAGGTGGTGACGTCGACGGTGCGCGCGCTCGCCCGGACGCGATAGGAGGCGTTCCGGTACGCGACGACGGTGGTCGGGGTGGCGGCGAGGAGGGACGCGTTCAGTTCGTCGGGCGCGTAGACGACGCTCGCGCCGAGCGCGGCGTCCCGGTCGTCGACGCGGGCGAGGTGGGAGAGCGGGTCGGCGAGCGCGCGCCGGTCGGGCGCGGGGAGGTCGTCGTAGGCGACGCGCGGGCCGGTGGCGTTCGCGACGTCCCGGTCGACCTCGATTTCGAGCGCGCTCGCGTCGCGCTCGCCGGTGGCGTTCCACGAGAGCGCGTAGTACGCGCCCCGATAGTCGAGGGGGCGCGTGACGCGGAGCGGCGGGGCGCGCGCGTCCATCGTCGCGGAGCCGTTCCGGAGGGCGTCGCGGAGGAGACGCGCGTCCGCGCCGTCCGGGTGGGCGGCGACGTCGGACGCGTTCACGCTGGCGTGCGCGGCGAGGTCGGCGTCGCCGTCGAGGCGGTCCATCGAGAGGCTGCCGGGGGCCGAACAGCCCGCGAGGACGAGGAGGAGGCAGAGCGCGACGGGGACGAGGGCGCGGCGGGCCATCGTCGACTCGTCGCACCGTCGGCTATTCAACCTCCGGGGAGACGAAAGCGGGCGTTTCAGCGTCCCGGACGGTTTCGTCCCCGCGAGCACGACAAGACTTTTGCCGGCGCGCGCGGGAGGAAGAGCGAGCCCGCGATCCGGCTCACACGTACTATGTCCATGGAACTCGAAGACTTCGTCGCGGCGAACGAACCGACCGAGAGCGGTGACGCGTTCGAACTGGAGAGCGGGAAACTCCTCGACGTCGACGTGGACGGGAGCGTGATGGTGAAGGCGGGCGCGATGGTCGCGTTCGACGGCGACCTCACGTTCACCGGGAAGTCGTCCGCGGAGGGCGGCGTGATGGGATTCATCAAGGAGAAGGCGACGAGCGAGGGGACGCCCGTGATGGACGTCTCGGGCGACGGGCACGTCTACGTCGCCGACCAGGGCAAGGAGATCCAACTCCTCTCGCTCGACGCGGACGAAGCCATCTCCGTGAACGGCGCGGACGTCCTCGCGTTCGAGGACAGCGTCGACTACGAGATCGGAGTGATCGGCAGCCTCGGCGGGGCGTCCGCGGCGGGGCTGACGAACGTCTTCCTCTCCGGGCCGGGCGTCGTCGCCATCACCACGCACGGCGACCCGCTCGTGCTCACGCCGCCCGTCCGCACCGACCCGCAGGCGACCGTCGCGTGGAGCCGCGACCTCTCCCCGAGCGTCGAGTCGAACCGGAGCCTCAGCGATATGATCGGGCAGTCCTCGGACGAGCGCTACCAGCTCGTCTTCGAGGGCGAGTCCGGCTTCGTCGTCGTCCAGCCCTACGAGGAGCGCGGCCCCGAGGTCTAGTCCTCTTCGACCACGTCCGCCGCGAGCAGGTCGTGGAGCGCGCTCGTCACGTCCGGGTCGACCTCCGCGACCGGTTCGCCGCCGTGCACGCGCTCGTTGTGCTGCGCCACCGTCGCCGCGACGTCGTCGAGCGCCACGCGGTTCGTCGTGTCGCACGCCTCGCAGACGACCGGCACCGTCGGTTCGTCGTTCGAATCAGCCATACCACCGCATCACTTAGCACGACGACAAGTCTTTCGCCTCGCCGCCCCCGCCCCGAACAGGTTCGGGAGGGGTGCCTTCCGGCCGCGGGCCGTTCGGTCGCGTATGAGCCACGGAGACGCCCACGAGACGGACGCGCTCGACGAGACCCACGACGGGTCGTGGTCGGTGAACCTCGAGACGGACGAGTACGCCGGCGACGAGGACGCCACCGTCGCGGACGCCGTCGTCGCCGTCGACCACACCCGGCCCGGCCACCACGTCAACCTCGTGACGCACGGCGAGAACGGCCACCCCGAGACGTACCTCTACGCGGACGTCGAGGCGGCGTTCGACGACGTCACCGTCGAGTTCGTCGACCGCTGCGGCTGTGGCGGCTACGTCACGCGCGTCCACCGCGAATGACCGACGCCGCGCTCGGATCGCGGACGGCCGGCGAGTCGGACGAACTCGACGGCGTCGCCGTCGCCGACCGAATCGCCGAACGCGCCGCCGCCCACCGCGAGCGCGAACTCCAGCGGGCGTTCGACCGTCTGGCCGCGCGCGACGCTCTCGACGACGAGCGCCGGCGCGTGCTCGCGTCGCTCGCGGACGCGCTCACCGAGGGCGTGCTCGCCGGCCCGCGCGACGCCATCGAGCGCGCGGACGACCCCGACACGCTCGCCGTCGCGCTCGACGTGTTCGGACGGGACGCCTGCGATCCAGAGTGACGCCAGCGGGGCGGACGCGAACACGTTCGCACAGGAGTATTGGGTTCGGGAGCGCCGAGCGACGACTATGACGCCGAGCGACGTCGACACCGCCGAGCGGCCGTTCGTCCTCGTGTGGGAGATGACGCGCGCCTGCGAGTTGGCCTGCGACCACTGCCGGGCGGACGCGACGCCGGAGCGCCACCCGGGCGAGCTCTCGACCGAGGAGGCGAAGGCGTTCCTCGACGACGCCCGACGCTTCGGAGACGACCAGCTCGTGGTGCTCTCAGGGGGCGACCCGTTGGCGCGCGCGGACGCCACCGAACTCGTCGAGTACGGGACCGAGCGCGGCCTCCGGGTGACGATGACGCCGAGCGGGACGACGCGACTGAACGAGGCCGCGCTCGACGGCCTCGCGGACGCCGGACTGCGGCGGCTCGCGCTCAGCGTCGACGGCGGGTCCGCGGCGACGCACGACGCGTTCCGCGGCGAACCGGGGAGCTTCGACGCGACCGTCGAGGCCGCGCGTGCCGCCCGCCGGGCCGGCCTCCCGCTCCAGGTGAACACGACCGTCTGCGCGCGAACGGTCGACGAACTCCCGCGCATCCGCGAACTCGTCGAGGACCTCGACGCCGTCCTCTGGTCCGTCTTCTTCCTCGTGCCCGTGGGGCGCGGGCGCGCCCTCGACGCCGTCCCGCCGGCGCGCGCCGAACGCGTGACGGAGTGGCTGCTCGACGTGAGCGACGAGGCGTCGTTCGGCGTGAAGACCACGGAAGCGCCCCACTACCGTCGCGTCGCCCTCCAGTCGCGGCGGGCGGACGCGGGCACCGCCGCGCCGTCGGCGGACGCCATCGGCCGCCGCGGCGGCATCACGGCCGGGGACGGGTTCGCGTTCGTGAGTCACGTCGGCGACGTCTACCCCTCCGGGTTCCTCCCCGAGTCGGTCGGGAACGTCCGCACGGAGAGCGTCGTCGACCTCTACCGCGAGCGCGAGCTGTTCGAGCGCCTGCGCGACCCGGACGCCCTCGAGGGGAAGTGCGGCGCGTGCGAGTTCCGCCGGGTCTGCGGCGGCAGTCGCTCGCGCGCGTACGCGACCACCGGGAATCCGCTGGCGAGCGACCCGCTCTGCCCGTACGAACCCGCGGGCTACGACGGACCGCTCCCCGGCGACCAGGAGCGGGCCGAGTAGGCCGGTCAGTCGGCGAACTCGACGCCGGTGAACTCGAAGCGCGCCCCGCCCGACTCGCCCGCCGTCACGGTGACGTCCCACCCGTGAGCGTGCGCGATGTCGGAGACGATGCCGAGACCGAGACCGGTGCCGCCGGTGTCGCCGGTGCCGGTCGTGTACCCCATCTTGAGGACGTCCTCGCGCTCCGCGTCCGGGATACCGGGGCCGTCGTCTTCGACGTAGAACCCGTCGTCGAGGTCGCCGACGGTGACCGTGACGTCCTCGCCGCCGTGCTCCACCGCGTTCCGAAACAGGTTCGAGAGGAGTTGACGGAGGCGGCTCTCGTCCGCGACGACCGTGCGCGTGCTCTCGACGGCGAGCGTGGCGTCCGCCGAATCGAGCGTCCGCCAGCAGCGGCCGACGCAGTCCGCGAGCGCGACCGGGTGCGTGTCGTCGATGGTCCGCCCCTGCTTCGCGAGCGTCAGGACGTCCTCGATGAGGTCGCCCATGCGCTCGTGCGCCGCCCGGATCTTCGCGACGTGCTCGTCGTCCGCCGCGCCCGCCGCGTCTAACGCGTCGAGGTGGCCGGACGCCACGTTCAGCGGGTTCCGCAGGTCGTGCGAGACGACGTCGGCGAAATCCTCCAGTTCGGCGGTGCGGCGTTCGAGCGCCGCCTCCGCGCGCTTCCGGTCGGTGATGTCGACGTAGGTCGCAAGCACCTCCGACCGGTCGTCCGGGCCGAGCGACGTCGCGTAGAGCAGGAACGTCCGGGGGACGCCGTCGGCGTCCCGGCGCGTGACCTCCCGGCCGACTCGCTCGCCGCTCCGCACGCGCTCGTTTATCTCGCGGGCGTCGTCGGCCGCCGCGTCGTGGACGATGAGGTCGTCGAGGGACGCGCCGGCGAGTTCCCGGTCCGTGTAGCCGAACGTGTCGCGGAACCGCTCGTTCGCCCGCGCGACGCGCGGGGCGTCGCCCGCGAAGTCGACGAGGACGAGGGGGACGGGGACGGCGTCGAGGAGGTGGGCGAACCGGTCGCGCTCCCGTTCGAGGCGCGCCCGGGACTCGCGGAGGTCGGTGACGTCCTCGTTCACCGCGACGAAGCGCACGATGTCGCCGGACTCGTCGGTGACGGGCGAAATCGTCTGCTTCACGACGTAGCGCTCGCCGGTCTTGCGCTCGTTCGTTATCTCTCCCTCCCAGACGTCGCCGGAGAGGATGGTGTCCCAGAGGCGCTCGTAGAAGCGCTCGCCGTGCACGCCCGACTGGAGGATGTTCGCGTTCGAGCCGACCGCTTCCTCGGCGGTGTAGCCGGTCTGCTCCTCGAACGCCGGATTGACGTGCTCGATGGTGCCCGCCGTGTCCGTCCAGTAGATGGCGTGCCCCGCGTGCTCGACCGCTTCGCGGAACGCCCGACGGTCCCCCCTATCGCGCGACGCCCCGTCGACTGTCATGCACGCGATAAGCACGCACGGCGCTTAAATCACGTGATGAACGTGTACGCGACGGAGCGTTCGGCGACCGCATCCGCTCAGTGGCCGTGCGCGTTCGGACTCGCGGACGTCGTCTCCGCGGGACAGAGTATCGTGTCGCGCCCGCTCGAGCGGTAGACGCCCGTCTCCTCGCGCTGCGTGAAGAAGGAGACGAGCACGACGGCGTCCTGATAGTCGCGCTCGTCCTCGTTGAAGTCGAAGAGGTAGATGGCCTGATTGTCGTCGAGCGTGATCGTTCCGTTCTCGACGTACGGCGCGACGTAGCTCTCCGCGGACGCCTGCCCGCTCGCCGCCGTGAAGTTCGGCGCGTCGCTCCCGTCGCGGTAGACGCGGACGTTCTCGCTGTTCTCCGTCGAACTCACGCGCACCCAGTAGGGCTCCGTGTGACAGTTGATCGGGATTCCGAAGAGGGAGTCGCACACGCGGCGGTGCTGGAGGCCGGCCGCCCGCACCTCGATGTCCGTCCCCGCGTCCTGTCGGGAGACGCCGTACGCGCCGACGGTGGTGTCGTGGTCGTGGACCATCGTCCACGCCTTCGCTCGCTCGCCGCCGACGGCGACGCTCACGTTCACGGGCGCGTCGCTGTCCGCGGACCCCCACCCCGTGCCGAGGAACTTCACGTTCGCCGTGTAGGGGACGCTCGCGCGGACGTGCGAGCCGTCGATGGCGAACTGGCCGCGCTCGACGGGAACGGTCCTCTCCGAGAGGAGGTAGCTGCTGCGCGCGCCCCGATAGCGGAGTTGGACGGACGCCGAATCGCCGCCGGGGTCGCAGAGCGTCGACTGGTTCAGGCTGACGTTCAGGCGCTCCCCGGCGCTCCACTCGCCGTCGTCGAGCGCACCGCCGTCCAGGTCGGAGACGGGAATCGTGGTGGTGGTCCCGCCGACGGTGACGGCGACGGAGAGCGCGCTCGCGTCCACCGGTTCACCGTTACGGTGGACGAGTTCGAGACTGTGCTGGGCCTCGTTCCCGACGATGTCGACGGTGACGGACTCCTCCTCGGAGACGAACGGCGGGGGGTTCGAGAGCTGATCGCTGAACCCGAGGATCATCGCGCCCGCCGTGGCGACGAGCGCGACGGTGAGGAGGAGGAGGAGGGCGCCGCCGACGACCGTCGAGAGCGCGCGCGCGTCCCGGCTCATGCGTGACGTACGCGTCCGCGCGAAGATAAGCGCGGGGGCGCGTCGAACGCCGATACGCCCCCGCGAGACGCCGGCGGGCCCTACGCGTCGGCGGGCCAGAGGTACCGCCACGTGTAGCCGGCGGCGACGCCGCCGAGTTCGGCCGCGACGGCGAACGCGAGCGCGTCGGCCGGACGGACGCCCGCGAGCGACGACGTGAAGATGCGCGCGAACGCGACCTGTGGGTTGACGAACATCGTCGAGGAGAGGGCGACGATGCCGGACCCGACGACGAATCCGACGGCGAGGCCGAGGCGGTCCGTCCCGCTCCGAATCCCGGCGACGACGACGG
>Ga0207755_100113_pt1 | contig 57641 bp, 46 predicted proteins | sample A23P2SouthBayCA_FD_187734 | JGI IMG/M metagenome (GOLD analysis project Ga0207755, IMG submission 187734) | Aerobic enrichment media microbial communities from Bioluminiscent Bay, La Parguera, Puerto Rico - A23 P2 (SPAdes) | ecosystem: Environmental > Aquatic > Marine > Unclassified ...
CTCTTCGAGGACAACGACACCGAGAAACACCAAGAGGCATACGATAAATTCGTTCGACTCGTAGAAAGTGGTACTCCGCTCGTCAACGGAGTCGGAATCGCGGTTCGCAATCGGTTGGAAAACCCGGAGGACAGGACAGTCGCCGTCTCCCACCTGACGATGATGGTCCCCGTCGCGCCCGAGGCATTCGAGGTTGTGATCCCGACGCTGAGCGAGATCGCGGCGGACGAAACCGCACCGCAACGCGCCAATGCGACCCGCGTGTTGTTCCAGTTCGCCACTGCCGGGACCCGCCTCGACGACCGGACCTTCGATGTGTTGACCGACATCGTCGAGAGCGGCGCTCCGGAACCGCGGAAATTCGCCGTCTACACCCTCGAAACCGTTTCGCAGGAACGACCCGATAGGGTCGTAAACGCGGTCCCGAGACTTCTTTCGTTCATCGAGGAATCCGCGTCGACGCCGGATATGGGCGACTTTCTCGCGCAAGACGACGACGTTCCAGGTTCGGACGTACCGATGGCGGCCGAAAACGCGGTCCGGGAACAGCGGCTCGATACCGCCGACGTCAGGGCTGCAGCGGGGGAGACTGTCGCCCGCGTCGCCGAGGAACGTCCGCACGAGGTGTCGCTCGGGTCGGCGTCGTTGGAGGTGCTCCTGACCGACGACTCCCCCGCAGTCCTGCGGGCGGGCACACGGATCTGCGACGCGCTCGCTGGCAGGCAACCGGAGTGCGTCTTCGACGTACTACCGGCGCTTGTCGACCGACTCGGGCCGAAAGAAAGCGATGAGACGCGGTCGTCCGCCAGCGAAGCGGTCAGGACGCTGTGCGAGCACGACAGGGCAGAAGTCAGGTCTGTCCTGCACGACCGGAGCGACCCGGCCTTCGCGAGCCTCCGTTCCGGTCCGCCGGCGAGCCTAGACGCGTGTCGCGTTCTCAGGGCCGTACTGGCCAGAGAGAGACAGATGACCGACGCGGACGTGAGCCATCGATCGCTGGTCGACCGCCTGGGAGAACTGTTGGCCGACGACGACCCGGCGGTCCGCGCGTCTGCCGCGCTCGCCACCGGCCAGTTGGAAGTCTCCGAAGACATCGTCGAACTACTCGATCCAGCGCCCTCCGAAGCTGACGCAACGGAATCGAACGAGAGGGCGGACAAACGAGCATCGGGAGAACCGAAAGACGCTGTAGCCGGCAGTTCAGAGGGGTAGTTCCGCAGGACGTCCCGCCGTTGCTCCGAAGCTGATCCGGGAGCGAGCGGCCATCGATGACTCAGAGCTTGTACCGGTAGACCCACAGCAGCGCGTAGATAGAGTACGGAAAGATGCTAAACGCGAGCCCGATAGTACCGAAGATTCCCGCGTCGACACCAGTGAACCACACCAGCGACAACACCACCAGCACCAACCCGGCCGTTCCCAGCGTCAGGAGAAACGACCCGAGCAGGACAGACAAGATCCTGGCAGTGAACTCTCTGAACTGATACAAGAAGCGCTCAACCGTCTGCCGCAGTTGGTTCGGTGCCTCGTCGGCCGAACCTTCGTTTTGAGCCATCACGTCTACTCGGTTCCAAGCCACTCCTGTTAAATCTTCCTCCCCTCGTCCCGAGCAGTATCCGCGACGCTAGTACGAGGGAGATCGCCCCGTTCACCCGCGATCGACGTCCTGACTGGGTGGGTGCGTCTCTGACATCCGTCGAACACCAGTACGTTTTATTCGTCTCGATGGGATTCGTCGACTATGGAGATAACAGACGTCGAAGCGTTCGCACTGTCATCGCCGATTGAGCCGCCCCAGGATCGGCCGTTCCACGGCGGAACCCGCCGGTTGCTGAAACGCGATATCGTCCTCGTCGTCGTGGAGACGGTCGACGGGACCCGCGGCGTCGCCACCGCAGGTGCGAGCAGTTCCGCGATGCGCGAGTACTTCGAGGGCGACTCGAAGAGCACGTTCGCCGACGTAGTCTCCGGACCCGTTGCCGACGCCCTCGAGGGGGAGACCATCGACTCCGCTGCGGAACTCCACTCGGAACTCGCGACGACGGATCTCCCCGCACGCCTCCGCACGAAGGCCATCTCCGCGATGGACGTCGCTTTTCACGACATCCGCGGGCGCCAACTCGGCGCACCGGTCTACGAACTGCTCGCAGAGGGCTACGGTACCGATCCCACCACGGACCTCCCCCTCTACGCCAGCGCGGGGATGTACATGGAACCGGAGGGCTACGTCGAGCAGGCAGAGGTCATCGAGGACCTGGGCTTTTTCGGCTACAAGTACCGCCCCGGCATCGGCGTCGAGGGCGACCGTCGCACGGTCGAACTCCTCGCCGACGCGCTCTCCGAGTGCGAGGTCATGCTCGACGTCCACACCTGGTGGAAGCTCGGCGAGGCCTACGGCCGCGAGACGGTCCGCGATCTGGTCGCCCACGCCGGCGAGCACGACGCTTACTGGGTCGAAGAGCCCGTCGAACCCGACGACCACGAGGGCTACGTCGACCTCGCCGAGACCGGCACACCGCTGGCGGGCGGCGAGAGCGAGGAGACGCCCGAGGGCCTCGTCGCGCTCGGCGAGACGGGCGCCGTCGACTTTCTCCAGGGCGACGTCCGCCACCACGAGGGGTTCACCGGGTGTCGCGACGCCGTCGAGTTCTGTCGCGGCCGCGACGACGTCGAGTTCGTCCCGCACAACTTCGGGACGTGGATCGGCCTGGCCGCCAACGCACACCTCGTCGCCGCCGCACCCGAGGCCGACCTGGTCGAGTATCCCGTCTTCGAGGACGACCCGCTGTTCGACGCCGAACCAGACCCGGGCATGTACCCCTTCGACCTCGCCTTCGACCTGATCGAGGGCCAACCCGACGTCACCGACGGCGTCCTCTCGCTGTCCGACGACCCCGGTCTCGGCGTCGAAGTCGACCTCGACGTCGTCGAGGAGTACCCCTTCGTCGAGGGGCCCTGGACCGAGTTCCACTACGACGACGACTGACGGTCCGGGCGCCGGCCAACTCAATTCTCGAGTCGCACGTTCGAGGAGTCGCCGCCACGCGGCAGTCGCTCCGCGCCGAGAAGAATAAAAAATGACCGCTGCGTTGCGACTCAGCCGATGAGTCGGTCGATGTCGTCGTCGAGTTGCTGGTAGAGTTCCTCGGCGCGTTGCGCTTCTTCGTCGCCGAGCGGACGGATCGGTTCCCGGACCGTGCCGCCTTCGAGGCCGGCGAGGTCGAGCCCCTTCTTGACGACGGGCACGCTGATCGCGCCGGGGATGGTGTTGTTCTGACCGGTGCTGTCACGCATGTTCTGGAGAGGGAGACAGATGTTCCGGAGTTTCCGGGCGCGCTCCCAGTTCTCGTCCTGGAGCGCGTCGAACAGCGCCAGGCCGACCTCCGGGCGGAAGTTGCTCACGCCGGCGGAAAAGCCCTCGATGCCCTCGGCCCAGTAGGAGACGGCGAACGGTTCGGCCAGGCCGTCCACCCAGACGACGTCGTCCGACCCGCGCTCGACGCCCGCGCCGAGTTTCACGGGGTCTTCGATGGCGTACTTGATCCCGACGACGCTGTCGAGGTGCGTGAGGTCGACGAGATAGTCGACCGACGGGGAGAAACCGCGGACGTACGGCACCAGTGGTCGGTCGATCACCGAACTCAGTTCGTGGTAGTACTCGAGCAGTCCCTGCTCGTGGACGTAAGTGTGGTCCGGCGGCATCACCATCATCGCGTCGACGCCGAGGCGCTCGTACTGTCGGACGAGATCGCTGGCCTCACGAGTCGAACCGCCGACACCGGCAAGTACGCACGCCTCGTCAGGGAGCGCATCGACGACCGTCCTAGCGTGGGCTACGCGCTCATCCCGCGCGAGAGAGTGATACTCGCTGATGTTCGCGCTCGCCATGAAACTGCGAATGCCCGCGTCATACAGTGCTCGTGCGTTCGCCGAAAGCGCTTCGTGGTCGACCGCGCCGTCGGAATCGAACGGGGTCAGTAACCCAACGGTAACACCTCTAAGACGGGATCTGACCGCTTTGCTACGTGCCATCGTGTGTCCGTGGTCAACGGAGAGGCCAATATATCTACCGGTCAGACAGACTCCCGATGGCATGTTCTAACGGCGCTTGCGTGTTGTGGACCGGTGCGTGTCATTGGTCTCGAAGTTCCGTGCGCGCGAGTCACATTTGCGGTTCCGAGTGGTCCGCGCCGATCGGCCGGAGCGGTAAGAATAAGTGTAATCGTTCACCCATCTGAGATGTGACGACCGACATCAGAGCGCTCATCATCGGCGGAAACAGGTTCTCGTTCCACCGGTTCGATCGGATGGGACCGTTACTCGAGGAGACGGTGACGTCGATCGGCGTCAACGCTGATCTGACCACCGACCGGGACACGCTGACCGACCTCGATGGGTACGACGTGATCGTGGATTACACGACGGACAGTACATTGAGCGACGAGCAGCTCGACGGGCTCCTGTCGTTCGTCGAGGCGGGCGGCGGTTACGCCGGCGTCCACTGCGCGTCGGACCTGACGGCTACGGTCGACGGGCATCGGGACGAACCCGTCCCCGAACTACGGGACATGATCGGCGGACACTTCCTCAGACACCCATCCCAGACGACCTTCGCAGTGAAGGTCGCCTACAGCCACCACCCGGTCTCGGCCGACCTGGACGACTTTCAGGTGTGGGACGAACCGTACGTCGTCGATTACGACGACGACGTGACCGTCCTCGCAAGGATGGACCACCCGGAGGTCGGGGACGCCCCCGTCTCGTGGGTGACCGAGTACGGCGACGGACGCGTGTTCTACAGTTCACTCGGTCACGACTATCCCGCTCACGTCAACGACGGAGCGCAGGCGCTCCTCCAGAACGGAGTTCGGTGGGCGGCCGGTGGTCCGCCCGACGAATAAGGGGCTCGAGACCGACCCATCGGGCGAGGGGCGGAACCGCCCGCTGACGTCGATCCGGTCCCGCCGGCAGCGGTGTTTGAGCCGCGCCCCTCGCACACTGGAAGAATAGATTCACCGTGTGTTTCCGGTATTGACTACGCTCACGGGGGACACGGGAACCTACTGAGGGCCCCGAAGGGTCTCGATGTGAGCGGTGAGGTCCGCGACGACATCCGGGTGGTCCCCGGCGACGTTCTCAGTCTCCCCGGGGTCCGATTCGAGGTCGAATAGGATCGGTCCGCGGTCGCGGATCGCGTACTTCGTTTCCGCTTCGTCCCACGGGTCCGCATCGCCAACCTGGTCATTAGCCGTTCGGTTGGTGTCGTAGCCGCGGACGAGCTTGTACCGGCCGTCGAACGCCAGTCGCCAGTTCCCGATCCCCGAGTAGACGGCGTCGCGGTGCCCGTCGGTCTCGCCGGTGAGGTACGGCAGGAGCGACCGACTATCCGTCTCCCCCGGATCGACGCCGGCTGCGTCGAGGAAGGTAGCGTGGAGATCCAGCACCGACGCCGGTTCGTCCACGACACCGCGGGAGCGCACTCCCGGCCCTGCGACCACGAGCGGAACGCCCACCGACGGCTGGTAGGGCGAGCGCTTGTACCACTGACCGTGGTCGCCGAGCATTTCGCCGTGGTCGGACGCGAAGACGATCAGTGTGTTCTCGCGTTCGCCGCGCGCCTCGAGTTCGTCGAGGTACCGGGCGAGCCACCGGTCGATGTTCTCGACCATGGCGGCGTAATTCCGACGAACGGCCTGTGCCGTGTCCGCGTCCATCTCACCCGGGTCGACCCGCTCCGGGAAGTCGACGTCCGGGTCGCGGTACCACCCGTGCATCTCTTCAGTGACGTCCCAGGGGTTGTGCGGGCCGGCGAAGTTGACTACCAGGTGCCACGGCCGGTCGCCGGGCGCGTCCTCGAGGAGGGAGAGTCCCTGGCGGGCGATCCAGTTGTCACAGTAGGCGTGTTCCGGGAGCGGCGTCGGAAACGTCGCGTCGACGTCCGTCCCGGGTTCTCCGACGCCCCAGCGTCGACGCTCGAGGTCGTCGATGTGCGCCTCGGCGAGTCCGTGATCGGCCAGGTAGTCGACGTAGGGGTCCGCCGGTTCGGTGTACGTCGCGCCCGCCGCCCACTCGTCGGTCGTGCTGCCGAACGCGTCCCAGTACCCGGCGCTGTTCACACCGTCGGAAAACCCGTTCACCGCGAGGTTGTTTTTGCCGTCGATCCCCCAGTCCCCGGAGTGTTTCTGGAGGTCGAACTTGCCACAGCCCATGACGTGATACCCCGCCTCGTCCCTGAGTCGCCCGAAATACGTGCGGTCCGCGTACGGGTAGTCGGCGGAGTGGTCCCGTACGCCGCAGCTGTCGTACTCGGATCCGGAAGCCAGGCAGGCCCGGGACGGCCCACAGAGCGGGGACGGACACACGGCGTTACGGAACGCAACGCCCTCGCTCGCGAGAGCGTCGAGCGTCGGCGTCTCGACCGGGACGGTGTCGTCGAAACCCACCCAGTCGTGGCGGTGCTGGTCCGGGAAGAAAAACAGCACGTTCGGTCTGTCGGACATGCACTACCGTGCTTGACCCGCGGACTTAAGAGTGGTCCCTCGGACGCGAACTTCCAGGGCCGTGTTCTTTATTCTCCGCGACGTGAACGGCGAACGATGGAATACCGGACCATCGGACAGACGTCGATCGAGGTCAGCGAGATAGCCATGGGACTGTGGGGAGTGAGTGGCGGTGACGTGTGGGGAGACCAGGCCGAACAGGACGCAATCGACGCGATCCACGCGGCGATAGACGAGGGAGTCACCTTCTTCGACACCGCGGAGGGCTACGGAGACGGCTACTCCGAGGAACTACTGGGGAAAGCCCTCGAAACCCGGAACCGGGACGACCTCGTCATCGCGACGAAAGTCTCGGCCGGTAACCTCCGGCCCGAAGACCTCCAGTCGGCGTGCGAAAGGAGCCTCGAGCGATTGAACACCGACTACGTCGACGTCTACTACGTCCACTGGCCGAACCGCGACGTACCGCTGGAGGAGACGATGCGCGCGATGTTGGAACTCCGCGACGAGGGGAAGATCCGGGCGATAGGAGTGTCGAACTTCGGCCAGAGAGACCTGCGGACCGCGCTCGAACACGCGCCGGTCGCGGTGAACCAGCTCCCCTACAGCCTGCTGTGGCGGACGATCGAGAACGAGCTGCTCGGGACCTGTCTGGAGAACGAGGTGAGCGTCACGTCGTACAGTTCGCTCTGTCTCGGGTTGCTCACCGGGAAGTTCCGGACACCCGGAGACGTGCCCGACGGTCGCGCACGGACCCGGCACTTCTCGCCCGAGCGGCCGGGGACGCGCCACGAGGGTCCCGGACTGGAAGCGGAGACGTTCGCGACGATAGACGCGATCAGGGAAGTCGCCTCCGACCACGATGTCGACATGACGGAACTCGCTCTCGCGTGGCTCCTGTCGCGCCCGGGGCTGACGAGCGCGGTTGTCGGCGCCCGGAACCCCGAGCAGGCCCGCGACAACGCCTCGGCCACCGGCCTGACCCTCCCCGGGGAAACGGTCGCCACGCTCGACCGCGCGACGGCGGATCTCAAGGAAGCGCTTGGGTCGAATCACGACATGTACCAGACCGACTCGCGATATCAGTGACCGGCGACCCCGGCGACTGGGTGCCAATGGCCCCCGGACGGCCGACAGGCGGGGCGGCCGAAGAAGACCCGGGCAGCCACAGACGGGGCGAGACGGCGACCGGACCTGACCCGGGAACTGCGACGAGAGCGACCCCCGGGACGTGGCACGTTTCGGAGCACAACCGTTAAGCGACTCGTCGCGGTACAGACGAGTCGCCATGGACGCCCTTGTAACCGGCGCGTACGGACGTTGCGGGACGGCTATCATCGACCACCTCGACGACAGCGACGACTACGACTGGACGTACCTGAACCGATCGGACCGGCCGGACGACCACCCGTACGGCGGGTACGACACGCTCCTCGCGGACGTGACCGACTACGATGCCCTCCGCCGAGCGTTCGACGGACAGGACGGCGTCGTCCACCTCGCGGCCGATCCCAAGGTGGACGCGCCCTGGGACAGCATCCTGGAGAACAACATCATCGGCGGGTACAACGCGCTCGAAGCGGCACGCGAGGCCGAGGTGGAAACGTTCGTGTTCGCCTCGACCAACCACGTCATGGGGATGTACGAGACGGAACACGCACCCGACATCTATCATCCCGATACGGAAGTCATGGTCGACCACACGGACCCGGTCCGGCCGGACTCTTACTACGGGTCCTCGAAATCATTCGGAGAGGACCTCGGTCGGTACTACGTCGAGAACTACGAGTACCCGAAACAGTTCTACTCGCTGCGGATCTGTAGCGTCCGCTGGCCCGAGTACGACCACCCGTACGGCGACGCGGAACGCGGCGTCGAGAACGATACGTTCGAACGCGGGAGCGACGAGTACGAACGGCGCGTCGCGCGGATGAAGGCGATGTGGCACTCCCGGCGAGACTTCGCGCACGAAGTGGCCTGCTGTCTCGACGACGACAGCGTCGAGTTCGGCGTCTTCTACGGCGTGAGTGCCAACGATCGGCGGTGGTTCGACATCGATCACGCGCGCGAGGAGATCGGATACGACCCGCAGGACAACGGGGACGAGTGGGACGCTCCGCCGTCCTGAGCACGGCAACACCAGGGACAGTCGCATCCGAACACCACGTATCGGCCGGAGTCCTATCCGAAGACCCGAGTTCCGTAGCGGCCGCGCGGCTCGACAGCGACGCCCGACCGGAAGAGTGGGAGACCGTCAGTCCAGTCTGGGTTCAATGACGAGTCGGGCGGCCAAGTCGTCGGCCGGTTCGGTCGAGGCCACCGCGTCCGGCCCGTCGGCACCGAGTCCGATCCGCGCTCGCCAGACGTCCCGGTCACGGATGGCCTCGGGAAGCCGCTCGACTTCGACGGTTTCGGCGCCGTCGACTGTCACTGTCGTCGTGGTCGTCTCTCCCTCGATAGTGATCACGTCGCCGCTCGCGCTCATCGGGAAGTACGACACCAGCATGGAGGTGATCTCCTCGCCGGGTGCATCCGCTGCGAAACTCGCCCGGTCGGTGACGACGACCCGCCGGTCGGAACGGTCGAGTTCGAACGTCCGACGGAGCGAGGCGAGACCGGCCTCGTCCGGGTACGCGTCGGCTAACTCGTAGGTGATGTCGTCACGATCGTCGGACTCGTTCCGGTCGACGACCGTCGCGGAGTACTCCGGTTTTCCGTGGAGTTCGCCGACAGAGCCTTGCTCGTAGCCGTTCACGTACGGCACGGAGTGGCCGAGCGACCGCGCGGCCAGAAACTCGTAGCGCTCGTCGCTGAAGTAACCGTGCGTGTACCCCTGACTCCCCAGGTCTCTGAGCGGTGACTCGCCGTCGAAGTGGACGACGAACGACCCGAGGTCGTTGTGGTTGTGCGATTCGGCGTTGTGGCCGCCCTTGGTAGCGACCGCGAGTTCCCGGTCGCGCGTCCGAGAGACCCACCAGTCGGTCCCGTGGAAAAACTTCCTGAGCGGAGGGACGGGGAGTTCCCAGTCAGTCGGCACCTCGTGGGGCCAAGCCAGGTTCCGGACTAGTTCGTATACTCGCAACGACCCGTCGCGTTCGACGTCGCGACGCCCCATCGCTCCCAGCCCCGGGATGTCGAGCCGCTTTCCCAGACGGCAACAGGTGTGCGGGACAAGCGTCGACGATTCCCCGCCCATGTCGGAAAACGAGGGGTACACCGTCGGGCTGAGCTGGACGTTGATCGGAAATCGCGCGATGTCGTCGATGATCGGCGGGGAAAACAGGGAGTACTCCCCATCAGTTCGGGCTTCGAGGTGAGCAGCGAGTGACGTGTAGGAGCTGAATCCGGCACCCCAGTAACTCACGCCTTCCGCAGTCGCGCCGTCGTCGTCGAACGCCTCCAGGAAGGACTCCAGCGACCGGACCGCTTTCATCACGACTTCGGCCTGTCGGCGGGGGTCGTCCGCGAGGTGGAGCGCAGCGATAGCGACTCCGGCGTTGCAGGTGGCGGACCAGTTGTTCACCGGCGGGTCGTTCCACCAGAAATCGTCCCGGGAGAGATACGGAGTGAACGCCTTTCGGTCGGCTTCCCGGCGGATCCGGTCTCGAACGGTGTCGTGGAGTTCGTCACCGAGAATGTAGTCGAGTTCCCCGAGCGTCCGCGAGATGTCGGCGACGTGCAGGTCAATGTGTCTGTCCTCGTCGGCCGGCAGTGCCGGGAGCCCCTCCGCGTCGCTCGGGGGGTGTTGCCGGAGATGGAACGGCCCCACCCACGAGGTCCGTTCGCAGATCGTCCAGACGGCGTCGTAGATGTCGTCGAGGTACTCGCCCTCGCCCTCCACGCACTCCGCCACGACTCGCTGGCCGAGGAGGTCCCGGCGTTCGTGACTGTTGCCGCCGGATCCCTCTCCCTCGCGGTGGGCTTGCAGGTACGCCGTCGCACCGCGGCGCGGGTACCGTTCGCCCCGCTTCTCGCGGGCCGTCTCCACGGCGTCCTCGACGATGTCGGCGGTAGGCGGTGTCGACGCTATCTGCTCCCACCGGGAGCGGTCCTCGTACGTCGGCAGCGGGAACTCCGGTTCCGTCTCGGCGAGTGTCTGTGCGAGTTCATCGACTGACCAGTCTGCTGGCGGGTACTCGTGGTCGTAGTACGAGTCCATAGCGTCACCAGAACGAGGCTGTACAAAAAAGGATGGGAAAACCCCTAATTCCCCGGTTCTCGTCCTCGGCTCTCGGGCCGGATCGGCCGTCGGATTTATTTGTATTCTAACGGAACTTGAACCGATGCTCGACGAGAAGAACGTCCTTCTCATCATGTCCGACGAGCACCGACCGGACGCGTTGAGCGTCGCGGGGCACGACGTCGTCGAAACGCCGGTCCTCGACGAACTGGCGCGGTCCGGTACCAGATTCACAGACGCGTACTGCCCGAGTCCGCTGTGTGCTCCGTGTCGGGCGAGTTTCGCGACCGGTCGGTACGTCCACGAGGTCAGTGCCTGGGACAACGCGGCCTCTTACGACGGAAGCACGCCGAGCTGGCCGGAACACTTCAGCGACGACGGTGTCTCGACGGCGTCGGTCGGGAAGACGGACTTCCGTCCCGGCGTGCGGGTGTTCGACGAGCAGATCGAACCGGGACATCGGGAGGACCCGGATCTGAACGGTCTCTACAGGGACCCGCCGAACGTCCGGGAGTCGGGACGCGACCGGATCACGAAGGCGGGGCCAACCGAGGAACCGGACTGGCACGAGCAGGACGACGAACAATACACCGAAGCAGCCATCGAGTGGCTGTCCGCTCGCGCCGACGAGGACGGGGTTGACCCGTGGGTGCTCTCGCTGAACTACATCCTGCCGCATTTCCCACTGACTGCCGAGCGGGAGTACTACGAACAGTACCCCGAATCGTCGGTCGATCTCCCGTACGACAATCCGGCGGCGGACGACCACCCTATAGTCGAGGAGTTACGGGATCACTTCGACGGGAGGGAGATAGACGAGGAGACGCTCAGGCGCGCCCGGTCCGCGTACTACGCGCTATGTACGCGTCTCGACGAGAACGTCGGACGCGTCCTGGACGCGCTCGACCGGTTCGGCCTCGCGGAGGACACGCTCGTGGTCTACACCAGCGACCACGGTGAGATGCTCGGCGACCACGAGTGCTGGTGGAAATGTACCATGTACGAACAGTCTGTCGGCGTTCCCCTCATCGCTCGAGGACCGAACGTCGCCGAAAACGAGGTCGTCGAACGGCCCGTGTCCATCCTCGACCTGATACCGACGATGGCAGACGCGACCGGCGTGGCGTACGATTCGACGTGGCGTGGGGAGTCGCTCACGCCGATTCTCCGGGGCGAGGACGACCCGAACCCGGACCGGACCGTGTTCAGCGAGTACCACTCGCACGGGACGAGCTACGGGGCGTTCATGATCCGCCAGAACGAGTACAAGTACGTCTACTATCCGGAGAATCCGGACCAGCTGTTCGACCTGGAAGCGGACCCTCGGGAGATGACGAACCTGGCGGACGACCCCGAGTTCCGAAACGTCCGGAAGCGACTGGAGAACGAACTCCGGTCGATAGTCGATCCAGAGGCAGTCGACCAGCAGGCCCACGAGGACCAGAAGCGACGCCGGGAGCAACCAGTCGAGGAGTGGTGGTGACCCGCCCGCCGCACCGACCGGTTTCGCGGCACGTCCGGTCGGCGTCTGGACAGCGAACGCAGCCTCGTCCAGCACCGAGCCGGCGATGGCTTTTTGAGCGCACTGACGGTTACCGGAAGTATGCCGGACCGACCGAACATCGTGGTCGTTCTCTGTGACCAGATGCGCCGCGACGCGATGAGCTGTGCCGGTGACCCGAACGTCGCCACGCCGAATCTCGATGGCCTCGCCGCCGACGGCGCACGCTTCACGAACGCGAGTGCAACGTATCCGATCTGCGTGCCGTCACGGTTCACCTTCGTCACTGGCGAGTACGCACATACGCGCAAAGCACACCACATATGGCGGATGTCGCCGACGGAAACGACGTTCGCGGACGTGCTGAGCGACGCGGGCTATCACACGGCGTGGATTGGCAAGTGGCACCTGTCGGATACGCCGCATCGACCGGTACCGCCGTCGTTCCAGGGCGGGTTCGACCACTGGCGAGGGTTCTCCGTCCGAAACGCGCCGTTCGACACCGACTACTACGAGGACGACGACCCGACACCGCGGCCCGTCGAAGGGTATCAGACGGACGGTCTCTTCGACCTCGCGATGGAGTATCTCGACGACCGCGCTCCCGCGGACCAGCCGTTCTGCCTCATCGTGTCCATCGAACCGCCCCACCCGCCGTACTTCGCGCCGAGAACGGACATGGAGCGGTGGGAATCGAAGACGCTGGAACTCCGAGAGAACGTCCCGTACCCCGACGAGGCGTTGCTCCCCGAACGGTACGACCGATGGGGAGACCCCGAATCGGCGAGCGCCTCGTTTTACGACCATCCCGGATATCTCGACGACGTCCTGTTCGACGACCTCCGTCGCTGGTACGCGATGATAGAGAACCTCGACGCCAACGTCGGCCGACTGGTGACTGCGCTGGAACAACGGGAGATGCGCGAGGAAACCGCACTCATGTTCACAGCCGACCACGGCGACCTCCACGGGTCCCACGGTCTGACCCAGAAACAACACCCGTACGAGGAGTCGGTCGGTGTGCCGCTGATCCTCTCCTACCCCGAGGGCGACATCGACGACGGCAGAACCGTCTCGGAACCGACCAGTGGCGAGGACTGGTATCCGACGATACTCGGGCTGGGAGGCATCGATACACCCGAGAAACCGGGGAGAGACCTGACACCGCTGGCGCGGGGCGACCGGGACGGGTTCGACCGTCGCGGGGTGTTGCTCGAGTTCGTCCGCGAGATCCGCGCGGACCAACCGTACCACGACGGTGGCTGGCGAGGGCTCCGAACGGAGCGGTATAAATACACGGTGCGGTGCGGGCCCGACGAGGGCGCCGAGCCCTGGCAACTGTTCGACCTGAGAGACGACCCGTTCGAGATGCACAACCTGGTTCAGGACCCCGAGTACGAACCGGTCGCCCGGGACCTGCACGGCGCCCTCCGAGAAAGACTGGACCGGACTGGGGACGATGTGGCGCTCGCACCGGCGTTCGGACACGAGGCGCTACATCTCCGCAACGACCGGACCTACGGGGGACCGTGACGTCACGGCCGCCGACGTGCAACGCGTCGACTATCTCAGACGCATCGCCACCTCCCGGAACGAGCGCGACTCTGTTCCCGTCTGAGAGGACGATGACCGGGTTCTACCGGGTCACGCCACGCGCATCGCTCGTCCGGGAGAGAGAAGGTACGGTGGGAGGTACGCAGGGATGTTCGAGAGCGGCAACACGTCCGCACCGAGGTCGATACCCAGGGTTTCGGTCATGAACTCGCGTCGGTGTTGGATGCGCTCCCACGCGTCGGGATACGCGGCCGCGAATTCGGTGCGCAACTCCTCGTCGGCCAGCAGTATTCCGTCCTCGATGTTCGTCATGAAGTAGTCCGTTCCGGTCGCCGGTATGACGTCTACCTGGACGGCCATGCCGGACCGGAGCGGTTCCGTCGACCCTTCGTAGACCGGCGAGTCGACCCACTCGTCGAGGTGGATGAGGTGTCCCGGATTGAGCTCGACGCCGAAGAACGGGTCGCCGATCCGGTCGTGGATCACGTTGTACAGCTCCCCGCCCGGGACGCCGATACCGACGCGTTCGTACCAGGCGACGACGGCTTCGAAGTACGGTTTGACGAGTCGGTCGACGTAATCCTCGATCCCGTCGGGCAGGCCGTCAGCGTCCTCGACCACGAACCCGGCGCGACTATTGAGCGCGCCCCACAGCCCGTACGCGGTCGTGAACGGGTCGCCGCGCCTGATCGTCCGCGACGACGGGCTCGGCAGGCCGTACTGGGCCTGCTCCCCCGCGGACAGCATCAGGTGACAGGACTGCGGTATCCCGTTCACGCCCATCAGTTCCACCGCCTCGAATTCGGTCATTCCAGGCTGGACCCTGAACAGGATGTCCCGGACCGCCTGCGACGTATGTGCGGCCGCGAATTCGAAGTACGCGAGCTGGTCGACTTCGTTCGTCACAGCACGCATCCCACCGTCAGAATCCATGAGTACGTCGTTCGCGTTCCGGACAGTTCCACCGCCTCCGACGAGATCACGGAGGGTTCGAGCGATATAGGCAGGGATTTCGAGGACAGTCTCGGGGTCGTCGAACTCGGTCTCGGTGAAGTGTTTCCACCCCGCGACCCCGACGTCCGCTGACCGGTCGATCCCGGCGTTCCGGAGGATCGTCGTCAGGCTCTCGCTCTCGTCGCGGTCCTGCCCGAGGAGGCTGAAACTCTGGAAGACAGCGACTTCGAGGTCGTCGCGAACCGGACTCGTCTGGGCGTATCCCTCGCCTTCGTTCCCGACGAGCAACACGGGGTCGCTCTCGTCAGTCGGATCCACGACGAGCAACGCCTCTTCGAAACGGGGGTCGTATCCGGTCAGATACGCCAGATTGGCGAAATGCTCTCGGTCCGCATAGACCACGAACGTGTCGTACTCCTCGCGAGCACGCTCCCGGAGACGGGTCAGCCGGCGCCTATAGGCGTCGGCGTCCAGCGTCGGTTTCTCGTCGGGCATCCCAAACTCCGGAAGGTCGACGGCTGCGAGTTCGCTTTCGACCATGCTGATGACGGTTCTCGCGGCCTCCAAAAATAGCTTTGCACCGGCCCCGACCGAGAGAGAGAGCAGCCACCCGAGCGATCCGCGAAAAGGCTGTCCGGCGGGATGTGGGGAAACAACGACAGGTTTATTCGACGGACGGTACCCCGATCACTGACAGTGACGGGAGACGAACAGGTGCCGACGCCCGGAGACGAAGTACCGCCGGATGAGCGCGACGCGCTCCTCTCGGTCGCACACGGTGCCGTCGTGACCAGCGGTGGTATCTCGGTCCAGCGGGGGCTCTCAGTGGTGACGGACGCCGTCCTCACCCGCGGCCTCGGACCGGAGCTATACGGCGTATACGCGTTCGGGTGGCGGCTGACAAATATCGTTCTGCGGTTCGCGAGCCTCGGGGCGACCACGACCCTCCTGCGGGATTTACCAAAGTTCTCCGGCGACCCGAACCGTCAACGACGGGTCCTGGGCCTTGCGTACCTCACCACCGCGCTCACCGCGTCGCTGCTCGCCGGTACGATTTTCCTGTCCGCGGACTGGATCAACCGGGTAACGCTGGACCACCCGGCGTTCCCGGAGACCCTCCAGTTGTTCGCTGCCCTGGTGGTCGCGCTCGGGTTCATCCGCTTGCACGGCTCGGCGCTGAAGGCCGCGAAATCGGCCAACGGCGAAGTGTTGCTGAGCCGGATAGCGCAACCCCTGGCCCGGTTGGTCGCCATCACAGTCGCCGTGGTATTGGGCTACTCCGTCGTCGGTATCGTCGGTGCGGTCGTCGTCGCCTTCTGTCTGATCGCAGTCGTCGCCTACCCGCTCACGATCGAGACGATCGATATCCGACCGTCGTTCGAGGGGCTCCGCGCGGAAGCCGCCGACTTCTACGACCACGCCGTCCCGAGCGCGCTGGCGAGCATGGGAAGCGTCCTGCGCTCACGGATCGACGTTGTGCTGATCGGGGTTTTCCTGACGTCGACGGCGGCGGGGATCTACAACGTCGTGCTCCTCCTGGTCGGGCTCGCCGGAATCCCCCTCGGCGCGTTCAATCAACTACTGCCCCCGGTCGCGTCGGACCTGTACTCGGACGACAAGGTCGGAGTTCTCGACGACGTGTATTCCACGGTGACCAGACTGGTCGTTACGTTTACTATCCCGGTCCTCGCGGTGCTTTTCGTCTTCGGTCAAGAACTGCTCGCCGTCTTCGGTTCGGAGTACACCCGAGGCTACGCAGTGCTCCTCGTGTTCCTCGTGGGTCGGTTCACGGCCAACGCAGCCGGTGCGAGCGGACTGCTCCTCTCGATGACGAACAACCAATACACGGTGATGTGGCTCGACTGGGGTCTCGCGGTCTCGAACGTGGTCCTGACGTACGTGTTCGTCCTAGAATTCGGGCTCGTCGGCGCCGCACTCGGGACGAGCACCTCGATGGTCGTCCAGAACGCCCTGCAAGTCGGCTTCTTGCTACGGTACGAGGGACTATGGCCGTTCGACAGGACATTTCTCCGTCCGATCGCGGCCGGCGTCGGGATGACCGGAGCCATGATCGGATTCAGAGCGGCACTCGACGGTCCGGTGGCGCTCGTAGTGGGACCGGTCGCGGGACTGCTCGCGTTCGTCGGGTTGCTCGCGGCGATCGGAACCGGCCCGCGTGACCGGCTCGTCGTCAGCGAACTCGCAGCCAGGTACCGGCGATGATCGTCGAGAACAGCGCCGCACTGGCCTGTTCGAACAGCGATTGATCCCGGTCAGTCGACGGACCCGTCGGGAGTCGGCAGCGACCGGGCGCGCCGGGGTGGGACGAGATAGTTCCCTCGACGTTTCGCCTCCAGGAAGCTCTTGATCCCGTTGTCATCCTCATCGACGTCGTACTCGTGGCCGTTCATTTCTTTCCGGACCCGAACGAACGCCTCCATCTCGCGCTGAACCGACGTGAAGTTGAGGGCGGTACCCGAACTGTCGGTCGCGACGCCTTCGGACCGGCGGAGGAGACGAGGCTGGAAGTCGTCATCGCGAGCCCGAGCGATCTTCTGTGTGTGACCGACCTGGTGGTACGACTCTGCGTCCGTTTCCGTTCGCTCAGCGTCCTCCTGGGTGATCTGGCTACTTGACGCGAGCGAATCGCCCTCAGTGCCGACGTCTTCCGGGTCGTGATGTGGACTGAACATGAGTTCGACCCGGTCCTCCTGGTCGTGGTCGTACCAGTCGTCTAACCCGATGGAGAGCCGAGAGACGTGTAACGTCGTCCCGTCGGCGAACGGTCCGTCCTGGAGCGCGACCCGTGATTCAGTCGCCTGGTTACCGCTGAAACCCGACCGGAAGCCCATCGCCGACGGGGAACTCTCCGGGACCCGGTCCTCATCGAGTTCCTCCGAGACCACGTTCCGCCCCTTGAACCCGGTCCGGCGTTCGCGCCGGTCGAACACGTCGCTCAGGTCATCGTCGAACTCCACGCCGTTCAGCGAGTCCCGGGACCCGAGCAGCGTCTCCTCGGCGGCGATCAAGATCTGTGCGTGATCGCTCGTCAGGACGATCACGGCGTCGTACCTGTCCGATTCGGACTCGGTGTCGTCGATGCGAGAACGCATCGTATCGATATCCGGCAGGTCGATGTCGTCGGGGAACGACCGGTCGAACCTGTCGAAGTAGCGCCGGGAATAGCCGACCATGAAGAGCAGACCTTCGGTACGGACCGCATCACTCCCGGGGCCCGTCCCTCGCTGATACGACCGTTCCAGGTCACGGAACGTCCGTTCGACCTCCCGACGTTCGGACCGCGTCGGCTCTCCGTCGCCGGTGTAGTCGAGAAACACCAGCAACTGGTGCTCCGGCGCTTTCGTGTTCCCGTGTACGTCCCTCGCGAGATACTCGTTCCACGCGAACTGCCTGTCCGGGAGCGTCGACGGGTCTTCGGGGCCCCGCGGCACGTCCGGCATCTCCTCTCTGTCCGTACACGCCGACAGGGCACCTGCACCGCCTATCGCCAAGGCGGCTTTGAGAAACGCCCGCCGGTCGAGTCCGTCCGATTCGTACCGCGTCGGATCCATAGCCATGGTAGCAACGAGTATCTGATAAGCGTGTCGCCTGTTCACACGGCCCCGGTCGGCGAGCAGACATCACCGCCAGTGATACTCCGATAGACGTGTCGACACCGAGTCGATCCGGGCCACCTCACCGACCGAGCAGTCGGAGTGCGCCCGCTCCGAGATCAGTATCGAGAGCCGTCATTCGAGCGACGATGCTGGCACGTCTCGACAGCCGGTGCGGTGACCGGCTGACCGCTTCGATCGGACCACAAGAGACTTCATCCGGCCTCGATAGTCGGCTCACATGGACGTCAAACGACTGGAGGGGAACCCGATCGTGACCGGAAACCTCGACGAAGCGCTCGATGAGAACGTCAACGGGCCGTCGCTCGTACGTGCACCGAGTTGGATCGACGATCCCCCGGGAAAGTACTACCTCTACTTCGCGGACCACGCAGGGGACTCGATCCGGCTCGCTTTTGCCGACGAACTCACGGGAGAGTGGCGTCTCCAGGCGTCTCATCCACTCGAAGTCGACACAGCGGGTCCGGGGTTCGACGACCACATCGCGTCGCCCGACGTCCACGTCGACGAGGACGAGCAACGCGTTCGGCTGTACTACCACGGGTGCTGCGCTCACTACGAGGATGACACGGGCGAGGCAAACCAGTTCACTCGCGTCGCGACCAGCAGGGACGGCCGTTCGTTCACCGCCCACCCGGAACCGCTCGGCCGGTTCTACTTCAGGGTGTTCGAGTACGACGGGTACTACTACGCGCTCGCCAAGGAGAACAGGGGCGAGGATCAGGGGGCGAGCGGGCAGCGGCTCTACCGGTCGACTGACGCTCTCTCCGGGTTCGAACCGGGGCCACTTCTGCTCGCCGACGGGTCGCGTCACACCGCGGTCCGCCGCCGGGGCGAAACCCTCGACGTCTACTACTCCCGTATCGGAGACGCTCCGGAGCGTATCCTGCACACGACGCTCGACCTCACTGGGCCGTGGACCGCGTGGGAAGCGGAAGAACCGGAAACGGTTCTCGAACCCGAACGCGAGTGGGAAGGTGCAGCGGAACCGGTGAAACCGTCCCGTTCCGGGAGCGCGCTGGAACCCGTCCACGAACTGCGCGATCCCGCGGTCTACCACGAGGACGGCCGGACGTATCTCCTGTACACCGTCGCTGGTGAACGCGGAATCGCCATCGCGGAACTCGTCGAGTGAGCCCACGGCCGTCGTGACGACCGAACCGAAGGTTTCCCGACCGGCGAGTGGGAGAGCGCTATCACGCACTTTGATATAGGAGAGGAATTATATCGAGGGCAATGTCCGACACGAAACAGGATGCGAACGAGCGGGCGGGCGACCGAGCGGACTTCGAGGACGCGGTGGCCTTCGCCCTGGGCCGGGTGGACGATATCGCCGCGGAAATGGACGGAGCGTTCCCGACCCTCGGTGACGAGCCGCTTCACTACGAGCAAAGCGGCGTCGAGGGGTGGACATCGTCCTTCTGGACCGGGATCTGCTGGCTCGCATACGAGTACAGCGATTCGGACCGCTATCGGAACGTCGCGACGGACCACCTCGAGGCGTTTCGAACCCGCCTCGCCGGCGGCGAGGTGAACACGCACGACCTTGGATTCCTCTACACCCTCTCGTCGGTCGCCGGATGGCGACTCACCGGTGACGAGGCCGCCCGTCAAGACGGACTCGAAGCCGCCGACTACCTCGCCGACCGGTACCGCCCCGAGGCGGGAGTCCTACAGGCCTGGGAAGGGTACCACCATCCGGACTGGTCCGAGGAGTGGGCCAGCGGGAGGTTCATCGTCGACTGTATGATGAACCTCCCGTTGCTCTACTGGGCGGCCGAACAGACCGGGTACGACCGGTATCGGGATATCGCGGCCACGCACGCCGACTGCACCGCCGAATACCTGGTCCGGGACGACGGGTCGACGGCGCACACGTTTCAGATAGACGTCGAGACGGGCGACCCGCTCGGCGTCGAGACCCACCAGGGATTCGCCGACGATTCGACGTGGGCGCGCGGACAGGGGTGGGCGATATACGGCTTCGCGCTGAGTTACCGGTACACGCGAGACGAGAGCCACCGGGAGACCGCGCGAGCGGCCGCCGACTGGTACGCCGAGCACCTCCCGGAAGACGGGATCCCGAGGTGGGACTTCGACGCGCCCGACGACCACCGGGACACGTCGGCCGCCGCGATAGCGACCTGCGGGCTGTTCGAACTCTCGTCGGCACTGCCCCACGGCGACCCCGACAGGAGCCGGTACGAGAACCTCGCACTCGACACCCTGTCGACGCTCACCGACGAGTACACGACCGAGGGGGAAGACGCGACGGGTATCCTCGCTCACGGCGTCGATAACAAACCAGACGACAAAGGCGTCGGCCGGTCGCTGATCTACGGCGACTACTTCTACCTCGAGGGACTGGTCCGGGCACTGACCGACTGGCAACCCTACTGGTGACGCCGCCGGACTCCGTCTCCGGAACCGGTACGAGTCCGTTCGCCACTCTCCGACGGTCCGTCCGGTGGGGGCAGGGTCCAGGGCGACCGCGTTCCCGGTGCGGCACCACTGTTATTTTACCCGGCGAACAACCGGCGAACGATGCCGGACGACAGACCGAACGTACTCTTGATCACGAGCGACGAACACAGTTTCCGGTGTTTCAGCCACCTCGACCCGGAGGGGCGCGGCGAACCGGTACAGACGCCGACGCTGGACAGTCTAGCCGAGTCGTCGGCGGCCTTCGATCAGACGTACTGCCAGGTGCCGCTGTGTACGCCGTCGCGGATGTGCATGTTGACCGGACTGGAACAGCAGGACTGTGGCGGGTGGAACAACCAGAGCGTACTTCGTCCCGGGATCCCGACGCTTCCGGGCGCCCTCTCGGATGCCGGCTACGAGACCGCCATCGTCGGAAAACTGCACTTCGACGGGAATCGCCAGTTCGCCGGGTTCGACCACAGGCCGTTCGGTGATCTGACCGGGATAGCCGGCCACCAGCCGGATCCGCTCCCGTTCGACGTGGGCCGCGACCCGCTTCCGCCCGACGAGGACCGCCGGCTCAGCGAGCCCGGAGTCACAGAGATTCCAGAAAGTATGCTCCAGGACAGTCGCGTGCTCGACGAGACCGTCTCGTTCGTTCGGGAGCAGGAGGCGGGCGCGCCCGACCGACCGTGGTTCGTGTGCGCGTCGTTCTCGCGCCCGCACGACCCCTGGACCGCTCCGCGACGACATTTCTCGAAGTACTGGCCCGACGGCGTGACCGACCCGAAAATCGACCGCGGCGGCGACGCCGCCGACCACCCGTTCACGGAGGGGATCGTCGACAAGATGAAAGACAAAGGGCACTATCCCGAAGAGATAGACGACGAGACGGTGCGACGGGCCCGGGCCGGCTACTTCGCGTGCGTCGATTACCTCGACGAAGTCATCGGTGACCTGCTCGCCAGACTCGAACGGACGGGGGCCCTCGAAGACACGATCGTCGTCTACACCAGCGACCACGGGGAACTCGGTGGCGAACACGGGATGTGGTACAAGCGAACCTATCACGAGGCATCGGCGCGAGTGCCGCTTTTCATTCAACTGCCGGACCACCGGACCGGCGACCGACCGGCGGCGAGGCTCGATACCCCGGTCAGCCTCGCCGACCTGTTCCCGACGCTGTGCGGATTGACCGGCGTGTCCGCTCCCGACGACCTGGACGGCGCCGATCTGTCGGAAAGCGTCCGGGACGGAGAAAATCCGGAGCGGGGGCCCGTGGTCTGTGACAACCTGAACGCGAGCGCCGGTGACGGCCTCGAATTCCGCATGGTCCGCGACGGACGGTACAAGTACGTCGCGTTCCGCGATGCGCCCGAGTTGCTGTTCGACGTCGACGCCGATCCGTTCGAACAGCGCAACCTCGCGACCGACCCGACCGGCGAAACGGCGGCCGTCCTGCAGCGCCTCCGCTCGTTCGTCGACGAGACGATGGACTTCGAGGCGGCAGTCGAGAAACGAGAGCGCGACGCCGAACTCCACGAGGAGTACAGTCTCGACGTCCGGCGGGGGCTCGGGGAGGACTCGTTCGACGGGCGAAATGGCGAGGTGACCAACGTCTACCACATGCCGGACGGCCGGCTGATCGACGCCGACACACCGTTGTACAATCCGATCGAGGTGACGCGAACGCCCGAGGAGGACTACGACGACTGGCCGGGACACAGCCGACCGGGGGAGACCGAGACGGAGACAGGAGACAACGGGGAGTGAGCGCGGCCTGTCGGTCGGAGCGACCGTGACAGTTCAGCCGCGGACGCGCGTGATGACGCGACTCACTGCAAGTTGTTACCGCCGCTGACTCTGAGGACGTGTCCGGTGACGTACGAGGCCGCGTCGCTGGCCAGAAACATGACGCCGTCGGCGATGTCGGCGGGCTGACCGACCCGGCCGAGCGGGATGTCCGCGCCCTTCTCGGCCATCGCGGCCTGGACCTCTTCCTCGGAGACCGCCGACGGCTGGCGGTCGAACGTGGACTTGCGAAGCTGGTAGGAGTCGGTCTGTGCCGTCGAAACCGCGTTGACCCGGATACCGTGGTCCCCGAGTTCGTACGCGAGCCGCCACGTCAGGGCGGTCTGGGTCGCCTTCGAAACACCGTAGAGACCGTGGCCGCCCCCGTGGCGCTCACCCGCTTTACTGGTGACGTTGACAATGCTCCCGCTGCCGGACTCCCGCATATCCTCCGCGACAAGCAGTGACGCGTAATACGGTCCGCGGGCGTTGACGTCCAGCCCCAAGTCCCACTCGTCGAGGCCTTGTTCGTCGATGGGGTTGGGCGGCCAGACCGCCGCGTTGTTGACCAGAATATCGATGGAACCGAACTCGTCTCTGGCCGCCGCGACCAACCGGTCGATTTGTTCGGGATCGCCGACATCGGCGGTGATCCCAATGACTGAACCGGGATGTTGTGCCTCAAGCTCCGCGGCGACTGTCGCGACATCGTCAGGAGAGCGCGAGTTGACGACGACGTTCGCACCGGAACCTGCTAGTTCGGCAGCGATCCCGCGACCGATCCCTTTCGTCGATCCGGTGACGATAGCCGTCTCTCCGGTGAAATCGAACTGCGCCGTACCGACCATGCCCGGACATCGGCCTCTCGTCACTTGAAATTTCCCGTGGACGCCGTCGATGTGTCCGAGACCCGTGGCCCCAACCATTATTTACCGACCAGTGAAATTGGGGCCATGGCGACGGTCGACGACCAGCCGAACGTACTGTTGTTCCTGACCGACCAGCAGCGGCCCGACTGGGTCGGGATGCACCCCGAGATTCCGGTCCGGACCCCCAATATAGAACGACTCGCCGAGCGCGGTGTCGATTTCTCGAACGCTGTCTGTCCGTCCCCGCTCTGTGGCCCGTCTCGTGCCTGCCTCGCCTCGGGAATGGAATACGAGAACTGCGGAATGCAATCACACGGCGGCGAGCCGACGTTCGACCGTGACCGAACGCTGTACAGTCGGTTGCGAGACGACGCCGGCTACCACGTGATGGGCTGCGGGAAGGTTCTGGACAAGTTCTACGGGCGACGCGGCCCGAACGGGAGACACCGGATCGAGGAGTTCGGGCTCTCGGACGGGGTCCGGAACCGGGGGAAGTGGGCGTCGACGAACCCAGTCGCGGACAATCGGGACCACGTGTACCGACGCGCGCTGGCGGAGGCAGACCGGTTCGAGGACCACGAGCGGGACTACGACCTCAGGGACGCCACCCGGCGGGACCACTTCGCGGCCACGTTCCCGACGTCGCTCCCGGACGACCTCTACTGCGACAGCTGGCTGGCGCAAAACGGGATCGACCTCATCGACGACGCGCCCGAAGAGAAACCATGGTTCCTCGAGGTGAGTTTCGTGGGTCCGCACGACCCGATGGACGTCACGCGGGAGATGTTCGAGTGGTACCGGGGTGACGACAGCGTGGAGTTCCCCGGCCCGGCACCGGTCGGCGCCGACGACGGCTTCGACGGCCGGACGCACAACGAGATACGCCGGAACTACGCTGCAATCGTCGAGAACATCGACCGCTGGGTAGGGCGCTATCTCGACCGACTGGAGCAACGCGGCGAACTCGAGGACACGCTCGTCATCTTCACCAGCGACCACGGTGAGATGCTCGGAGACCACGGCCGCTGGAAGAAGCACTCGCCGTACCAATCGTCGGTCGGCGTCCCGCTCGTGACAGCCGGGCCCGGCATCGAGTCCCGCTCCGGTCGATGCGACGAACCGGTTACCACGCTCGACCTGTACGCGACTATCCTGGAGTACGCCGGCCTCGATTCCGGCGAGGTCGACAGTCGGTCCCTCGGACCTCTTCTCCGCGCCGACGCCTCGACACGCCGAGAGTGCGTCCGCTCCGGTCTCGGCCCGTGGCGGATGGCGTTCGACGGTCGCTACAAGCTCGTCACCGGCTACGACCCGAGCCCGTCCGAATACGACCTCTCCCTCGGAGACAAAGAGCAGGTCGCCGAGTTCCACGCGCTGGACGACGAGAAACAGCGAACGCTCCGGGAAGAGCGGGAGGACATCCTCTTCGACCACGCGACGGACCCCAACGAAACGCAGAACGTCGCGGACTCGAACCCCGACGTCGTGGAACGACTGAAAGCGCATCTGTGACAGGCCAGAGGCGGCCGACGTCGCAGTGACCGTCTCACCAGATCCACAGGCTTAATCGATTTCGTTGGCTACGTCACGAGCATGTCCGAGAGCGAATACGACGTGGCATTCGACCTATCGGATTCCGATGCACACGTGCACAAGCGGTGGGACCGAGACCGCGACCCGGTTCTCGAGGTGTCCTCGAGGGACGTCGTTCGCGTCGATTGCCGCGACGCCGACGACGGCCAGTTACATGAGGGGATGACCGTCGAGGACCTGCGGGAGCACTCGATCGTCGGCCACGCCCTGACCGGACCGATAGCCGTCGAGGGGTGTGAACCCGGCGACGTTCTGCAAGTCGACGTGCTCGACGTCGAACACGGCGACTGGGGATATACACACTTCCGCCCGGCCGAGGAGGGCGTCGGGCTCCTGCCCGAGGAGTTCGACGATCCGTGGGCGTACATCTGGGACCTCGGCGAGGACAACGGACACTTCGTCGACGGAATCGAGGTCCCGCTGGACCCGTTCCCGGGTGTCCTCGGCGTCGCACCCGACGCAGCGGGCCCGCACAGCACGAGTCCGCCCCGCCGCGTGGGCGGTAATATGGACGTCAAACACCTCACTGAGGGGGCGACACTCTTTCTACCGGTCGAAGTTGAAAACGCGCTGTTCAGCGTCGGGGACGGTCACGCGGCACAGGGGGACGGAGAGGTCTGTATCGCGGGCATCGAAGCGCCGATCAACGTGACGGTGCGACTCACGGCGAGAAGAGACCTGTCGATCGACCGGCCGCAGTTCCGGACCGACGGCCCGTTCGAGCCCGCCGGACTCGACGGAGGGGCTGCGATCGCCACGAGCGGCGTCGGCGGCGACCTCTACGAGGCCGCGCGGTCGGCAGTGCGACAGCTGATCGACCGACTCGAACGCGAACGCGGACTCGACCGGCGAGAGGCGTACGTCCTCTGCTCGGTCGCCGCGGACCTCAAAATAAACGAACTCGTCAACCCGAACACCGTAGTGTCCGCGTATCTCGCAGAGCGTCTCTTTCCCGAGGAGTGACCCCGTGACTCCTGCCCCACGACGCGGTCGAACGGGAGAGCTGACTATCTCGAGAGCGAGAGGGGCGCCGAATCAGTTCCGGTCCCAGGGGAACGCGTACGAGGGGTCGCCCACGAACCGCTCGAACTCCGCGTCGATCGTCGTCGCCGCGCCCGGCGCCAACTCCACACCGACCGCGACGTCGTCGACCGGCGTCGCCACCTGCTGGCTCCCGCCGTCGCCGTCGGCCGTCTCGTGGACGACCGTCCCGAACCGGTGTTCCCCGAACGCACCCGCCTGCAACACGACCTCCCGCCACTCCGAACCCACATTCACCAGTTCCACTTCCACCCGGTCGGCCTCGAGCCCCGTGACCAGCAGTGCCGTCTCTTCCGGTAGCCCCGGCCGCTCGCGCTCGCCGTCGAACGGCCGCACCGTCGCCGGTTGCAAACTCCCGTAGTAGATGAGTTGGGGCGCCCCCAGAATACACTGCACCAGCCCCTCCGTGATGATCGGGTTCCGGTCCTGGAGGTAGTTGTCCTCGTAGGTCGCCGGGTCCTGGTCGTCCCGGCGGATGAACTCCAGCCGGTCGGCCACCATCTCCTGGTTGGTCGCCAAAATCTCCTCCGGGTACGCCGGAAACTCCCCCTGGAGGAACCGGTACCACTGCTGCTGGTGGCCGCCCGCCCACTTGAAAAACCGCGGCTCGACCGTCGGCTCAACCGCCGTCTCCGGCGGATGCGTCAACCGCGCGGCGTCCTCCTCCTCCAGAGAGTGATACCATAGGTGGCTCCGCGCCGCGTACTCGGTGTTCGTGCTGAAGTGATACCATCCGTCCTCCTGATAGAGCGTTCCGTTCTCCTCGCGAAGCACGTCGTGGCCGGGGTCGTAGTCGTAGTCGTGGGTGTCGCCGTGTTTCTGCGGGAAATAGAACTCCCCGTCGTGGACGTATCCCCGCTCAAACACCGCGTCGAACTGGGCGCGCGGAAACTCCAGGTACGAATCATTCTGGGTGAGCAGATAGGCGTTCTCGGCGCCGATGGTGACCGAGTTGATCACGTTGTGGAACCCGTGGGGCCACCCCCACCCGTAGTACCCCCCGTACCACTTCCCGTCGATGTTTCCACCGATATCGCCATCCAGGTCGACGTTGTCCGGGACTATCCCATCGTTTTCAGCGGCTCGCTCTCGCCACGCGTCGACGTACTCGACGATGCGCTCGCGGTATTTCTCCTTGCCCGTCAGTAGGTACGCGTTCAACAGCATCGTCGTCGCCGACAGGTTCGCCACCACGTCGCCCCGCGCCCACCGCTCGGTGACAAACTCTCCCATCCGTTCGGCTTTCTCCGAGTCCGTCACGTCCGCCATCGAGTCCACGCCCGGGACGTCGGCGAACGGTACGCCGTGGGACAGTTTCCACTCCTCGTGGGTCCATGGATTGTACGGTGGCTCCGTGAAGTTCCGGTGTGCGGGCCCACTGCTGCCCACGTGCGGCGATTTGATGAGGTGGTGGTCTTCGTCGTAGAGGTCCGGCACCTCCGGGTCCTCGTTCAGGTAGAACCCCGCGTACCGCTGTGCTCGCTCCCGGAACCGCTCGTCGTCCGGGTCGGCCATCGAGATCAGGTAAAACAGGAGATACCCCTCGCCCTGGTGAAACCAGTCGTACCCCTGCTCGTACTCTTTGACCACCATCGGATGGTCGTGTCCGGTGTCATACTGGGCGAACTGCTCAGTGATCGCATCGAACTCCCGTTTCGCGAGGTCAAGCAGTTTCTCGTCACCCCCCAGCATGTACAACAGCGGCCAGTTGTAGAAACTCTCGTACGCGTCGTCCAGCGCGTCGATACCAGTGTGATCCTCTTCGGTGGGCCACATCACCGAGCCGTCGTCGTTGACGTACCGGTCCATCACGATATCGACCGCGTCGGCGGTCCCCTCTAGCAGCGACCGCTCGCGGGTCGCCCACGCCGGAGACTCTGCCGTCGCTCGGTCCGCTCGCAACCGTTCCATACGTCTACACCGCCAGCCATGGGCCTATAATCTTGTGGCTGTCGTCCCGTCGAGCGTCATCCGGTAGCGAGACTGATGGCGGTCAGTTCCAGTGCCGTGGAACTGCCGTCGATCACTCGGGCGCCCAGTCGAAATCGTCGTCGAGCGGGTAGATCGGGCGCGGAGTGTTCGCATACGGGAGTTCGGACAGGACACAGTTCGTATCGCCGGGTGTGAGCGCGAGCATGCTTCGAACCGCGAGGTCCTGAAACGCCGGGCTCTGATAGCCGCTTTTCACGAAGACGACGTCGTATTCCTCGGGGTCGCAGTCGACCGCTCGCAACAGGTCCGGGTCGTAGACGGCAGTTCGGTCGTCAGTGACCACTGTCGTGACCCCGCCGCTCTCGACGGCGACCGCGGTGACGCCGTGTGTCTCGGCGATGGAACAGACTCGTCCGTCGAGCGAGAGCGGCTCCGCGCCCGAGTCGTGAGCGGTCCGTCCGAGCGAGAGTTCGACCGAGCCTCCCTCGCCTGCTTCGGTACAGGCTCGCAGTGCCCCGGAATCGTTGATCACGCCCACGAGCGCGTCTCCGACGCCGCGCTCGCGCAATCGCTGGTCGACGACCGTCAGGTCTTCGGTCGCCCCGGCGGTCGGGTTGTCGCCGGAGTCAGACACCACGACGGGACGTTCGTCGGTCGCCAGGGCCTCGTCGATAGCCCGGTCCAGCGGGTACGCCTCCGTGGTGAACTCGAACTCCGCGCGCCGGTCCCAGAACTCGCTCGCGAGGTCCCGGGCGGTGTCTCGCACGCGCGGCGCGGCGTCGGCGCGACCGCAGACGACCGCGAAACACCCGCCGTGCGGAGAGTCCGCCCAGGGGAACCCGAGGAGAAACGACGACTGGAGGACCCCCGTGGTGTTGTCGGCATCCTCCAGGGAACCGATCAGATCGTTCATCGGAGACGCGTCGGTCTCGGACTGCTCGCCCGAGAGGAGCATCGGGATCCGGACCCGCTCGACGACAGTTTCTGTTCCGTCGAGGATTTCACCGAGAACCGTCGCCGCGCGAACGCCGCTTTCGTAGACGTCGACGTGCGGCGCCGTCCTGTAGGCCGCGATACCGTCGACGTTTTCGACGAAGCGATCGGTGACCGTCGCGTGCATGTCCAGCGAAACCACGACTGGAACGTCCGGCCCCACGATCTCTCGGACCCGCCGGACTAACTCTCCCTCGGGGTCGCTCTCGGACTGGGCACACATTGACCCGTGTAGATCGAGGCAAACCGCGTCGAGACCCTCCGCACCGCGGATACCGTCGAGGATACCGTCTCGGAGCGACTCGTGGGCCTCGTCGGTGACGACTCCGGAGGGTAACGACTTGCCGAAGCGAGTCGGAACGATTTCGTGTCCCGCCTCTCGGAGCGTCTCGACGATCCCGCGTGTCGCCGTCTCCTCCTCGGTCCACCGACTCTCGTAGACGTCCGCTCCGGTCACCGGATCGAAATCAGACAGCGACGTCCTGAGCCGGGTGAACGTGTTCGATTCGTGTTTCATCGCACCGATGGCGATTCGCATCGGTCGCGGTTTCCCGTCGTGTGGATAAATATTTCCCGGCACGCTGACCGGAGAGAGGCGGATGCATCTATCGCCGGCGGTGTCGAAGAAACGAAAAGCGGGAGACGCGGACTACGTCGCTACTCTTCGACGCCAGTGGCGTAGCCGTGCTCGACCATGAGCTTCCAGGGCCGCTGGCTCGTCGCCCACGGCGTGTCGGTGTCCCAGTTGTAGTTCCCCGCATCGCCCTCGAGGGCCCGTCGGTTCTCGACGTACGTGATGTGCGGGACGTCGTAGTTCCACCAGCGGGTTGCCGTGTTCACCGCTTCCCGCTGTTCCTCGCGCGGGTTGGGGCCGAGGAAGGTCTTCCCGATTTCGATCAGGTCGATATCCATGCCCGACCCGGAGACGTCCTTCTGGCCGAGTTCTTCGGGGATCGTGGCCGACGTCGGCAGGTTCCACTTCGGCGTCCGGTCGGTCCCCTCGGCCTCGGAGAGCGGCGAGAAGTACAGGCCGGACCCGTTGGACCCGAAGGTGAACTTGTTCCCCGGGAACGACCCGCGCGTGTGGTAGTACGCCAGGATGTCCGGGTCGCCGCTGTCGCGGTTCTCGTACCAGACGCTCGGTTCGGTGACCTGCAGGTCGATATTGAACCCGTACTCGTCGAGTTGGGTACCGAGCGTTCGAGTGGCGGTGTCCCACCACGTCGGCCCGTTGTACAACAGGCTGACCTCGTTCCCGTTGGTGTCGACGACCGACCCGTTCTGCCGGCTGTACCCGGATTTTTCGAGTTCCTGGTCGGCCATCTCGGGGTCAGACGCGTCGGGCCAGTCGATGTACTGGTCCCGATTGTCTATCCACGCCTCTTCGGAACTGGTGGTGACACCGGTCTGGAGCCTGTCCACCGGCACATCGGGACCACCGAGATTCGTCGCGAGGTTGTCGAAGTCGATGGCACAGAGGATGGCGCGTCGAACACCGCGCGTAGCGAGGTGTTCGTTGTTGTGATTGAACGCCATCTTCTGCATGAAGCCCGAGCTGTACTCGGTGAACCGCTCCCAGTAGTCGGGCATCTGGTTCTGGATCGTGCTCGGAACGCCGTTGTAGGCCGAGTCCAGTTCACCGTCGACGAACAGCTGCTCCCGGACGGCCTGCTGAGAGGAGACCAGGCGGAACGTCTCGATGTTCTGCTGGTCTGCCCGCGGGTGGTCCTCGTACTTCTTCAACACGGCCTCGTCGGCGCTGTACGTGTCGAGTTCGTAGAGGCCACTTCCGAAGAAGTCTTCCAGCGGGATCTGATACTGTGACAGTTGGTTCCCGATCGAGTTGCGTTCTTCCTGCGACGACGCGTTCTCTAGCTGGGTGAGGTACTCCGGGAAGCGGTGGAACCGGTTGACTGCGAGCGACCCCGGGAGGTAATTGTAGATCGCCGAGAGCGGGTTGAGTTCCGAGTTCGCGGTCCGAACGAGCGTGTTTCCGTCGATCTGCTCGTCGGTGAAGGTTCGCGAGTCCGGGGGCCGCAGCAGTCGGTCGATCCGGTACCTGATCTGGAGGTCCCGAGGCTCAAGGGGTTCACCGTTGTGCCACGTGATACCGTGGTCCTCCGCGAACTCGTAGATGAGGTCTTTCCCTTCGACACGGAAGTCCGTGATCACGTTGGGAATCAGTTCCCCGGAGGCGAAGTCCACCTGCGCCAGGTCCTCGCACGCGATGTTGAACAGGCCCGCGGAGGACTGCTGGTGATAGGGATTCCCGTTCTGCTGAGCGAAGTTCTCGGACTCGGGGAAGTCGAACCGTGGTTCGACCGCTGCACCGAGTCCGGAGTCCGTCCCTCCGTCACTGCCGTCACCGCCGTCACCGCCGTCACCGCCGTCACCGCCGTCGCCGCCGTCGCCGCCGTTATCAGGTGTGTCGGTTCCTCCACCGCCGCCACCACCACAGCCAGCCAGTCCTGAAGCTACTGCGAGCGCCGACGTCCCCAGTAGCTGCCGTCGGTTCATCCGGTGCCGTTTAGTAGCATCATGGCTGCCGTTGTCACGCGCCATAGGGCGGAAAATTATGCACTGGCACTTAAATTTTTTGTTTGCGCCTATATATAACAGTGAGTTTACCCACGTCTGACAGGAGATTGAACTGGACATTACCGTCTCACAGCGTCGGAAATCCAGTAGTCGTCAGTGGTCTGAACGAGGACGCAGGCCTCAACACATCCTATCCTGAGTCGTTCCCCAGCGGTGTCATCGGGGACCCAGTGGTAGACCTCAGCCCGGCCGGGAGAGCATTCGGCGCCAGGGTGAAAACTTATTAATCGGCACTCGCGGTGTCAGGTATGGAGTCCGAGAGACCGAACGTCCTCTGGATCGCGATGGAAGACACGTCACCCCGTTTCGGGTGTTACGGCGACCAATTGGCGCGAACGCCGAATATCGACCGACTGGCTTCCGAGAGCCGTCTTTACGAAAACGCGTTCGTGACCGCGGGAGTCTGTGCACCGAGTCGAGCGTCGATCATGACCGGGATGTACCCGCAAGAGGTCTGTGCTCAGCACATGCGCACGTCGACCCAAGACCGAAAGGGCCTCGTCGAATCCTACGAAGCCGTTCCGCCGCACTACGTGACGGCCGTCAGCGAATACCTTCGCGACGACGGCTACTACTGTACGCTCAACCAGAAGTCGGACTACCAGTTCGGCGAACCGTTCACCATGTGGGACGAACACGGGGACGACGCCCACTGGCGAAACCGGACCGACGACGAGCAGCCGTTTTTCGCGATGTTCACCAACGGCGTCACACACGAGAGCGGGATGTGGCCGCCGGAGATGGACCGATGGGGTGGGAGCGACGGCCCCCTCGAGACGGATCCGCAGGACGTGGACGTGCCACCGTATCTCCCGGATACAGACCGAACCAGGCGCGCTATCGCGCGCCACTACGACAACATCGCAGCCAGCGACGAGTGGGTCGGGGCCCTCCTCGACGAGCTCGAATCGAGCGGTGTCGCCGAGGACACGATCGTCGTGCTCTGGAGCGACCACGGTGAGGGGCTCCCGCGGGCGAAGCGCTGGCCGTACGATTCGGGAACAAATGTCCCGCTCATCGTTCGAATCCCCGGCGAGACGGAAGGCGAAACCGTCGATGAACTCGTAAGCCTTGTGGACCTGGGACCGACAACACTGTCGCTGTGTGGCCAGGACGTACCCCAGTACATGAGCGGACAGCCGTTTCTGGGGCCGGACGCGACCGACCGGGAGTACGTCTTCGCAACGCGCGACCGCTACGACGAGGAGTACGACATGGTCCGGTCCGTTCGGGACGACCGATACCGCTACGTCAGACACTATTATCCCGAGCGACCGTACGTGCAATGGATACCGTACCGAAACGCCCACCCTGCGATGCAGGAACTGCTCCGACTCGACGCTGAGGACGCCCTCGACTCGGTTCAGCGGCAGTGGCTCTCCGATTCGCGCCCGGTCGAGGAGCTCTACGACACCTGCGAGGACCCACACGAGGTGCGGAACCTCGCGGGAGACCCGGCGTATCGCGACGTTCTCGAGCGACTTCGCGGTGAACTGGACGACTGGCGCCAGCGGACGAACGACCGCGCACACGGGGACGAAGCAGAGAGGGAGATGCGTGACCGGGTCTGGCCCGAGGGCGACCAGCCGACGGCCGCGACACCGAACTTCGTCCCGAACGCCCCCGACAATCGCGGGCGAGAGCTCGCACCCAACGGTGGTACGTTCGAGGGACCGATGACCGTCTCTCTGTACTGTCCCACACAGGGGGCGTCAATCGCGTATGCGACCGACACCGGTTCGGACCCACACTGGAAGCTCTATTCGGGCCCGCTCCGGTTCGAGGAGGGGCAAGAAGTGACCCTCCGCACCAAAGCCGTTCGCTATGGGTACGAAGAGAGCGACGAACGTACCGCGACGTTCAAGATCAGCTAATCAACGCTATCAAGGCCCGGACCCGAGAACGCCATCCCGACATCATCCCAGAGAATCGCGACCTTCCTGCAACAGTCGTCCTCTCCCAGCGTCTCCGCACCACGACTCCCTCGAGAAGAACGACCCGAACCCTAGCGCGGGTCAGTCGACGAGCCAGGGGGAATCGTCCCGCTCAACGTAGCGGCGCTCCCGCTCGATACCATCTATCTTTTCGACGTCTCCGGCATCGAGTTCCAAGTCAGTCGCAGCGAGGTTATCCCGCAGATGAGGTTCGCTCGTCGCCTTCGGAATGACACGGACGTTCTCCTTCGAGAGACACCACGCGAGGGACACCTGCGCGGGGCTCGCGTCGTGTTTCTCTGCCACCTCTTTGACTTCCGCAACGTCGAAGACGTCCCCGCGGGCCAGCGGCGAGTACGCGACGAACCAGTAGTCGTGCTCCTGTGCGTGGTCGACCGCATCGTCCCTGTGAAGCAGCGGGTGCATCTCGCCCTGGTGGACGAAGGGGAACTCGCCAAGCACCTCCTTGGCCTCCGACAGAAGCTCGATAGTATAATTGCTCAGCCCGATCTGGTCTATCAACCCGGTCTCCTGCAGTCGCTCGAACGCGGCGAGGGTCTCCTCCGCGTCGTATTCCAGTACCGGCCAGTGTACGTAGAGGATGTCGAGGTACTCGACACCGAGTCGGTCACAACTAGCCTCCGCGCCCTCGATTACACCGTCGTAATCGAGCCCCATCTTCTGGGCGTGAACTTTCGACGCGACGACGATATCGTCTCTGTCGACATCCGCGGCGGCGATGCCGTCGCCGACAGCCGACTCGTTCTCGTAGAAATGAGCGGTATCGACGTGACGATATCCGAGTTCCAGTGCCGTCTGGACCGTGTCCGCACACTGCTGTGGGTCGTCGTTTTGCCACGTTCCCAGTCCGATTTCTGGAATATTTGTATCCGACATACCACACGATTTTATTCAACAGGTAATTAGTGTTTACGAACGTCAGCAGTCGCTGATTCGTCCGGCGGGTCTGTACTCGGTTCCTCACATGACCCACGACACCGTCACGACGACAGAATCGTCTTCGGCCGCCAGTCTCGCACTGTGAGCGATTCTACGGGACCAATGATTTGAAGGTACGGTATCGGAGGTCACGACGGTCGCTTCGGGAGAGGCAGTCGAACTCGTCGAGGAAGTATAGCGTCTCCCACGGCGTTGCCTGCTTGAAGTGGTAGATGAAATCCGACCCCCAAAGCAGTCGATCGCTTCCGAATTGAGAGAGCAGGTACCTGACGTACGGACGGAGGTCTTCGAACGGATACACCTCCTCGGTCGGCGTGTGCGTCACCTTGACGTATACATTCGAGTAGTTCGAGATCGTACCAAGTCCGTCATAGGCGGAGCCGGGAACAGTGTGGGTCCCCGGGTCTGGACTCCCCATGTGGTCCAAGACGAACGTAACGTGTGGATTCTCCGCGACCACCGTCTCTACCGCGCCGAACGTTTCGGGAGTGGTCAGGAGTTGGACCTGAGGGTCAGTGTGTGATTCGAGAGCGGACCAGAACCCATCAAGAGCCTCGCTCGCGAGCCACTGAGAGTCGTCGGTCGTGATCCTGAATCCGAGAGCGTTCGGGATTGTCAGCGCATCGTCGACCGAACTGCGAACGTCGTCCGCTGTGTAATCCAGCGTCAGAATCCCGTAGAAGCGGTCCGGATGTCGTGTGAGGCAGTCCCGGACGTACGGACTACCGGTCCCGTGGATCGGTGTCGCGACGAGACACGCCTGGTCGATCGCGAGCGTGTCCATGTCTGTGAGGGCGTCGTCTGCAGTATATACGACGCGTTCGACGGCCGATGGACCGTCGTTTTTCCACGGGAGCTCTGTTTCGGTTGTCCATGCGTGCTGATGGGAATCGATCGTTCTATCGGCCACACTGTCGTCCGGGGACCGAACAGTGAAATAATGTCCGCCGATATAGGTGTGGCACCGATGCAGGGAGCACCCCGTTTCGGTCCACCCCTGCGAGTCCGAAGATAGTAACAGGTAGATCCACAGCCGGGGAGAGTGTGGCGTGCCCCCTACGACCATTGGAACAGTCAGTCACCGCGACGGAACGTACCCGTGAACGATACCGATAGCAAACCAGTCCGGGGCGAATCCCCTTTCCGGACAGAAAGAATTCGGGAGAGCGGCTGTCGGTCGATACCGTTGCGACCGTCTATGTGTCACCAGAGATAACGAACGGGACTATCGGCTCCAGTTGTCCAGGGGACGGTCACCCATCGACGGTGGTCTGGTCCGCCGAATGATCGGGCCGATGTACCGCGATCAGTGATGTTATGCAATCGCGAAGTTGGTAGCAGAAAGCTTTAACATGTGGTGTCTGCTTGTCGTTCATATCGCGGCAAACCCAACTGAGGACAGACAATGGTATACACAGCAGGTATAATCGGTACCGGCGGTATCGCAGGCATGGGTATCTTAGGTATGCACGACACCGAAGATATCGGTTCAAAGAAGGTACGGGCGAGTCACGCCGGGGGGTACGCCGAGACCAACGATATCGAAGTCGTTGCAGCAGCAGATATCGACGAATCGACCTTACATACGTTCGGGGACGCCTGGGACCTTCCGAGGGATTGCCGATACGAGTCGCATACCGAGATGCTGAAATCCGAAGATCTGGACGTTGTTTCAGTCTGTACACCTACTCTTTATCACTGTGACCACGTGCTCGACGCCGTCGAGTTCGGTGACCCTGAAGTGATATGGTGCGAGAAGCCGATCGCCTCCTCGGTCGAGCAAGCCGAAAAGATGTGCCAGACGTGCGCAGACGCCAACACCGAACTCGTAATCAACCACTCGTTCCGATTCTCGGACAAGATCCAGCACCTGAAAGAATTAATCAGTGAGGAGTCATTAATCGGCGACGTCAAATCGGTGAGCGCGCAGTATCGGATGGAGCTCATGCGAAACGCCACACACGTGTTAGACACGCTCGTCTATCTCCTCGATACGCAGCCGAAAGAAGTCTCGGGGTTCATAAACGAAGAGAACGAGGCGGTCGACGCACTCGACGCGGACGTCCAAGTGAGCGATGCAGGGGGAGGAGGATACGTGGTGATGGAGGACGGGACATTCGCCACCATAGATTGTACGATCCCCCGAGAACACTCTTCGATGACGTTCAATTTCATCGGGGATCGCGGAAAGATCTATCTCAACAACGACGATGGAGAATGGCGGTTCTGGCGACTCGAAGACGGTGAGCACGTCGAGGCTGACCTCCCCGGTATCGATGGGAGTTGGACCTGGGACGAAGACTATCAGTCGGCGTTCCCCGCAGGAGCCCAGCACATCTCTGACATACTGAACAACGAGGCGGACAACCACTCCTCCGGCATCGAAGCCACGAAATCGCTCGCCATCATCACCAGTTTCTATCTCTCGCATTATACCGATGGAAAAACTACGTTCCCTCTAGATGACAGCTTGAAAACTGTCTCAATATCGTCATGGTGAACCGGCCTCGACTACATTCTTTCCACTTCAGAGACATCTTCGATTGCGTACCAACTCGGCTGGATAGAGTCAGTTCGCCCCTTCTTCGACGGCTGTAACGAAATCGGCCCGTCCAATATCCCTGGGGAGAGGTTTTATTATGGTGAAACGCGACCAAGGGAATATGGCCGAACCCAAACCGAAGAGTTCAGTCAAGACCACCAGAACGACATTCCGGATACTTGAGGAACTTAAAAATCGAACCCAAGCGACGCTTACGGAACTAGCGGACGAGTTCGAACTTTCTAAGAGTAGTATTCACAATTATTTGAAAACACTCGAGTCCGATGGTTACGTGATCAAAGACGGGAATACCTACCGGATCGGACTGCGGTTTCTCGAATACGGTGGCCATGCCCGACACAACGAGCGCCTCTATCACATCGCACGAGAAGAAGTAACGAAATTGGCAGAAGAGACCGGTGAGATGTCGAATCTCCTCACAGAAGAGCAAGGGAGGGGGATCTATCTCTATCGATCTCACGGGGAGCAGGCGGTACAGACTGATTCGTACACCGGTCAGCGAGTGTACTTGCACAACACTGCACTGGGGAAGTCGATACTCGCTCACCTCCCACAGCAGCGGGTAGAGGAAATTATCGAACGCCATGGACTGCCTGGCACCACTGAAAACACAATCACCAACAAAAGCGAACTCTATAACGAATTAGATCAGATACGGGAAGATGGAGTCGCATTCGATGACGAAGCCCGACTCGAAGGGCTGCGCTGTGTAGGCGTCCCGATAATAAATAACAACGATAGGGTAGAAGGCGCTATCAGTCTCTCAGGACCTACCAGCAGATTTCAGGGAGAAAGGTTCCGCTCCGAGATTCCGAAGAAACTCAAGGACGCGGCCAACGTCATCGAACTGAATATCACGTATACGTAGACGAGAGAGCGGACGACACTGGGTCGTTATTTGTTTTCCCCAGTGAAGTTTCCCGAGACACAGGTCAGAGGTAGGTGTGACTATATCGACAATTTTTGGGGTTCTAACCGTCTATAATCGGCGACCAACACCGTTCCTGCTGCGATGACTGCGTCTAGTTCTCACACTGACTGTCGTACTGGATGCATCCTGTTAGACAGACCACGCGCGCTGTCCGCGCCCGCCCGTCCAGCCTTCCATGCTTGACCTCTCCAGTTGACGACGGTGCTCCCTACCAACCACTCCCGGTAAGAGCGTATATAGAAACGGTTCCAAGAGAGCCGTAACGGTTGAAAACTGTATCGACTGGTGCCAACGCCCGAATTGTGCACATTCAGTGGACGAGTTCCCGAATGCGGCGGTTGCCGAGACAGCCCTACTGTTTGACCACCTTGAGTCGAGTTTCCGCTGGAGTGCGACGTGTCCCCCTCAAAGCGGGGACGGACATGAGTTCCCGAGCCACCAGACCTCTTTCGCGGCTTTCTGCCTGCTACTACGTGAATGTTTACCGCACACCTTCGGCCACACGAGAATTCCAATACAAATCAATCTCACAAGTGCTACCGGTTTGCTCGAGGGTGATCCTCGATCCAACGTTACCGAAAACGGGTTGAACTGGTAGTCTCCCTGTCGAATTCTATACTTGCTCCGACAGCCTGCATTCGCTCGGTACCATAGCAGATGACTCGTCTCGCACTCAAAACGTCGAGTTTCGTCACCACAATCAGAGACTCAATATCTGTCCACTCATACTGCATTGAATATAATACAGCTAAAAGAGGTTTCCCCCAAGTTCACTTGTTTTTGTTATTCTGAAAAAGAGTGTCATTCTGTGTTTGGATTCGGAATTAACGATATCAATTTCAGATATACTGAACGGTATCTCCAGAAAGGCGCATTATCTCAAGATTTGAACTATAGCCACCAATACTGCAAAAATACTAGTCAATTTGAGCTATTAATTTAGATTTCTGCCTATATAGCGCATAATATGATAATATTCTCGCACAGTAGTACACAGTACTGCTCACCCACTATTATACATTATGTATCACCATTCAACATGGCTAGAACGTATCGTCTCAAACTGCCATCCATCGCAATTATACTGAGACCGTTGCTATCACACGGTCTATAGAGTGGTGTGCCAAGTACAGAGATTCTGAACCTACGAGGACGACCCGCCGTCAACCAGACGGCCCCCGAAGATTTCTCAATCGATCGAAATCAAACGCATCAGTGACCTATTCTACTGTGCCGGTCCTCGGCGCGAGATACGGCCATCAGAGTCTACCCCGTTTCGGCCAACGTAATCCGGGTATCGAATATCGGCGGGTCGACTGCCATGTCAAAAATGATTGTACCGAACCGTACGGGCGTCGGGGTCCGGAGCCGATGGGTATTTATATTTCACCATCAGATTATCCCCAATGACAGAGCCAAAAAAGACAAACGAAAGCGAGACACCGCAAAGCAAGAGTAAGGTGAAACGGTTGCTGAGCGAGCACGAAATGGAAGAGTTCGGGAATCGCTTGGTAGATCGATGGACTCGCCGGGAAAATCGTTCCAGTTTGCGGGAGCTTGCTGACGACTTCAATCAGCAACTTCTGAGATCAGAGCTCGAAGGGGGCTCACTGGACCCGCTCGACGGTGAGGTTGAAAATATATATCACATTCTAACAAACGACGAAACAACGAGCGGGACCCGTCAACAGGCCCGGTCCCGACTTGAACAGGCTGGTATAGATGTCGAGAAACTAGAAAACGAATTCGTATCTTATCAATCAGTCCGAACGTACTTGCGAAAGGTCCGGAAAGTCGATCCCCCTGATAAAACACGGGGCACGGAGTCGCAACTCGAAACTAAGCGCACTACCATCCAGCAATTGGTGACCCGATTGCGGAAGGTGACAGAAGGGACGATCTCCGAACTCAAAGAGGCAGGACACCTGACCCTCGGAGAATTCGACGTTAGCGTCTCAGTGAGAGTCCATTGTCGTGATTGTGATAGCCGGGTGTCCGTCATCGAATTGCTATCTCGGGGCAGCTGTCAGTGTGAGGCGTGACATTAGACACGAGACTATTCGTCCAAAGCCGCGAATGGCATAACAGCACTACGGTTGTTATGCACTACGGATGCTACAACAACATTGTGGTTGGTAGACCACTACAAATGGCATAACAACACTATGGTTGTTAGGCCACTATCCCCCTGACCAGTCATGGATACCGTGGAATGGGTCTGGCTATGATAGACATGCGGTTGTTTGTCCGGTGCGTACATGGGTAGATTTAATATAAACCATTCACATTTCAAAGCATGGCAGAACAAAAAGCAGCTGTTGAAAAAGTGTTGCTAGACGTTACGAATATCGGTGGGATTAGCGAGACATCCCTGGAACTGACCCCTGGTACCACATTACTCACTGGACGGAACGCCACGAACCGTACGTCGCTTTTACAAGCAATCATGGCCGCTCTTGGCAGCAATGCTGCAACGCTCAAGGGCGATGCTGATCAGGGACGCGTAGAACTCACGATAGGAGATACGACATACACGCGGGAGTTCAACCGGAACAATGGCACTGTCGTCACCGACGGTAGCACCTATCTTGACGATCCCACGCTTGCGGATCTATTTTCATTTTTACTGGAATCGAACGAGGCACGTCAGGCAATCAGTCGGGAGGATCACCTGCACGAGATTATCATGCGACCGGTAGATACTGAGACGATCGAAAATCAAATACAACAGCGACAAGAGGAACGTGACGAGATAGACGGCCAAATTGAAAAAATAGATCGGCTAGAGGCGAGACTTCCGAAACTTGAGGAAGAAAAGGCACAGATAGAGACAGATATAGAGAATAAAAGAGAAGAAGAAACCGATCTGAAAGACAGAATTGAAGACATTGATCGAGGAGTCAATGAAGAGAAAAAAGAAAAAGAACAGCTCGAAGAGAAAATCGAGGAGATCAACGGCGTTCGTAACGAGCAGGAGACTGTCAGACAGAAGATCGATACACAAAAAGACAGTCTGGATGCCCTCAAGGAAGAACAAGTGGATCTCCGATCCGAACGCGAAGACTACGAAAAGGTCCCAGAAGACCGTATTCAACACATTGAAACAGAAATAACTCGGCTCCAGAACCGGAGAGACGAATTAAATACCACAATTAACAAAATTCAGACTGTTGTCGAGTTTAACGAAGATTTGATCGAAGGAGAATTCAGTCTGGGTAGTGAGGACCAGGGCGACGACGCACAAATAACGGACCAACTACTCGATGATGGTAGTCAGATCAGGTGCTGGACTTGTGGAAACCAGACAACGACAGAAACAATCGAAAGTATGCTCAACGACCTCCGCAAGCGACGTGACGAACAGAGAGAAGAAAAGAAATCCGTCACTGACAAGATTGACGAGCTCAACAACCAGCGGCGAAGTCTCAAGGATCAGCAACGAGAATACGCTCGAGTCGAAGAACGAATCGAAAACGTCGAAGAGGAGATCGGGGAACGACAAGATCGACTCGTTGACCTGGAAAAACAACTCGAACAACTCACTGAAGAAGTCGAGACGCTCGAAACCGAACTTGAACGACTCCAAGCCGAGACCGATCAAGACAGCGAAATCCTTGATCTTCACAAGGAAGCTAATCAGATCGAAGTTGAAATTGGACAGTTAGAAAACGAACGGGATCGTATCGAAGAAAACATCGCTAACATAGAGGATCAGATTACTGAGCGAGAACAGTTGAAATCCCAGCGTGAAGAGATTCAAAAAGAAATCGAAAATCTTCGCACACAAGTAGAAAAACTAGAAGATAACGCGATAGAACAATTCAACGAGCACATGGAGAAGATACTAAAGATACTTAATTACAAGAATATCGATAGAGTTTGGATCGAGAGGACTAAAAAGGAAGTAAAGAGAGGTAGAAAGAAAGTAAAGGAGAGTACCTTTGATCTCCACGTGGTCCGCAGCACGGACTCGGGGACAGTATACGAGGATACTGTCACACACCTTTCGGAGAGTGAACGTGAAGTGGTCGGACTTGTATTCGCTCTATCAGGGTATCTCGCACACGAGGTATACGAAGAGGTGCCGTTCATGCTTATCGACTCGATCGAGGCCATTGACTCCAACAGAATCGCGGAAATAGTCGATTACTTTCATGAATATGCCGACTACCTTATCGTAGCTTTGCTCGACGAGGACGCTCAAGCTCTCGACGGTACTTACGATCGCATCACCCAGATATAGCGATCGAAGATGGCAGAATTGGGGTACTGACCAACTGACACAACTCACTGGTGTCTGTTCTCATCAGTTTTGCACCGAATAACGTCAGGTGATCCAAAAAAGTCATAAACGAATCGACGATTTGACTCCTGCCTATCGTGTATACTGACAGCCATCTATAATAAAACTCGCTATTTATCGACGGCGTGTTCAATCGAAAATACGTCGTCTGTCGCGCCAGTGACTACAGTGACAACCAGGTGTGCGTCAATACTCAGTACCTCACAAAGCTCGCAAATTGAAGGAGTTACTGGAAACCGTTTGCTGTAGTGGTCTTCGGAAGCGTGTTTGCGACTCGTTCGAGCCGTTCCGACTCGAACTTTGTCCGTAGGTGGTAGAGATCGCGTTTGCTGATAGCGAGTCTTCACTGGAGTTGCACAGCGTCGAGATCGAGGTCACGTCGGCGGTCGCGCCGTCGAGGACCTCGTAAATGTCTTTGCGTCGATTTCAGCGTTATTCGCCAGGGTAAGGGAAACTTCCTCTTCAAGCCGTTTGACGAGAAAGTTAAGGAGCTGGTCTTCGTGGATTTCACTGTCTGCTTGCTGCTGTTTGCTATAGTAACCGTTAGAACTTTCCGCTCATAGATTGTTGCTGTGATCAATGGACCATCTCGACGAAATCTCCGTCGAAGAACTCCAAGACGCACTCGACAACGTCGAAGGGAACAAGCCGACACAACGGTTGTTAGCCGCGATTGCGTTCAAGAACGGCGTGACGCAATCCGAACTTGCAGAGTGGCACGACACCGGTCGAAGAACGATCTACAGCTGGTTGATGCGATTTGATACGGACGAATCACTTGAGCAAGCTGTGTCTGATGATCATCGATCCGGGAGAAAACGAAAGCTTTCAGAATCACAGCAAGAGGAATTCGACCAAGCCGTTCATGAACCGCCCGAGGAGGTCGGGATCGACGCGCCGGCGTGGACGCCGGCGCTCGTCCAAGAGTTTCTCGAAGAATCCTACGGTGTCGAGTACTCGATTCCGAGTTGCCGGCGGCTGTTGAAAGAAGCTGGACTCAGCTATCAAAAGCCTCGACGTACAGCCGCAGAAGCCGAGGAATCCGACCAAGAGGAATTCCACGACGAGATCAAAAAAAGCGAGCGGAGATGGACGCCACAATAGTCTGTATCGACCAAACCAAGAAATCTGTCCAGGTCGAGCCGCGTGCCGCGTGGTTTCCGCGCGGCACGCGACCGAGCATCGAACCATCCGGTCAACGCGACTGGACGTGTCTTCTCGGCGCGATCACCGAATACGGTGACTGCTTTTTCTCACGGTTCACCGAGCACGTCACCGCCGATCACGCGAAGCATTTCATTCTCGCGTTATGCAAAGAATTCAAAGAAGACCTGATCGTCGTGCTAGACGGAGCGCCGTACTTCCAGGCGTCGGCCGTCACGGACCTGGCGGCCCGTGACGACCTCGCCTTCGTCACGTTGCCGGCGTATTCGCCGGAACTCAATCCTGTCGAAAAATGCTGGTGACAGCTCCGAGACGCTCTCAGCAACCGATTCTTCGGCTCCCTCGACGAACTCATGGCGGCGATCGATGCCACCCTCGACTAAACTTCTCTTCCAAGGATGAGAAACTATTTCTAATGGGTGCTATAACCTAAAATGGCTGAAACTATTGGCATACGATGAGGTACGTCGTTCTACCTCCCAAAAGATATGTTCGATGGCGTTCCGGTTTCCGTGTGTTCGTGTCTGAAATCGGTAGCCATCTTCGGCGAGAACTGTGCCGAGGTAATCGGCGTCGTCGATGAGAAACCCAATGTAATCGAGCTTATATCACCGATGAAGCTCAGTCAGAAATCATCGCGTCGTCTGTTTCGTCCCGTCGGAAACAGGCTCACATGGAAAACCTCGTTTGTCCGAGGATCAACAGCGTCGTACAGACAGAATTCTTGTCCGTGCGGCGGATCATCTTCTCATCAACCGCGAGTTGATCCGCAGTGACCGTCGAGATCGGCTGTAAGTCGGCTTTGTAAACCCACTCGTGGATGGCAACGTGACTCCACTCAACCCCTAATTCATCGAGGAACTATCTTGCATTCAGATATGATATGGTTTTCAGATGGTAGCATATGCCCACTTGAATCGCCCACTCGAGAGTCCGCTGCCGCTCCACAAATGACAAATCTATCCACGTGATACTCTCGCTGAGGCGTTCGATCTCGGGCATGGACACTCAGAGGACGAATGCCTCATCCTCTACCTTCATACGACCGAACTTTCCTCGATCGGACGAACATAGGAAACAAAAATACACGGGCAAAGTTTAATGATCAGGTGCACCTGATCGATACTGTGACCCAATGTTTTCGGACACATCGCCTCTACCAGTTACTCAACTGGATCGATGCACTGAGTCGCGGATACGAGGCGCCAGACAATCGACGACGGCCGGCGGATGACGCCCTAATTGGCGATTCGCACCGCCCGCCCACAGTATCGAACCTCGCGTACTACCTCATCACTGATGCCGATTACAACAAGGACACACTCGAAGAGAAATTTTCATTCCTTGCCTTGAGGGGAACGCCCGACAAAGAGGTTTTTACATATGTCAAGAGAGATCTCACCCGCCATTTAGCGCAGTATCCAGGTGACTTATTGATGACCAAGTCGGTTAAAAAGGGCTCGGGCAATCACCCGACGTTCGATGTCGGTCTTGAGTCCCGACGAGTGGAGGCCAAAGCCTACTATCTCACCACACACGGACAGAACCGGCTCGCGGAGCTCTCGGACCTAATACAGTTCAAGCGCAATCTTATTACCAGCCTACAGACCGGTAACAGCCAACAGGGGCCGGTAAAATTCGTGAAAGAAAAAGATGTCCTTACCGACGACGCGATTGAACGAATCCATGAGCCAGTCGATACCGATGCGATTGAAACGGACTCAATTACAATTCTAGTCGAGGACCGATGGGAATGGAAGACGGCAACCTATACATTGCCGCATGTAGCGGTGGTCGACGCCGCGCGGTCACAACCTCCAACAGTGTACCGGAAGTGAGCAAAAGTCGGCCCTTTTGATATCGCTGAAGACGTCCGTGATGAATCGCCAAACGTAGCTGGAGTTCATGATTCAGAGACTGCTTGATGTTGTGAATCGTCACATCAAGACGAGTTCTCGAAATTTACCGTGCCAGGTTCGCACACGCACGGCGTTGTCGAGTGTGCGCTTGATTGTCGAGAAGATAGTTTCACACATCCCTTGTTGACGGTAAAGAGGCCTATCGATCCGTGCGTTGTGCGCGTAATCGATGGGCCGGAACTCACGATGTTTAACCAGCAGTCATACGCCCTCTTTGCGGAGTTTCTCGGGTGGTTTCAACCAATTGTAACTTTGCCGGCGGCAAGGCTGGTGAGGTTGCCCGCCACAACGCGGACGACCTGCCAGCCGAGTTGTGTATTACGGCGTTTCTCGGTCGCACAGTCAACGTCGATAATCGCTTGTGTTGCAATATCGACAAGAGCAGTTGTTTTGAATGTCTGATAGTGATTAGTGTAGCAATTTACCGGTACGCGCCGACCCCGTTGTCGACCCGATCCGGAAATAATCTACACTGATCACTATGAATGCGGTAATTCGCCCGACGGTATTAGTGCTTGCTAGCGTTTTCGCGGTCGAAGAATGTCCCGTCAATGGCAGCGTAACCAGATGGATCGTGTAACTACGCCGATAGGCGTAGTAGCACTCGTCAGATTACTGTCTTGACTCTATCAAATCACATAACTAACATCGAGGACCCTGATCCGACTGCACCAGCACAGAAATGAGGAGATCATCTCGTGGGTGCCCGAGGGCGTGATACCCCACGACGACCGCCAAGGCAACGAACTCGTCACCGACCCCGAACACCTGATGGTTGTGAATGCCGGCAGCAACTTCTGGCATGCCGAAGAGATGCTCGCTGAGGACCCGCCGCTACGGATGCTCCAGATTTTCGTCTGGCCGAACAGCCTCAATCTCGAGTCGGGTATCCAGCAAAAGCCGCTCCCGATCCAATCGCCGGCGTCGACGACGCGCAGGCTAGCGCGGATTTCCAGGAGTGGATCGACATTCAGAGTCTCTTCCACGACTACTCGTATCGGAACACGCTCCTCATCAAGCGCTAATGTCCCGGGGCAACCCGGATAGCGGGCTACCGGACGTGGCAACAGGAATTCAACCGCCTCGTCCAAGAGGAGGAGGCGGCCATCTGGATTTGGGCGCCGATCATCACGAAGCAGTACCTGGTGTGCGAGAACTCGCCGAGCTACCACGAGAACAGTGACTGTGAGTACAACGAGACACCGCCCGAAAATTGGTCCGAGGGGCTGGTCGGGTTCAAGCCTCACCGGTATTCGACGTCTCCCAGACCGAGAGGGAACCGCTTCGCGATCTCGTCGCTCAGCTATAGTAGCCATTAGAAATAGTTGCTCACTTCTGGAAGAGACAGCTGGTCGAGAGCAGTATCGATCGCGTTGGTCAGTTGCTCAAGCGAGTCAAAGAACCGGTTGCTGAGGGCGTTTTACAGTTGTCTCCAACACTCTTCGACAGGGTTGATTTCCGGCGAATACGCCGGTAACGTCACGAAGGCGAGGTCCTCACGGGCCGCTAGGTCCGTGACGGCCGACGCCTGGAAGTACGGCGCGCCATCCAGCACGACGATCAAGTCTTTTTCGAATTCTTCGCATAACACGAGAATGAAATGTTTCGCGTGATCGGCGGTGACGTATCCAGTGAACCGTGAGGAAAAGGAGTCACCGTCTTCGGTAATCGCGCCAAGTAGACACGTCCAGTCGCGTTGACCGGACGGTTCGACGCTCGGCCGCGTGCCGCGTGGTTTCCGCGCGGCACGCGGCTCGACCTGCACGAGTTTCTTGGTTTGGTCGATACAGACTACTGTGGCGTCCATTTCCCGCCGCTTTTTTTGATCTCGTCATGGAACTCCTCTTTGTCAGATTCTTCGGCTTCGGCGGCTGATCGGCGAGGTTTTTGATAGCTCAATCCAGCTTCTTTGAGCAACCGCCGACAACTCGGGATCGAGTATTCGACGCTGTACCTTTCTTCGAGAAATTCTTGGGCGACCGCCGGCGTCCACGCCGGCGCGTCGATCCCGACCTCTTCAGGAGACTCGTTGACGGTTTGTTCGAACCCTTCTTGCTGTGATTCTGATATTTTCCTTTTTCTTCCAGATCGATTAGCATCAGAGACGGCTTGCTCAAGCGACTCGTCGGTGTCGAGTCGCTTGAGCCAGCTGTAAATCGTCCGTCGTCGAACGTCGTACCACTCGGCTAGTTCAGTCTGCGAAACACTGTTTTTGTCTGCAATTGCCGCTAAAAGCCGTTGTGTCGGTTTCTTTCCGTCCACGTTGTCGAGGGTGTCTTGCAGTTCCTCGACGGAAATCTCGTCGAGATGATCCACTAACGGTTGTAACTAACTTTGAGTGAATAGTTCTACCGGATACTATAGCTGGAACCGCTGACGAATTTGGCGTGACGGTTCGGATCGTTCCGGAAGTGGAGGGGACGCACCGTGAGGCGAAGGATATCTGCAAGTAGCTGAGGCTCGTCAATATACAACCGCGTGCCGAGGTGCGTTATCGGGAGAACGATGCCAATCTTGCGCGGACATTGATCCACGAATACACCCATGCCCTGCTTCACTTCCACGTCGACGGTGGCACTGAGCGATCGAAACGCGAAGTCGAGGCCGAGGCGGTCGCGTATGTCGTCGGGCGATACTGTGGTCTGGATACCAGTGGGTCGGCGTTCTACCTGGCCGCCTGGGAATCGGACGATTCCGGAATCGTTCGCGACCGTCTCGAACGGATCAGTTCCACAGCTGAAGAGCTCATCGACGTGTTCGAAGGCGGGGCTTGAAGTCTTAACCAACACCCAGTTCAAATCCTCATTTTCGTTGGTTAAGCCTGCTCGTCTCCGTCGTCCGTAGCAGTCGCAAGGCTAAAGCACGCCCGTGTACATACTCTATGCAAGAAACGCAGGCATGGAAACTATAGAAGAGTCTCAAAATATACGCCAGGGCCTCTCGACTCGAGAAAGTCGACTCCTTGCACGACTCGCTGGCGCGGGTCACCAGATCATCTCCGTTGACGACATCGAGACGACGCTGGAGGTTCCCCCGAATACCGCCAGAGAGATTGCCTCCCGGCTCACCGAGAAGGGCTGGCTCGACCGGCTCTTCCCGGGTACGTATCTCATCATTCCACTTACTGCCGGCGAAGAGGCCGTGTACACAACCCACGAGTACCTCATCGCCACCCACGTCGCCGAGCCGATGTACATCGGCTACTACAGCGCCCTCAGCCACCACAGGTTGACCGAACAGGTCCCCCGGACGGTGTACGTCGTCACGCCGACCCAAGCACAAAGCCGAGAGATCCACGGTGTCCCGTACCGCGTCACAACAGTCACCAAGCGGAAATTCTTTGGATTCGAGCCGACATCTATCGAGGGCATGGCTGTGCAGATCAGTGACTTGGAAAAGACGCTGGTCGACTGTGCGGACCACCCCGAGTTCTGTGGTGGCCTTCGGGAACTCGCGACCGCGATGCGAACTGCCGACAAACGGGGTTGCGACTGGGACACGGTCGGCGAGTACCTCGAGCGTCTCGACAACGGCGCTGCGACCAAGCGAATCGTCTACCTCGCCGACCAGCTCGGCATCGACCACCCCGCCCGCGAGGAACTCGTCGCGTCGTTCACGAGTGGGTACTCGTTGCTGGATCCGACGCAACCTGAAACGGGGTCGACTAACAGCACGTATCGCCTTCGAATCAACGTCGAGTCAGCCACGCTGGAGCCGACGGAGTCCTGATCGCGATGATCAGTCAGGATCGGCTCCGAATCCTCGCTCGTGAACTGGGCGTTCGGCAAGGGTACGCCGAAAAGAACTACGTCAATTCGTGGCTTCTCTGGGGCATCTTCACGAACGACTACGGCGACAACCTCCTGTTCAAAGGCGGGACCGCGCTATCCAAACTGTATTTCCCGCAGTCGTGGCGGTTCTCGGAAGACCTCGATTTTGGCGTCGAAGGGGAGTACCAGGGGTCCAAACAGGAGCTCCAAACGGTCCTCGACACGGTTGCCGACCGCTCTGGCATCGATTTCGAGATTCGAGAGCATCACAAATCCCAGCAGGACCACTACCCGACCCACTACGTCGACATCAGCATTCAGTACCGCGCCGTCCTCAACCACCCCAACACGACCAGCATTGACGTGATGGTCGACGAGCACGTCGCCTTCGACCCTGTTCAGCACACTCACGCGTACGAAGACATACCCGAATTCGATCTCCAGGCGTACAGTGTCGAGGAGATCTTCGCCGAAAAGCTCCGAGCGATCTACCAGCGCGGGGCCGCCCGTGACTACTACGACCTCTATCAGCTGCTCGAAACCGATTCGGTCGCGATCAACCTTGCCGACGTGGGGCCCGCCTTCGACGCGAAGTGCAAACACGATGGGGTCACCGTTGATCTGAACGACGGACTCCCGGACGAGCAACAAGAAACGATCCGCCACCAGTGGGAGACCACGCTGCCGGACCTGACCGGTGATCCGCCGGCGTTCGAAATGGTCTGGAATCGATTGGATACGGCGATCTCCCAACAGGGATCGTCGTAGGCAGCAGCCGATATTGGTGTCGATAGCCGATGGGTGCCGTATCCGGAGCTCTGGTGGTTAACCAACAATCCGGGATCTCTGGCTGGTGTGTTGGTTGAGTTTTTGAGCGCCAGCCGAGGGGCAAAGGCGCATTCCAGCCTTCACCGAATCATGACGGAGCGACATCTCAGAGCCGTTCTGGCAGAAACGGAACGAGTCGCAAAAGAGTACGACCAGGTCGCCCAAACAACGAACTCTCCTACACACGAGTATCTCCGGAACGCTGTACTTCGACTCCTCGAAGGCGATGCCAAGCCGATCCCCGAAGAGGTCCCGCAGGTCGATGCGTGACGGTCGGATATGGCCGGGATCAAGCGATGTACGACGCTGGGGGTCTGAAGTCGAGTGGTGGGACACAGTACCGCCACAGGACGACAATACGCGCTTTCGAGTGTTCTATCCTGAGGACTAGACAACGGTTCCCCGAGTCATTCTCACTGTTATGGCCGCGCTGGGGGTATGACGAGACTGGGAAAGGAGTGCTGCTGCCTGTGGCTCCTACGACCATCGAAAGCGACGAGAAGTCCACTTTCTCTGGCCGGAGGGGAACCTTGCGGAAGCACTCTTGGAAAACCAGATTAAGGAGACTGACGGCGCTGTCGCTCCAGATGGAGGACAAGCAGGAGACATTCGCGACCGGATGCTCGTGTCGGATGGTTCCACCTCGGCAGATGACCTCGAACCACGAATGAAACGCGCTGTCGAGGAAGCGAAGACCGTCCCCTACTCGGCAAGGGTGGTCGATACGAATTTCAGGCTGCGTCCGGAAATCGATACGAAGTCGATATCATCGGGCAATCCTGTACCTGTCCCGATCGGCAGCAGCGCGCCATAGACAGTGGCTGTAAACATATGCGTTGCGTCGATTACGAAATCAAACAGGGGCAGGTCCCACGTCCAGATGGCCAGCTACCACCACAAGCGTAAGGTCCTGTCTTGCCCCTCAGGCTCTTCTATCAGTAGTTTACTCCAGAATAAACTACACTGGTGTATTCGATTGAACACTTGGATCTGGACGATAGCCTGGGTAACGGTGACGACACGATACCACAGGAACTCATCCACTTCGTCACTCAGCAGACGCGGTTTGCTCTCGTCAACAACATCCTCCAGCATCCCGAGCAGTTCCCCACAATGTACGAGCTCGAGGAACACAACCGTGATAGGGCGATATCTGCTTAACCAACAAACCTATGCCGGTGCGCGCTTTGTTGGTTAACACGAGGCGACCGCTAATGTCCTACGAGTCACCGACGCCGTCGGCGGAACTCCCAACAGATATCGTCAACACACTCAACAGCTACTCATCAGACCGGCTCCAACACGTCGCACGCTACGCCGAGGAGTTGGCAGAGCACAAAGCTCGTGAGGGCCGCCTCAGCGAAGACTCGGATGAAGACGAAATCGACGAGCACCCGGACGATCTTCCAAACGACGTCCCGTCGAAGGCGACGGTCACGATCAAGGAAATCAACGACAACCGCTACTATTACTGGCAGTGGCGCGAGGGAGAGAAAGTCAAGTCAAAATATAAATCGCCAGTCAACCCCGACGAATAATTGAAAGTGGAGACCATTGCGAACAGATACACCCCTCTATCGATCTGTTCCTCGTTCAAGGTAGGACATACAAACACGCAGTATCGATCTTCAAAGGCGGAAGAGAAAGGCTCAAAAGAGTCAACACACCTATTTCGATGAAATTAGCCCTTAAAATCATCACACCACTTAAACACCGCATGAAACTACGGTGCAGTGCATATTGAACACATCGATAGAGGTGTGTGTGTGTGTGTCTAGTCTAGAAGATTAGAAGAAGAAAGAATGATGAAGTTGGTTTCATGAGTCACAACCATCCATCCTGAGGGTTCTCTCCTGTATATCGTCTGATTCGGCATCTCTTATGATTTCTTTTCGTGATAGAGATCCCACCCTCTACATCTTGGAAACACTTCGATAGAGGGGTGTGTCTATTATCGATTGATATCCTGCAATTGGTTGGGATAGAGCGTGTCATAGAAAACCTCCCAAGGGATGCTGCAGAAATTGTGTCCAGCAAGAGCCACTCCCTGCAAGAAGAAGCTCCAATAGACGACTTCTTGAATGCGGCAACTACCGAGACAGTCCCGCCACCGATCTGGATGCTTGGAGTCAGTGCCTACGACATCCTCGACTGGCACGACCCCTGTTGACCGCAGGGGTCGTGCCAGTCGCCCCGTACAACCCGCAAAACACTGACGACCCAAAAGGTATCGAGTACAGGATCGAAGACCCCATCACTGAACACAGCGAGGACGTTCAGCTGAAGCAATCGACGTTAGATGAGACGTACAATCGCCGCACAGGGGTGAACGAACCAACGAATCAGTGAAGGACTGCGGCCTCGGACACACTCACGCCCGAGGCTGCGTCCACGGACGAGCACAGGTGTTCGTGTGCTGTGTTTCCAAATCATTGTCCCAATCACAAATTATGAACGAGGAGACGATCCCAGCCGAGAGAAACTCACGCTATGAGGCCGATCCTATGACACGCTCTGTGGTAAGCACCCACTAACTGAATCACTCCTTGAACACTTCGTCACATGTACCAGGTTTCTCCATCATATCGCTGGCCTCCGTCCGAATATAGTCTATTCTAACCGCGCATACAAGCGATCACACATCGATAGGGGTGGGGAACACTTTTCACATCTCGCTGTGTGATGCCGCACATGGGTACCGGAGATGCCGACAATTCTTCCTCGGAGACGGAACCTTCAGATACCCCATCGTCAACCAAGGGAGATATTTCCTCAGATAATGTGGAATTAACGTCAATCACTCAAGATTCCGATCAGAATGTCAAGAACCAGGCTGAGACATCTACCGAAGAAAAAGTATCGGACGGCGGAGCAGGTAATGGGGGTTCCTCACAGTCTATCGAGGATATGTTGCTTGAATTTGATGAACAAGAGGGGTTGATTCGTGACCGGTCGCTACTCGATCCCAATTACGTAGTCGAAGAAGATCGGATCGTTGGTCGCGACGAGCAATTGCAGAAAGTCACAAAGATGCTCCGGGTCGCACTCGGTGACAACCGTCCTCCAAATCTCTTTCTGTACGGTCCATCGGGAACGGGTAAATCACTTATCACGAAGGCTGTCTGCAAGAACATCAGTCAGATTTGTGAGGCTCGGGATATTTGCTTTGGAACCATCGAAGTCAATTGCCAGGGCCTCGATACCCTGGGCGTTGCGGTATATGAATTAACAAAACAAGCAGCAGCAGAGGCCGGCGTCGACATCGAGGTTCCCAAGCACGGCGTCGCGACCAAAGAGAAGTGGGACGAACTTTATCGAATCGTCAACGAGAATTTTGATTCCGTTGTATTTGTTCTGGACGAACTCGACATGCTTGTTGGCCGTCGTGACAAGCAAGACCCGGCATTCTCACGACTCTTGTACCAACTTTCCCGTGCGGGCGCCAACGACGAACTGATGGCATACATTTCGGTGGTCGCTATCTCGAACGACACGAAGATGATGGAATCGGTTGGAAGTCGGGCACTGAGTTCCTTCACGCCGGAAGACGTACATTTCGACGATTACGACGCGAATCAACTCCAGGCAATCCTCCGCCGTCGCCGGGATGCATTCCACGAGAACGTCCTTGATGAAGACGTCATTCCATTGGCGGCAGCGTTCGCCGCTCAAACACACGGTGATGCACGTAAAGCAATCGACTTGATGCGTGTCGCCGGTGAACTCGCCGAGCGAGAGGGTGACGACCGCGTCCGTGAAACACATGTCCGGGAGGCTCAGGACAAGGTCGAAAAGAACCGCGTCCTCGAAGTCGTCCGTGGAGTTAGCACCCAGAAAAAACTCTGTCTCTACGCGACAGCAGCGGTCGCAAAAAACACGGGCGACAGTACTGCGCGAAGTACTATCGGGTATCGCGTCTACCAATTCCTTACTGAGTCAATCGACGCCGAACAGTACCATCAGGAAACGTATGTGAATAAGATGAAAGAATTGACGACGTACTCTCTCGTGGATTTTGAACGAAGGAGTCACGGTCCAAGTTCTGGTATGTTTCTTGAGTTCCAGTTCGGCGAACGCCCTACCACAATCCTCGATACGCTTCGAGAGGATTCACGACTTGATGTCGTTTCGACGGACGAGATCGACTCTGTTGTCCGCGCACAAATTGAATCGCACCGGTGATCGGTCCGGAAATAAGATCGCTCATATTGGATACACCCCTCTATCGATGTGTATCGAATTTGGTAGCGGTTCGCAAATCCAGTTATACTCGAACTGACTCTGTCTACTCAGATGATCTAATACCCCTCTATCGAAGTGAGATCGTAGTTCAAAAGTCTTCTATCGAGGGATATTCCATTAGTTGATATAGACATTCAACTCTGGTCGAATGAAAATCGCTGAAGCGATATAGAACACCCCTCTATCGAAGTGAAATCAAAGTTTGTAGGGCTCAATGGGTCCAAAATTATAGGTTGATCTTGGACAGTAAGGTACATTTCAATTGGAGATCGCCAGGCAGTGAGGTCCCCTCTATCGATGTGTATCTTTTCATGGTGTAACAATCATGGTTCTGTCTGCAATCGACCAGCTGGTGTTGTGGTCGACACTCGAAATTGCGATTCCACACGTTCCGTTCTTTTTGGCAGTCTCACCTTAACAGATAATCGTTATCGGAATGTTGAGTACACTTGTAGGATTGAATTGGATTCTCATTGCTCGACACTGGCGCGCCGAGGAGCGGGCCGGGATGACCCAGCGGGCTGCCGAGAGTGTCGCTATCGGCGGCACATGCACCTGTGGCTGCTGTGGACCACTCGTTGGGAAAATTGCGGTGCTTGTTGCCGGACCCTCTATTGCCGCCCCCGTTTTATTGGGTGTTCGCCGATTCCGCATCTCCGCTTAGCACACTGTTCATTATTAGAAGTGCTCTGTTGACTCGATGGAAACGCTGCTACGCCATGAGAGCGTGAACTAAGACATGGGGGGCAAGAGACCGACCGGTATTCCGTGCCACAGAGCACGTCGTGTTGACTGGTCCGTGTGCGAAAGAAGCCGAGTCATGGGCGTGACAGCCCGGGTGCCGCGCCGCGCGGCACCCGGGAAAGCCCGTATAGGTGAGTCCGGCTCTGTTGAAATCCTCAGAGAGTTACAAGTTCGTTCCGTAGTTTGAACGGATGCAAGCCCTCCCAAAGTCGCGGTTACTCCGGTTCGTTGAACAAGCATATCACTTGGCTCGTCGAGTTGTCGCTCGGTACTCCTCGAAGTTCTCGAAACGGCGGTACACACTTCACCAGCATATCGTCCTGCTCTGTCTCAAGGTTCGGAAGAATACGACATACCGGATGCTTTTGGACGAACTTATCGAGATGCCTCGGATTCGGGGAGCCATCGATCTGGAGGAACTCCCCTCTCCTTCGACGTTGTGTAAGGCATTCAACCGGCTTGATATGGCGGTCTGGCGCGTCCTGCTCAACCTCTCGGTCGCACTCGTGCCGACCAACGGGATCGTCGGGATCGATGCCTCCGACTTCGACCGCAGTCACGCCTCGAAACACTATACAAAGCGAGCGAAGTTGACGATTCAGCAGTTGAAAGTCACACTTCTTGTGGACACGAGGTCGAACGCGATTCTCGACGTACACGTGACGACGACACGAAAACACGACTCGAAGATCGCACCGTCGCTCATCAAGCGGAATACCGGGAAAGTAGCGATTTTCCTCCGCGACAAGGGATACGACGATCAGAAGATTCGCGCGTTAGCCCGTGAAGATGGCATTCGTCCCCTGATCAAACATCGAGAATTTTCACCGCTCCACAAAGCGTGGAATGGTCGGCTTGACGCTGACCTCTACGAGCAGCGTAGTCAAAACGAGACGGTGAATTCTCGCCTCAAACGGAAATACGGCGCATTCGCCCGCTCACGTCACTGGTGGAAGCAGTTCCGTGAACTCGTTGTCGGCTGTCTCACTCACAACATCGACAAGACACTCTGAACTTTCGGAGGATACAAGTCAACGGATGTGGGGATTCACTACGCTCTTCAGGCTTGAAATTCTTCTCTCCGGTAGTACAGATATCCAGAGATGAGTATGACTCCTACGAATGCAAGCGGGTTCCCCCGGACAAGCGTAGATTGAACTGCCCCTACGACCCATGCTACGATGAGGATACCCGCACCTCGCTTAGTTTGTTGCCACACCCCGTAGGAACCAGCTAAGTAGAGGATCCCGATAGTGAGATGCGTTAGTGACCCCGGAATTGACAGTACAAGACTTGCGACCCCAAGTAATCCAGTCCAGACTGCAATAATCACAACCCCCGGCGGTCGTCCATTAAGGAGGCTCATAAACAAACATCGTAACAGCTGTTGAATATTTACCGGTTCAGAATGCACGCTAACTACGCGGTCCTACCTAACAGGGCCTTGTTTAGACGTTAGCGAGAGTGGCTCTGTAGCAGAATCTCACGCCTCGGCCTCCGTTTTCTCTCGAGAGTATTGTCTAGGAAGTTGCTCTGTTGGGACCGAATGGCTCTGTTGAATCACTAGATGGCAGCGGGATCGGTCGCTAAATCAAAGGAGTTGAAGCGGGAGGCTTCCGTTGTCCATGACGAAAATCTCCCGCTTCACCGAGCGTTGTGTCTCGATCGCTCAAAGAGTTACGGGTGGACGAGGCGAATCCGCCGCCCCGGAAGGAGGCGGCGGATTCGCCGACTATGCCTTCGTTACCATCCACTGTCTCCGGATTCACCTCGATACGTCCTACCGCATGACGATCGACCTGCTCAAAGAGATGCCGCAAATAACCGGGGAGATCGGCCTCGACGTGGCCGATCTCCCGCATCCATCCACCGTGTATAAAGCGTTCGACTGGATCGAGATGAGCGTTTGTCGAGTGCTGCTACGCCAGTCGGCGCAGCTGCACGATCCCTCGAAACACGGTGCGATCGACGCCACATTCTACGAACGCTCAGCTGCGAGCCGCCACTACTACCAGCGCATAAGCTACCGCGTGCAGAAGCTCAAAGTCACGAAACTCGTCGATACAGACACTCAAGCCGTTCTTGACGTACACTGTTCAACGAACCGCGAAGGAAGTGACGCAAACCTCGCCGAGCAGATCGCCCGCCGGAACGCGGGCGATCTGCGGTCTCTCGCCGCCGATAAAGGCTATGACAAGCAGTCACTCCGCGAATCCCTCCGTAATCTCGGCATCAGACCGCTGATCAAACATCGTATCTTCGCGTCGTACGACCACGCGCACAACGCCAGAATCGACGAACAACGCTACAATCAGCGCTCTATGACTGAGACTGTGAACTCAGCTGTCAAGCGCTCGCTCGGCTTCGCCGTGTGAGCGCGTTCCTGGTTCCGTGAGTTCCGCGAGATTGCCCTGATGTGTGTCGTTTACAACATCAAGCGAGCCGTGAAACAGTGAAATCCACCGCCTTACAGCGATTCAACACAGCCGGCCGAATCCATCCAATAGAAGAATTGAATTTGCAGCCCCTATTGGATTTCCTGTCCGAACTGCTGTGTTGAATAGCGATCTAATCGGCTGATATCACTGAGTAGAAGGACGAAGCCAAGGAAATCGACTCTGTCCATGGAGATCGATCTCCTCGACTTCATTGAGCAGTGTCGGCACCTGGCTAAACAAGCGTTGGGAAAGCACGCGGGCGAGCCCGCCAGCGGCGGGG
>Ga0207755_100114_pt1 | contig 57137 bp, 57 predicted proteins | sample A23P2SouthBayCA_FD_187734 | JGI IMG/M metagenome (GOLD analysis project Ga0207755, IMG submission 187734) | Aerobic enrichment media microbial communities from Bioluminiscent Bay, La Parguera, Puerto Rico - A23 P2 (SPAdes) | ecosystem: Environmental > Aquatic > Marine > Unclassified ...
AGTTCAAATCTACCTCCCGCTATTTTGAGGCGACAACGACGAACGAGGAGCGGAGCGACGAGTGAGTCCGTCGCCTCAAAATGGCCTGTGGATTTGAACGAGAGAACGGCGAGCGAAGCGAGCCGGTCCCGTTGTTCAAATCTACCTCCCGCTATTTTCGAGCGGACATCGTGACCGAGGCGTAGCGAGGGACCGGAGGTCCCTCTGACAGCCGGCCCGGCGCGCCGGCGACGTGACCGTGGCCGTGTCCTCATAGCTACAAGTCATTACCGGTGGTTCGACGAACCACCGGCAAACGGTTACAGTATCCTATCAGAGGAGTGCGAACGCGTACGCTATCGACGAGAACACCATGAGCAACACCAGTACGAGCGCGAGCGATTGCTGTCGGTCCATGGAAGTGGATAGACGGCCCGAAAGGAGTATGTTGGGACCGACGCGCCCACCTGCTGGCAGTATCAGGATTCCTGTTCGGTCCGTCCCAGATACGCGTAACAGTTCGGACACTGGATCGGCCGGGCGCCGTGCCGGTCGGGTTCGCCGACGAAGCGGGTATGAGAGTAGCCCCGCCCACACTCCTCGCAGGTCACGATGACGACCACACACGAACCAGTCGCTCCGGCCTCTTGGAGGTGTCTATCCCTCGTCGTCCTCGTCACCAGTCGTCGGCCGGACGAGGTTCGCGAGCGTCACGAGCAGGCCGAGCGCCCACCCCGTGGGGACGGCGAGCCCACCCCACATCGCCACGTACGCGAAGCCGACGAGTTCGAACCGCTGACGGAGGAGGGTGTTCAGCCCACGGTAGGTGAGGATGCCGTCGAGCAGCCAGATCGCCAGCGTCTCGCTCCGGGGGAAGACGACGCCCGCGAGTGTCGGTGAGTAGAGTGCGGCGACGACGGGCGGCAGGAAGACGGCCACGACGGCGAAGGGGTACGCGACGAAGACGGTCGTCACGCGTCCGCCGACGCGCCGGAAGACGAGCGCGAGGACCGTCGAGACGACGGCCACCGTCCCCGCGGCGGCGACGGCGAGAAAGCCCTCGGTCGAGAAGCGGAGGCGTGCGAGCGCGGTCAGCGCACCCCAGACCAGCGTCGCGAGCAGGACAGTACCCACGGCGCCGAGTCGGGTCGCAGTGCGGTCGAACCGGCGCACGTGAAACCGGATCAGCAGACCGAAGACGGCGAGCGGGTACCCCACGAACAGTCCGAGTGCACCGAGAACCGCCCACGCTCGGTAGGTCATGCGCTCCCGCGTCGTCTCCGGCGCCCACCGGGAGACGACCGGGTGGGAGTCACGCAGTTGCGGGAACGCCAGTGCCATCCAGAGCCCGTGGAGTCGGCGAAGATCGTACTGTACGTCGGCGACGAGGCTCAGTACGGTACCCATCGGGAACCGATTCGGTCGGGTGGGGTGTTAACGATTCGGAGTTCGAGCGGCACCGAAAACGGGATCGCGGAAAACCGGTAGGCTCACCGTGCGGCATGTCGCAGTCGGCTGTTCGTCCGGATAGACTCTGTCATCACCCCTCCATATATTGGTATGATATGACATAACATGAATGTTGTGGCCCACTGGCCGGATCGGCGACCGCTCACGGCGCGATTGTTTCTCGCCAGCGGGAACGACCGACACATTGAACTTATTCTGTCCCTTTTCGTTCGACACAATGATGCTCCCAACTCACGCCATCGCGGGGATGGTTCTCGCCCTTCCGGTGGCGTACGTCAGGCCGGAGCTGGCGGGCGTCGCGCTCGTGGCGGGACTCGTGGGGGGTGTGCTACCCGACCTCGACCTCTATGTCGGTCACCGGAAGACGCTGCATTATCCGGTGTACTATCCCGTGCTGGCCGTCGGGGCACTCGGCTTCGCCGTGACGATGCCGGCGGTGCCGACGGTCGCTGCCGCGTTCGTCCTCGCGGGCGCGGCGGTCCACAGTCTCGCCGACGCATTCGGTGGCGGGCTCGAACTCAAACCCTGGGAGGCGACCTCCGACCGTGCCGTCTACGACCACTACAACCGCCGCTGGATTGCACCGCGTCGGTGGGTGCGCTACGACGGGTCGCCCGGGGATCTCCTCCTCTCGACCGCGCTCGCGGCCCCCCTCCTCCTGACGCTCGATACCACCTTCCGCTGGCTAGTTATCGCCGCTCTCGCCGTCGCGGTCGTCTACACCGCCGTTCGGCGCGTCCTGCCTACCCTCGCCGTCCTGCTCGTCGACCGCGTGCTCACGCCGCTCGCGCCCGAACGCGTGCTGACGTACGTCCCGTCACGCTATCGTGCCTGACGGCCGCGCCGCCGTCACGCGACCACGCGCGTCCCTCCGTCGCCGCCGAGCGCCGCCGCCAGCCGGTCGGGGGTCGTGATGATCGCACGCTCGCCACCGGCATCCACGAACCGGAGGCAGGCTTCGACTTTCGGCGCCATGCTCCCCTCGCCGAACTCGCCCGCGTCGAGGTGGGCGCGGAGCTCCGTGGCCGCGACCTGCTCCAGCGGTCGCTGGTCCGGCTCGCCGTAGTTCACGTACGCGTGGTCCACGTCGGTCAGGATGGCGAGCGTGTTGGCCCCGAGCGCCGTCGCGAGCGCCTGCGACGTTCGATCCTTATCCACGACGGCTTCGATCCCACGGAGTCCGTCGTCGCGGACGACCGGCACACCGCCACCGCCGGCACAGATCACGGTGTTGCCGCGGGCGAGCAGTTCTTCGATCTCGTCGGTCTCGACGACCTCGACGGGGTCGGGTGACGGCACGACCCGCCTGTAGGGTCGCTCGCCGCTCGATACGGCGCGCGTCTCGAACGGTTTCGTTGCCGCTTCCGCCTCGGTGTAGAAGGGGCCGACGGGCTTGGTCGCCCGGTCGAACGCGGGATCGTCGGGGTCGACGATCACCTGTGTCACCAGCGTCATGACGGCCGCCTGCGGCCGTTCGTTGTCGAGCGCCTGCTGGAGCAGATAGCCGATCTGGGCCTGTGTCTCGGCCACCAACACGTCGAGGGACAACTGGGGCGTCTCCTCGGCCGCCTCCTGCTGGACGAGCAGATTGCCGACCTGCGGGCCGTTGCCGTGCGTGAGGACGAGGTCAGTCTCGGCGTCGAACGTGCTCGCGAGCCGTTCCGCCGTCCGATCGACGACCTCGCGCTGTTCGTCGGCAGTCCACGGACCCTGCTGGCCGAGGAGCGTGTTTCCGCCGAGCGCCACCACGATCGGATCGCTCCGAGCGTCGTCCATACCCCTCCGACGCGCTGCGTGCACATGAGGGGCGCCCCTCACGGAGCCGGAAAACTATCTTGCCTCCGGACGTACTGTCGCCGGATGGATACGACTCGCATCGTCATCATGGGCGCGGCAGGACGTGACTTCCACGACTTCAACACCGTCTTCCGCGGCGACGACACCTGCGAGGTGGTCGCGTTCACCCGTACGGACACGCAGAATCTCGGTGAACTCGCCGACTCGCCCGACCGACGCTACCCCGCAGAACTGGCCGGCGAGGGGTACCCCGACGGGATTCCGATCCGGCCGGAGTCGGCTCTCGAAGCCATCGTCGCGGAGGAAGACGTGGATACGGTCGTCTTCTCGTACTCCGACGTGTCACACGAACACGTCATGCACCAGGCCTCGCGTGCACTCGCCACTGGTGCGGACTTTCGGCTCATTGGCCCGGACCGAATGATGCTCGACGCCGCCGTGCCGGTCGTCGCCGTCGACGCCGTCCGAACCGGTTGCGGCAAGTCCCAGACGGCCCGGAAGTTCGCGACCCTGCTCGCCGACCGGAATCGGGACGTGGTCGTCGTCAGGGAGCCGATGCCCTACGGCGATCTCGCCGCCCAGCGAGTCCAGCGGTTCGCGAGCTTCGACGACCTGGACGCCCACGACGTGACTATCGAGGAGCGCGAGGAGTACGAGGGCCACATCGAGCGGGGTCACGTCGTCTACGCGGGCGTCGACTACGCGGCCATCCTCGACCGCGCCGAATCGGAGGCCGACGTGATCGTCTGGGACGGCGGCAACAACGAACTCCCCTTTTGTGTCCCCGACATCCACGTCGTGGTCGCCGATCCACACCGCGCCGGTGACGAACTCCGCTATCACCCCGGCGAGACCAACCTCCGGATCGCGGACTACGTGCTCATCAACAAGGAGAACACGGCCGATGTGGCGGGGATTCGGGAGGTCGAGGAGAACGCCCGTCGGGTGAATCCCGACGCCACGATCATCCACGCGGATTCGACGATCACGGCCAACGAGTCGGCCATCGCCGGCAAACGTGTTCTCGTCGTCGAGGACGGACCGACGCTCACGCACGGTGATGCCCCCCACGGAGCCGGACTGCTTGCCGCTCGGAAGTACGGCGCCGCTGAAATCGTCGATCCCGAACCGGCCGCGGTCGGCTCCCTTCAGCGCGTGTTCGAGGTCTACGATCACCTCGACACCGTCCTCCCGGCCATGGGCTACAGCGACCAGCAGCGCCGAGACCTCGAAGCGACTATCCGGAACGCGGACCCCGACGCCGTGGTCTCCGGGACGCCACACGACCTCGGCCGGCTGATCGACGTGGACGTGCCCGTCGTCCGTGTCCGGTACGAACTGGCGGAGAAGAATCTCTCGCTCGGGGCGGTGCTCGACCGCCACGCCGACCGGCTGGGACTCTAACCGGTCAGCGTGACCGGCTGTCCGGCGGAGAGGAGCACGTCCTGGACGGTGCTCCCGAGGAGCACCTTCTGGACGCCGGACCGCTTCCGTCCACCCATCACGATCCCGTCGGCGTCGAGGTCGTCGGCCGTTGCGAGGATGTGGCGGGCGACTTCACCGCCCTCGGCCACGCGTTCGACCTCGACACCCGCCGCTTCGAGCTCGTCGGCCGCTGCGACCGCCGCGTCGACCTCGGCGAACTCGTGTGGCGGGGCGCCCGCGTAATCCTGGTGGGGAAAGACGTAGAACACGGTCGCCTCGACGGACGCGGGCGCGCCGGGCAGGTTCGTGACGTACTGCGCCTGCCGACGCGCTCGCGTTTCGTTCCGGTCGACCGGGACGAGCACTCGCCGCGTCCCTTCGCCGAGACTCACCCGTTCGCCCGTGATGGTGACCGGTCGGTCGGTCGCGAGCATCACGTCTTGGACGATGCTCCCGAGCAACACCTTGGTCACGCCCGACCGTTTTCGCCCGCCCATCACCACCTCGTCGGCGTCGAGGTCGTCGATCGCTTGGACGATGGCCGACGAGACGCCGCCGTCGTCGACCCGGCGGTCGACCTCGACACCGGCTGCTTCGAGGTCGTCGGCCGCCGCGACCGCGGCGGCGACCTCCGAGAACGACACCTCGTCGACCGCGGTGAACGTGTCCGGCGGGGCCACGTAGAGCACCGTCGCGGCGACTGCCGAATCGGCATCGGGCAGTCGAGCGACGTACTGCGCTTGGTGACGCGCGCGATTCGCGTTTCTATCGACGGGGACGAGCACCCGATACATGACTACACAAAATTATTTTTCCACTGTCATATATGGGTGGGATGGTTCTCCCCGCGTGGGAATTCCCCCGCCCCTGTCGCCACCGTCGGTGTCGAGGGCGTGTGCCGATTAGACGACGACGATGGCGCCTTTCATCCCCAGTGATCGGTGTGGCGTGCAGTAGTACCGATGTGTGCCCGTCGTCTCGAACGTGCGACTGAACGTCGTGTCGTCGCTCGTGGCGCGTTCGCTCTCGAAGCGCCCGTCACGCGCGATTACGTCGTGAGCGCCACCCTTACCGGTCCACGCCCACCGGACGGTCGTCCCCCGAGACACGCGAACGGCCGGCGGTTCGAAGGCGTAGTATCCGCCGTTTCCCTCGGCGCCAACCTGCACCGTCACCGTCGCCCGACCGGTTCGGTCGGCGACACCGTCGAAGTTGTCGCCCGGCGTGCGGGTGCCTCGTCGCGTCGCCGGCCCCATCGGGCCGCCGTGTCGGCCCCCGTGGTGTCGTGTCCCTCGCTGGTCGTGTGGGCCATCACCGGGAGCGTGGGGCGTTTCTCGCGACCCCGTCCCGCCGCCACCGGGTCGCGGCTCCCGTCGGGGGGCTACGCAGCCGGCCAGGCCCGTCAGTCCCGCCGCGGCGGCGAGCAGGACCGTCCGGCGGGTGCGATCGTCAGTCATCGTCTTCTAGCTGGACGGTCGCGGGTTATCGGACTTTCGGCGTGGCGAAGGCAGTCGACGGGCACGCTCGACGACTCACGGTCGAGCCCTCGGTCGCCGAGCGGTGCCTCCGTGCCGGCGTGTGCAGCGTGTCGTTGAGTGGTTCCGTCAACGGAACTATATGCCTCGGGATGAACACACGGGTATGGCGTCCGATCAGGAAGCCGACATATATGCCGAAACCGTGGCTGTCTTCGAGCGGGGCGAGAGTCGGTACGAACCGCTCACGACACCGGAGGTTGCAGACGCTCTGGATGCGGAACGGCGGACGGTGTACAAACGACTCCGCAAACTCGCCGATCGTGGCGCACTCGAAACGAAAGCAACCGGCTCGAACTCCCGGGTCTGGTGGCGCCCCCCTGCCGAGTCGTCGCCGTCTTCGGCGAGCAACGAGGGGCGGGAACGCGATCTGGAGCAGCGGTCACGGGTGATGGAATCCGTCATCGACGGCATCGCGATCACCGACGCGGACGGCGAGTACCTCTATGTCAACGAGACGCACGCGGAGCTGTACGGATACGACGACGCCGAGGTGCTCCTTGGAGAACACTGGGAGGTGTGTTACGGCGAGGCGGAACTCGCCCGGTTCGAGGACGAGGTCATCCCGACGCTCTACGAGGAGGGGGCGTGGCGCGGTGAAGCCCGCGGTCGCCGAGCGGACGGAACGACGTTCCCACAGGAACTCTCCCTGACCGTCGCCGACGATGGCGGGATCATCTGTGTCGTCCGCGACATCACCGAACGCAAGGAACAGGAGCGACAGCTCCGCGAAGCCCGCCGATTCAACGAGGAGTTGGTGGAGAACGCGCCGTTCGGGATGTTCCGGCTGGACGAAGAGTTGCGGATCACGTACGAGAATCCCCGTGCGGAGGCGATTATCGGCTTGCCGGACGAGAAGGAATCGTCGGACGCGATCGGACTGGACATCAGCAAATTACCGCCGATCGTCGAGACGGGGCAGGCCGACCTCTTTCGGCGTCTCCAGGAGGGTGAGACGATCGAGTTCGAGTTCCCGTTCGAGTCGATCTACGGGAAGGAGGCGTACTTCACGGGGCGGGCGGTGCCGCTGTACCGAGACGACGAGTTCGACGGCGCAATCCTGATGGCGACGGACATCTCCGAGCGCCGGCAGTACGAACGCGAACTCCGCGAGGCTCACGAGTTCAACGAGGAGTTGGTGGAGAACGCGCCGTTCGGGATGTTCCGGCTGGACGAAGAGTTGCGGATCACGTACGAGAATCCCCGTGCGGAGGCGATTATCGGCCTGCCGGACGAGAAGGAGTCGTCGGACGCGATCGGACTGGACATCAGCAAATTACCGCCGATCGTCGAGACGGGGCAGGCCGACCTCTTTCGGCGTCTCCAGGAGGGTGAGACGATCGAGTTCGAGTTCCCGTTCGAATCGATCTACGGGAAGGAGGCGTACTTCACGGGGCGGGCGGTGCCGCTGTACCGGGACGACGAGTTCGACGGCGCAATCCTGATGGCGACGGACATCTCCGAGCGCCGGCAGTACGAACGCGAACTGGAGCGCCAGCGCGAGCAACTCGCCGCGATCAACGAGCTCAACGATGTCGTTCGCGGTATCACCGATGCGGTCATCGAACAGTCCACCCGTGACGAGATCGAGCAGGTCGTCTGCGACCAGCTGGCGGCATCCGACTCCTATCGGTTCGCCTGGATGGGTGCGGCCGATTCGGGGCTCCGACTGGAACCTCGGGTCGAGGCCGGTGTCGACGGCTATCTCGACACGCTCTCGCTGTCCTCCGGCTCGGACGAGTCGACTGGGCACGGGCCGACCGAGAACGCCATCCGGGCACAGGAGATACAGATTGCCCGGGATATCCGCGCCGAGACGGACTCGACGCCGTTGCACGATCACGCACGTGAGTTCGACTACCGGTCGTCGGCCGTAATCCCGATCGTCCATCAGGGGATGCTCTACGGCATCCTCGGCGTCTGCTCGGAGCGAGCCGACGCGTTCGCCGAGGAAGAGCGGGAGGTGGTCGGGCAGTTGGGCGACGTGATCGGCCACGCCATCGCCGCCGTCGACCGCAAGCGGGCGCTCATGAGCGACGAGGTGGTCGAACTCGAGATTCGAATTCCGAAGCTGCTGGAAGATCGGACTGTTTCAGCGGACGGAACAGTCACTATCGATCGGGTGACGCCGATGGGCGACGGCGAATACCTGCTGTACGGAACCGCATCCGCCGACGCGATGGCGGTGATCCACGAACTCGGCGACCAGCGCCCCGACTGGACGGACGTGCGCACGTTCGACGAGACGGAGGCGGAAGTGCGGTTCGAACAGCGGCTCTCGGACCCACCGATGACCTCTATCGTCGCGGACCACGGTGGGAACTTCAAAACCGGTCGGATCGAGGATGGGGTGTACCGTGCGACTATCCAGTTCCCCCCGGGGACGAACGTTCGGCGAGTCATCGACCGGATTCAGGAGACGTATCTGGATGTCAGGATCGTCAGCCAGCAACAGGTGACCCGAGACGAGCCGTCGTCACCGCAGTTCCTGAGCGCACTCACCGAGAATCTGACCGAACGTCAGTGGATGGCGCTCGAAGCGGGCTACTTCGGCGGGTACTTCGAGTCGCCGCGGCACCGCTCTGGCGAAGAGGTTGCCGAGTCGCTCGACATCGGCGCCTCGACCTTCCACCAGCACGTCCGAAAGGCCGAGCGGAAACTTCTCGACACCGTGTTCACCGAACTCTGAATCCCACCGGTCACAAATTTGGGGTAGCTAAATTATGGGTTTTCGGCAGTTGACAACTACCATGGACACCGAACCGCAGCGGCGTCCGGGGGGTGGGGACGATCTCGAGCGGTCGTCCATACTCGGGGATCGACGGCAACGACGGATTCTCACCATCCTTCTCGATCGCTCACGGCCGATGCCCGTTCACGAACTCGCCGTCCAGCTCGCCGCTCGCGTGGAGGGGATCGAGCCGTCGGCGGTCACCGAGACGGACTACCGACCGGTTCGGATGGATCTGCGGCACCGGTGTCTTCCGCAGTTGGTGTCGATCGGCTGGGTCGAACGGCGCGCGACGGGCGTCGTCGCCGTCGACGACTCGCTTTCCTTCGAGACGGAGCGACTGTCGCCCCCCAATCTGCACGACCCCGATCATCCCTTCTGGGACGTGGTGAGTGTCCTCCTCGCTCGGCCGTACCGGCAAGACCTCACGTCGATCCTCGCCGACCGGAGCCAGCACGTCGCCCTCGAATCGCTCGCGACCGAACTGCTCGCTCTGGGCCGGACGACGAGTCCGGACGTATCCGACGACGGCAGCCTCTCCACCGCTCTCCATCACATCGACTTGCCGAAGTTGGCGTCGGCCGGCGTGGTCGAGTACGACCGGACGGAGCGAACCGCCGCTCGAACCGACCGGCTGTTGCAGTTCGCCGACTGGTCGAATCTCGACACCGGCCCGGTCGACTAGTGGTCCCGCTGACGACGGCGACTCTCCACGCTCGCTTCCACCGAGAATCCGAGCGCGATACTCGCTTCTATTCAGGATAGTGCCGAACGAAGTTAGGTGGCTGGGGAGAAATCAGCCCCTAACGCGCCACGACAAGAAACCGTGAGCGCAGTGGATGGGCCAACGCAGGATAGCGATTTGAACTCTATGCAGCACTCGGTGTCGGAATTGAATCGGCTCATGGGATTTCAGATATTCCGCAGGTATTCACGGCGCTGTTCCATCTTCTCTCGGGGTGACCGGCGGTCGTAGTGGCGATCCAGAATGTCCTGACTGACGTCCATCCGGTCGCTGACGATCTCCACCGGCACGTCGTCGAGGAGGTGGGCGGTGATCGCCCCGGACCGGAAGTCGTGGGGCGACCGATTCGACGGGCACTTGCTGGCGTGGTCGTACTCCGTCGCCTCACAGTCCTCTACGTTGCAGTCGTGCGGGCACTCGCTGTGCAGGCACGGACGCGTGACGCCGTAGATCCAGTGTCGAATCGTCCCCGTCGCGGGACGACCCCGATTAGTGGTGACGAGCGGACGGCGTCCGTACTCGTCCTCAACGTCGTGGCGGACCTTGTCGACGTAGTCCTGCAGCAGCGACGCCATGCCCGAGGAGAGGGCGACGAACCGCTCCCCTCGCATCTTATTCTTCAGCGTCGTCCCCGTCTCGGGTCGGTGGACGAGTTCGAGGTGGGGCGTCTCGGGATCGAAGTCCTCCAGGTCGATCGCCCGGAGGCTCCCCATCCGCATCCCCGTCGACCACAGGAGAGCGAACACGACGTGTCCCGGCGCGTTCGTGGTCGAGGGTCGTCAGACTCGCCTGTTCCTCTCCGCTGACGGGCGGGAGGGGGATCTTCGACCGGAGGTCGTCCGGCACGGCGTCGATGGACGCACAGAACTCCAGGAACACCCGGAGCGTGGAGAGTTGCCCCTGAAGCGTCACGGGCTTCAGGTCGCCCTCCTCGCGACGTTCGACGCGGTAGGCGTGGAGGTCACGCCCGGTGAGGTCGTTCAGGTTGTGGAAGTCGTTCTCTTCGCACCACTCGACGAACGATCCCAGCCGGTAGCGGTGGGTCTGGAGTGTCTGGTCGGAAATCTCCCCGCTCCGGTGGTCGAGGTAGAGTTCCAGCGCGGTGTCCGGAGACAGCGGGTCGAGGTCGTCGCTCACGCGGCGACACCTCCCAGTAGTACCGGACTCCCCCGAACGCTTATCGGCGCACTCCCACTACTATCGACCATGAGCACGGGCCGCGAAATCCGCCTGATCGAGGAGGACGACGGCGGCTGGTCGGCGATCGACGAGGAATTGAACATCGCCAGCCAGGGCGAGACGCGCGAGGAGGCGCTTGCCAACCTCGACGAAGCCGTCGAACTGACGAAAGAGGCCCGCGACGCGGACACCGACGCGCCGGAACCCGACGCCCCCTGGTTCGAGGGATGAGCGGCCCGCCGCGTGATTTCTCCGGACAGGAAATCGTCAGTATCCTCACCTCGTTCGGATATCGCAAGGACCGCCAGCGCGGGAGCCACGCGATTCTGAAGTACACCAACCCCGACACCGGCGAAGTGCGGACGGTGACGGTCCCGATGCACGATCGAGTGAAGATTGGGACGCTCCAGTCTATCGCAGAGCAGTGCGGCGCGGACGACTTCGGTGCGTGGTGCGAGTGGGTCGACGAGCATCGCTGACCGCGCCGGCCGAGTAACGTCGCTCACGCCCGACCCTTCCCGTCGAGATCGCGGCCGTAGGGACCGCGCGCGACGAGCAGGCGCATCAGTTCGCGCTCGAAACACTCGCCAGTCTTGCGGTCACGCAGCTCGTGGAACACGCCGTCGACGCCGTCGAGGCGGGCGCACTGCTAGCACCAGAAGTGGTGATTCGTCGGCTCCCACGACCGATGCCCGTTCGGGCACGTGAACCGCCAGCGGTCCATCCGATCTTCGATCCGCACAACTTTTCTCACCATCATCGACGGACGTGTCCGTAAAAGGGCAAACCCACAGCCGGGGGTCGTGTCAAATTAAGCGTGAAGAGTGAGGCGATCGTCGCACGATCATCACCCCCGCGCATCCGGAACAGCGGATTCGTGTCACCGTCGATCTCGAGCTCGTCGGCGTGAGCAGGGCGGAGAGCGTCCGGATCGATATAGTGCCCACACGGACGGACGTAGGTGCGCAAGCCAACACGGATCGCGAGACGGATCGGACAGCCACACTGGGGACACGTCGGAAGCGACTCGGGAGAGCCACGGCTCACCGTTCGTCACCCCCGTCAGTAGCGAGAGTGCGGTTGGTTCCTCGGCGTGGGTACGCGGGCACGAATCGCACGCGAGGCACCGATGAGCGACGTTATTCTCGTCCCCGAGGGTCCGGCGGAAGTCGTCGGAGACGTGGGAATCGCAGAAGCGGCATTTGAAGCGATTTTTCGCCGTATCGAGGCGTGCCGGCATCATGCGCCCCTCCCGTCGGCTATTCCAATCGCACGACTGCGCGGAGGCGCGCCTGCAAACCAAACGAACTCACCGAAATAGACCCCTCTCTCGGAAGGGTGAAAGTGCCGAAATGAGGTGGCTGGGGAGGGTTGCGCGTGGTTTCCGGCCCGGATAGATTCCGGGTGGAATCCGAGTGGGCCAACGCGGATTTGAACCGCGGACCTCCCGGTTATCAGCCGAGCGCTCAACCTAACTGAGCTATTGGCCCAAGTGAGCGCATCAATTGCTTGCGCGGTCGGTTGTTTAAGCGTTTCTTTTCGCTTCCTGTCAACGGGCAGGTTCCGGTGTGATCGTCCTCGGTGCGCCGACTACTCGTCGTCGACCCGATAGGAACTGCTGTCCACGTCGTACACGTCCTCGTCGTTGGGGAAGCCGCCGGTGTAGACGCCGCCGGTGACGAAGCCGCCACTCTTTCGGTCGAGGTAGGGTCGCACGACGAACCGTTCGAGCGCGGCCCGGATCGGGGCGCGGGTCAGCGGCACGCCGACGAGGAATCCGATGGCGTCGGTGACGAGACCGGGCGTGAGCAGGAAGGCGCCTGCGGCGATCAACAGGCCGCCGTCCATGAGTTCCTTCGTCGGCACTTCACCCGTCGCGAGTTTTCTCTGGAGGTTCCGAACCGTGTGTCGCCCCTCGGCACGAACCAGCAACATCCCGATCAGACCGGTGAGGACGACCAGCGCGACGGTCGTCGGGGCGCCGATGGCGTCGGCCACGACGACCAGCAACAGGGCGTCGGCGAGAGGGATGAGCAACAGGAGTGCGAACACCCAGCGCAGGCGCATGTCGCCCACTACCGGGTGACCACTCATAGCCCTTTTGACGCCGGTCTGTCGGGTGCCGGGGACGAAGCCCTTAGGCCCGCCCGTCACGGAGGGTCGGTATGACCGAGGGGACGCGCGTCGAGTGGCGCGACTGGGGCGAGGACGCGTTCGACGAGGCTCGTCGCCGCAGCGTGCCCGTGTTGCTCGCGCTGACGGCGACGTGGTGTGGTGACTGTCACGAGATGGACACCCGGACGTACGGCGAGCCACGCATCGCGGCCAACCTGAACGACGGGTTCGTCCCCGTCCGCGTCGACGTGGACCGTCATCCACGGGTCCGCGAGCGATACAACGTCGGCGGGTTCCCATCGACGGTGTTCTGCACGCCCGACGGTGATCGCATCGCCGGTGCGGGCTTTCTCGGCCCCGACGGGATGCGGCAGGTGATCGACCGCGTGCGCGAACGCTGGGACGCCAGCGGGGTGGATGCGGGGCGGATTCCCCGCGCCCTCGCCGGCGACCCGACGCCCGCTGGCGAGGTGACCGACCGCATCGAGGAACACCTCGCTGGCCAGCTGGAGGCGCAGTTCGACGACGAGTTCGGGGGATGGGGTGACGCCCCGAAGTTCCCCCTGCCCCGCACCATCGAGTTCGCGCTCAAACGCGACCGGGCGAGGGCTCGACAGACGCTCGACGCCGTCACGCGCGGCCTGTTCGACGAGGAGGCGGGCGGCTTCTACCGGTACGCTCGCACACGGGATTGGCGCGATCCGGACCGCGCGAAACTGCTGGCGGACAACGCCGCCCTCGTCCGCGCGTTCGCCCACGCCTACTGCTACACCGGCGAGGACGCGTACCGTCGTCCCGCCGAGCGGACGGTCGAGTATCTGATCGACGCGCTCTGGAATGGGTCGGCGTTCGGCGGGAGTCAGGGCCCCGACGACGGGGAGACGGGTCCCCGGACAGATCTGACCGCGTACGCCGACTCCAACGCCATCGCGGTCGACGCCCTGCTCGTCCTCGCCGCTTACACCGACGCCGACCAGCCGCGAGAGTACGCCCGTCACACCCTGTCGGCGCTCCGGGACGACTTCGTCGACGCCGACGGGCGTGTTCGTCACTGGACCGGCGACGACGCCCCGTCGCTCCTCCTCGACGACGCGGCGCGAACCGTCGCCGCCGGCACGCGCGCCGCGCAGGTACTCGGTGACGACGACTCGCTGACGATGGCTCGCCGTGTCGCCGATCGGACGATAGAGTCGCTCTTCGACGCCGACACTGCCGACGGTTCCTTCCGCGATGGGCCCGCGTCGGGACCGGGACTGCTCGACCGCCCACTCCGCCCGCTCGATAGCAACGTCGCCATGGCGGACGCGCTACTGGATCTCGCCGTGCTGACCGGTGAATCACGGTATCGCGAAGTCGCCCGGGAGACCGTCGCGGCCTTCGCGGGCGCGTGGGATCGCTTCGGCGTTCAGGTCGCCAGCTACGGCGCCGTCGCCGCCCGGCTCCGGCGCGATCAGCTGGTGATCGCCGTGGGGACCGATGTCGGTAGCGACCTCCACCGGGCCGCACTCCGCGTCGCCGACCACGAAACGGTAGTGCGTCCCGGCGCGACCGAGCCGAACCCGGGGACGGCCGTCGTGGCCGCTGGCGACCGTTCCCGGGTCGTGTCGACGCCCGCGGACCTCGCCGACGCCGTCGCGGCGCTCGCCAAGTAAACGGTCGATTCGTTTTTATTTCTCCCCAACGACAGCGACGTATGACGAGCCTCCGCGACCTTGGCCTCTCGGAGTACGAATCTCGGACGTACCGTTCCCTTCTGAATCGGGGGCCAGCAACCGCCAAAGAGTTGTCGTCGTCGAGCGAGGTGCCGATGGGTCGGATCTACGACGTGCTCAACGGACTGGAGAGCAACGGCCTCGTCCGGAGTCAGGCGGCGAGTCGCCCGAAAAAATACGTCGCGGTCGAGCCCGATACGGCGCTCGACCGGCTGGTCGAGGCGCGAAAACGCGAACTCGACCAGCAGGCGGAGCGCTACGAGTCCGTCGCGACGGAACTGGTCGACGAGCTCGACGCGGCTACCCCCGTCGAGGGGCAGTTCTGGACGGCCGCGGTCGGGCCCGAAGAGACGGTTGAGCTGTTGCTCGAACGCCTCTCGGCTGCCGACGAGGAGATCCGCCACGTCGCCGGGATGCCCTCCGCCCAGATCGACATTGGCGCAGTCGGGCAGCGCGTGCTCGATGCCTTCGAGGCGGCGCTCGACCGTGGCGTGTCGGTGTCGCTTCTCATCGACCCCGCCCTCGCCGAGACGGCACCCGGCGACCTCCAGCGGGCGTACGCCACCCGACTCGGCGACTACGAGAACTACGCGAGTCGGTCGTCGGCGGCCATCGACGGCACGTTCACGCTCGTCGACGGCGAGGAAGTGTGTATCGAGGTGCCGAACCCGCTCGATTCGGGCGAGGCGTTCGCGATGATCGACTTCAAGGACGCCGCCTTCGCCGCGGACGTGCGGACCGTCTTCGAGGAACAGTGGGTCGAATCGACGCCGATGGAGTTTCGCGAAACGGCGTAGTCGTCGCCTTCAGGCCTGCTCTCCGACTTCCTTGCGCAGGTCGTCCAGCGTGAGTTCGCGCTCCGCGTGGGCGTTGTGCTGGTGAATCGACTCGTCGTTCGACTGCTTCATGTGGATAACCGTCTCGTCGGAGAGGTGGTCGAACTCCTCGACGACGGACTCGGCGAGCGACCGCACACAGTCCTCGACGAACTTGGCGTTCGCGTGGGCGTGGTAGGTCATGTGATCCTCGTCGGGTCGTTTCGCGAGGTTGTAGATCCGGGCGCTCATCGCGTCACGGGCCACGTCGATCACGTCCCGCAGGTCGACATCGGGGGCGCCCTCGCTCGTGATCGTGAGCGTGGCGTGGCCGCGCTGTGAGTGGCCGGGCTGGGGCACCTGTTCCAGAAACGCCTCGGTCGTCTCCTCGTCGACGCCGAGGTTCTGGAGGGTGTCCCGGGCACGGGATTCGGACATGCCCTGCGAGCACGGACAGACGGTCATCCCGGTGACGCGGGCGCCGATCTCCTCGCGCGTGCCCTCGTCCGTGGCGACCGCGCCCGCGATGATCGTCGCGGTGTTCTGCGTGTCGAGATCGGACGCGGGTGTTTTCTCCCGGGTGACGTAGTCGGCTTCCATCCGGACCTCGGCGGTCGAGGTGTAGTCGTGCTTTTCGAGCAGTCGTTCGGCTACGTCGCCACACACCTCCTCGACCCGGTAGGACGGCTCCGAGACGGCCTTTTCGAGTGTTTCGTCGATCACCTGCATATTCCGGCTCATGTCGATTCCTTTCCGGCCGCTCGGCAGGTCGACGAACACCTCGAACTCCGCCATCAGAACGATGGGACGCTTGCCGTTTCGGTCGAGTTTGACGAGTTTCTCGACGCCCGTCACACCGACCTGACTGAGCCCGACGGTCACGTCAGGCTGGCTTGCCTGCACGTCAGGCAACTGGTGGCTCATCGACTATCGGCAAGGACCGGCCGCGATTATGGCTTTCGATCCTTCCGGGGATGGTGACCACATACAGTGGCGAACGGGACCGGAACACGGTTTCCGCCACTTCGCAGTCGGTGCGAGCGACGGACCCCGAATTCACGGTGACTGTCCCGTCGACCTACGGCCAGTCGTCGCGCGTCTCCGCCTCGAACGGATCGTCCTCGGTCCCGTCGCCCAACTCCCACTCCGCGAACTCCGCTGCCTCCTCGATGTCGAGATACTCCCAGTCGTGGTCCTCGGCGGCGGTCCGGTCTTCCTCGGTCGTGCCGACGAAGACGTGGCGGTCGGTGTCGAACTGGTCGCGGACGTTGTCCAGGCTCTCGTCGACGCCCCGGGGGCCCGAGAAGAAGTCCTGTCGGAGGCGCCGCTTGCGTGTGAAGTTGGTGACGACGTACGTCGGCTGGTCGCTCAGGACGCCCACGTACTCCGTCCACTGTCGGGCGTCGTCGAACACGGCGTTCGGGTCGGCGAGCGCCTTCAGCGCCTCCAGTTCGAACGCGAGGGTCATCGTCCCGCCGCTATCCATATCCGACCTACCTCCGGACCGGACAAAACGGCTTCGATCCGATCTACTTGATGTGGTAGTAGTTGGTGAAGACGACGACATCACCCTCGTTCAGCCCCGAGAGATTGCTCGGGTCCCGTGGCGATGCTCCTTCTGCGACGTTGAACAGATACTGCTGAGCCGAATCGTCGAGTTCGTCGAAGTGACGAACTCGGGCCGTCTCGGGCACCGTATCCGTTCTGTCCACGTCGTACTCCGAGTCGACGGCGCGTGCCATATGACAACAGTTGACATTAAGAATCATAAAGGTTTCGCAAATTTCGCCGGCGTCGGCCGTGAGCGGCCGATTAGTGGTTCTCCTTGTAGATGTTCACCAGCTCCTGCATCGTTTCCTTGCCGTCACCGAAGAGCATGTTCGTGTTGTCCTGTGCGAAGAGGGGGTTCGGAACGCCGGAGAAGCCCGGACTGAGGCTCCGCTTGTTGACGATGACCGTCCGCGCCTCGCCGACGTTGAGGACGGGCATGCCCGCGATGGGGCCGGAGTCGGCCGTGTTGGCCGACGGGTTCACCACGTCGTTGGCGCCGATGACGATGACCACGTCCGTCTGTGAGAAGGTCGGATTGATCTCCTCCAGATCCCGCAGTTTCTCGTAAGGCACGTCAGCCTCGGCGAGGAGGACGTTCATGTGTCCCGGCATCCGCCCCGCGACCGGGTGGATGCCGAACTCCACGTCGATACCGTTCTCGTCGAGCAGTTCGGCGAGCTCCGCCACCGCGTGCTGGGCTTGGGCGACCGCCATCCCGTAGCCGGGGACGATCACGACGCGGTCGGCCACGTCGAGGGTCATCTCCACTTCTTCCGGTGAGGTGGAGGTGATGTTGCCCTCGTAGATGTCCTCCATCTCCTCGTCGCTCTCGCTGGCTTCGCCGATGCCGCCGAAGAAGACGTTCGCCAGCGACCGGTTCATCGACTCACACATGATGACCGTGAGGATCAGCCCCGAGGCGCCGACGAGCGTCCCGGCGATGATCAACACGGAGTTGTCGAGGACGAACCCGGTCGTCGCCGCCGCCAGTCCCGAGTAGGAGTTCAGGAGGGCGATAACGACCGGCATGTCCGCACCCCCGATGGGGATCACGAGCAGGATGCCGAGGATCGACGCGGCGGCGACCAGCACCCAGTACGACGGCACCCAACCGGCGAGCGGCACCGCGCCGAGCAGGTTCGGCCGAGCGACCAGGTGGAGACCGGCGACGACGGCGAGGACCAGAAATAGCCCCTTGACGACCTGCTCACCGTCGTACCGTACCGCCGAGTCGTCGATCACGCCGTGGAGCTTGCCTGCGGCGACGAGACTCCCCCAGAACGTGACGGAGCCGATCAGGCCCGCGAGCGCCGCTGTCGCCGTCACGCCGATCTGGAACGCTCCGGTGCCGAACATGTCGATGAGTTCCGCACCGGCGACGAGCGCCGAGGCCCCGCCACCGAACCCGTTGAACAGACCGACGAGTTGGGGCATCTCCGTTGTCTCCACGGTGACCGCCAGCCAGACGCCGATGGCGGCGCCGACGAGCAGTCCCGCGAACAGCAGGACCGGCGAGAGGATGTCGGTCACGAGGACCGTGATCCCGACCGCGAGCGCCATTCCGCCCGCGGAGATGAGGTTGCCCCGCGGCGCCGTCCGTGGGTGGGTCATGTCGCGCAGCCCCTGAATGAAGAGGACGCCGGCGATCAGGTAGACGAACGCGAGCGCCGAGTCCGAGAGACCGCCGAGAATCGCCGCCATCACCGATCCCCTCCGCTCCGGAACTGGTCCAGCATACTGTTGGTCACGAGGTAGCCGCCGACGACGTTGACCGTCGCCATGACGACGGCCAGAAAGCCAAGCACCGTCGCGAGCGTCGTCGACCCCGATCCGGCCACGACGACCGAGCCGATAAGCGTGATACCCGAGATGGCGTTCGCCCCCGACATCAGGGGTGTGTGAAGGTTGGTCGGAATCTTCGTGATGATCTCGTAGCCGACGAACGCGGCGAGGACGAAGAACGTCAGATTCTGGACGAACGTCATAGCGTCACCTCGCGGGCGGAGTCGTGCTCCCGTCTCGTCCCCTCGCCGACCGTTCCGGCGGAGATCGGGACGGACTCCCGTCGACCCTCGTCACGCATCGGCCTCGTCCTCCACCGGTTCGTCCTCGGCCGTGTCGTCTTCGTCGTCCGTCTCACCGCTGTCCTCGTGGGGTCGTCGTATCGTACCATCGTGTGTGAGTAGCGTCGAATCGACGATCTCGTCGTCCGTGTCGATGACGAGTTCGCCGTCGTCGAGCAGGTGATCGAGGAAGTTGTACAGGTTGTTGGCGAACAACTGACTCGCGGTGTGCGGGACGGTTGCCGGGAGATTCGTCGGGCCAAAGATCGTCACGCCCGCGTGCTCGATCGTTTCGCCGGCCACCGTGGGTTCGCAGTTCCCTCCCGTCGGCGCCGAGAGATCGACGATGACCGATCCGTCGTCCATCCCCTCGACCATCTCCGTCGAGACGAGTTCCGGCGCGGGAGCACCGGGGATGGCCGCCGTCGTGATCACCACGTCGGACTCCGGGACCACTCGGCTCAGCTCCTTGCGCTGCTGTTCGTAGAACTCCTCGCCCATCTCGACGGCGTACCCCTCGTCGTCACCCGATCCTTCCGTCTCCAGATCCAGTTCGACGAAGTCGGCGCCCAGGCTCTCCACTTCCTGTTTCACTTCCAGCCTGATGTCGTATCCCTTCACCGAGGCGCCGAGGCGTTCGGCCGTCGCGATGGCTTTCAGCCCCGCAACACCCGCCCCGATGACGAACACCTCTGCCGGGCGGACGGTTCCGGCCGCGGTCATCTCCAGCGGGAAGAGTTTGGGTAACCGCTCGGCCGCCACCAGCGCCGCCTTGTAGCCGCCGATGCTCGCCATCGAGGACAGCACGTCCATACTCTGGGCGCGACTGATCCGCGGCATGAGTTCGAGCGCGAACGCGCTCACGCGGCGCTCGCCGAGTTCGTCGTACGATTCCTCCGCGATGTCGTATGGGCCGAGCGAGCCGACGACGATCTGTCCCTCGCGGTAGGGGTCCATCGAATCACCGTCGCTCGCACCGACGCCCCGAATCTGGCAGATCACGTCCGCGCGCTCGAACACCGCCTCGCGCTCGTCGACGACCTCACAGCCGGCCTCCCGGTACGCCTCGTCGCTCCAGTCCGATCCCTCGCCGGCCCCACTCGCAACGCATACCGACACGTCTCGCCCGGTCAACTTCTTCGCGACCGGCGGCGTGAGTGCGACGCGCGTCTCCTCGCTCGCCGTTTCGCCCGGTACGCCGACGATCATGGCATGCGTCTCCGACGTGTGGCGTCTCCGGCGACTGCTCCCGTTCCCCAACGCCGTCTTCTCGACCAGTCGACACGTCTTTGCGTACTGTTATTTCGTCGCATGATTGCGCGTCTCTGTGTGGTGAGTTCCCACACTTCGTACGGATGTATCAGTGTTCACATAAAATCCGGGGGCGGTTTCGGCACTCGGTGTCGACGAACGACGGCTCGCAGTACGGTAATCATCGGAATCGGCGCTCTCGGTCTCGGGTTAGCCCTACGTCTCCGTGTCGAACGCTGGCGGTAATCCGAGGTGTTTGATGCCCGTACGCTCCGTGATGTCGAACCGATACAGGGCCGTCCGTTCCTCGGCGACCGCCCGTCGGAACAGGTCCGGTTGCCACGGGAGTTCCACGTGTGACGGGAGCGTCTCGAGTTCGTCGTCGGCCGCGCGCTCGATTCGCCCGGTCAGCAGCACGCTCCGCCAGTTGAACGCCGTTTCGGCGCTGTACACGAGAAACCGTGCGGCGTCCGCCCGGTCGCTCAACGTCGTCTTCCGGCTCTCCGTCCCGACGACGTAGAGCAGGTAGAGGGCATCTTCGCCGTCGTATCCGAACGACATCGGTCGTAAACTTGGCGCCTCGTTTGCCGGCAGCCCCAGCACTCCCACTCCCTGACTCGACAGGAATCCTCGAATCTCCGCCTCGTCCATGCGGTGCATCCCGTAGTCGGCGAGTTCGTCGATCGTCATACCACGGGGCTACGCGCCGTACCGGCGTCACTCCACACGCCCATTCCTATCGACTGAGAATCATCTTCGCCGACGACACGGCGTCGTCGCCTACTGCTCCTGGGTCGGTGCCAGGTCGTCGAGGTCGACCGACTGCTCCAGCAGCACTTCTTTCTGGTCCGCGACGACGCGCTCCTCGCGCATCAGTTTCTTGTAGGCGCTCTGGGGCGAGAGGTCGCCGATCAGGACGCCGCCGACGAGCTTCCCGTCCTTGAACGCCAGCCGCCGCCACTCGGTGTCGGAGTACTTGCGTTCACACTCGTCGTCGCCGATGGTCGGGTGACCAAAGGAGAGGAAGGGGAAGTCGAAGTGGGTGATGGAGTACGAGGAGACGAAGCGGAACGCCTCGGACTCGGGGTCGAGCATATTCTTCGCCGCGATGGTGCCCTGTGCTTTCGCGCTGTCCCACGAGCCGTTCTGGGCGCGCTCACCGAGAATCGTATCGTGGTACCGGGTGATATCGCCCGCGGCGTAGATGTCGTCGACGTTCGTCTGCATGTACTCGTCGACGAGGATACCGCCGTCGCGCTCGACGCCCGTCCCCTGCAGAATTTCGGTGTTGAAGTTGAGGCCGATGGCGATGCCGACGAAGTCGCCCTCGTACCGGTCGCCGTTGGGGTCGATTGCGGCCGTGACGTGGCCGTCGTCGTCCGTCTCGAAGTGATCGACGCCGCTCTGGAACACGGGTTCGACGCCGCGCTCGCGCATGGCGTCGTGGAGAATCTCCGCCCCCTCGGTCGAGAGTGCGTAGCGCCACCAGCAGTCGCCGCGCATGAGGTAGTGGGCCTCTACGTCTTGGGCGCCACAGATCGCCGCGAGGTCGATGCCCAACAGCCCCGCGCCGACGACGATGCCCGTCTCCGCTTCCTCGGTGTGTTCCCGGATCGATCGGGCGTCCTGAAACGTCCAGAAGTGGTGGATGCCGTCGGCGTCGCTGTTCTCGACCGGCAGCTGCGTGGGCGTCCCGCCCGTCGCGACGAGGAGTTTGTCGTACTCGATGATCTCGTCTTCGTGGGTGCTGAGCCGGTGACCGTCGGGGTCGATGTCCGTCACCAGCGTGTTGAGCCGCAGGTCGATGTCGCGGTCCTCGTACCACTCCGGCTCGTGGATGGAGATTGGCATCTCCGGAAGCTTCCCCTTCGCGAACTCCTTGATGAGAATCCGATTGTAGAGAGACTCCCCCTCGTCGGTGATGACGGTGATCTCCGCATCCGGCGCCTCGTCACGTAGCGTCTCGGCGGCAGAACTCCCTGCGATTCCATCACCGATGATCACATACGACTGAGTCATATCCCGACGTTTAGTGGTACACGTTAATGTCGATTGTTATCTGCGAAATTCGCCGCAATCGTCGACACCCACTTTCGACTACCGTTGGCTTGAAGGCCGAACGATCCTAACGGACGCCGATGAAACTCCGTCAGAACGTCCGCCACTTCGCCGCCAAGCAGGCGCTCACTATGCCCGTCGTCGGCGAGATGGTTCGCGAGAAGCTCGTCGACCTCCACGTCGACGTCTTCGGGTCGAAAGCTGCCGAGGGACGCCGCGAGGAGCGCGAAGATCGGCTGGAAACCTTCTTCGACTACACGTTCGACACGTACGTCGACGCCCTCGACGAGGGCTTCTCCGAGGCGAAAGCGCGCGAGATCACGCACATTCAGGCCAACTTCGAGTTCTTCAACCACGGCTGGACCGAGATGATGGAGTTCCCCGCCGACGAACTCGACGCCCACTACGACCGCTACGAGGACTTCTTCGAACGCCACGGTATCACGATTGCCGACCCACTGGGCGAGTACGGCGGCGACCTGCCCGACGCGCCGTCGACACCCGAACGCATCGACGACCCCGTCCACCCCCACGCCGAGGGTGGGTTCGCCGACGACGTGTACGTCGAGGACGACGAAGGCAACCTCGTCGTCGGCGGGCAGGACGAACCCGAGGACGTGGACGTGTCCGTCGCACCGGGCGTCAGCGAGGGGTCGGAGACTCCTCGAAACGACGGCGGCGAAGCCGCCGTCGAGGACGAAGGAAACGCCTAGTTCTCCGCGATCCGATCCGCGCACTCGAACCCGGCGACGATGCCGCCGTTGAGGCTCCGTTCGGGGTACTGCGCCCGGCTCGCCATCCCCGCGTAGTAGACGCCCTCGCCCACCGCCTCGCTCAGATCGTACGGCACCACCAGATCCAGATACCCCCGCTCGTACACGGGCGCGGCCCGCGGGTTCCGCGCGACGCGGAACTCACTCACGGCCGCCCGGTCGAAGTCGGGGAACATCTCCCCGACGTGGTCGAGCCACGTCTCCCGCAACGCGGTGTCGTCCATCTGCCACACCGCTTCCGACGGGTCCTGTACGTAGCTGGCGATGTAGAGGAGGTGGTCGCCGCCGTACCGGTCGGGCGAGACGAAGTTCGTGTGTTCGATCAGCGCGCCGAAGGGCGCGTCGTGGGCGACGTTGAGCCAGTACGTCTCCGTCAGCGCTTCGTCCATCGTCACGACGGCACAGACCGCGCCCTGGAAGTCGATCTCGCAGGGGTAGCCGGTCAGCGATTCGAGCACGTTCGGCATCGCCGCGACGACGACGCCGTCGGTCCGGTGGGTTTCAGTTCCCGACTCGGTCTCGACGGTGACCGACTCGACGCTTCCGTCGACGACCGAGAGATCCGTCGCCCGTGTGCCGGTCCGCACGTTCTCCCGACCCACCGCATCGACGAGCGCGTCGAGCAGGACGGCGAACCCGCCGTCGAAGTAGCCCAAAATCTCGCCCCGACGCAGGTCGCGCTCGCCCCGGAACTTGATCCGGCCGAGGAGCCACGCGGCGCTCACGTCGTCCTTGCGGTCGCCGAATTTGGCGTCGAGGAGGGGTTCGAAGAAGTTCTCGTAGACGCCCCGAGTGGTGTGATCGAGGAGAAACTGCTTGATCGGCACGTCCTCGAAGTCGCTCAGGTCGTCGTAGGTGTCGAACCGTGGGCGTCCGCCGCGCATGTCGACTTCGAGCGTGAGCAGCCCCAGCCGGAAGGTGTCGTAGAGGCTCAGATGTGGGTACGCGGCGATCTGTGGCAGGGTGTCGAGCGGGTGGACGACGCCGTCGACGTAGTAGGCGTTTTTCCCAACCAGCCACTCGACGTGGTCGCCGAGCCCCAGCTCCTCGGCCAACTCGACGATGGTCTCCTCGGCTTTGGAGAGGTGGTGGTAGAACTGCTCGATGTCGTCGCCGGCGGTCGAGTAGGTCGCCGCCAGCCCGCCGAGGTCGCCGCTCGCCTCCAGCACCTCCGCCTCGTAGCCGTGTTGCTGGAGCCGGTAGGCGGCGGCGAGTCCGGCGATGCCGCCGCCGACGACGTGGATCATACCCGTGCTGTGCCGGGGAGCGGTAAGTGGATTGTGGATCGGTTCGGCGGTCGCCGTCCAGTTTTCAATCCTGAAAAGCCGGCAGTGGTAATTTTATACAATAACGCTACTCTCGGGAGTATGGCGACACAGGAGGCGGGTGCCACGAGCGGCGTCGACTTTTCACAGGAAATCACCGGGGGGAAGCCCCTTGACCACGACGACCTCCACGAGGTTCTCTCGAACAGCGTTCGCGAAATAATGAACTCCACGGGGGCGGCGATGCGCATTCTGGACACGGAGTTCAACGTCGTCCTCGAAAACGATCTGATGACGGAGATGGGGGGCGTCGAAGCGGAGGACAGCGAACTTCTCAACTGCTATGACCAGTTCTGTCACCCGGATGTCTGTGGGACGGACAACTGCACCCTCAAACAGATCGTCGACAACGGGAAAGAGGAGATCCGCGTCGAAGTCGAGAAGGAAAGCTACGACGGGCGCGTCATTCCGACGGAACTCGTCGTTCGTCCGATCCGCGACGACGACGGCGAGGTCGTCGCGATCAGTGAGACGTTCCACGACATCACCGATCGCAAGGAGGCCACCGGCAGTATCAAAACCGCGGTCGACGAGGTGAAAGGGACCGCCCGCGAGGTGGCCGACGCCTCCCAAGAGATCAGCACCAGCGCCGCCGAGCAACTCAGTTCGATCACCGAGGTCGACAGCGAGGTATCGAATCTGTCGGCGACCGTCGAGGAGATTGCCTCGACTGCGGACGAGGTAAACGCCATCAGCGATCGAGCCCGGGACAAAGCTCGCGCGGGTGAGGACGACGCCGAAGCGACGATCGAGATGATGGAGACGATCGAGACGGAGTCACAGACCGCCACCGGCGAGATTCAGGAGCTCCACGACAGCATCCGGAAGATCGACGAACTGGTCGATGTTATCAACGACATCGCCGAGCAGACGAACCTGCTCGCGCTCAACGCCTCGATAGAGGCTGCCCGGGCCGGCCAGGCCGGCGAGGGCTTCGCGGTCGTCGCGGACGAGGTGAAGTCGCTGGCCGAGGAGTCGAAACGCCGCGCCTCCGAGATCGAAGATATCGTCGTCGAGGTGCGCACCAACACCGAGGAGACGGTCGAAAGCCTCGAAGAGACCAACGAGATCGTCCAAGACGGGGCGGAGAAAGTGCGGGAATCGGGGGAGAACTTCAAGGAGATCGCGGAGGTCGTCGAGGACGTGTCGGACGGGATCACCGAGGTCGCGGAGGCCACCGACGACCAGGCCGTCAGCGCGGAGGAGATCGCGAGCATGGTCGACGAGACGACCGAGGGGTTCGAGGAGGTCGCCGACCGGGCGGAAACGATCGCCACTGCCAACGAGGAACAGACGGAGCGGATCGAGGAGATCAGCGCCGACGTCGACCAGATGGACGCCCTCGACGTCCAGACCGACCTCTAGGCCGGACGCCGACGCGTCTCGGCTCCGGGCGGGTAAGGGTCGCGACGGGGTTCAGGTCCACGGCACCGACCGCGGTTGGAGTTCGCCGGCCAGCGACTCGCGCATCGCGGCCGCGGGGTCCTCGCGGTTCGAAAGCACCCACATCAGCTTCGCCGTCGCCGTCTCCGGCAGGGTGTCGCCCGCCTCGACGACGCCCGCATCGAGCAGGTCGCGGCCGGTGTCGTACACCCGGTCACACACTCGGCCTTCGAGACACTGGCTCGTCATGGCGACGGTCGTCCCTCCGTCGACTAGCTCCTCGATCCGGTCGATCCAGTCGGTCGCGACGTGGCCCAGCCCCGTCCCTTCGATGACGACGCCGTCGGCGTCGTCTAAGTGGTCGAGCGCCGCCGGGTTCATCCCCGGCGTGAACTTCACGAGTTCGACGCTCGTCTCCAAGTCCGGCGAGAGGTCGAGCGCCGTCTCGCCGCGCTCGGGACCGTCGCGCCGGAACTCGACCGTCTCTGCGGCGTAGTCGACGCGGCCGATCGGTTTCGCGCCGACCGTCTCGAAGGCGTCCCGGCGGGACGTGTGATTCTTCCGCACGCGCGTCGCTCGGTGGAGCGCACAGGCGTCGTCGCTCGACGACTCGTGCATGCAGACCAGCACCTCGGCGCGATCCGCCTTCGCGGCTTCGACGGCGCAGACGGCGTTCATCACGTTGTCGCTGGAGGGGCGGTCGGCGGAGCGTTGGCTCCCCGTGAAGACGACCGGGACCGGCGTATCGAGCATAAAGGAGAGCGCCGACGCCGTGTACTGCATCGTGTCCGTGCCGTGCATGATGACGACGCCGTCGGCGCCGGCCTCAATCTCCTCGTACACTGCCTCGGCGAGGTCCCGCCACACCGCGGGCGTCATGTTCTCCGAGAGAATGTTGGCGACGACGCGGCCGCGGTAGTTCGCCCGGCCCGCCAGATCCGGAACGGCGCGAAGCACGTCCTCGGCGTCGAACTGCGCGGTCACCGCGCCGGTGCGGTAGTCCACGGTCGAGGCGATGGTGCCGCCGGTCGAGATGAGCGAGACGGTGGGGAGGTCGTCGTCGAACTCGATGGTCGACGACTCCCCTTCGCCGGCGCCGCTCTCCTCCACGTCGTACACGTCGCGTTCGAGCACGTCCACCGCGGCGTCTTCGCGGTCGATACCCACGTTGTACCCGCCGGGCAACTTCACGACGAGGTGGTCGGCCGTCGTCGATGGCATGAGGACGCCCTCGTTCTCGACGTCCCCGCGTTCGACGCGGACGCGATCCCCTGGATTCATACGCCCGGCTACCGCCCGGGCGGACTTGAATCCACTCGTTGCGCGTCGTCGCAAGCCACTTCTCCCTCCGCCCCCGAGTCGACGTATGCACCGCCCCGACATCGCGAACGACGATGCGGACGACACGTCCGACGGTGGCCGACGCCGACTCGGTGCCCGATTCCGCCGACTGTTCGCCCCTCGGGTCTTTCTCCTCGCTCTCCTCCTCTCCGTCGTCGGCCTCGTCGCCGGCAGCCTCGTCCCGATCGTCAGCTACCTCGGCCGGTTCGTCGGTATCGCCCTCGCCGGCTTCGTTCTCGCCTTCCTCGTCTCCAGTCGCCGGTACGTCGAGGTCGGCCTCGCCGGGGCGCTCACCGCCGGCCTCGGATTCGTGCTGGGGACACTCAACTCGGTTCTCTTTCCCGTGGTCGCGGATTACGGGCTCCAGATCGCCGGCGTCGGAACGACTGCCGGTCTCCTCGCCGCGCTCGCCGGTCACTACTTCGGTCGCGACCTCCGTGCCGGCCTGACGAAGGACCTCGGATAGAACTGTCGCTCCGGATCACACTCCACCGACGCGTCGTGACCGATCGCGCTGACGCGAGCGGTCTCATACGGATTATTGTACCTGTTTACCGGTGGTTCGCCGAGATGGTCCGGCGAATCACCGGTACTGACTCACAATAAACCGTATCAGTCAGGCGACCCGCCACTCGTCGCCGTGCTGGCTCACCAGCCCCCGGTCCGCGAGCGTGTTCAGTGCCCCGCGGACCGCGTCGGCCGGGGCGTCGACCGCCTCGATGATCTCCGCCGTCGTCTTCGGCCCCGTCGCCACCGCCGCCAACACTTCGGCGTGAAATCGGCTGTCGGCGTCGACACCGAGATGGTCGTCCAGCCGATCCAGAATGTCCGTGATCCGACCGTACACCCACCGCTGAGCCAGTGAAAGCTCGTTTTCGAGCGCCTGCAACTGGTCGAATGCCGTCGCGAGATCGGCCACGTCGTCGTCGGTCTCACCCGGTGCGTCGAGTGTGACGTGCCGGCACTGGCCGTTCATGTCGAGACTCGGGCTCGCCGGGTAGGCGCTCTTGGTGCCGAAGCCGTACGGCGAGACGCTCACCTCCAGTCGGAGGTTCCGCGAGATGTGGAAGTACTTCCGCCGCTGGTCGTCGGTGTGGCTCTCGACCAATCCGGCCTCCTCCAGTTTCCGGAGGTGGTCGATCACCGCCTTCGGACTCACGCCGAGATACTCGCTGATCTCGGTGACATAACAGGGTTTCCGCGCCAGAAGTCGCAGGATCCGCCGGCGGTTCTCGTTGCCGAGGAGGTTGAGTAGTACCGCCGAGTCCATGACGTGAGGTAAGCGTGGGTGGTTGAAAAGGCCTGCGCGTGTCGCGTCCGCACCGCTCACGCCACTTCCGGTGCGAAGACGACGACGGCGGTGCTCGATTCGACCGCGTGGGGCGACACTTCCCGGTCGCCGCTGAATCGAATCAGGTCGCCCGCGTCGAGGGCGTACGTCTCGTCGTCCAGTGTCATACTGTCGGCTGTAAGTCAATCATGATATTCGCCACCCCGGGTGGCGAATGTCTCGAACCAGTTACAGCCGATAGTATCAGTTCCAATCGCCCCGAAAGCAGGTGGAAGACGACGATCGGAAATCATCGTGGAGTCTCGCCGTGATGGTTCGGCGAGGATCTCTGGACCGGTACGATAATCCCTATAACGACTCCCCCGATCCAGTTCGAGGGCGCCGGGCACGGTTTTTGTATCCCGTCCGCGTACGGTTGGGTATGCCAACACACGTTCTCGTCCCGTACGATGGCAGCCCGCAGTCCCAAGCGGCGCTGACGTTCACCGTCTCGGAGTGGCCGGACGCGGATCTCACGCTGTTGTACGTCATCGATCCGGTTACGGCCGGGTTCGGGCAGCGCGCCCTCCCCGGGAGTTCCGAGGAGTGGTACGAACGCGCCCGGGAGACGGCTCGCAACCACTTCGACGCGGCGCGGGACCGCACCGATCACCCCTTGGACACGCGGATCGAAGTCGGGAGTCCCGCCCGCACTGTCGTCGATATCGTCGACGAGGGATCGTTCGACCACGTCGTCATCGGGAGCCACGGCCGCGACGGCGTCTCTCGAATCCTGCTCGGGAGCGTCGCCGAGGCGGTGGTTCGCCGGTCGCCCGTCCCCGTCACCGTCGTGCGCTGAGGCCCGTCGTGCGTCGCGCTACCGATCCACAGCCGGCGAGTTCGGCCGCCTTCCGCCGGTACTTGTCCGTCCGGCCCCGATAACCCACAATGGACTTCGACGACGTCATTCGGACACGACGGTCCGTCCACCAGTATTCCGATACCGACATCGACGACGAAACGCTGTACGACCTCTTCGAGGACGTCCGCCACGCACCGTCTTCGTTCAATCTCCAGCCGTGGGAGTTTCTCGTCGTTCGCGGTGACGACCTCGAACGCCTCCAGTCCGTCGCCTACGGACAGGAACACGTCACCGACGCGGCGGCCGCAGTGGTCGTCCTCGGCACGCTCGATCCGAGCGACCACGCCGAGCGCGTCACGACCGACCTGCTGGAGAAGGGGTATCTGCCCAACGAGGCGGCCGCAGAAGCGCGTCTCGACACCGTCGACAACCTCGCCGACGCCGACGCGGAGACACGCCGGCTCTGGACGACAGGGAGTTCGACCCTCGCGGCGATGACGCTCATGCACGCCGCGTGGGGCCGTGGCATCGCCTCCTGTCCGATGGGCGGGTTCGACGCCGACGCGCTCCACGAGGAGTTCGATGTGCCCGCCGACTACGAGGCGGTCATGCTCGTCACGCTCGGCTACCCCGAGGACGAGGCGGCCGACCTCGAACGTCCTCGGAAGTTCCGCCGACCGACCGACGAGTTCCTCCACCTCGACGAGTTCGATCCGGTCGCGCGCGAATCCGCACCCCCCGCGGACGACTGACGTAGCGTCTGGAACTGGCCGTCCACCCGATCGCCGGCAGTCGTGCGATCACGTGTTCGCCGGCCCGTTCTGGCGAACCACTGGTACTGACTTACAATAATCACTATCACGGCTGTCCCTTTACGCACCGCCTCACCGAGCCGACAGGGAGGTGCCGTTGGTCGCGATTAGAAAATGTTCGCCTGCCGGTAGACACTCAATCCCTCGTTAGTGATTTCGTAGGGTTTCGTCTCCCGCGAGTGGTTCGCGTCGCGAATCTTCTGAATCTCGACGGCCAGCCGTGTCTCCTGGAAGTCGGACGCGCGGACGTACTGCAGGATGAACACCGCGTCGGCGAGATACTCGATGATGCCGTAGCGCGATCCGTACGCCGTTTCGCTGCTGGCCTCGCTGGTCACGAGCGTCGTCACCCCCGCCTCCTTGAGCGACTTGGTGAACTGGTACACTTCGCTCCGGCGTTCGGCGGGTCGGTCGTACATCATCTCCAGCAGCGACACGGAGTCGAGGACGAGTCGGTCGGCGCCGAACTCCTTGATTAGCTCCGGGAGGTCGTTGCGGATACTCGCCAGACTGTTCGCCATCTCGACTGGATCGAGGTGGACGACGGCGAGTCGACCCTCGTCGGCGTACTGTGCGAACGACCACCCCTTCTCCTCCGCCGTGTCGTAGATGCGATCCGTGCTCTCTTCGAGCGTCAGATAGACGCCCCGATCGCCGTTCTCCAGCGCCTCTTGGAGAAACTGGAGGGCGAACGTGGTCTTCCCGGTCCCCGCGGAGCCGATGACCGAGATGAGCGAGCGCTTCGGCACGCCGCCGAGAATCATGTTGTCGAGGCCCTCGATTCCGAGGTCGATGCGGGCGATCGACGTGTCGAACTCCGCTTCCTCCTCCGCGAACGGATCGGCCGTCGATGGACCGTCGCCTGCCTCCGTCTCCGGTCCCAGAGCCTCGCCGGCATCGCCGCCGAACATGTCGTCGGACCCGCCCACGTCCTCGATATCGGGAGCGTTCGCGAACGCGCTGGCGAAATCTTCGTTGAACGGCGAGTCACTCGACCCGGATTCGGACGCTTCGCCCGTCTCCGCTGTCTCGCCGACCCCCGCCCCGAAGTCCTCGATCGACTCGGGACCCTCGTCGGCGTCCGGTTCCGGGGACGGTTCGGTATCCGGGTCGGAGTCGGCCGATTCCTCCTCTCGCAGCGCCCGCTCGAACCAGTCCTCATCCGTTTCGTCCTCGGTCATCGTCGAGTCCCACCTCCTCGTTCGCTCTCGATGGCCGTGGCCAACGGTCGTGCCACGGGGTGTTCCATTGGTTCACCTCCGCGCGCCGGTATCATGAATGTTGTCCGTTCGGTGGGCTTTTTTTCTCACGGGGCAAGGGCGGGGTATGTACGTCGGGCTCGTCGCACAGCGGGGGAACAGTCGGGCCGCGTTTCTCGCGGCGGAGTTGCGCCAGCAACTCCGGACGGAGGGCGTCTCGGTCGCCGTCGACACCACCACGGCCGAAACGCTCGACATCGACGGGACGCCCATCGAAGCGTTCGACGACTGCGATCTCGTGGTCAGCATCGGCGGCGACGGCACCTTCCTCTATGCCGCCCGTGGGTCCAACGGCACGCCGATTCTCGGCGTCAATCTCGGCGAAGTCGGCTTTCTCAACGCCGTCGGGCCGGACGAGGCCGTCGACGTGGTCTTAGACGAGGTGGCGGCCTTTCGGGTGGGCGAGATGTCGGTCCGCGAGACGCCGCGGCTGGCCGCCCACGGCGACGACTGGACCGCAGCGCCCACCACCAACGAGGTGGTCGTCCAAGGGCCGATCCGCGGTCCGAGCGGCGGCGTCGACCTCGACGTACGCGTCGACGGGTCGCGCTACTCCGCGAGCCGCGCCGACGGCGTCCTCGTCGCGACGCCCACGGGCAGCACGGCCTACAACCTCAGCGAGGGCGGCCCGCTCGTCCACCCGGGCGTCGACTGCCTCGTCGTCAACGAGATGTGCGCCGACGAGGGGATGCCGCCGCTGGTGGTCGGGCCGGACAGCGAGATAACGGTCGGTGTCGACGGTGCGGACCGGGCCGTCGTCGTCGGCGACGGGCGCGTCCTCCGCGAGCTCGACCCGCCGACCGAGGTGCGAGTCGGCCGCGCCGACTCGCCGATGCGCGTCGCCGGCCCCACCTCCGATTTCTTCGAGGCGCTCGGAAAACTGGATTAGCGGCGGTCGCTCGTCTACGGCGCTACTCGCCCCACTGCTTCTGCACCTTCGGCCGATCCGAGGTGGCCTGCACGTCGATGGGGTCGTCCTGGTGGCGCAGGCCTTCGAGCACCGCCTTCGCGGACGCGTGCGTCGAGAAGTAGGTCACGTCCTCCTCGACGGCAACTTCGAGCGCGTCGCGGTTCCGCGAGACGATCACGTCGACTTCGCCGCGGCGGATCGCCTCGGCCAAGTCGTCGAACGCCTGCACGTCGTAGAACTCGGCGAACGCGTCGACGAGGGCCTGGCCCGCCTCGCTGTCGGGGTCGGGGAACTCCGCGGCCGAGAGGTCGATGACGGCCGTCCCCTCGCTCGGGATGGCCTTGCCCGTCGCGGACTGTGCCTTCTCGTAGGCCTTGCCGAAGTGTTCGGCCGTTCCCATCACCTCGCCCGTCGACTTCATCTCGGGGCCGAGACGGGGGTCGCTGCCGGGCAGGCGGTCGAAGGGCAGGACGACCTCCTTGACGCTCACCTTCTCCGGAATCTGCTCCCGAGCGTCGAGTTCGTCGAGCGAGTGGCCCGCCATCACCTTCGCCGCGAGTTTGGCGATGGGGACGCCCGTCGCCTTCGAGACGAACGGGACCGTCCGCGACGACCGCGGGTTGGCCTCGAGGACGTACACCGTGCCGTCTTTGACCGCCAACTGAACGTTCAGCAGGCCGACGGTGTCGAGTTCGCGGGCGATTTCGACCGTCACCTCGCGCACTCGGTCCATCACTCCAGTCACCTCGTCGGCCTGTGGCGGGATCATACACGCGGAGTCGCCCGAATGCACCCCGGCCGACTCGACGTGTTCCATCACGCCGCCGATGATCACGTCCTCGCCGTCGGCGACGGCGTCCACGTCGAGTTCGACCGCGTCGTCGAGGAACTCGTCGATGAGGATCGGCTTGTCCGGCGAGACGCGGACCGCCTCTTCGATGTACTCTTTCAGGTCCTCGTCGTTGTACACCACGTCCATCGCGCGCCCGCCGAGGACGTAGGAGGGACGGACGAGGACGGGGTAGCCAATCGAGTTCGCGAGTTCGAGGGCTTCGGCCTCGCTGGTCGCGGAGCCACCCTCCGGCTGGGCGATGCCCCGCTTGTCCATCAGGCGGTTGAATCGGTCGCGGTCCTCCGCGAGGTCCATGGCGTCGACGCTCGTGCCGAGAATCTCGCAGTCGAGGTCACGCCGCTGCAGTTCCGCTTCGAGCGGGTGGCCGATGTTGACGGAGGTCTGTCCGCCGAACTGGACCATGACGCCGTCGGCGTCGGCCGCTTCGATCACGTCCGCCACCTCCTCGGCGGTGATGGGTTCGAAGAAGAGGCCGTCGGAGGTGTCGTAGTCCGTCGACACCGTCTCGGGGTTGTTGTTGACGACGTGGGCGTCGATGCCCTCCTCGCGGAGCGCCTGGATGGCGTGGACCGAACAGTAGTCGAACTCGACGCCTTGTCCGATGCGGATTGGACCGCCACCGACGACGACGACGCTCTCTACGTCGCGGTCGACGCGGAGTTCGCCCGCCGCGGCCGCGCCCTCGAACGGGCCGGTGACGTACTCCGGCTTCCGCGAAGAGTAGTAGTACGGCGTCTGCGCGGCGAACTCGCCGGCGCAGGTGTCGACCTGTTTGTACGTGCGACCGGGGACCGACGTTTCGACGGTGCTTACGTCGGCGCCGGCCGTGGACGCGATCTCGGCGTTGGTGACGCCCTTGACGGCCGCTCCGGTGAAGTCGCCCTCGGCGGCGTTCGCCACCGCCGTGGAGATCCGCTCGAACCGCTCGACGTACCACTCCTTGATGCCGGTCAGATCGACGATATCGTCGACGGTGTAGCCGCGGTCGAACGCTTCGAACATGGCGTACGGGCGGTCCGGCGTCGGCTTCGCCAGATGCTCCGCTTCGAGCGTTTCGTCGTCCACGTCGACCCAGTCGACGGCGGGGTCGTACTCCGTCGACCGGAGCGCTTTCAGGAGCGACTCCTCGAAGGTCCGGCCGATGGACATCGCCTCGCCCGTCGACTTCATCGCCGTGCCGAGCGTGAAGTCCACGTCACCGAACTTGTCTTTCGGCCACCGCGGAATCTTCGTCACGACGTAGTCGATGGCGGGTTCGAACGCCGCCGTCGTCTCGCCGGTGATTTCGTTTTCGATTTCGTGGAGGCGCTTGCCCAGGGCCACCTTCGCAGTGACGCGGGCGATGGGGTAGCCCGTCGCCTTCGACGCCAGCGCCGAGGAGCGCGAAACACGGGGATTCACCTCGACGACCCGGTACTCGCCGCCCGGTGTCCCGTCGTCGTGCCACGCGAACTGGATGTTACAGCCACCCTGGATGCCGAGCTCCCGGATAACCTCCAGTGCGGCGTCGCGCATCTCTTGGTGGCCGTCGTCGGGGATCACCTGCGACGGCGTCACGACCATCGACTCGCCCGTGTGGATGCCCATCGGGTCGAGGTTCTCCATGTTGCAGATGATGATGGTCGAGTCGTCGGCGTCGCGCATCACTTCGTACTCCAGTTCGACCCAGCCCGCGATGGATTCGGTGATGAGCACCTCGCTGTTCCGCGAGAGGCGGAGCCCCTTGCGGACGCGTTCGAGGAGTTCCGGCATGTTGTCGACGACGCCCGACCCCGACCCGCCGAGGGTGTAGGTCGTGCGGGCGATGACGGGCAGACCGCCCACCTCGTCGACGGCGGCCTCGACGCGTTCGCGGAGCGAGTCCTCGTCGATCTTGCTCACTTCTTCGCCCTCGTCGAGGGAGATGGTAGTGGAACCGGGGACCGGCTGGCCGATCTTCTCCATCCGCTTGCGGAAGAGGTCGCGGTCCTCGGTCGCGTAGATAGTGTCGAGTGGCGTCCCCATGATCTCCACGTCGTATTCCTCGAGGACGCCCTCTTCGGCGAGTTCGGCGGTGACGTTCAGCCCCGTCTGGCCGCCGAGCCCCGCGATCACGCCGTCCGGCCGTTCCTTCCGGATAATCTCCGCGATGGCCTCGGTCGTGATCGGTTCGATGTACACCCGATCGGCCATGTCGGGGTCAGTCATGATCGTCGCGGGGTTCGAGTTGACGAGGACGACCCGGGCCCCTTCTTCCTGCAGGGCTCGGCAGGCCTGCGCGCCGGAGTAGTCGAACTCGGCGGCCTGTCCGATCTGAATCGGGCCGCTCCCGATCAACAGTATCGTCCGGTCCTCGGAGTCGGTGGCGGCATCTGTGTCCGCCACGGTGGCCTCGTCGGTCATCGTCGAATCGGAGTTCGCACATCGTAATAAGCCCCACGAAACGGTACGAGATACGAAGCGAGATTACGGATTTCGAAACGAGGGGCGGGGCCAGCGGGGAGACGCCGTCTCCGGGACGTGACACACCACTCCGCCGCCAGAATTCTGTATCGGTGCCGGTGAGTCGAGACGGCGTGCCGGTGGCCCACCGGACTCCGGTTACGCCCCGTCTCATAGTGACTGCTGTAACTGTTTCCGGGTGGGTCGCCCAGACGGGTCGGCGAACTACCGGTACTGATAGGGAGTATCGTAACTGTCTATCGGTTCTCGCCAGACCGTTCCGGCGAGAACCTCTGATGACTTCCGATGATCCCTATGACGTACAGCGGTCACTATCAGTTGTTCAGCCGGTAGCGGTAGGGACTGCCGTGTAAGACCTCTACGTCGCCCTCCTCGGCCCAGCGTCCGAGGATGGTTGCGACACGGTGAGCGCTCTCGAACTCCTCTTGTTCTTCCAAGAGCGTCAGGATCTCACGCGCGGTCAGCGGCTCGTCGGCCTCGGAGAGCACGCCCCGGAGTTGCTCGTACTGCCTGGATTGGGGGCGCATACGTCACACAACGGCCGGGAATGACTTAGTGTTCAGTGAGACGACCGTCCGACGACTGTCAGACGCAGTCGCGCTCGACGGTCGTCGCCTGCCCGAGCGCGAGACTGTCGCGCAATCGGGCGCGCCTCCTCGTCAAACATACACGTCGTCGGCGTCCAGATCGCGCTCCGCGCGGTACTGGTCGACGAACGCCGACACGTCGAACTCGACCATCTGCTGTTCGAACTCCTGAATCGCCGCATCGTCGTCGGCGTGGCTGACGGCGTGTTCCATTAGCTCGATCACGAGTTCGACGACGATTTCGTGGAGACGCCGGGAGTCGAAGTCGGTCACCCAGAGGAGCGCGTACCCCACGTCGCCCTCGTCGCTCAGGTCCGCCACGGCAACCCGCTCGGGGAACTCCTCGAGTACGACGCCCAGCAGGTGGGGCGTATCGAACTCTGGCATTTCCTCGCTACTCGTCTCGACGGTCTCCTGCAGGAGGTCGACCAGGAATTCGGGGAGGAATCGCTCCGGCGGGTGAACATCCATCACGACGGCGTGGACATCACCACAGGCGCAGTCGAACTCCCGCATCCCTAGGTCGAGGTCGGTGGCGCGCACGGACTCTCCACAGGGGAGATCGACCGTCCGCGAATCGTCGCCGGGGGCGCCCGGTTTCGTCATGGCATCGGTTACACCCTCGCGCGGTTAAACGTCGCGCTTGCTACCGATCGGCCGTGACCCACAGCACCGGCCCGACGACCAACAGGACGATGCCGAGAAACAGGTAGTGCATCGGTGCGAGCGCCTGCGGCGTCATGATGAACACGAGGCCGAAAATCGTCGCGTTGGCGGCGATGAGCCGCCGGGATTTCAACGGGAGCGTCCCGACCGTCGCGAGGATGAAAACCAGCAACAGGGCCTGCCCGACGTTGTATTCGAGCAGGAAACTGTCGATGACCTGTAGCGGGAGCATTCGTATCCATAACTCTCCCGGAATCGGCCATTAAAGTTCCGTTTACCGACGATGCCCCCTACCGCCCGCTCGGCCCCGTGATGTCGAGCGGCCGAATCCAGCCGTACCACAGCAGAACCACCATGGTGCCGTACCCCATCACGAACACGGCCGATCCGAGCGCGTCGTACCCCTGCTCCGCGAGGAAGCCGCGCGCGAGTCCCGAACCGCCGATGCCGAGGACGAGGAGGAGGATGATCAGCAGCGTGTCGCGGTTCAGATACCCGTCGAAGTCCATGTGCGTCGGTACGTGCGCGTCGCTACTGATACTGTCGGTACCGCTTTCGACATGTTCACCACTCCGAGGCGCGACTATCGTGACTGACGTACAGCCGACAGTATGGGGTGACGGTTCGCGACGGAAAAGAGCGAGCCGACGCGCTTACTGCGGCGCGGTGGAGCGGGCGATGGTGTTGGTGCTGCCGCCGTTGGGGTTGGTCCAGACGATGCGGACTGTCTCGCCGCTGTCGATGTTGCCGTACGAAGCCCCGTCACCGGCTGAGATGGTCGATGGAAATGCCGTCTTCTCGGTCAGTATCGTGGACCCATCGCCCGTGACGTTGAGGGTGCTGGCTTCGAGCGTCTCCCCGCCTTCGTGCGTGACGTTGACGTAGTCGTCGCTGCCGCCGTCGAAACTTCCGTTGGCCGAGTAGTCGAAGTCGAAGCTAGCTTGCGGTGCGTTCTCGTCCACTTGGTCGCCCAGTCCGAGGACGAAGGTGCCAATCACGGCGGCGAGGATGACGGTGATTGCCACCATCAGGATCACGCCGATGACCGGACTGACTGCGCGGTCGTCTGTCAGTAGCTCTTTCAATTGCATAGTTGCATGGACACGCCGGGCCGGAGCCGGGGGGAAGTGCGCCCGCACGGGCACGCGTCGACGTGTTGTTCGCAAAGAGGGTTCCCCGCGTGATAAATCTGCGCGGCAAATTATCTCAGAAGATAATTTAGTCCGAAACGCCGTGGCTCGCCGGCGTAGCGTCGCAAAAAATGGTATGGCGCTATCGCAGCTTTACTGCGGTGCAGTAGCGCGGGCGATGGTATTGGTGCTGCCACCGGCCGGGTTTGTCCAGATGACGCGGATCGTCTCGCCGCTGTCGACTCCGGTGTACGCACCTGTGTCACCGGCGGAGATGGCCCCGCTGAACGCGTCCGAGTCCGTTAGGCCACCCGTCTCCCCGGTCACGTTGATGTTGTTCGCTTCAAGCGTCTCGCCGCCCTCGTGGGTGACATTGACGTAGTCGGTATTAGTGCCGAATCCGTCGCCGTCGACGTCGTTGAAGTCGAAGCTGAAGCTGGCTTGCGGTGCGCTCTCGCTGACCTGATCGCCCAGGCCGAGGACGAAGGTGCCGATCACGGCGGCGAGGATGACGGTGATAGCCACCATCAGGATCACGCCGATGACCGGGCTGACTGCGCGGTCTTCCGTTAGTAGTTCTTTCAGTTGCATGGGTTGTCGACACGCCGGGCCGGAGCCGGGGGGATAGTGCTCCCGCACGGGCACGCGTCGGCGTGTTGTCCCGACAGATGCGGCGATGACTGATAAATTCGGCCGTTCGAATATCACTAGAGATAATTAGAGCGACGACTGTGGCTCAGGGTGTCGTTGAACACGGTCGTCCCGGGAGAAAGCTCGCCCTTCGCCCCGGCCACGTCCGGCGATTTCCGACTCCCCCGACGCGTCTCATACTGCCGGCGGTAAGTCCGTGGAACGAGTCGCCACCTCGGGATTCGACTCGTTCCGTACGCCGACAGTATCAGTAACTCCGCTCTTTCGGCTCGTAGGTCTGGTTCTCTCCTTCGAGGACGACCGGTTTGTACCACAGCTCCGGCGAGCCGTCCGACCACGAGACCATCGTGTGCTTGAGCCACTCGTCGTCCTTGCGCTCCTGGTGCTGCTTGCGCCAGTGGGCGCCACGGAACTCCTCGCGCGCGAGCGCCCCCACGGTGATCATCTCGGCGATGTCGAGCAGGTTCCGCGTCTCGATGGTCTGGATCAGATCCGTGTTGTAGGTGCTCGACGGATCGGCGACGTAGACGTCGCGATAGCGCTGTCGGGCGGCGTGGATGTCGGCCAGCGCCTCCTTCAGCGCCGCCTCCTCGCGGAACACGTTGACGTTTTCCGTCATCGTGTGCTGGACCGCCGACCGAATCTCCGCGTGTTGGGTGCCTTCGTCCCGTTCGAGCAGGCGCTCCACGCGTTCGCGTTCGCGTTCGAGCGCCCGTTCGACGATAGCCTCGCCCGTCTCGGTGGCCGCGCCGCCGTCCGCGACGGCCTCGCTCTCCCACGGCTCGCCGAGTTCGACCGGTACCTCCACGTCGCCCGGTTCGGCGTCGTCCGTCTTGCCGACCGTAATTCGCGGCGCCTCCGTCTCGCCGCCCGCCGCGTGGGTGCCGGCGCGCTTGCCGAAGACGGTGAGTTCCGGCAGCGCGTTGCCGCCGAGGCGGTTCGCGCCGTGGACGCTCGCGCAGGCACACTCACCGACGGCGTACAGCCCGCCGACGCAGGTCTGGCCGTACTCGTCGGTCTCGATGCCACCCATCGCGTAATGTTGGCCGGGCTTGACCGGCATGGGCTCTTCCAGCCCGTCGACACCCTCGAAGTCCTCCGCGAGGTGGAGGATGTTCTCCAGCCGATCGACGATCCGTTCCTCGCCGAGGTGGCGCATGTCGAGGTGGACGTACTCGTCCTCGATCCCCCGTCCCTCGTTGACCTCGGTCAACTCGGCGCGAGACACCACGTCACGCGAGGCGAGTTCGCCCGCGTTGTTCGCGTAGCCGCGTTCGAACATGAATCGCTCGCCGTCGTCGTTGTAGAGGATGCCGCCCTCGCCGCGCACCCCCTCCGAAATCAGGACGCCCGTCGACGGGAGCGTCGTCGGGTGGAACTGGATCATCTCCATGTCCTCGACGGGGACGCCCGCGCGGTACGCCATCGCGACGCCATCGCCCGTGTTCGCCACCGCGTTGGTGGTGTGGTCGTACACTTGGCCGAGTCCGCCCGTGGCGAGGATCACGCCGTCGCTGGCGGTGAAGGCCTCCACGTTCCCCGTCGCCGTCTCGTAGGCGACGACGCCGTGACAGGTCCGGTCCGCTGGGTCGTCTTCGTCGGAGACGGCGAGGTTGAGGACGTACCACTCGTCGAACACGTCGATGCCGCGTTTCACCACCTGCTCGTAGAGGGTGTGCAGGAGGTGGTGACCCGTCTCCGCGCCCGCGTACGTCGTCCGCGGGAAGGAGAGGCCGCCGAACGGGCGCTGGGAGACGCGGCCGTCGTCCTCGCGAGAGAAGGCCATGCCCCAGTGTTCCAGCTGGATGGCTTCTTTCGGACTCTCCTGGCAGAGCGCCTCCGCCGCCGGGGCGTCCGCGAGGTAGTCCGAGCCTTTCATCGTGTCGTAGGCGTGGAGCTCCCAGTCGTCGCCCTCGCGGAGGGCGGCGTTGATGCCACCCTCCGCCGCGCCCGTGTGACTCCTGACGGGGTGGAGCTTCGTGACCATCGCCACGTCCGCCCCCGCTTCCTGTGCCGCGATGGCCGCGCGCAGGCCCGCACCGCCCGCGCCGACCACGATGACGTCGTATTCGTGCATAGTTACCAGAACTTCAGATTGCTTTTGACTGCCTCGCGTTTCAGCTCCTGGATGTGTTCGGTCAGGGGGATGTCCTTCGGACACACCTCCGTACAGGAGAACTGCGTCTGACACCGCCAGACGCCGTGTTCCTGTTCGATGATCTCCAGGCGCCGCTGTTTCATGTCCTCGCCTTCCCGCTCGTCCATCGCGAACCGATAGGCCTTGTTGATCGCCGCCGGGCCGAGATACTGGTTGTCGCCCGCCGCGATGTTACACGAGGACATGCACGCACCACACCAGATACACCGCGTCGACTTCTTGATCTTCTCGCGGTTCTCGCGGCTCTGGCGCTGCTCCTCCAGCTCGTCGTCCGGCCGATCGGTCGTCTGGAAGTACGGCTCGACCGACTCCATCTGATCGTAGAAATGCTCCATGTCCACGACCAGATCCTTTACCACCTCGGAGTGGGGGAGTGGCTCGATCCGCACCGGCTGGTCGAGATCGGACAGCTGCGTCTGACACCCCAATCGCTGGGAGCCGTTGATGAAGAGGGCGTCCGAGCCACAGATCGCCTGCCGACAGGAGTGCCGGAAGGTGAGACTGGCGTCGAACTGGTCGCGTGCGTAGATGAGTGCGTCGAGGACCGTCATTCCCGGCTCGTAGGGGATGTGGAAGTCGTCGAAGCGGGGCTCCTGTTTGCCCTCCACCTCGGGGTCGTAGCGGAACACCTTCAGGTGGTAGCGCTCGGCGTCGGCCGCGATGCGCTCCTCGGCCTCGACGCGCTCGCGTTCGCGCTCTTCGGCCCGTCGACGCTTCTCGTCGACCCGTCGTTCCTGTGCCGTCTCCGTCTCGGTTTCCGCGCTGTCCGCCTCGGTCTCCGGCTGCTGTCGTTGCGTGCTCATAGTATGGGGAGGAGGTCGATACCGGCCCACGCGTTCGCGGTTCGGAAGCCCTGCACGAGCAACAGGAGGCTCGCGGCGCCGAGGACCACCTGGACGACCCGCCGCTTCGGGCCCGTCAGCCCGGCGTTGATCAGGGCGTTGTAGACGCCGTTGACGCCGTGGAACGTCGCGGTCACCAGGAAGAGGATCATCAGCGAGTAGTAACTCCACGTCTCCATCCGCCCGGCGCTCATGGCGAACGTCACCTCGTCGGCGTGGTGGACGAAGTGGAGGAGGAAGAAATGGAAGGCGAGGACGACGATGAGGAAGGCTGCGGTGATGCGCTGCCAAAGCCACAGGCGGCCGCCCTTGGTGAACGAGGAGTAGCGCTCGGCCATCAGAGCGACACCCCCGCGAGGAAGGTGGGGATGCTGGCGACGACGATGACGCCCGTCAGGATCAGCGATGCGTAGAAACTCCGGTCTTGGCTACCGAGGCCGATCCCGAGGTCGACCAACAGCAGGCGCGTCCCGTTCAGGATGTGGAACACGGCCACCGCCAGTAACCCGACTTCGAGGACGCGGACCACCAGCAGGCTCTCGAGTGTCCGGATCGTCTGCGTGTAGAGATCCTGATTCGCCGCGACGGTCGCGGGATCGGCGCTAGCCGACGTGAGCGCCGTACTCAGGACGGCGATGTGGGTGAACAGATACCCGATCAGCACCCAGCCGGTAAACTTGTGGAAGATCCAGGCCCACATCCCAGCCGAGAACTCCCGCCACCGGCCGAAGTCCTCGATGAGGCCCCGATCATAGGACTGACTCATACTCGTCCGGGAGTCGGGACCGGTGTCGTATAGAAGTTACGTACGTTCGAAGTCCGTGTGTGACGCCGATAGCCGTCGATTCCGTCGATCATCGACTCGCCTGTCGGCGGTCGACGATCCGCGCAGTCTCCGCGTCGAGTTCCGCGAGATGACAGATCGGATTGCCGGGATACACCACCGGATTCTCCAACACGCCGATCAGGACGCCAGTGAAGGGCGCTTCGACCGCGGTGCCGTCCGCCTTGAACGGGTCCGTGATGGTGCAGATCTGCTCGCCCTCGTGGACGAGGCTCCCGCGGTCGTGGTGTAAGTCGACGATGCCGCCAGCGTCGGCTCGGATCCACGTCTTCTCTGTCACGACCGTCCGCCATCCCGGCCAGCGGACCCGATTCCCCTGCAGGCCGTACTCCGCGAACACGCTCCGGACGCCGCCGAGGGCGTCGTCGATCAGTGACCGTTCGAATCGGTGGGCCTGCCCCATCTCGATCGTGACGGTCGGAACTCCCGCCCGGGTCGCCTCGCCGCGGAGCGTCCCGTCGCTCCCCGCGCCGTCGACGATGACGTTCGCGCCGAACGCGTGTGCCAGCCGCGACACTGCGTCCTTTTCGGTGTCCGCCCGGACGTGAAGCATGTTCGTCCGTCCGCGCGTGGAGGTGTGGAAGTCGAGGCCGTAGTCGCAGGGCGCGATGAAGTTTTCGAAGATGGCGTGTGCCATCCGTTTCGCGCTCGTCGAGGTCGGATCGCCCGGGAACGAGCGGTTGAGGTCGCGGTCGTAGATGGGGAGATAGCGTTGCTGGGTGAGAAAGCCCTGGACGTTCAGGACGGGCAGACAGACGATGGTTCCCGCGAGGTCGTCGAGGTCCCACTCGAACGCCACCTCGCGCACCACCTCGATGCCGTTGAGTTCGTCGCCGTGTGCGGCCGCCGACAGGAACACCGTCGGCCCTGGGTGCTCGCCGTTGACGATGGTCACCGGGATGCGAACCGGATCGCCGAGATACGTCTCGCTGATGCCGTACCGGAGGTTCTGACGCTCGCCGGGGGCGACCTTCCCGCCGTTGTACGTGAAGGCCGCGTCCGAATCCATGTCCCTCCCTCCGCGAGGCGGATACTTAAATGGTCGACGACCAGGCACGCGACAGGTTTTACCGCCAACCGGTCCACCAACCCATCGATGGTCACGGTCTCGTTCGACGCCGGGCGCTACGTGGAGTACTACCTCGGCAACGCGCCCAGTCTCTCGACGCTTTTGGTCGCCAACGGTACCGCCTTCCTCGTCGGGGTGAGCTTCTACGTCCACGCCGATCCGTCCTTCGCCGACCTCCCGACCTTCCTCTACCCGCTCTTCGGCGACTCGCCGACTGCGCTCGCGCTGGTGACGCTCTCGCTCGCGACGCTCCTCCCCAACCTCGGCAACCGCGTCAGCGACGCGCCGACGAACGTCCCGCTCGCCTATCTCCACACCTTCGCGTTCGTCTGGCTCCTCAAGTACGGCCTCTGGACCGTCGTCGCGCTCAACCTCCACCCCGACCTGTACGTCGGCTTCGGCGGCGCTGCGCTCTGGGACTACTGGGGGATCATGCTCACGCACCTCCTCTTCGTCGTCGAGGCCTTCGCCATCCCCTACTACGGCCGGACGACCGACCGCGCGCTCAAGGCCGCCCTGGTCGCCCTCCTCGTCAACGACGCCTTCGACTACGGGCTCGGCTACTACCCGCCACTTCGGTACGAGCCTGGGATTCCGCTGATTCTCGCGACGCTTCTCCTCTCGGTCGGCGCCGTCTACGTCGCCGACCGCGCCTTCGACCGCATGCAGCAGTTCGATCCGCTCGCCCCCGCGGGCGGGGAGGACCGATGACCGCGGCCGACCCGCACACCGTCCTCCGGACCGACCCCGTGATGGCCGACCTGATCGAAGCCCACGGCCACCTGACGCTCCAGCCGGCCGAAGACGAGTTCCGTCGCCTCGTCGTCAGCATCGTCAACCAGCAGCTCTCGACGGCAAGCGCCACGGCCATCCGTGAACGCCTGTTCGACCACCTCGGAGAGGTGACACCCGAGACGGTCCTCGCCGCCGACCGCGAGCCCCTTCGGGAGGTCGGTCTCTCCGGGACGAAAGTCGACTACCTCCGCAACGCCGCCACGGCCTTCCGCGACCGCAACCTCTCCCGGGATGGCCTCGCCGACCACGACGACGAGGCCGTGATCGACGAACTCACGCGGATCACGGGTATCGGGCGGTGGTCCGCGGAGATGTACCTCCTTTTCGTCCTCGGCCGAGAGGACGTGCTCCCGCTGGGTGACCTCGCCATCCGTCGCGGCCTCGAAGACCTGTACGGCTGTGACTCCCGGGACGAGATGCGCGAGGTCGCCACGGCGTGGCGGCCGTACCGCTCCTACGGTACGCTGTACGTCTGGGAACACTACGAGAGCTAAGACGCTCCGTACGCCCGATCCAGCGGGTCTTCGAGTTCGCCCATCACGGCTTCGAGCGCGTCCGTCGCGGTCAGGAGTCCGACGACTTCGCCGTCCTGGAGCACCAGCGCGAGCTCCTGGTCCTGCGTCTGGAACTGGTCGAACGCGTCGCTGACGCTCGTCCCCGCCGCGAGCGTCATGGGCGGCGCGGCGATGTCTTCGAAGGTGCGCTCGTCGCGTTCCAGCGCCTCCAGGTGCGTCAGCACTGACGGCGTGTAGACGATGCCCCGAAGGTCCGAGAGTTCGTCGCCGACGAGCGGGAATCGGACGTGGGGCGTCGACCGCATCGCCGCGAGGTTCTCCTCGACCGACGCCGTTGTCGACACGGAGACGATGTCCTCCGGGTCGGTCAGGATATCGTCGATCACCATCTCGTCGACTGCGAGGGCGTTGAGCACCTCCTCCTGGCGCTCCGCCGGCACGTCCCCTTCGTCGAGCAGGGTGCCGAGCCGATTCCGGAGTTCCGCCCGCGACTCGATCACTTCCTCCTCGGTTTCGAGCCACGCCCCCGACATCTCGACCCCGAACAGCGAGAGTGTCGCCTTGGCGACGCCGTCGCCGATGCGCATGATCGGCGAGATGAGCCACGCGAACCAGTACAGCGGTCGCGCGCCGTACCGACAGACGAACTTCGAGCGCTCGACGCCCAGGTACGTCGGCGTCTGCTCCCCGTGTGTCAGATGCAGGAGGTTGATGAGCGCGTACGCGATCAGCGCACCCGCTCCGATGCCCGCGAGCGCGCTCCCGGCGAAAACGGGCTCGAACAGGGTTGCCAGCGCCGGCTCCGCGACGATACCCACCGCGATGCTGGATGCGGTGATCCCGACCTGACAGCTCGTGAGATAGATTTCGAGATCCTGTGTCATCTCCCACGCCCGACGGAGGGCGGGGGTGTCGAACTCCGACTCGGGGTACTGGCGCACCCGCGTCAGCGCGAACTCGATGGCGACGAAGAAGCCGTTCGCTAAGATCAGGAGGACACCGGCCACCAGCCGAAGACCGATTTCCAGCGGGGTCATCGCTTGCCCCTTCCGGGACGAGGGATAAAATCGCTGTGCCCTACTCCTCCAGCAGTTCGCCGTCACTCCGCTCGTCGTCGTCCGCGCGCCGACGCACGTCGACCCGGTAGTGTTCCAGTACGTCCCGCCCGAGCAACAGGGGGTACTCCATGTGCCCCCGGTCCTCGACGCTCGCGGTGACGGTGTGTTGGGTGCCACCGATGCCGATGACGAGGTCGACGACCGGCCGGGCCTTCCCCGACTTGACGCTCCCCGACTTCACGCGCGTCATGCTCTTGATCGGGCCGGCGCCGATGTCGGCGGCAAGTCCCGTGTCGATGCTGGTCCGCGTTGCACCCGTGTCCGACTTGGCTTTCACCTGCTCCGAACCGCTCGTCCCGCTGACGATCACGTCCTCGATGTAGCCGATGACCGGCAGATCCTCCTGTTCCGGGGGTGTGATCCGCGGCTTACACGAGGGCGTCGAGTCGTCGAGCGTCGCCGCGAGGTGTTCGACCCGTCCCTCGTCGACGCTCCCGCCGGCCCGCTCGATGGCGAGTTTCGCCACGTGGGGCGCGGGGCTGGTGCCCGTGGCCTGGTACAGCCCCTTGAACCCCGCCGTGGGGTTGACTTCGAGCACGAACCAGCCGTCTTCTCCCTCGATGAGGTCGACCCCCGCGTAGTCTAGCCCCATCACCTCGGCCGTGTAGAGCGCCGTCTCCGCCGCGGAGTCGGGGAGGTCGTCGGTGGCGTCGGCCACGTCGCCGCCGAGGGCGACGTTGGTCCGCCAGTCGCCTTCCGGCGCGTAGCGGTACATCGCGCCCACGATCGATCCGTCGACGACGTACACCCGGAGGTCGCGGTGCTGGCTCTCGTCGCGTTCGACGAGGTCCTGCAGGAACGCCTGCCGGTTGCCGACCCGCGGATTGACGGGTTCGGTGAGGTCGACCTTCCACGTCCCGCCGCCGTGGGTGCCGATGGCGGTCTTGTAGACGCCCACGTCGCCGAAGCGGTCGCGGCCGCTGTTGAGGCGGTCGTTCGACAGGGCGAGGAAGGCGTCGGGGACGCGGATGTTCCAGTCCGCGAGCGTCGCTGCCGTCGCGAACTTGTGGATGGCGGTCAGCACCGCGTCCGGTTCGTTCAGCATCGGTCGGATGCGGTTGAACGTCGTCGCCAGCCCCAGCAGTTCGGCGGGTTCGCTCGTCGTCGACAGGAGAAGGCGGTTGGCGACCACGTCCACGTCCGGATCGACCGTCACCTCGCTGTTCTCGATGGTGACTGTGGTGTTCTCGCGGCGGAGCCACACCGGTTCGTGGCCGAGGTCCTCGACTGCGTTCAGAATCGCCTTCGTCTCCTTGCTGTTGTGGAGGGACAGCACCCCGACACGGACCGGTCCCTGCTCGTCGTCTGTCATACCCCGGTGTTCCCGAGCATCGTTGAAAGGCATGCCGATGGCCCGGCTCACGCAGGCACGATGCAACAGGTAGTTAACGGCCCGTGGCGTCGCGTCCGACATGGACGCCGCGCTGGTCATCCTCGACGGCTGGGGACTCGACGGCCCCGGTCGCGATGCCGTCTCGGCCGCCGACACGCCGACGTTCGACCGCCTCCACGAACGTGGGGCGTTCGACACCCTCGATGTCTCCGGTCGCCGGGTCGGCCTCCCCGATGGACAGATGGGCAACAGCGAAGTGGGCCACCTCAACATCGGCGCCGGCCGGGTTGTCAGCCAGCCACTGGCCCGTATCGACGATTCGATCGACGACGGTTCCTTCTTCGAGAACGACGTCCTCCGCGGCGCCGTCGACCACGTCGCCGACACGGGCGGCCGGCTTCACGTCATGGGCCTCGCCAGCACCGGCGGTGTCCACTCCCACCAGCGACACCTCCACGCCCTGATAGACCTCGCGGCCCGACACGACGTGGAGGCGGTCACCCACGCGTTCACCGACGGGCGCGATACGCCGCCGACGGACGGCGCCGACTCCATCGCCCAACTCACGGCCGCCGCCGACGAGTACGGTACCGGCGACGTGGCCACCGTGATCGGGCGCTACTACGCCATGGATCGCGACGAGAACTGGGAGCGAACGAAACGCGCGTACGACGCCATCGTGAACCACGAAGCCGACCACACGGCCGACTCCGCCGTCGCGGCCGTCGAGGCCGCCTACGACCGCGGCGAGACCGACGAGTTCGTCGAGCCGACGCTCGTCGAGAGCGGCGCCCCAGTTCGGGACGGCGACGCCGTCGTCTTCGCCAACTTCCGCGCCGACCGCGCCCGCCAGCTCGTCAGGATGCTGACCGACTTCGATCCCGAGTGGAGATTCGACACCCACCCTCCGGACACTCACCTCGTCACGATGACCGCCTACGACGAGCGGTTCCACTTCCCCGTCGCCTTCCCCCCGGCCGACCCCGAGGACACACTGGGCGAAGTGCTCTCCCGCTCCGGCAAGACCCAGTTGCGCATCGCCGAGTCGGAGAAGTACGCCCACGTCACCTACTTTCTCAACGGCGGCCGAGAGGTGGAATTCGAGGGGGAGATCCGACACATCGTCGAGAGTCCCGACGTTCCCACCTACGATCTGCGCCCGGAGATGAGCGCTGCCGAAGTGACCGACGCCGCCATCGACTACATCGAACGCGACGACCCCGACGTGCTGGTGTTGAACTACGCCAACCCCGACATGGTCGGCCACACGGGCGATTTCGAGGCGGCTGTCGAGGCGGTGGAAGCCGTCGACACCCAGCTCGGTCGCCTGGTCGAGGCCATCCACGCCGCCGGCGGGCACGTTCTCGTCACCGCCGACCACGGCAACGCCGACGACATGGGAACGGCCGACGACCCCCACACCGCCCACACGGACAATCCGGTGCCGTTCGTCTACCTCGCCCCCGGCGACGACCCCACCGGCGGCCGGCGGGTCCGTCCCGGTGGCTCGCTGTGTGACGTGGCGCCGACCATCCTCGAACTCGTCGGCGTCGAGAAGCCGGCCGTCATGACCGGCGAGTCGTTGCTGGAGTAGCGCACCTACAGCTGGCAGTACAGTCGGTAGACGGGGCCGGCGAACGCCAGCACCGCGAGCATTGCCGCCCCGACGACCACCCGCGGATCCATCGCGGCGGCCAGCGACGCGCTCGACAGCGCCGCGAACGAGTCACCGGCGACGACACCCGCTGCGACCCACGGCACCTCGCCGATGGCGGTTCCGAGCGCGAACGCCCGGAGCGGGACGCCCGCGACGCCGGCCCCCGCCGACACCACGTCCGAGGGGAGCGGCAGGAGGCGACTGCCGACGACGCTCCGCACGTCGCCCGTCTCGGCGACCAGTCGCTCGCCTGCGGCGGCGACCGATCCATCGCCCGATCCCAGCCCAGCCATCCAGTACGGGGGCAGACTCGTCACGACGACCAGGCCGAGCGCCAGGGGAAAGCCGCCGATGCCGAGGCCGTAGCCCGCGGCGACGGCGAGCAGCGTCGTCGGCCACGCGAACAGCGGGCGGACGGCGGCGACGACGACGAGTACGGCCGTCAGGCGGAGCGGATCGGCCGCCACCCACGCCACCCGATCGAGGACCACGCCCGGCGAGACGAGGACGCCGAAGACGGCGACGAGGGCGACCAGCCCTGCGCCGGTGAGGAGTCGCAGGCGACGATCCATATCCGCTCGCTCGTCGCCCCGGTGCAAACGGCTTGCGCTTCTCGGGCGGCGAGCACGCCGGGATTCACGACCGGCCGACGCCCCGCCGGGACGTTGATGAGTGGGCGTCGCCAAGGGACGAACACGAACCGTGACGACTGATGATCGCGCACGCGAGCGGGCGGGAGCGCGAGACGGCGACGACCGCGTCGACCTCGCCCTCGACTTGCTCGCCGCCCTCGAACACGACGACCTGTCGCTGTCGGCCGTCGTCGACCGGATCGAGACGGTGACGACCGATCCGACGCTCGTTCGAACCATCCTCGACGAGGCCGAACTCCGCGGAATCATCGAGCGCGAGGCGGACCGGGTTCGCCTGCAACGCGGCGGGTTCGTCCGCTTCGAGCGACAGGTCGTCACGCGAGAGGGCGAGTTCGACTGTCGGCGCTGTGGTGCGTCGCTCTCGACCGGTCACTTCGTCCAGTTCGACACCGACGAGCTCGGTCCCTTCGGCTCCTCCTGCGTGCGAAAAGTGCTCGGCCGGGACTAGCGACCCTGCCGCAGTTCCTCGATCAACCGCTGAATCGTCCGCTCCTGTCGTTCGAGGCGTTCGTTCTGGGCCTCGATCTGCTTCCGGAGCTCGGCCAGTTCGCGGGCAACCTCGTCGTCGACGACGCCGGCCGACCGGAAGCCCGAGTCGCCGAAGCCCTCGCCGCGCTCCGTCGCCGCTTCCGTCCGTTCCTCGTCCGCCGTCGCCTCTCTCGCGGTGGCCTCACTCGTCGCGCCCTCCGTCACGTCACCCTCCACGCCACTCGTGTCCAACGGGCCGGGACCGTCACCGAACGACACCGTCCCGTCCTCGTCGGCGTCCGTATCGGCGGTACTCTCGTCGTCCGGCTCCGCCGACGCCGTCGACGTGCGGAGTTCCTCGATGTCGTCGACGCCGTGGTACGCACACACCGCCGAGACGAGTCCCTCGCGCACCGCTCGCGCCTGATCGTTCGGCGCCTTGAACCGCTCCTGGCGCCCGTCGACCGTGATGACGACTGACGTGGCGACGCTCCCCTCCTCGAAGTCGAGATCGGTCACGTCGTCGAAGTGGTACTCCTCGTACTCCTCGTCCCAGACGGCCGCCCCGATGTGGCGGACGAGTCGCGCGCTCGTGATGACGATCGTCAACTCGCTGAACCGGTACGTCTGTTTGACCGTCTCGCCCCGATCCGTGATGTCGCGCGCGTTGAATACGCCCGCGAGAACGGGGTGGAGCACCTGATCGACCTGTTTCGTCGGCACCGAGAACGTGCGCTCGCCGTCGAGCCCGTAGTCGAGCGTGACCTTGGCCTTGCGTCGTCCCTCGGAGACCCCGACGCGCTCGGCGTCGTGGGGGTACTCCTCGACCGTCTCGTCGGAGAGGAGGCCCTCCGCCCGGTAGACGAGCGTCCGTGTCGGCGTCACGAGAAGCAGGTCGTCACCGCCGAGTCCGACGCGTGCCGCTACGGACTCGCCGTCGAGGGTGGACTGGACGATATCCGGCAAACTCATGGACGGAGTGTCCCCGTCGCGGATGATAATACTGCCGGCTGTACGTCAATACCGCTGTTCACCACCGCACGTGGCGAGTCTCTCGAGACAGTTACAGCCGACAGTGCATTCGGGGTGGACCGATATGGGAAGCTTCAAGGGCGGCATTTGCTTACGATCTACTGCGCCCGGGTGGCTTAGCTGGACATAGCGCCGCACTCATAGGGTATTCGAGCTTCGGTGCGGATACACCTCGGCCTTGGAAGCCTCCGCCTCCCTCGAGGCCCGCCGAGCCTCGTAACCTGGGACATGCGGAGATCGTGGGTTCGGAGCCCACCCCGGGCATTCCTCTCGCTTCGACTCGACACCTGACGACCGACGGCTGTGATGTCGTCGCCGATCCGACCTACTGCTGCCTGATCGCCACGAGCGCCAGCCCCAGCAGTGCGAGGACGGTCACACCCGGCCCGAAGCCGGGGGCGCTGCCCTCGGTGGGCGTCGGCGTGGCCGTCGGTGTGTCCGTCGGCGTCGGTGTGGCTGCGGCGGTCGGCGTCGGTGTCACAGTCGGCGTCGCGGTGGCCGTGGGCGTCGGCGTGGCCGTCGCCGTCGCAGTCGGCGTCGCGGTGGCCGTGGGCGTCGGCGTGGCCGTCGCCGTCGCAGTCGGCGTGCCTGCCCCTCGGATCGTGACCGTCACCGTCCGCTTTCCGGCGACGACGTTGCTTCCCTGAACGGTGACCGTGTAGGTTCCCGGTGGTCGATCGGCCATGTAGACGCTCGTCCGGCCACCGCTCTCGGTGATTCGAGCGCTCCGCTCGTTCAGCTTCACCGCCTCGCCGTCCGGTCCCTGCATCCGCACGTCGAGGCGATCCACGGTCGAGAAGTTGTACTCGGCGCGGATGATTACGGAGGAGAGCGACTTCACCGTCCGATAGGTGACGTTCCGGCCGCTCCCATCTCTGAGGCGCAGGTCGGTCACCTGCGGTTGGACCACCCGGATCTCCGGCCGTTCGTCGCCGGTGTCGGTGACGTAGTACAGTCCCGGCTCGGCGCCGCTGAAGTTGGCCTCTGTCGGGTCGTCGATCTGCAGTGACTCGTTGTCGTCGACTCGGCGGAGCGTTATCTGGTCTTCGCCGATGTCGGTACCACCGGTCAACTCGACGTTCGAGATGTCGAGCTCTTCGCTGACGTAGACGGTCACCGGCGCCGACGTGTCCGTCGGTGCCGACCGCGGTTCGCTCGCCGCGCCGACCGGAACGGCGAGGGCGCTTCCCACCATCGTACAGACGAGGAGTGCCACGAACAGCCGCCTCCACACCGTTTCCGAAGTGCGCCGTATCATTGGTTTCTATCCGTCCCCTGACGACGTAAACGTACGGTCCAATCGACGTACCCCTCGACATCGGCCGCTCGGACCGACGCGACATTACCGAACGTATCGCTTCGTTTCGGCAGCAAGTAAACGAATATCGAACACAATACTCGTCGAAAGATTCTATATCTTGGGATAATTAGCCGTATTGAAGAAGTATTATGAAATTAGCGCTCTCGCTCCGAGACGTCTTCCACGTCCTCTCACCGGTCGGCTGTCTGGTCGAGGCGCTGTCGACAGCCCTCCTGTTGACCGCCATCGCCGGATGTGCCGTGGCGGCACTCCCCTGAACGGGTGGCCACGTCTGGAGGCGCGCAAAATCCGCCGACTACTTGGTCCAGACTGCCCGTACGTCGCCGCCCTCGTACGAGTGCCCCCACGACAGGGTGAGATCGCGCGCCTGTGTCCCCTCGGGAACGGCGTAGATGAGTTCGCCACGCCTGGCGGTCTGGCCCGCCAGCGGTCCGCCTTCGTAGGGGTCCTCGGCGACCTCTTGATGCAGGGACCGGCGCTCACCGTCCACCTCGAGGACGAACTCCTCGGCTGCCGGGGTGGACTGTGACTCCTCCAGCCGATTTCGCACGTCGAGTCGCATCACCAGCCAGACGTTACCGTCGTCGTCGGGCGCCGTGGGCGTCCGTGTCGGTTCGGCCGTCGCGGTCCCGTTGGTCGCTGTCCTTTCGTCCGGCGTGGGATACTCGGTTTCGAACGTCCCGCCGAGGGCGTTGAGGTAGAGCCCCGTCGGCGTGGCGTAGTAGTTGCCGAAGTCGAGTTGTTTCGGGACCACCTTCATCGACCACGTCTCGTCGACGGCGGTGAGGCGGTAGTGGAGGGTCGTCAGATACCGGGGGGTGAAACGCGGGCTCTGCCACCGTCCAGTCTCGCCGGCGGCGAGGGTCATATCGATCTCGCCGATTCGCCGCCACTCGCCGTCGCCCATGCGGTCTTCGAGCGGCGAGGTGAACGTCCCCTCGGCCGAACCGACGTTTCGGACGGCGAGTTCGAACGCGGTCGGCATGTTCAACTGTACCGTATCCGGCATCGACACGCCGAGGAATTCGAACTCCGGCGTTCCCGAACCCGTGCTCGTCGTCGTCGCGGTGGGCGTCGGTGTCGGCGTCGACGAATCGGTGCCGTTCGAACAGCCCGCGAGGGCGGCCATTCCGACCGCCCCGAGGAACGCTCGGCGTCGCATATCCGACACTCCGCGTGGCCGACGTAAATGGTGTCCGGTTCGAATCGCCGCCCGGATCGCACATCACATGTTTCTGCTTGCGTGCGCGAGCACGTGCCCTTGTCTGACACACACACGACAAGACCACAAAACATATACCGGACTTGGGTAAAGAAATGCCCGTACCCCTACCAGTGGTCGCGCTGTCTTCGGACGGCAAGATCACAAATCGACAGGAAAGAGGAACGACCTCCGGAATGTCACTGCGATCAGACAACGCAAAACATGACAGACTATAACGATCAGATCCGCGCAGTAATCCTCGCTGCGCTCATGGTATTCAGCGTCTTCGCTGGGACCGTGGCGCTCTCGGGGACTGCTGCGGCGACAGCAGAAAATATCCAGGTTGGATATCTAACTAATAGTACTCCAGCCGAAGAGTCGACAGTAAACCACGTGCTGGCATACGACGTTGACAATGTCAGCAAAGATGGGAATGAAGACGTATTCTTCGTCGAATTCCCTGACGAGTACAATCAGGCCGACGGTTCGCTATCGGTTAATAGCGAATCTGCGACGAATCGGTCGACCGGTAACTCTATCTCCGACAGTTCGAGCATTACGCGCGTCGACGGGCCTGACAACGACGGCATCGTTGACACGCTGAGAGTCGGTTACAGCCCCAGTGGTGGGCCATCGACCGTCAACATGAATCTCACGGTCGATGTCGACCTGAGTCATCCTGACGTGAACGGTAACACGGCGAAAGATGTTTCCATTTACGTCAATGACTCTGACACGTCAGGTGGTCCGGATGCGCAGATCACTTCGACTGGCGCCTTCACCATTCAGGACACTGGTGGTGCAGGTGGTGCGAACCGTGCAGGCACCGGTGGTGGCTCCTTCGACACCCGAAACGGTGAAGGTGTCTTCTACCCCGGCGCAACCCTGTTCCAGGGCGAGACCGACGTCGAAGAGGCACCCGGTGCGTTCTCCGGCACCCTCGAGCGCTCGCAGGGTGACAACCAGGGCGTGCCCCTCGAAACGCCGAACATCCCGCAGGACCAGGTGACTGGTGGCTACGATGACGGTACTAATACCGGTACCGTCACGGTCCGCCAGCCGCGTGTGACCACGTTCGACATCCTCAACGGTAACCTCGAGGACATCTCGGGCGGTTCGGTCTACGAGGGCGACGAATCCAGCGGCTCCGGCAACCTCACGGTTGTCGCCGCTTGGAACTACGAAGAGGCCGAGGACCTCGAACTCTCCATCGAGGACGACTCCGGTCTCGACGTGACCGGTGACATCGTCGAAGCAGGTCCCGGTGCGTTCCGGTCCGAAGGTCAGATCAACAATAACTACGGTACGAACCCCAACGGTGCCGACGCCAATCGCGGTGGCGACCGCACCAACACGGGCGAAGTCGAGTACCCGGTTGACTTCTCGGACACCGGCACTGGCACGTACACCGTGACGCTCGCTGGTAGCGACGACCTCGACTTCGGTACTGCCAGCGATTCCACGACCATCACCGTCACTGGTGACGACGACGTCACGCTCAACCTCGACCAGGAGACGGCGACTCGCGGTGAGGACGTCCGCTTCGATATCAGCGGCTCCGACGCTGGCGACGTGCACTACGTCGCAATCGACTCCGACGACTTCCGCGACAGCAACTCGGACAACGACTCGGCGAAGATCTTCCGTAACGTTGGCGACACCGGCGCAGTCGGTCTCGCCACCAGCACGGACAGTGACGCGTCGACCGCTGAATCGTTCTACACGCGTTCACAGGTCAGCAACGGCGCCGTGCCGTCTGGTGACGATGTCGTGTACGCGTGGGCGAACATCACGATCGACGACGACACCGGTGTCGGCGTCGGTCAGATCGAAACCCAGTACCTCGACGACTCGGACGTTGACGTCAACGTCTTCCAGGCTGGTACTGGCGCTCCGACTTCGCTGGACGACCCCGAGGACGACCCGACCCTCACCGTCGAAGAGGGTGACGTCTCCCTCGAGACGCCCGGCAACCAGTACGTTGTCGGCAGCGAAATCACGATCAACGGTACCGCGAGTGAAGGTATCGACGACGTCGCACTCTACGTCCGGCGTCAGGGCGACTACAAGCTCCTCGACGTCGACGGATCGTCCGACGACGACGACAACGACGCGTGGTCGCCGACCTCGGCAAGCGACAACAACTACCAGTCCAGTGACGTCACGTCCACGATCTCCGTGGACGCGGACGACACGTTCGAACAGGAAGACGTCGTCATCTCGCAGGGTGACGGCCCGGGTAACCAGATCCTCTCGCTGCCCGGCACGTACCGCATCGGTGTGGTCGATGCGGCAGACGTGACGAGCACGCAGAGCTTCAACGGCGTCGCTGACGGCGACGTCCTGCCGTCGATTTCCGTCTCGACGTTCAACACGGGGACGAGCAGTCAGAAGTCCATCCGTGTGGTCGATACGGAACTCTCCGCGAACGTCCAGACGGTCGGTGGCCAGGTGGCCATCGAAGACGACGAAGTGAACATCACGGGTACGGCGCTGGGTAACCAGAACGTCGACGTGGTGTTCGTGGACGAGCGCGGCAACGCGAACTACGACTCGATCAGCGTCGACGACGACAACACGTTCGACGAGGATGAAATGAGCGTCGCCGGTGGCCAGGGCCTCGAAGAGGGCCAGGTCAGCGTGCACGTCATGACGCCGGGCCGTGACGGTGACTACGGCGACGGCGAACTCCCGAACGGTAACCTCCAGCAGTTCGTCGAGACGAACCTCAGCCAGGCTGGACTGACTGGTGACCAGATCCGGGCTCGCTTGCTCGACCAGACGACCGAAGCGGTCGCAAGCGACGACCGGATGGTGACTTCGAGCTTCCGCTACGAGGACGCTCAGACCACGATCCAGAACGTCTACCCTGAAGGCGCAGAGGCCTCGGGTGTCAACCCGATCGCCGTCGACGACACGATGGTCGTCGAGGGTGGGACGAACCTCGTGCCGGACGACAACTCGATCACCGTGGAACTCCTGACGAGCGAAGGCGACTCGGTCGCCCTCGCGACGACTGAGGACTGGGGCTACGACGGCTCCTACATGGTGACCCTCGAACTCGAGGACGTGCAGACGGGCACGTACACGCTCGAGTCCGACGACTCCTACAACACGGACACCGAGGAAGTCGAGATCGTCCAGACCCGCCAGACGGCGACGCCGGAACCGACGGAGACGCCGGAACCGACGCCGACTGACACGGCGACGCCGGAACCGACGCCGGAACCGACGCCGGAACCGACGCCGGAACCGACGCCGGAACCGACCGCGACGGCCACGCCGACGCCCACTGAGGGCGGCGGTCCTGGCTTCGGTGCCATCGTCGCTGTCATCGCGCTCATCGCGGCTGCGCTGCTGGCCGCCCGGCGCGACAACTAAACTAATCACGACTGACCGCCGAAAGCGGTCACACGGTGCGGATTTTTTTTATTGGCG